>OGZF01000011.1_pt1 | contig 184789 bp, 161 predicted proteins | sample 1576771 | NCBI WGS metagenome assembly OGZF01 (sample SAMEA3541536, study PRJEB24748) | human gut metagenome | biome: human gut; feature: human-associated habitat; material: faeces | place: China | collected 2012
TAATCCATTTAATTTATTTTTAAAAGAAGTGTCGCACTTGGATTGACAATTCATCTTACAATAAAATATATTTAAAACTTGAGGTGTTATTTTAATGTTTCTCGAAAAATCTTTAGGATATACAATTTGTACCATAGCTAGAAAAATTCATCAAAATTTGACACATAAATTTTCCCCATATAATATTACGCCTGAGCAATGGGTGGTATTAAATCAAATTCACATCAATAAAAATATATCTCAAAAAAAATTAGCTGATATTATCCAAAAAGACCCTAATAATGTAAAAGTTCTTGTCGACAAATTAGAACAAAAATCTTTAATTAAAAGAGCTCCCAATCCTAACGATAAAAGAGCGTTTTTTTTATCTACAACAAATAAAGGTATCGAACTTATTGATACTTTAAACGAAGTGGATATTTCTGTAATTTCCGATGTAGAAAAAAGCTTAACTAAAGAAGAAAATATTTTATTATTAGAATTATTATCTAAAATTGAAAAAAATTTTTCATCTTCTTCAAAATAAAATATTTACCATCAAGTAAAAAAGGTTAAGACAAATGAGTATATCTCATCATCTGTCTTAACCTTTTTTTATTTCTCTATACCATATTTTTTTAATGCTTCATAAGCTGCATGTTGTTCAGCTTCTTTTTTAGTAGTGCCTTTTCCTTTGCCATCAATTTTTTTATCAACAACTACAGCAAATTCAAAAGTTTTTGCATGGTCTGGACCTGTTTCTGCCAATAATTTGTACTCAACATGTTGTCCTTTTGCCTGCACTACTTCTTGCAAAATAGTCTTATAATCTTTTAAATTATATCCATATTTTACAGCAATAAATTCTTCATTTAATTTATCAAGCACATATTCGTAGGCAGTCTGCCAACCTTGGTCTAAATAAATAGCTCCAATAATTGACTCAAAAGCATCTGCTAAAATTGATGGTCTATGTTCTCCACCAGTTAAGCGTTCGCCTTTACCCAATAACAAATATTGCCCAACATTTAAATTCATAGCAAGTTTCGCTAAACTTGTCTCACAAACAACAGAGGCACGAGCTTTTGTCATTTCACCTTCAGGCATTTGCGTAAAAGTTTTAAATAAATATGTGCTAGAAGCTAATTCTAAAACAGCATCACCTAAAAACTCCAAACGCTCATTATGAAGACTATGGTCTTTAGCCTCATTAGCATACGAGGTATGTGTCAAAGCTTGATTTAATAAATTTAAATCATTAAACTTAACACCTAATCTAACGACTAATTCCCCTAATTTTTGTTTGCGTTTTTCTGATAAATTCATTTATAAAACCTGATTTACTTAAGTTTTTTCAATAAAATAGCTGCATTATGACCGCCAAAACCTAAAGAATCAGAAATAGCTGCATTGATAACTCTTTCTCTAGCAACATTTGGTACATAATCCAAATCTAATTCTTCATCTGGAGTTTCATAGTTGATTGTAGCAGGCATAATATCATTTTTAACAGCTAAAGCTGTAGCGATACATTCAATACCACCAGCAGCACCGAGAAGGTGTCCTATCATGGATTTAATAGAGCTGATAGATAATTTATACGCATGATCACCAAAAGCACGTTTAATAGCTGCTGTTTCAGTTCTTTCATTCAATGGAGTAGATGTACCATGAGCATTGATATAATCAATATCTGTTAATTCAAGACCTGCATCTTTTACTACATTTGTGAAACAACGAGCAGACTGTTTTGCTTCTGGATCTGGGCTAGTCATATGATAAGCATCAGAAGTTGAAGCATAACCTGCGAGCTCAGCATAAATTTCAGCACCACGAGCTACTGCATGTTCATAGCTTTCTAAAATAACAATACCAGCACCTTCACCCATGATAAAACCACTACGGTTTTTATCAAATGGACGAGAAGCTTTTTGTGGATTGTCGTTCATGTCTGTGCAAAGAGCTTTCATAGAAGCAAAACCTGCTACTGGAAGTGGAGAAATACAAGCTTCTGTACCACCAGCAACCATTACATCTGCTTCACCGCGCTGAATAACACGCATAGCATCACCAATAGCATTTGTACCAGTTGCACAAGCTGTTACAGGGCAAACGCTAGGACCTTGAAGACCAAATGTAATAGAAGTCATGCCTGCTGCCATATTACTAATCATCATAGGCACGCAGAAAGGACTTACACGGCCTGGACCTTTAGTGAATATAGTATTGTATTGATCATGTAATGTTTCAATACCACCAATACCACTACCAATAAATACGCCAATACGTTCTTTATCTTCTTTAGATAAATCCATATTTGCATCTTCAAACGCAAGTTTAGTTGCTGCAATAGCAAATTGAGTATATCTATCCATGCGTTTTGCTTCTTTTCTATCGATAAAATCAGCAGCATTAAAATCTTTTACTTCTGCTGCAATCTGAGCTTTAAAATCACTAGCGTCAAAATGTGTAATTTTATCTATACCGCTTTTACCTGCAAGAAGACCTTGCCAAAAAGCATCTTTACCAATACCAATAGGGGAAATTGCTCCTAAACCAGTAATAACTACTCTATTTGTCAAAACAAACACCTCTCATTTAATCTATTGCCGCAACTTCCGATTTTATTCTAGAAATTATCTCTCTAACTGGCAATATTTCTTTGATTCTGTGTATATATTCGCCTGTAAATACCAGACCATTTTCTACGTCTCCCTGTTCTGCACGAATCAATGAATCAATTATACAGAAATTATGTTTACAGCTCTTTAAACATGCTTTACATCCTTTTGGAGGAACTGGGCCTACCATTATTTTATCTGCAAATGGATTTCTTACAGCACGTCCTGGAAGACCTACTGGGCTGTGTATAACTACAATGTCGTCCGGTTTAGATTTTAAATAAAATCTTTTTAAAGCCGGAGCTGCATTGGATTCTTCACTGGCAGCAAAGCGTGAACCCATTTGTACACCACTTGCGCCCATCTTTATAAGATCAACAATGTCTTGACCGGAAAGCACTCCGCCTGCTGCAACAACAGGAATATCCACAGCTTTTGCGATATCAGGAATTAATTCACGTATAGATGTACTAGTTCCTAAATGTCCGCCAGCTTCTTTTCCTTCAACCACAATAGCAGCAGCGCCAAGACGTTGGGATATTTTCGCTAATTTAACAGATGAAACAATCGGTACGATTGGTGTACCAGATTCTTGTCCAAGACCAAACATATCGCGGGAAAATCCTGCACCAGCTACTACAAGGTCAATACCTTCTTCGATAGCAGTTTTTACAATTTCACTAAAACCTCTAGCTGCAACCATGATGTTAATACCAATAATTCCAGACGTTAAAGATCGCGCCAAGCGAATTTCATACCTTAATTCATCAGTAGGCATACCAGATGCAGCAATCAAACCAATGCCGCCTTCATTAGCGACAGCAGCTGCAAGTCTTGCCGTTGATAATCTAACAGCCATGCCCCCCTGAATAATAGGTACTTTTGCAATTTTATTGCCAATTTTCAATTCAGGAAGTTTCAAAAATAACTCCTCCAATCCGCTTTTCTTCTATTATCTTTAGAAAGTCCCGTGGAGTAACCACGGGACTTTTCTAAGGAAACGCTAAAATTATTTATTTTGGTCTATATAGGATACAACGTCCTGAACTGTTTTAATTTTTTCAGCAGCTTCGTCAGGAATTTCAATACCGAATTCTTCTTCGAAAGCCATGATTAATTCAACAATGTCAAGAGAATCTGCACCTAAATCGTCGATGAAAGTAGAATCGATATTAACTTCATCAGCTTCAACGCCTAACTGATCAACAACGATATCTCTTACTTTATCAAAAGTAGCCATTCCTCGTCACCTCCTCCTCAGAATAACCTTTTATTTATTTATTCATTATTACATTACCATACCGCCATCTACATTGACAACCTGTCCTGTAATATATGAAGCCTTATCAGATGCCAAAAATACTACTGCATTTGCAATATCTTCTGGCTGACCCATTTTGCCAAGTGGAATAGAGCCCACTACTTGAGCCTGTGCTTTTTCTGGCATAGCTGCTGTCATATCAGTAGCAATAAAACCAGGAGCTACAGCGTTAACGGTAATACCACGACTAGCCATTTCACGAGCTAAAGATTTTGTAAAACCAATTACACCAGCTTTAGCAGCAGAATAATTTGTCTGACCTATATTTCCCATTATACCAGAAACAGAAGTCATATTGATAATTTTTCCAGAACGTTTTTTCATCATATATTTTGCTGCTACTTTTGTACAGTTAAAAATACCTGTTAAATTTGTATTAATAACAGCATTCCAATCCTGAGATTTCATACGAATGAATAAACCATCACGAGTTATACCCGCATTATTTACTAAAATATCAATCTGTCCAAATTCAGCTATTACTTTTTCTACCATTTCACTAGCAGCCTGTTCATCACTAACGTCAGCTTGAACAATCATAGCTTTGCCGCCCATATCAGTAATTATATTCTTTACTTCTTCAGCAGCAGCCACATTTCCTGCATAATTGATAGCTACAGTAGCACCTTCTTTTGCAAGTTCAATAGCAACTGCACGACCAATTCCACGAGATGCTCCTGTTACTAACGCAACCTTACCATCTAAAAGCATATTATCGAACCTCCTTGAAATAGTCAAGAGTTTTTTCAAGAGATTCTATATTTTCTACGTTTAAAGATTTCAATTTACGGTCAATACGTTTATTAAATCCACATAAAACTTTACCAGGACCTACTTCAACATAAGTATCAGCACCAAAATCTTTCATTGTTGCGATACAATCTTCCCATTTTACAGGGCTTGCAGCTTGTTTTACAAGACTTACTTTGATATCTTCTGCTTTTGTTAAAGCTTCAGCTGTAACATTTGTTACTACTGGAATAGTAGCATCAGATACAACAACTTTATCAAGTTCTACAGCAAGTTTTTCAGCTGCAGGTTCCATTAATTTACTATGGAATGGTGCACTAACTGGTAAAATAACACATTTTTTGGCACCAGCTTTTGTCATTTCTTCACTAGCTTTTTCTACACCTTTAGCAGTACCTGCAATTACAATCTGACCTGGGCAGTTGAAGTTTACAGCCTGTACTAAAGCAGTGCTTGCACTTACTTCTTCACATATTTCTACAATTTTATCACGATCAAGACCAATTACAGCTGCCATTCCGCCTTCACCAACAGGAACAGCTTCTTGCATGTACATACCACGTTTATGAACGAGATATACTGCATCTGCAAATTTTAAAGAGCCTGCTGCTACAAGTGCAGAGTATTCACCTAAACTATGACCGCCTACGATTTCTGGAGCAATTCCGTTTTCTTTTAATAATTCGTTACAAATAACGCTCATAGTCAAAATAGCAGGTTGAGTATTTGCTGTAAGTTTTAAATCTTCTGCTGGTCCGTTAAAGCACATGTCCATGATGGAGTAACCAAGTGCTTCATCAGCTTCTTTAAATAACTTTTTCGCAATATCATATTTGTCATAAAAATCTTTACCCATTCCCACTACTTGAGAACCTTGTCCTGGAAATAAAAACGCGAGTTTACTCATTTAGTAATCACCCTTTCGCCATTATTTTTATAAATTTATTATTTATTTGCAAATGTTTTGTGTGTTTTCCATCACTTTAGCAAGATTATTTACGATATCATCTATAATTTTTTGAACAGGTTTTATTTCATTTAACATACCTGCAATCTGTCCAATCATTACAGAACCCATTTCTACATCGCCTTTTCTTGCTGCAAGATTTAATCCACCTGCACCTAATTTTTCAATTTCTTCAACTGGTGCATTTGCTTTTTCTAATTCATCAAATTTACGAGTTAATTTATTAGCTATAACGCGTACAGGGTGCCCTGTAGAACGACCTGTTACAACAGTAGAACGGTCTTTTGCACGTAAAACTAATTTTTTATAATTTTCGTGAGCGATACATTCACTAGAAACTACAAATCTTGAACCCATTTGTACGCCCTGAGCACCAAGAGCAAATGCTGCCATCATGCCACGAGAGTCAGCTATACCACCAGCTGCAATAACTGGGATATCTACTGCATCTACAACTTGAGGTACGAGTGTCATTGTAGTGATTTCTCCTACATGTCCGCCACTTTCTGTTCCTTCGGCAATAAGTGCATCAACACCAGTACGAACTAAACGTTTTGCAAGTGCGACAGATGCAACAACTGGTATTACTTTAGTACCAATTTCTTTAAATGCAGGTATATATTCACCAGGATTTCCTGCCCCTGTTGTTACAACTGGTACACGTTCATCAAGCACTACTTGAATAACTTCTTTAACAAATGGAGACATAAGCATGATATTTACACCAAATGGTTTGTCTGTCCATTGTTTTACTTTTTGAATTTCAGCTCTTAAAAGATCAGGAGGCATATGTCCAGCACCAATTATTCCAAGACCACCAGCATTAGATACTGCAGCTGCTAATTCAGCTGTACCAAGCCAAGCCATACCACCTTGAAAAATTGGATATTTAATATTTAATAATTTACAGATAGGATTATTTTCGAACATTGTTTAGTCCTCCTTAGCCCATTTCATAATGCAAGATGCCCATGTAAGACCTGCACCAAAACCAGAAAGAGCTATGATTTCGCCTTTTTTCAATTTTCCAGATTGATAAGCTTCAGCCATTGCAATTGGAATAGATGCCGCTGATGCATTACCATATTTTTCTATATTTACAAATACTTTATCCATTGGTAAATGCAAACGTTTTGCTGCAGATTCAATAATACGAATATTTGCCTGATGCGGAATTAAATAATCAATATCTTCTTTTTGCAATCCAGCACGTTCTAAAGATTTCATTACTGTAGAGCCCATAGCTTTTACAGCAAAGCGGAATGTTTCTTTTCCGTTCATATGCAAGCAATGCATATGATTATCTATAGATTCTTGGTCTGCTGGATGTTTACTTCCCCCACCTGGAATTTCAATAGTGGTAGCTCCACTTCCATCAGCACCTAAATCAAAAGATAACATACCATAGCCTTGTTCAACTTCACCATATACAGCAGCACCTGCTCCATCGGCAAAGATAATACAAGTATTTCTATCGTGCCAATTTACAAATTTAGATAATGTTTCAGCACCTACAACTAATACTTTTTTGTAAACGCCAGTTTCAATAAACTGTGTTGCAATTGCAGACCCATAAACAAAACCAGAACATGCCGCAGATAAATCAAAAGCTGCTGCATTTTTAGCTCCCAATTTTTCTTGCAAAATACATGCTGTTGATGGGGTATTACAATCGGCAGAGATTGTCGCTACTATTATCATATCTAATTCTTCAGCAGATACTTTCGCATCTTCTAAGGCTTTAATAGCAGCTTTATACGCTAATTCTGATGTTGGCTCATCTTTTGCAGAAATACGTCTTTCTTTGATACCTGTACGTTCTGTTATCCATTCGTCATTAGTATCTACTAATTTTTCAATATCTGCATTAGTGAGGATTTTTTCTGGAACATGATATCCTATTCCAATAATGCCTGCACTATTTAACTTCAGTGTCATGGCTCCAAATCTCCTCCTTGTCTATATTGTCTCGAATTTGAGTTATTACATCTTTTTGTACAAATTCACTGGCCTGTCTAATAGCGCTACAAATAGCTTTTGCATTAGAACTACCATGAGATATTATACAACAACCATTTACTCCTAGTAAAGGAGCTCCACCATATTCAGAAACATCTATATCTTTTCCTAATTTTTTTAAGGCAGGCATTAACATTAATGCTCCTAATTTAGCTAATATACCACCTTTATTTATGGCTTCTTTAGCTAAACTAACTAAAGTTTTTGCTAAACCTTCAGCAAATTTTAAAACAACATTTCCTACAAATCCATCGCAAACTACCACGTCAAATTGACCTGTTGGTACATCTCGACCTTCAGCATTTCCTTTGAAATTAATAGTTTTCATGCTTTTTAACATAGGATATGTCGCTTGAGCCTGTTCATTGCCTTTAGTTGCTTCTTCACCAATATTTAATAAACCTACAGCTGGATTTTCTAATCCTAGCATACATTTGGCATAGATTGACCCCATCAATGCACTTTGACAAAGATGCTTTGGTTTACAATCTACATTTGCACCTGAATCTAACAATAAAGTAACGCTACCTTTTCCTGTAGGTATAGGTGTAGCAATTGAAGGTCTATCAATTCCCTTTATTCTGCCTAAAATAAATAACGCTGATGCTGCTGCTGCACCTGTATTGCCTGCAGATAATACAGCATCACATTTGCCTTCTTTTACTAAACGAGTAGCTACAACGATAGAAGAATCTTTTTTTCTACGCACTGCTACTCCAGGGTGTTCACCCATGCCCACTACATCACTAGCATGATGAATGGAGATGGTACTTTTTCTCCATTCTGGATAATTTTTATCTAACTCTTTTTGAATTTGAGTTTGATCACCGACTAGTACAATTTCACAATCATAGCGTTTAGCTGCAAGTATTGCACCTGCTACAATCTCTTTAGGTGCAAAATCTCCGCCCATAGCATCTACTGCAATTTTCATACCTCGGATCCTCCATTATCTTCTAATGAAACAAGAATAAATTTTGCTCTAAAAACTTCTTCTGTAACATTTTTAATTTTCACCCAAACAAAGAATTTATTTCCTCGTTTGTGTTTTAACTCTGCTTTAGCGATTAATTTATCGCCAACACGAACTGGAGCTTTATATTTTATATTAGCAACACCTGTTACCGCCATGGGAGCATCAATCAATGCTAATGCTAATGAATTTGCCTGTGCAAACATATATGCACCTTTTGCTATTTTAGTTTTTTCAAAAACCATATCTTCAGTGATATTCATTAGAGAAATGCCTGATTTTCCCAATTCTAATTCTAATAGTTCCCCAGAAACTTCACTACTACTAATAGATTTAACTTTTTTCTGCGTAGCTTCAGCTAATTGTTTTACTCGCTCTCTAAGCTCTGGTATACCTAGCTCTAAACGGTCTAACCTAATAGTCTGTATACTAACATTCAAAAGTTTTGCCAATTCCTCATCCGTAAAGAAGGGTTTGGATTTCACATAATCTATTAATAGACTTTGTCTTATTCGCTTTTTTTCACGTGTCATCCTTCACACCAACTTTTAGTACCAGATAATATAATCAGTTACAATTGGTTATTATACAAACTTTTTTTCTAATTGGCAAGTATAATTTCCCTTAACTAATTGACTATACAAGATAAAATCCAACTCAAAAATACATTTATTTTTACTATAAAATAAAATATGCTCCCTTTATAGATAGAGAAATTTAATATCACTATATCTATAAAGGGAGCATACTAATTCGCTCCAGAAAATTATTCTGCAGAAGCGATAACTTCTTTACCATCATAATAACCACATTCAGTGCAAACATGATGAGGCATTTTTGGTTCATGACACTGAGGGCATGCAACATAACCAGGAGCTTCTAATTTCCAGTTAGCACGACGTCTGTCACGACGAGCTTTTGACATTTTACGCTTAGGTACTGCCATTTACTACACACCTCCTTAAATAACTAAAGGTTCTTCAAGCTAAATTGCTTTTACCTATTTTTTCAATAAATCCTGCAAAGCTGCAAGTCTTGGGTCAATACTTTCCCTATTGCAACCGCATTCGGTTTTATTCAAATTAGCACCGCATACACTACATAATCCTTTGCAATCTTTGGAACATAAATGTTTTGTCGGCTGAGCAGAAATTATAATATCACGCACTAAATCGCCGATATTAATAATATCGCCGTCAAAATGATTTATCTCTTTAATTTTTGCAAATTCTTCATCTCTTGTATATTCTTCCGCAAAAGAATATTCACTTTTTGTCTGGAAATATTCTAAGCATCTATCACAAATCTCTGAAATAGTGCAAAAAATCTTTCCCTCTAAGCGAAAACAAGTACCAGTATTAGTTGCGGTTCCTTTGACCATGATGGGACCTTCTAATTTACAATCATCTAAAAGTGGCCCAATGTCTTCGGGTTTTGCATCAAAACTAAAAGCCTTTTCATGACCAATTTGTTCAGCTATTTCCGATACATTTATTTTCATCATTGCAATCAACCTCAATTCATTATAGCCGTAGCTATATATTTTGTCAAACAATCCAAGTAAAATTTTTAGGAAAAATTTTACTTCTATGCTAAAATATTTTTTATCGCTAAAAAAATTATAAAATAAAAATCAAAGAAAGTGAATTAAAAATGTCAATAACTGGAATTATTAGTGAATATAATCCATTTCATAATGGTCATAAATATCTCATTCAAAAACATAAAGAAAATTTTCCTGACAGTTATTTCATCGCTGTTATGAGTGGTAATTTCACGCAACGTGGAGAAATTGCTTTAGTTGATAAATGGCAAAGAGCTAAACTTGCTGTAGCTAATGGCATTGATTTAGTCATTGAGCTTCCTTTTGTATTTGCTGTTCGTAGCGCCCAATACTTTGCCAAAGGTGGCATTGACTTACTGCATAAATTACACTGTGTAGATACTATTTGTTTTGGTAGCGAATACACTAATGAAAAAGAGTTAACATTTATTTCCCAAACTTCTCAAAGTGAAAAATTTCAACAAATGTTAAAAAATAAACTTGCTGATGGTCAATCATATGCTGCTGTAACTAGTGAAGTTTTAAGTAATCTCACCAATATTTCTGAAGATATTTTAAAAGCTCCTAATACTATTTTAGGCATTGAATATTTAAAAGCTAATTTAAATTTAGAAAAGCCTTTAACCGTAAATATTATTCAACGCATGAAAGCAGAACATAATGACTTGAATTATCAAGAAAATTTTGCTAGTGGTACAGCCATTCGCCATTCTTTATATACAAATAATAGCAATTTTTCCAAGCTTAAACAAGTTGTACCAGATGAAACTTATTCTCTTTTGCAAGAAATTCACCAAACACAAGATTTACCTCATTTAGATTATCTGTTTACCAATTTAATCAGTAAATTACGACTAGCTAAACTTGATGAATTAACAAAAATTTATGGTATTCGCGAAGGATTAGAATATAAATTGTTAAAAACGGCAAATGAAGCTATCAATTTACAAGATTTCTTTCAAAAATTAAAATCGAAAAGATATCCTTTGACAAATTTACAACGTTTAACATTATATTTACTATTAAATATAACTAAAGACCTTATACAAAGATTTGATGATACAGGCGCTTTATATGCCCGTGTTTTAGCTTTTAATGATAAGGGTACAGAATTACTTAAACAAATGAAAAAAAATGCTTCTATTCCTATTATAACTAAAACAACATCATATTTAGACAGCAAAAAACGTTGCCAACAAAAATTGACAACGTTTGAAGAAATGTTAGCTATAGATACTTACGCTACTGAATTATATAATTTATGCTTTAATCCGTTTAAACCATATGGAAAAGATTTCACTACATCTCCATATTATTTTAAAACGAATAATGAAAATTAATTTTTCGACTAAAAATTAAAAGTGTAAACTTTGTTGCTTCATATGAATATTCATCAATAAACCTAAACATGTTACATTCGTCAACAATGAACTTACACCATAACTCATAAGAGGAAGTGGTATACCTGTTACTGGCATAACCCCCATTGTCATGCCTACATTTACTAATAAATGGAAAGCTAACATAGAGGTAATTCCTGAAGCTAATAACATACCAAAAGCGTCTTTACATTCTCGCGCTATTTTAACACCACGCCACAATACGATTAAATACAGACATAATAAAAATGCTGCACCAATAAAACCAAATTCTTCACCAACAACGGCGAAAATAAAGTCCGTATGATTTTCTGGTAAGAAGTTTAATTGACTTTGTGTACCACCAAAAAGACCTTTACCAAAAAGCATTCCCGAACCAATGGCTATTTTTGATTGTATGATATGATATCCTGAGCCTAATGGGTCAACGTTTGGGTCAATAAATACCATGATACGCATTTTTTGATAATCATGTAAAAATTGCCATATTATCGGCAACATCGCCAAAAATGCACCAAATACAATACCTAATATTTTTAAACTAATACCTGCGACGAAAATCATACCCAAGAAAATAGCTAAAAATACTAAACCTGTACCCAAATCCGGCTGTTTTGCTACCAATAAGAACGGCACTAAAACAAATAAAGCAACTGGTATTACTTCTCTCCATTTGCTTAGATGTCCAATTCGACTTTCTAATAATGTCGCCAAAGCGATAATCATAATTACTTTAGAAAACTCTGATGGCTGTATACTGATAGGTCCTATCTGTATCCAGCGCTGTGCCCCCAATGCTGCATGACCAAAAAACATAACAGCAAGTAACATGATTAAATTGAAAATATATATCTTATTCCCCCAGTTTTTCAAAGCTCGATAATCGAAAAAATTCGTTATCATAAAAGCCCAAATCAATCCACCAACTGCAAACATGCCCTGTCTTTGCAAATACCAATATCTATCATCACTAGGTGTATTTACATGAGTTGCACTAGCTATTGTAATAAGACCTACTATTAAAATTCCAATGACTGCTAAAGTCAAAGGCAAATCTAACCGACGCAGTGTTCGATGCTCTCTAATATTGAACATAATTACCTACCATTTCTTCTTTTCTTCTAAAAATACTAATTACCTATACAAAATAATAGAGGATACAACTGATTTCATTTGTATCCTCACTTATTATAGCAATTCTTATCATAATGTCAAAGTCATTATCACTTCATCTGTATCTATATCGATAATTTTAATAGTTTTATCCTCTAATACAGCTACAGTTGCTCTATTATCTTCACGTTTACTAAGTGATGGAGAACCCGGATTTAAAAATACTGTATTTCCTCTTTTTTCTAAAACATTAATATGCACATGACCAGAAATGAAAATATCTGCTTTTAAAGCTTTAGCCATTTTATCTTTTGCTTCATCTGTTTCTACATAATGACCATGAGTAGTAACTATTTTTAAGCCTTCTGCTACTACATAAGTATATGGTGCTTGAATTGGCATATCCAATACTAAAGTATCAACTTCACTATCACAATTGCCACGGCAGATAACCACAGGCATACTACAAGCATTTAATTTTTCTGCAAGTTTGGCAGGATTATAATCGGAAAGCATAGGATTTCTTGGTCCATGATATAAAACATCTCCTGCATGAATAATCATATCTGCATCTTTAAAATATTTATCAAAAGCAAGTGAAAATCTTTCATGACAACCATGTGTATCGCTAATAATTCCAATTTTCATATCAAAGCACCTCTTTATCTTTATAATAAAATTATTCTAGCATTTTTCTAAAAAAAAATACATACTTGCACTTATCATTCTAAAAATATCTTTCTAACAAAAAAGATTTCTTGAAAATTCAAGAAATCTTTTCTTCTTTTATTAGAGATTATTCATAGTTTTATTTTCGCCACAAAGAGCTTCAAAGTCTTTTACAAATACATCAACTGCACATCTTGCAGCATCAACTTTGATGAGATTTTCAATTACATCTGGAGCAATTGTGCTTGCACCTACACCATATTTAGCAAGCTCTAATACTTGCTGGGAATTTTTAAAACTTGCAGCTAAAATTTCAGTTTCAAGACCTGCATTTTTCAACATATCATGAATATCTTTTGCTACTTGAATACCATTTGCACCTAAATTATCAATACGATTTACATATGGTGCTACATATTTTGCCCCTGCTTTACCTGCTAAAAAGCCTTGCATCTGATTGTAAATTGCAGTACCTGTGATATTTACGCCTTCTTTAGCTAAAGCTTTGATTGCTTTTAATCCTTCTGGAATTACAGGAATTTTGATAAAAGTATTTTCACCTAATACTTCACGCATTTTATAAGCTTCTTTAATCATACCTTGTGCATCTTTAGAGATAACCTGTGCATGAAGTTCAGCTTCATTGCCAATAAAAGCTCTGATTTCACTTAAAACATCAAAAGGATTTCTTCCTGCTTTTTTCAAAATTGAAGGATTTGTAGTAACACCATCTACAGGATAATATTCATACATTTTTTTAATAGCATTAATGTCAGCATGGTCAACTAAAATTTTCATTATTATCGCTCCTATTCAATAATTAAATTTTTTATTCCATTTTGTTTAGCAATATCATAAAAAAATTGCAATTGTGCATTGCTATACAATTTAGGATTTTCTGTAAAATAATATTTTTTATCTAAATAACTATATTTAGCTTTTGCCAAAGGATTGTAATTTAATAATTCATACTTTACTTTATCATAACAACTACTAATAAATCTACTGATTTGCTCAATATTTTCTTTTGTAGCCGTCAATGTTGGAATAAGCGGTGTTCTTACAATCACACAATCTTTCTTATCAGTTTGCAATAAAAACTTTAAATTATCTTTTATTACTTGATTATCTACATTTGTACATTTTTTATGCCAATCGTTATCAAAAATTTTTAAATCAGTATAAAACTCATCAACATATGGCAATATTTTGGCTAAAACTTCTCGTTTGACAAATAATGATGTTTCTATCGCTGTATGCAAATTCTTTTGTTTACATGCTTTCAATATAGCTAAGGCAAATTCATGTTGGAATAATGGCTCTCCTCCAGAAAGCGTAACGCCTCCACCATATTTAAAAAAAGCTTCATCTTTCGTTATTTCTTGCATAATTTCTGTTAAATTATAGTATTTACTATCAAATTGCAAGGCTCTTGTTGGACATTCTTCTACTACCTGTAACCAATTACTATCTTGCTGACGATTTAAATTCATCTTATCATCTACAAATTTTATCGCACTATTTTGGGCAATATGCTCACAAGTCTTACACTTTATACATTTATTTTCTAAATATAATATCTGCTGTTTATAATCCAATCCTTCTGGATTTTGACACCATTTACAACGAAGGGGGCAGCCCTTCAAAAATACAGTTGTACGAATTCCTGCCCCATCATGCACAGCAAAACGCTTAATATCAAAAACTAAGCCTTGATCTTCAGACATTATCATATGTTGTTCTGGCGATGATTTCATTTTGTAACTCCCCTGCAAGCTCTGTAAAATACGCTGTATAACCTGCCACTCTAACAGTGAGTGAACTATATTGTTCTGGATTTTTTTGAGCTTTTAGTAAATCTTCTCTACGCACTACATTAAATTGAATATGCGGTATTTCTAAATCAACAAAAGTTCTTAAAAAATTAGCAAATTTATCTATACCTGTCTGTGTTTGGAAAAATTCTGGCAAAAACTTCATATTCAACAATCCGCCATTTGTCGTCAAATTATTATCTAAACGAGAAACAGATTTCAGTACTGCTGTTGGGCCATTTAAATCTCTACCATATACAGCAGACATGCCGCCATCAGCTAATGGAGTTTGTGATAAACGACCATCTGCACTCGCTCCCAAATTTTCACCCATAGGCACATGAGCACTAACTGTATACATGCCCATATGATAAGCTCCACCTCGATAATTTGTAAATTCTCTAAGTTTTGCTCTGAATTTTCTAGCCCATTTAACGCCTAATTCATCCACCCAAGCAATATCATTGCCGTATTTAGGTACATGATTTAATAATTTTTGACGAAGAATTTCTTGATTAGCAAAATTATTTTTTAAAGCTTCTTCTAAAACTTTTGCTGATACTTTTTGTTCATCAAATACTAAATGTTTTATCACAGCTAAACTATCTGCTAAATTAGCCACCTGAATAAATTGTATTCCCGATAAATTATATTTTGCTCCACCTTTTGTTACATCAATGCCTTTCTCCATGCAATCATCAATTACACTAGATAAAAATGCTGTTGGCAATATTGCAATATGACCTTTTTCCACAGCTTCACAACAAGGAATCATCTTTTCTACAAAATAATTCATTGTTTGCTCTAAAGCTATTTCTAAATCTGCAAAAGTTTTATAAGTACTAAGTGAACCAAAATCAGGTGCCATCTGTTTATCTGTCAATAGACATCTACCATGATTTAAAGTTAGCTCTAATACTTTATTCATATTGAACATAGCCGCATCACTCCAGCCAAGATTATTACCTTGTGTTGTGAGTTCTACACAGCCAACAATAGCATAGTTCATGGCATCTTGATGGGTTACGCCTAAATTTTCCATTTCTTTAATGATAGCTTTATCATTGAAAAATTGTGGCATTCCACTGCCTTTGGCTACTACGCGAATAGCATGTTTTAATAATTTATCATTAGTTTTTTCATGAAGTCTTACCGATAAATTAGGTTGTGGCAAGCCTAAATCTTCTTGTGCTGATAAAAATAATTCTGATAAATCATTGCTAAAATCATTACCCTGTTCATCTACACCGCCAACAGCTATATTAAAGCCAATCGGAAAACCTGCAAAGTATTTTGCACTATGCTGATTGCGTAAATAAACAATTTCATTGAATTTTAACCATAAACATTCAATAATTTCTAAAGCTTCATCTTTAGTTAAAATATTATTTTCTATATCCTTTATATAATATGGATATAAAATTTTATCCAATCTACCTGGAGAAAAACTAGATGCATTACTTTCCATATGCAAAATCACGAATAAAAACCATGTAGCCTGCACAGCTTCATGAAATGTTTGCGGTGGTCTTTGGCTGATATTTCTACAAATATCGGCTACTTTTATTAAGTTAGCTCTATTTTTTTCATCAGTTTTAGCAGTAGCAATCAATAAATCATGATAACGAAGCATAAAATCTTGTACTGCTTTCATCACAATAATTATTGCCTGATAAAAATTTTTCTTATCTTCATCTGCATTTTCATAATGATTTTGAGCATCTTCTAGTAGACCGCTGACCCCTTTTTGCAGCCACTTTTCTACATTTGGACAAATATGTCCTTGTGCATGGTCTGTTTGATTTATTTTTACTACTTTATTTATCGCACTTATTTCTTTACCAAAATTTTGTTTTATTACATCTTCTAGACTTTTGCCCTTCCAATAAGGTACTATCTGTTCACGAAAAATTTTTATATCTTCATCTCTTACTAAAAATTTATCTTGTTTTCGTGTTGGAATAGTTTCAAATTCTCTATCTACCCAAGAAATACCGCTTTCAGGGAAAACAACACCATAGCGCACACCTTTAGTGCGATTTCCCACTATCAATTCTTCATTTTCTATACCGATTTCTAATTCTCGTAAAGCATTTGCTAGTGCATAAGCTCGTTTTAAAATTATAGGTTCATTTTCATGTTGTTTATATGTTTTTGTAATAATTAATGCTTGTTCTATACTGACATATCTAGGTTGGGACAACATTTTTTCTTTTAAAATTTGTATGCGATTTTTTGTCATAAATACACTCTCCTCAACTATAAGCAACTGTCAGAAAATTCCATTCATTAATTTTATTATATAAAATTTCTTATTATTGTCAACAAATTTATATTATTTTTTATTATTTATTATTATTTTATCTGTTGATAATTTCTATATTATATTTTAACAATTCTTTTTCTTCTGTTTCCGTCAAATTTTCATCAGTAATTATTCCTTGAAAATCTTCGATATTAGCATATTTATAACTTCCCGATTGTTTTAATTTTTCACTTTCTGCCATCATATAACTTTTTCTACTAATATTTAACACTTCTTTTTTCGTAATACCATCATTTGCCATATAAGTAGTTACTGCATTATCGTGAATATCCACACTGACAACACCCATAAAAGCTAAATCAAAACGGAAATTTTTCAACATCTCTATTGTTAAACTACCCACAAAACCATCTTTGCCAAAATCAAATTCTCCACCGATAAAAATCACTCTTATATTTGATTTTGCCAATATATTCACTATCTCCAACATATTCGTTACAATAATAGCTTTCAAATCACTTTTAGCAATGAGATAAGCCAGCTCAATATTTATCGTAGATATATCTAAAAATACAACATAATCATCTTTTATCAAGGATAATGTTTTTTGTGCTATCTTTTGCTTAGCTACTAAATTAATGGATTTTCTTTGTGTAGCAAATTCGCGATGCACATTTTCCTTTACTAATACAGCTCCGCCATACGTTTTTTTCAATTTGCCTTGCTGAGCTAATAAGGCTAAATCCTTGCGAATTAAATCTTCACTGACTTTGAATTTCGCACTCAATTCTTTTACTTTCACGCGACCATTTTCTTTTAATTCTTGTATAATCAAAGCATGTCTTTCTTCTACAAACACTTTTATCACCTTCAAAACTAAATTATTCCCCTTATTATTTTACTGCATAGCCTAAAAATCCAAAATAAAAAGATGAGATATCTATTTAAAATATCTCATCTTTTTTGTCTTTTATATTTAGTTTTAAAGTTTATCTACAAGCTAACACATCATTATAAAAAGCGTCCATTTCTTCTTTTGTATTGAAATTAGCTATATACATTTGATTTCCCATTGCCCCAGAAAGAGCATCAGCTACTCGTCCTGACATCTTCATATTAGCACCGTATTTATGCATTATATCTTCATCCCTCATCACGAAGTTTTTACCATCACGACGACCAGCAAATGCACAAAAAGCAGTCTGACCAATTCCTCTTAAGGAACTATCATATGCTATCATATCTGCCCAAATTTTATATACATCGGTACTTTGAGAAAAGTTCATCATGTCTGGGCTAATACCGCCACTTGGTCTCATATTTACTTCAAGCCCAATGAGCTCACCTTTTCTACCTAAACCTTCATGGTCTTTCAATAAACGGAAAAATTCAAAATGCACAAAACGACTTTTTACATCAAAGCTTTTTACTGTAGCTCTGCCCATAGCACGTGTATCATCAGCTAAATTATTTAAAATATAAAAAATACTATTATCTGCATTATTTACCACGTCCATAATAGACATTGGAGTTACATTACCAATCTCAAAAATTGGCTCTCCATGAGAATTGATAATCGCATCATAAGAATTTATCTCTGCATATATGTATTCTTCCATAATATATTCTATGTGCGAAAATTTTGTTGCAAAGAAATATGCCACTTCATCTTGATTATTAAGTTTATATGTGAAGCTAGCACCCACACCGTTATTAGGTTTTACAATTACAGGATAACCAACTTCTTGAATAAACGCCATACAGTTTTCCCAGCTATCTACAATATGATAGCGAGCTGTAGGTATGCCAACTCGAGCATAAAACTCTTTCATTCTTGATTTATATTTTACCTTTGGCATATCTTCATTATGAAAACCAGTTTTAATATTAAAATCTGTACGCAATCTAGCATCACGTTCTAACCAATATTCATTATTAGACTCTAACCAATCAATCTCACCATATTTATTTCTAAAGAAATCTACGGCTCTACAAACTTCATCATAATTTTCAAGACTGCCAACTTTATAATATTCATTTAAACTATCTTTTAATTCTGGGCATAAATAATCATAAGGAGCATCACCAATACCTAAGACATTTAAGCCATTGTTTTTTAATTCTCTGCAAAAATGCCAATAATTCTCAGGAAAATTGGGAGATATAAATATAAAATTCTTCATAATATTATCCTTTCTTTCATCTCTCTTCGTCTTAATCTAGTAAATATGGTACAAAATAAGCTACTTGTTTATACCACCAATCCCAATCATGACTGCAATCATAGCCCCAATAATCTACCCAAGTATTAATATTTTTTTCTCTCAAAATATCATCAAGTTGACCAGTTGAAGAAGGTATTTCCCAAGCTCCTTTACCTACGCAAATCACAGATTTTTTTAGATTATATAAATGAATATATGGGTGGTCATATGGCATATTTTTTAAATAATCCACAGGAGAATTATTATAAACAATATCGTCCATATAGCCATCAAATCCATAGCTTGCAGTGTAAATACCACTTAATGCCAATAATCTATCAAATAAATCTGGTCGACGATAAAATAAATTTGTTGCATGTGTAGCACCTAAGCTACAGCCAAAGACCATTATTCCAGGATAACCAGTCCAACCATTGCGCAAATTCACCATATCTCGCATAAAAGGAACCATTTCATCTGTAATATATCTCATCCATTGTTCATGACGTTCTGCTCTCCATCTTGGGTCAGCGCCTTTATTTGACCATGTTTCTTTATCCATTGTATCTATGGAAAAAACCATCACTTGACCGCTTTCTATCCATGGAGCCCAAGTATCTGTCATTTTAAAATTCTCAAAATCAAAAAAACGCCCATCTTGACAAGGAATATATAAAACTGGTCTACCTGCATGACCATATACTTTAAATTCCATATCTCTATTTAAATTATAGCTATATCTTTTAAAATACTGTACTTCCATAAACTATCACTACATATAGTAGCTAAAATTCACCTCTTATTATTTTTTATTTTTCATATAATAAAGTTTCAACAAAGAAAGGAATTTGTTTTTCCCAACTTGCTTCACTATGCGTACCATTTGGCACAATGCGAGCATTCAATCTAATATTTTTTTTCATCAACATTGAAGATATCATCGCAAATTTTTGTATCATATGTTTGTATCGTGGAAGTTCCTCTGTACCATAATCCATATAAACTACAGTATCTGGATTAATATTAGCGTTTTTTATCATTTTGGCTAATTTTTGTGGACCTGTCCATATAGATGGTGATAAAGCTGCCGCTCTAGAGAATATATGATTGTATTCAAGTATTGCATATAAACTCATTAATCCTCCCATGGAGCTTCCTGCGATAAATGTATTATTTCTATCAGAGCGTGTGCGGAAAGTATTATCAATTGTTGGCTTTAATTCATTGACAAACCACTCCATAGTAATTTTTCCTAAGCTCTTGATATTTCCAAATGTTTTATCTTTAAATGGATATGGTGTATATTCTTTTAATCTACCATTATCTGGATTTTGATTACAAGCTGGAGCCACTACTATCATTTGTGTATTTGTATATTCAAGATATTCTTTTAATCCCCATGATTTTCCATAAGTGGCATCGCTATCAAAAAATACATTTTGTCCATCAAACATATATAATACAGGATAATATTCGTCTGGTTTTTCATTATAAGAATTTGGAAGATATATATATAATTTCCTATTTTCTTGGCCTGTTAATTCTGGTATAGTTATATCCCATACATCAATCACAATTATCACCATTACTGAAAACTTATAAATTACTTTATAAGGTTACACCTTTTCAATAAATCCTTTCTTTTTTGCTTAAATATTTACTTAATACTCAACGTGGTAACTTACGTTTTTAAATAATAAAATTTATTTAGAGATTATAAAACTCATCATGTCTAATCTCAGGAGATTTTAAGGCTTCTAGAGAGATTTTTTATTAAATATACCATATTTCAAAACAAATTTCAACATCAGCTATAAAAACCCATGTAAACATGTAAACTAAAAACAAATTAAATAAAGAGGATATTTCTATATGTTTTATAAAAATATCCTCTTTAGTATTCATCTATATTTATTTAAAATATTATTTTATTTTCTTTAATAAGCTTGCCATTTCCATAGCTGCCATAGCTGCATCGCTACCTTTATTACCTGCTTTTGTACCAGCACGTTCTACAGCTTGTTCGATATTTTCAGTAGTTACTACACCAAAAATAGTAGGTACGCCTGTGCTCATTCCTACTTGAGCTACACCTTTAGATACTTCATTACATACATAATCATAATGAGTAGTTGACCCACGAATAACAGCACCTAAGCAGATAACAGCATCATATTTTCCTGTTTGTGCTAATTTTTTAGCTACTACAGGAATTTCAAATGCGCCTGGCACCCAAGCAACATCAATATCATCTTCATTTGTTTCATGACGACGAAGTGTATCAATTGCTCCAGATAATAATTTACTTGTAATGAACTCATTGAAACGAGCTACAACAATACCAATTTTTAAATCTTTACCATTTAAATATCCTTCTAATATATTAGCCATTAAAAAAACCTCTTTTCTTTATACTTAATATTTGTATTAAAGATTATTATTTAGTATCTATTTATTATTTTAATAAATGTCCCATTTTTTCTTTTTTCACTTTTAAATAACCTGCATCATATTTATTAGCAGGGATTTGAAGTGGTACTCTTTCTACGATTTCTAAGCCAAAACCTTCAAGACCTGCTCTTTTAGCTGGATTATTAGTCAATAAACGTATGCTAGATAAACCTAAATCTTCTAAGATTTGAGCACCAATACCGTATTCACGTTCATCAGGAGCAAAACCTAATAAAACATTTGCTTCAATTGTGTCTTTACCTTGGTCTTGAAGTGCATACGCTCTGATTTTATTTGCAAGACCTATGCCACGACCTTCTTGACGAAGATATAATAATACACCTTCACCAGCTTCTTCAATTTTTTGCATTGCTAAATGAAGTTGATCGCCACAATCACAACGCATAGAACCTAATACATCACCTGTTAAACATTCAGAATGAACACGTACTAATACATTCTTTTTATTTCTTACATCGCCTTTGACAATAGCTAAATGACATTTTCCATCTAATTTGCTTTCATAAGCCATTACTCTAAAATGACCAAATTTATTTGGAAAATCTGCTTCAGCCACTTTTTCTACCATTTTTTCTGTAGTTTTGCGATATTCTACTAATTGAGCTACAGTTATAAATACTAAATCATGTTTTTTGGCAAATTCAATTAAATCTGGAGTACGAGCCATATGACCGTCTTCCTTCATGATTTCACAGCAAAGACCTGCTGGTTTTAAACCTGCTAATTTTGCTAAATCTACAGTAGCTTCTGTATGACCAATACGGCAAAGTACGCCACCTTCTTTAGCACGAAGAGGGAACATATGACCTGGACGACGTAAATCTTCTGGTTTTACATTATCATCGATTAAAACTTCAACTGTTCTAGCTCTTTCAAAAGCAGAAATACCTGTAGTTGTATCCACAGCATCAACAGATACAGTGAAAGCTGTTTCATGATTATCTGTATTGTGGCTAACCATCTGATTTAAACCAGCTTTATCAATGAGTTCGCCAGACATTGGCACGCAGATTAAACCTTTAGCATGAGTAGCCATAAAATTGATGATTTCTGGAGTTGCTTTTTCAGCAGCTACGATTAAATCGCCTTCATTTTCACGGTCTTCATCATCTGTTACTAATACCATTTTACCTTGTTTAAATGCTTCAATAGCTTCTTCAACTGTATTGTATTTAAATTCCATATGTCTATACCTCATTTCTTAAAAACCATTTTCACGTAAAAAATCTAAACTCAATGATGATGATTTTGGTTTATCTTGTTTAAAACTCAATAATCTTTCTACATATTTACCCACGACATCATTTTCTACATTGATTATCGAACCTACTGATTTACTAAGTAGTGTTGTAACTTCAGATGTATGTGGTATTAACGATACTGTAAAATTATCTTCACCTAAATGTGCTACAGTAAGGCTTACTCCATCTAAAGCAACAGAACCTTCAGAAATGATATATTTTAAAATTCTATCATTAGCTATTAAAGTAACACGTGTAGCATTATCATCTTTTTTCATTTCAATAATTTTAGCTGTGCCATCAATATGGCCACTTACAATATGACCACCTAATCTACTTGATAAAGTCAAAGCTCTTTCTAAATTGACTTTATCGCCAATTTTTAATAAACCCATATTCGTCTTGCGCATGGATTCTGGCATAACATCTGCTATAAAATAATCACTTGCTAAAAAAGTAACTGTCAAACATACACCATTTACAGCAATACTATCACCTAATTGTGTATTTTCTAATACTTTCTTAGCTTTAATAGATAATTTTATAGAATGAGTGCCTTTTGCTATAGCCTTTACAACACCGATTTCTTCTACGATACCTGTAAACACTGTATCACACCTTATCTTTATCTACTCTACCTATGATTAAAATATCTTCTTCTAATTTTTCAATTTTGATATCTTTTAGCGTTAGAGCTTCTTGTAAATTTAAAATACCTGTTCCTGCTACAGAAGTTTTCGCTTCTTTACCGCCAATAATTTTGGGGGCAATAAAGAAATATACTTTATCTACTAATTTTTTTGCAACAAAACTTCCGCTTAAAGTAGCACCACCTTCAACTAAGATGCTACAAATATTTTGTTGTCCTAAAATATCTAATAATTTTTCTATATCTACTTTGTCATTTTCATCTTTATCCACTACAATGACATCAATATCTTGAGCTTGTAGTTTTAAAATTTTATCTTTATCCGCTTTATCTGTAGTAGCAATAATGGTTTTTGCTGATTTATCTTGTACTACATTAGCATTTATATCAATTTTTAAACTGCTATCTACAACAATTCTAATTGGATTTTTTCCGCCATCTACTCTAGCAGTGAGCATAGGATTATCTTCTATCACAGTATTAATTCCTACCATGATACCATCATAAATATCACGTAATTTATAACCATATGCTCTTGATGTTTCATTTGTTATCCATTTTGATTGACCTGTTGCTGTGGCAATTTTTCCATCTAAAGTCATAGCAGCTTTTAAGACTATAAATGGTTTTTTATGCTCAATCCATTTAAAGAATACTTCATTTTGTTTACGCAGTTCATCTTGCAAAAAACCATATTCCACATGAATACCTGCATCTTCTAAAATCTTAAAGCCTTTACCTGCAACTTTAGGATTTACATCCAATAGACCGCCATATACATTTTTTACTTTTGCTTTTACTAAAGCTTTAGCACATGGTGGTGTTTTGCCATAATGAGCACATGGTTCTAATGTTACATATACATCAGCACCCTGAGCTAATTCTCCTGCTTGATTTAAGGCGTGAACTTCAGCATGTGGTGTACCTGCTTTTCTATGCCAGCCACAACCCACAACTCGATTATCTTTGACAATCACAGCACCGACTAAAGGATTAGGAGAAGTTCTACCGATTGCATTTCCTGCTAACTGCATGGCAAGTCTCATATATTTTTCATCGTAACTCAAAAAATCACCATTCTTTCTGTTCATTCTTTGGTTATAATTTTTAAAGAATTAAACAAAAAAGGCTGTTAAATGCATTGCAAATAACAGCCTAATCAGCTTTATATTATAAATTAATTATCTATACTAATTCACTTTTATAAACTAATTTATAACTTTCCATCTTTTCTCATCCAGACTATACTGTCGGCTTTGGAATTTCACCAAATCATGCAAATAATTGCTCGCGGGCTTTACCGCCGGTAGGGAATTGCACCCTGCCCCAAAGACTGCTTTATTTAGTTACAAGAACATCATAGCACTTTACTATGAATAAATCAATATTTATTCTTTATTATTTCAAATTTATTACATCTAAATCATCAGGTACATATAAATTTCCATAATAATATTGTTTACCTTCATCTGTGTATAATTCTTTGCGTTTATCTATATGTTTATCTTCTGTATGATATAAAATCAAATTTTTAACTTGCAATTGTTCTGCTAATTCACAAGCTTCTTTTACTGTACTATGGTGTTTTTCATATGGTTTGAAAATATCTCTATCTCCATATAAGCAAAATGCTTCAGATAATAAATAATCGGCATTTTGAGCATAAATTTCACAGACTTCATTATATGGTTCATCACCTAAACAACATAAATTCATGCCATCTGCAAATTCAGCACTAAAACCAAATTGTTTTTCTTTTGTAGATAAAATATCAAAGAAAATGACTTGCATATCTAAGATTTCTCTTTGGTCGCCATCTTCAACTACATCAAAAATAATATTTTTACCAATTTGTGCTAAATCTTTCTTTTTCAAAGTCAAATTTGCAATAGTTTCTACTACCATTTTTACTTTATCATGACAATAGATATGTAATTTGCCTTCATATTTTCCTTGGTTCATCAAAGTAGCTATCTTACGCACTACCCAAATTACACCGAGAACATGGTCTGTATGCGCATGTGTAATAAATAAGTGATGGATTTTTGTCATATCTATTTGCGCTTTTTCTAATTGAGCTAAAATTCCATTTCCGCCACCAGCATCAACTAAAAAATATTCATCATCTATATTTAAGGCAAAACATGTATTAAAACATTTTGTAACCATAGCATTGCCTGTTCCTAATAAGATTAATTTTCTCATAGCTAGCACCTCTATTAACATAATAGTTGTTAGTATTTATTATAGCACAAAAGAATAAACTCTGGGTTTATTTCCTACATTTCATCTATGTATACAAATACTTACCTATAATAATACATAACCTAGTCTGTTACTTTTTATTTATCATTAAAGAAAGCCATATAATAATAATTTATTATTTACTAACATGTCTATTTTGTAGTAAACTTAATTAAGTTAGTAATTCGAAATATGCAGGTGATATAATTTGTTAACAAAAAACAAAATGTTCTTCATTATTAAGAAAGATTTATCATCGCTAGAAAATTTATTACATGAGACGGTTACATCTCCTGTTGACCTTATAACTGATATCGGAAATCATCTTATAAGCTCTGGCGGAAAACGTATTCGACCCGCCTTATATCTTCTGGCGACAAAGAGTAATCCTAATTTAGATAAAGATTATGTAATGCCTCTTGCTATGGCACTAGAAATGATTCATACAGCCTCTCTTGTTCATGATGATGTTTTAGATAATGCAGCTACTCGCCGTGGTTCTGCTACTGCCAATGCAAAATGGGGAAATAATATAGCCGTACTTACTGGCGACTATTTATTTGCTAAAGCATTTGCAGCCATTGCTAAAAATGATTATGGCACGCGAATTTCTGAACGCTTAGCAACTATTGTCTGTGATTTAAGCGAAGGCGAAATCTTACAAAACCATTTTGGTTATACAATTCCAGACTCTATTGATATTTATTATGAACGCATTGCCAAAAAAACAGCTAATTTTATTGCTACTAGCTGTGAAATCGGTGCAATTGTTGCTAAATTATCAGCAAAAGAAGTTGATGCTCTCCGTGAATACGGTTATTGTATCGGCATGGCATTCCAAATAGTTGATGATATTTTAGATTTAACCTCTGACTCTAAAAAAATCGGCAAACCTGCTGGAAACGATATTTTGCAAGGTGTAATCACTCTTCCTGTAATTCATGCCTATAAGCATGGAGAAAATAGCGAAGAGTTAAAAAATATCATCGAAAATCGTCAAATGAGCTTAGAAGAATTAAATCGTGCTATTAATATCGTAAAAAATTCCAACAGTATTGATTTTGCAAGACAAACTGTTACAGAATTTTTAAATCGCGCCAAAAATATTCTACCTGATAGCTTACCACAGTCAGTTAGAACATCTTTCATTGAAATAGCTGATTTTATTGGTAGCCGTGATTATTAAAATAAAATTTTTACTGAGGTGACTTAAATGTTTGGTATTGGTTTTCCTGAACTTATCCTTATTTTAATCATTGGTCTTGTAGTATTTGGTCCTGGCAAATTGCCTGAAATTGGTCGTGCTGTAGGTAAAGGCTTACAAGAATTTAAAAAAGCCACTTCTGAATTATCAAATTCCGTTAATAATACTACTAATAACGCTTCTATAACTCCTACACCACCTAATCCAGCTAACCCAGAACAACCATCTGTAGCTCCTGTCTTCATGCAAGAAACTGCTACAGAAAAAAATACTACTACTGCAAAAACAGAAACAACAACACCTAAAACTCCAGTTGAACCTGAAAAAACTACTAAATAATCTATAATAATTGACAACTACTTTTTAAATTATATTCTTTATTTAGTACTAAAAATAAAAATAAAAGTAAAGGTGATTTAAATGTATAGTATTGGTATTCCTGAACTTGTATTAATCTTGGTTATCGCTTTAGTTGTATTTGGTCCTGGTAAATTGCCAGAAATCGGTAAAGCTGTAGGCAAAAGTCTTCGCGAATTCCGTTCTGCTTCTACAGAAGATAATACAAAAACTATTGATGCTAAAAATGAAGACGAAAAAAAAGATAAAAAGTGAGGTAGCAATTTATGTCTCAAGATATGAACGAACATACTTCTGCTAATACTGTTACTGCTTCAACTTCAGAAAATTTACCAACAACTGAAGTTAACGAGCAGACAACTACAAATAATGGCAGTATGTCCATTATTGCTCACCTTACTGAGCTTAGAAAACGCCTTATTCGTTCACTAATCGCTATAGGTATTGGTAGCTGTGTTGCTTATTATTTTATTGAAGACATAATGCACATCTTAACAGGCCCTGCTGGAAAGCTTTATTATATGCAACCAGCAGAGGCATTTTTTACTTATATTAAAGTTGCTGTATTTGTCGGATTTTTACTTGCTCTACCTATAGTTTTATATCAAATATGGCGATTTGTTTTACCTGCCTTAATCGGTATGGAAAGATATTTAATCTCCGTTATCGTGCCTATTTCGCTAATTTTATTTTTAGCTGGTTTAGCTTTTTCCTTTTTCTTTGTTATGCCAGCTGGGATAAAATTCTTAATGGGCTTTAGCACTGAAGAACTTCAACCTATGTTTTCGCTAAAACAATATTTTGACTTTGTCATTGCCTTTTTATTGCCATTCGGCTTTATCTTTGAAATGCCTTTAGCCATTATATTATTAGCCAAAGTAGGTATTATTTCTTCAAAATTCTTAGCAAAACAACAACGCATTGTAATCTTTTTAACTTTTGTTGTTGGTGCTATTATTTCCCCAACACCAGATGTTTTTTCCCAATCTATGATTGCTATACCTATGATTTTACTTTATGAAATAAGTTATGTCATAGTTCGTTTTGCTATGAAAAAATAATGTTAATCACTTACGCAATATAAATATAAAGGAGCGATTTTTTTGGCTTTTTATGATTTAAGAGAATTCATCAACGCTTTGGAGTCTCGTGGTATGCTCAAACGCATCAAAACTCCTGTTGATTGTAATTTAGAAATCACTGAAATCACTGACCGCGTTTCCAAAATGGAAGGCAAAAAAAATGTAGCTTTATTATTTGAAAATGTAAAAGGCTACGATATGCCTGTACTTATGAATGCTTTCGGTAGCATGGAACGCTTGGCACTTGCTTTTGGTGTAAATGATATTGAAGAAATTCCTAATGAACTTCGTGAAATCTTAAGATTACCTTATATTTCCCTTCAAAATAAAATGGATTTAATCCACATCATTCCAACTGCAAAACGTGCTATTAATTTCCCTAAATATGTAAAAAAAGCACCTTGTCAAGAAGTAGTTATCACAGATAATCCTACTTTAGATAAATTCCCTATTTTGAAATGTTGGCCTCAAGATGGTGGTCCATTCATCACTTTACCACTTGTATTCACTCGCAATCCAAAAACAGGTAAACGCAATGTTGGTATGTATCGTTTACAAAAATATGATGGTCAAACAACTGGTATGCACTGGCATCTTCATAAAGATGGTGCTAGTAACTATCGCGCTTATCAAGAAATGGGCAAAGATAAAATTGAAGTTGCAGTCGCTATCGGCACAGACCCAGTAATCACATATGCTGCTACTGCTCCACTTCCTCGTGATATCGATGAAATGGTATTTGCAGGCTTTTTACGTAAAAAATCTGTAGAAATGGTAAAATGTAAAACTGTTGATGTTGAAGTACCAGCTTGCAGTGAAATCGTACTTGAAGGATATGTAAATATCGGTGAAACTCGCCGTGAAGGTCCTTTCGGTGACCATACAGGTTATTATTCATTAGCTGATGATTATCCAGTATTCCACATCACTTGTATAACACATCGCAAAAATCCTATTTATTCTGCTACTATCGTTGGTAAACCTCCAATGGAAGATTGCTTCTTAGCTAAAGCTACAGAACGTATTTTCTTACCATTATTACAACAGACTTTACCTGAAATTCGCGATATCAATTTCCCGCTTGAAGGTGTATTCCATGATTGCGTAATGGTATCCATCAAAAAAACATATCCACAACAAGCTAAAAAAGTAATGCATGCTATTTGGGGTATGGGACAAATGATGTTCACCAAAATGATCATTGTCGTTGATGAACATGTTGACGTTCAAAAAGAAAAAGAAGTTTGGTGGCGTGTTTTCAACAATATTGATGCTAAACACGATATTGTAATGGTTGAGGGTCCACTTGATGCTTTAGACCACTCCTCACCAATGGCAAAATGGGGTACAAAAATAGGTATTGATGCTACAAAAACATGGCCAGAAGAAGGACATACTCGTGAATGGCCTGATGAAATTAACATGTCTGACGATATTAAAAAACTTGTAGATTCAAAATGGCAGGAACTCGGTCTTGAGTAAATTATCTGCTCATATTAATAATATAGCTCTTCATCATTCTGTATTTGCCCTACCCTTTGCTTATATGGGATTATTCCTTGCGGCAAAGGGTATCCCTACTTTTCACGATTTTTTATGGGTAACACTTGCAATGATAGGGGCTAGAAGCTCTGCTTTAGCCATGGACAACCTTGTCGATTTGAAATTTGATAAACAACAAAATCGCATGTCCAAACGTCCATTAGTTACTGGAGCAATTAAACCTATTGAAGTAATAATCCTCATCATCGTCAGTCTTTGTATATTTTTATATTCTGCTAGTCAACTAGCTCCTATTTGTCTAAAATTAACACCAATTTGTTTATTTTTCTTATTATTTTATCCGTATACGAAAAGATTTACTTTTCTTTGTCATTATTTTTTAGGTGTAGCTTTAGCCATGGCACCTGCTGGTGGATATATCGCTGTTACAGGTGAATTGCCATTTGGTATTATTTTATTAAGTGGTGGCGTTTGTTTATGGATTGGTAGTTTTGATGTAATTTACGGTAGCCAAGACCGCCAATTTGATTTAGACCATAAACTTCATTCTATGGCAACACAATTTGGTGTAGCTAATGCTCATAAAATAGCAGCTTTTTTCCATTTTATTTCTATTTTATGTTTTATCGGTGCTGGAATCTATTTTGATTTATCCTTTATCTATTATATTGGTGTATTAATAGCTATCTTGACATTAATCTATCAACATAGCCTCATCACTCCATATGATTTCAGTCGTTTAACTCAAGTTTATTTCATGCGCAATGGCATTGTTTCTATTGTCATTTTTGTATTTACATTAATTGATATTTTAAGTTAATAAAGAAGGTGTTATTTTTGAGTGCACAAATTTTATCCGGAAAAATATTTGCTAGTGAATTTAAAGAAGAAGCAAAAAAACAAGTTTTAGCTTTAAAAGAACAATATAATATCACTCCTGGTCTTGCTGTAATTATCGTTGGTGAAAATCCAGCTTCTAAAGTTTATGTAAATAATAAACATCGCACTTGCGAAGAAGTTGGTATCTATTCTGAAGTTATAAGCATGCCTGCTGATACAACAAAAGAACAACTCATCGCCAAAATTGATGAATTAAATTATCGCCAAGAAATTCATGGTATTTTAGTTCAATTACCACTTCCAGAAGCTATTGCTAAAGAAGAAGCAGATATTTTAAATGCTATTTGCCCATTAAAAGATGTTGATGGTTTCCACCCTGTTAATGTTGGTAAATTGATGATTGGACAAGACGATGGTATGATACCTTGTACTCCATATGGTTGTTTAAAAATGCTTCAATCCGCTAAAATCAATATAGATGGCGCACATGCTGTTATCGTTGGTCGCAGTAATATTGTGGGTAAACCTATGGGACAATTATTACTCGCTCAAAATGCTACAGTTACTATTTGTCATTCACATACTCACAACCTCAAAGAAATTTGTCGTTCTGCTGATATTTTAGTGGCAGCTGTGGGCAGACCTCATTTTATTACCGCTGATATGATAAAACCTGGTGCTACTGTAATTGATGTTGGTATCAACCGCATTGCACCTAAAAAATTAGTTGGTGATGTAGACTTTGATAATGCTGTAGAAGTAGCTGGTGCTATCACACCTGTTCCAGGTGGCGTAGGTCTTCTCACTATAGCTATGCTCATGCAAAATACTATCAATGCTGCAAAATTACAACTTGCTAAATAAATTTGCCTTTGTTATAATAAAAGCATAATTTCATAAATAGTATGGAACTGACGGATTTTAGTGGAATTAACCACATGAACCGTACTATTATCAAAAAGTCGACCGTCTGGGCATAATAATATATGCTCAGGCGTTTTTTTATGCCTAAGCATATGTTTGGCAAAATTTATATTGCCTTTTTCCAAAATATATAATACTATCAAATTAGTTTAATTATTGGAGGTACTAAACCACATGAAAACAGACGTGCAAATTGCTCAAGAAGCTATTATGGAACCTATTGGTAAAATTGCTCAACATCTTGAAATTCCAGAAGATGAACTTGAATTATACGGAAAATATAAAGCTAAAATTTCTTTAAACTATTGGAACACAACTCTCCAACAAAAAGAAAATGGTAAACTTATTCTTGTAACAGCAATTAATCCAACTCCTGCTGGTGAAGGTAAAACAACTACTAGCATTGGTCTTGGCGATGCTCTTCATAAACTCGGCAAAAAAACTGCAATCGCTCTTCGTGAACCTTCCTTAGGTCCATGCTTTGGTATGAAAGGCGGTGCCGCTGGCGGTGGTTATGCTCAAGTAGTGCCAATGGAAGATATCAATCTTCATTTCACTGGCGATTTCCATGCTATAACATCTGCTCACAATTTACTTGCTGCTGTTATCGATAACCATATCCAACAGGGCAATGCTCTTGATTTAGATGTTCGTCGCATCACTTGGAAACGCGTTGTCGATTTAAATGACCGTGCTCTTCGCAATATCATCTGTGGTTTAGGTGGTAAAGCTCATGGCGTACCACGCGAAACTGGTTTTGATATCACTGTTGCATCTGAAATGATGGCTATTTTATGCTTGACTTCTGACCTTGAAGACATGAAAAAACGTCTTGGCAATATCATCATCGGTTATACTAGAAGCGGTCGTCCTGTTCGCGCTGAAGAATTAAATGTAACAGGTGCTTTGACATTATTATTCAAAGATGCAATTAAACCAAACCTTGTACAAACTCTTGAAGGTACTCCTGCTCTTATCCATGGTGGCCCTTTTGCCAATATCGCTCATGGTTGCAATAGTGTAATGGCTACTAAATACGCTTTAAAAATGGCTGATTATACTGTTACTGAAGCAGGTTTTGGTGCTGACCTTGGTGCTGAAAAATTCCTTGATATCAAATGTCGTTTCACTGGATTTAAACCTGATGCAGTAGTAGTTGTTGCTACTATTCGCGCTTTAAAAATGCATGGCGGACTTGCAAAAACTGAACTTGCTACTGAAAATATCGAAGCACTCAAAAAAGGTATGACTAACCTTGCTAAACATATTGAAAACATTCAAAAATTCGGTTTACCAATTGTTGTAGCTATAAATGCATTCCCTACTGATACAGAAAATGAACTTCAAGAATTAAAAGCTCTTTGCGAATCTATGGGAGCTTCTGTAAGCATTTCCGAAGCTTGGGCAAAAGGTGGCGAAGGTGCTATCGACCTTGCTCAAAAAGTTATTGAAGCAACTGAAAAACCTTCTAACTTCCAATACATGTATGACGTAAATGATTCTATCAAAGATAAAATCAATGCAATCGCTACAAAAATCTATGGTGCTGATGGCGTAAACTACACACCTGCTGTAGAAAAAACTATCGCTGAATTTGAAGCTGAAGGTCTTGATAAAATGCCAATCTGCATGGCAAAAACTCAATATTCCTTAAGTGATGACCAATTCAAATTAGGTGCACCAACAGGATTTAAAATCACTGTTCGCGAACTTCGCATCAGTGCTGGCGCAGGCTTTATCGTAGCCTTAACAGGTAATATCTTAACAATGCCTGGTCTTCCTAAAAAACCTGCTGCTGAAAATATGGATATCGATATTAACGGAAAAATTACTGGTTTATTCTAATTTTCTACGTTAATTATTAATTAAAAATCAAAACCCCAAAAGTTTGTTTAATTAACTTTTGGGGTTTATTTTATCCTCTTTTATTAAATTTAGTCATATTTTTTAACAATTTAAGATTGATAATCATAGCGATAATGGCAAAAACTGCACCACCTAAACCAACAAAAGGCATAGGTGCAAAATTTATGATTATTCCACCACAAGCCGAGCCTAGCGCTATACCTGTATTAAAAGATACAGGATTTAATGCGGAAGCTAAAGTTATAGCTTCTGGTTTTTCTCTTGTAGCTGTTTTCAAAAAATGCAATTGCGCTGGTGAATTTTGTAAATACATTATCACACCCATAAGCAAAATATTTATCAAACCTAAAACTAAATGATAACTAGTAAAAATAAGTGCAAGTAAACATAGAGCTTGTAAGAAATATACCATTGGCATTTTCTTCATGCCACCTAAACTAGCTATTCTTCCTGAAAGTAAATTGCTGATAATCGTACTAATACCAAATAAGCTCAATACTAAACTTGTCATGGAAATAGGAATTTGTATATATTGTTGTAAAATCGGTGTCAGATATGTATAAAATACATAACTTCCAGCAGCACCACAGATTACAATAAGCATACCATAATTTATACGCATACTTTTCAATAAAATAAATTGATTACATAAATTTGTTTTTTGTCCACTGCCCACATTTGGTAAATAATGCCACAACATCAATAAAATACATATACTAATTACAGATAATAATATAAAAGTCATTTGCCAACTAAATATTTGACAAATAATCGTACCTATAGGCACGCCAAAAACAGAGGCTATACTAAAACCTGCAAAAATCCAACTGATGACTTTTGGTTGATATTGAACAGTCGCTATTTCAGAAGCAAATGTCATCGAAATAGATAATATTGTTCCTGAAATTATCGCAGTTATAATTCTAGCTAATACTAAAATATAATAATTACTTGCTAAAGCACATAAAAAATTTCCTAAGATAAAACATATTGCCAATATCAATAATACATAATATCTGTTATAAGCACTAACTGCTGCTGTGATAAACGGAGTGCCTATTGCATAAGCAAAAGCAAAAACTGAAATTAAATTACCCGCCATAGTCAACGAACAATTTATATCATTTGCTATATCAGGTAAAATACCCACAATTATAAATTCACTCGTTCCTAAAATGAAACTCAACAAAATTAAACTTAAAACAGCCATAGTATTATATGTTTTTTGTGCCATCAAGATAATTTTCACCTTCTCTAAAATACAAATTTATTTAAACATAAATTATACTTATTCAAAGGAAAAAATCTAGTATTTACAACCATTATTCATCATTTAAACTACAAAAATCACGATTTTGACTATATTGACTATTTATAAATGAAATTAATTTTATTCTTGACATAGATTAAATATTTGTTATAATAAAGCTATCAATTGAATAAGCACTGTGGAACTGACGGATTTTAGTGGAATTAACCACATGAACCGCATTGCTATAGAAAAGTCGACCGTCTGGGCAAAGAAAATTTTTGCCTAGATGGTCTTTTTGTTTTTAGGCATAAGTTTTCTTGTATTTTATAATTTTTTATTTTTACGAAAGGAAGATTATATAATGAAAAACAGATGGCTTATCGCATTATCCGCAATTGGTATTCATATTTGTATTGGTAGTGTTTATGCTTGGAGCGTACTCACTAAGCCAATCATGGCTCAAATGGGCTTTAGTCTTCAAGAAACTACATGGACATTTTCTATTGCAATTTTATTTTTAGGTTTATCCGCTGGTTTTTTAGGAACATTTGTTGAAAAAAATGGCCCTCGTATTAGTGGACTTACTGCCACTGCCTTCTTTGGTATTGGCATGTTTGGTACAGCTTTAGCCCTTCAGTTACAAAGTCTTATTTTACTTTATATCTGCTATGGTGTAATCGGTGGTATTGGTCTTGGTATTGGATATATCACTCCTGTTTCCACTCTTGTAAAATATTTCCCTAAAAGACGTGGATTTGCTACAGGTCTTGCTATCATGGGATTTGGTTTTGCAAGTTTAATTGCTGGCCCTATCATGCAAATTCTTGTAAGTAATTTTGGCTTAGTAACTAACTTCATCATTTTAGGCTGTGCTTATATATTAATCATGGGAGCTTCTTCTTTATATCTCGCTCCTCCACCAAAAGAATTCGTAGAAAAATACTTACCTACAACTGTTAAAACTTCTAATTCTATGGTTGAAATAAAACAATATAGCGTAGCTGAAGCTACTCGCGATTGGAAATTCTATGCGCTTTGGTGGATATTCTTCACTAATATTACTTGTGGTATTGGTCTTTTAGCTGTAGCTTCGCCTATGGCTCAAGAAGTAGTTCATATGAGCCCAATTGCTGCTGCTTCCATGGTTGGCGTTATTGGACTTATCAATGGTTTTGGTCGTATCGCTTGGTCTAGCGTTTCCGATTATATAGGTCGTAGAAATACTTATATTTTATTTTTCTTGATTGAAATTTTTGCTTTCTATGCACTTGCTAATACAACTGAAGCCTTTTTCTTCCAATTATTAGTTTTAATCATTGTTTCTTGCTATGGTGGTGGCTTCTCTTGTATGCCAGCTTATTTAAGCGATTTATTTGGCACAAAACAATTAAGCGCTATTCATGGCAGAATTCTCACAGCTTGGGGCATGGCTGGTATCGCAGGACCACTTTTATTATCCTTTATTCGTGAAACAACTCAAAGTTATGCACTTTGCCTCTATGTATTCGCATTTTTATTTATTATCAGCTTCATCATAGCTATAATATTAAAAATAAAAACAACTAAAAAAGAAAAACTCATTTCAAGCAAAACTATTGCTTAAGAAAAAAACTCACTCTAAATAAAGCCTAGTAGTTAAAATTCAACTAACTACTAGGCTTTATTTATGTGCTAAAATAATATTAACTATTAATATACTTAAATCTCATTAATGAAAAATATATATTTCTATAGAAAGGTTAATTTATTATGTCTAAACTCTTCCATGAATTTTTATCCAATAATTTTACAATAACACAAGAAATAAAAACATCATCAAAGAGTAGAATTGTTTTAGCTATTAATAAATTAACAAATCAACCTTGTATCATAAAATATCTCTATCACAATACAAGTCCTTATGATGAATTAAAAAAACTCTCACATAATTGTTTTCCTGAAATATATTATCTATATCAATATGAAAGCATCACTATTATTGTTGAAGAATACATCAATGGACGCACACTTTTTAATATTTTAGAACAACAAGAACAACTTTCTGATGATATCATCAAGAAAATAATCATTCAATTATGCGAAGGATTAAAAATTTTACATGAACATAATATTTTACATCGCGATATAAAACCTTCTAATATAATGCTCACTAAAGATAATATCGTTAAACTAATCGACTTTGATACAGCTCGTCTAATCAATCCTGATAAAACGTATGACACAGAATATCTTGGTACACGTGGATATGCTCCCCCTGAACAATACGGTTTTGCTCAAACAGATATTCGCAGTGATATCTATGCTTTAGGTATAACTTTACAAAAACTTCAACCTAAAAATAAAAAACTTCAAAAAATCATCAAAAAAGCGATTAAATTCGATCCTGACAGACGTTACCAATCTGTAAATGAAATTTTGCAAGAATTTGTCCCCATGGCAACATGGAAAAAATTCTTAATCACTGTAAGTGTTATCCTGCTTACATTAATTTTAATCATCATCTCTTATAGCTATTATTTAAATAAAACTTCTGAAACACCTACAGATTTTGATATTAAAAAAATTGAAGATGATCTAAAACAACTCCCTGAAAAAATTGATACAGAAAAAATAAAACAAGAAATTAAAGATTTACCTCAAAAAAATCCTTTTAATGATATCAAACCAGAAAATAAATCATCTACTCCTAAAAATAATGAAACGACTCCTTCTCCGCCTGCTCCAACAGCTACACCTAATGATGAAAAAAATCAGCCTACTAATCAAAAACCTAGACGAAAATACACTAGAGAATATTTAGCTGAGCATGTCCCATTTACTTATGATATTGATGGCAGTTTTAGCCCTACAACTTTATCTTGGCAAGATTATGGAGATTATATCGGAGGTAGAGGTACTTTGCATTTTAAAATAGTAAATAATACAGATATTGATTTACCTCTTAACTATGAATTTGTAACTCATGGAATGAAAATACCTACTTCAGCCGTTACTACAAGTGATAATTTATCTCTTACTGATTTAGATATCTATCCTGGAGATGGTATCTATGGTGCAACAACTATATTTATCCTTCCTAAAAAAGATATCTCACCAAATGAAGTATGTGAAATATGGATTGATTTAAGTCAATGTAAATTATACGATAAAACGCTCTATGAAGATTTTTCTAAAAAAGTTGATTTAAGCAATGGACTTCCAACAAATAGCTCTTTAGATAAGGATAAAAATGGTCCCTACATGATAGATATAAGCTTTTATTCACCTATACTAGATATTATCTATCTTTATAATGATGAATTTCCTGTTTATTAATCATAAATTATCATAAAAACTTTGTAATTCTTTTAAGCTATTTGTTCTTTGTTTTATCGGCAAAGCTTGCCATACTTTTTCTTTATAACTTGCCTTTGATTTATCACCTAGACGCGAATCAATGATAGATACTATGCCTTTATCTATTTTATTGCGTATTAATCTACCTACACCTTGTTTTAATTTAATAATCATTTCTGGAACTAATACTTCCTCTAAAGGATTTTTACTGCGTTTACATTTTTCATTGATGATTGGTTCTGGCAGTGGAAATGGCAATTTATAAATAATTAAATTCGAAAGTGCTATACCTTCTATACTTATACCTTCCCAAAAAACTCCTGTTCCTAGTAACACAGAATTTACATCTTGCTTAAATTTATGAATTAATTGTTGTTGTGAAGATATTTCATTTTGTTTAATTAAAGTATAATTTAAATTCAAAGCTTTTAGCCTTGTATATACAGCATTCATATCCGCTTTAGATGTAAATAAAATCAAAGCCTTTCCTTGAGAAATATCCAATATTTTTTTCACTAAATCTATGCTTTCATCAATGAATTTTCCTCTATCTTTACTAGGACTTGTAATATCATCTGTATAAAAAAGTTTTGCATGTTTATCATAAGCAAATGGCGAATATTTCACTTCTGATAATATGCTATCATTTATTGGAAACATCGTATTTTGTATAAAATAACTATATGCTTTCGTCAAATCTTCACTGACTAAATTCGTCAAAGTCGCCGAAGTAAAAATTGTATGGAAACTTTTTCTCAGTTTTACTCTATCGCCAAAAAATAATTCATTGATTTTTTCATTTACATTTGTAGGACAAAGATATATTATTGGATTTTTAGCCTCTTCAGCCCAGACAATATAGTTTTTTTCATCTTGCCATGCTTTGAAAAAGTCTAAAATAATCTCCATATCACTATTGATTTTTCCGCCAGTTTTACGAATACTTACAGCATGTGCTATCATTATTGCTTCTGCTATTTTATATACATTTTGCAATAAATCAATCGGTATATTTATCTTAAATTTCTCAGCATCTTGATGTTGTTTTTGTGCCTGTTGTATTTGATATTTTATCTGCTTATCTATTATCCTAAAAATTTTATCTATATCTCTAAATACGCCATCTATATTTTTAGCTAAATTAGGTGGTATTTTTTTTATGCTTAAATAACATCTTTTCAATGTATTTACCAATTGCTTTCTAGTCAACATATCTGTATATGAAGAACGCACTTTATCTTCTAAATTATGAGCTTCATCAACGACAATCAAGCTTAATTCTTCAGTAAATAAACCATCTTTCATCTCTCGTTTTAAACGCAAATCAGTAGTGAGCATATCTTGATTGCAAATAATTATGCCCTTTGTCTTTTTCAAATTTAAACGTAAATTATGGTAATGACAAACATCTCGATATTCACAATATTTACATTCACGATAATTATAATTTTTAATTCTAAATTTCTGCCATAAATCTAAAGGAAGTTCAATATTCCAATCACTTGGCTCTTTACCACCTTGATTTATACATTCATATATTTTTTCATATTGCTTTAAATTTGTTCTATCATCAAAAAATCTTTTAAAATGATATCTACAAATGAAATTAGTCATACCTTTAGCCAATAAAACTTCTGGAAATATTTGTAATTTCTCCATGATATAGCGTATATCACCTTGTAATTGTTCTTGCAAAGTTATAGTTGAAGTAGCTATTACCACTGGTTTTTGTAAATAATAATTGTAATAAATAAGTGGCACTAAATAGGCAAAAGATTTTCCAATCCCTACGCCTGCTTCTACCACTAGATTTTTCTTTTGACTTATGGCATCTACTATTTCACAAGCCATCTCTGATTGACCTTCACGAAATTCTAAATTATTATTTTCCATTTCAGGATTTTCAAAGAAAAAACTATATACTTTTTCTCCAATTTCTCGTAAATATTTAGCTTCTAATTTTGATTGCACTATTTTTACCTCTACTATCTATAATTTAATCAATATTGCATTCTTTAAAATGTTATTTTATTATAATATAAATCAATTAAAAATAACAAAGGAAGTATTTTTATGGGAGTAATCACAGATAAATTAGGTGCTGATTTAAAACAACAAAAAGATATTCACACTTTTTTAGAAAATAATAAAGATAAATTATTAGATATGAACTTACCTAAATATCTAGATGAACTTTTAGCGCAAAAAAATTTAACAAAATCAGATGTTATCAAAAAATCTGGTCTACCTGTAACCTATGCTTATAAAATTTTTTCAGGGCAAAAACATACTGCTAGAAATCGCATATTAGCTCTTGCTATAGCTATGCAATTAAGTATTGATGAAACAAATCATCTTTTAAATTATGCTGAACATAGTTCTTTATACCCACGCAATCCATGGGATACTATAATTATGTATGCACTTCAAAGACATTTAAGTGTAATTGAAACAAATATATTATTGACTGATGCAAAAGCTTCTCCTTTACTAGAATAAAACTTTTAGGCTAATAAATTTTTCTTTTTATTAGCCTATTTTTTATTCTATATAATGTATTTTGTATTTTTATTTTTTTCATTAATTTAAATATAGAAAATTATTGCAAAATTTAATTAAATAGTGTATTATTATAAATCATAACTGCAATAACAAAAATTAATCGTTATATAAATTTTAGTAATGGAGGTTTTTTATATGTCTTTTTTAGAAGCTGGCACAAAATATTTAAAAACAATAGAATCTTATGATAGACTTTCCGCAGTAGAAAAAATTGAAGCAAATCATTTATTATTAGCTTATGAAGAACTCATGAAAGACGATTGTTATCGCCTCTGTTTAACTGATTTACATCTACTATTGCGTCTTACTGAAAGCGGTCAAGCAATTTGTCTTCAAGACCCTGAGCTTGCTCATGTTATTTTCGTAAAAACTATTGAGTTATCTCCTTATAATAAATTAGTTTTGCGCCATTATAGTGAATTTTTGAACATACATGGCTGGGATTTAGAATCTATTCAACTCAGTAAATTCCTCAAACAAAATCAATTAAAAGAAGCTCAAGATTTTGCTCTAAAATTGGATATCTTCCTAGATGGTATGCCTATCAATCAATTTAGAGACCCTAGCGCATTGACATCTTTCATCAAAGGTAATTTCACATCTGTATTCAGTCATATCGCTAAACGCTATTTGAATTTCATTCATCAAAAAATTAATTCTAATAAACGCAATTTCACTGAAGATATGAATTGGCTCAATAGCAAGATGAAATTATTCATTCCATATATTGATAAATCTGATTTAGATATTCTACATGAATTCACAGAAAAAGGATTGGCTAAATATATAACTTCTAATGAAGTTTCCTTTATGCTTTTCAAAAAAAATATGGAACTTGAACCATATAATCGTAAAGTAACTGATAAATTTTATAAATTACTTAGCTTAAATCGTCATAGACAATTTAGTTATTAATAAGAAAAATAAAATGCAAGTATAGTAAGATATACTTGCATTTTTTATATTCTTATTTAATGTCTTGCCAATTTTCATGCATATAAATTTCACGTTTAGCTAATTGAGCAAAGATTTCTTGTGGATTAAAAGCATCTTCTGGTATGAGTACACCTGTTTTTTCCACTTTGCCTAAAGCTAATTGTTCAGCAGCAATAGCTAAAGGAATACCTACATTTCTTGTATAAGAACGCAATCCTGCCCAATCTTCTATGCTACCATCAGAAGTTGGATGTGTATGATACATAATACCTTGTTTTCTTACACCATCTTTTGTACCGATTACTTCTACATGTAATGCATAACCATAAAGCTGTGTAGTTTTTCCTTGAGTGGAATTTACTAAATAATCTCCTATGATATCCATAAGTCCTGCTTTTTGACCATTTACTTCTACTTCAGGATTTTGTAAGATACCATAATCATATAAACCTCTTACAAGGTTCATATTTTGCATTGGCCATGTACCTCTTACTTCGATTAATCTTACACCTTTATCTTTCAAAGCTTGTGCTAAAGTAACTGTTTCAGAATGAGGAATAATATATTGTACTGTTTTTCCATAAGGCTGTGGTAAATCTATTTCACGAGGACGTGCAAATGGTGGAACTTGTTTGAATTCGCCATCTTCAAATACAACACGACTTTTTAATTTAGGATCATATTCATATGATGTTGTTTCTGCTATAGATTTAGAAAAAGCAATTGGACGAAAAGCTCCATGAGAAATATATATTTCTTCTACTGTATCTAACTGATTAGCTAAATGCATTGCCATCATCTGTGTTGTACCTGGAGTCATGCCAAAACCTGGAACACATGTTTTATTTTTTTCTTTAAATAAATAATCCCATTTATTTTCTTCACCAAAACCATTTAAATTTACGCCATGACAGCCAGCTTTAGCGATACATTCAGTAGATAAACCATTTAAAGTAATTTGAGTGCCGTCCATTACGACATCATAGCCTTCCATGATTTTAGCAGCTTCGTCAACTTTTGTAACATCAATTTTTACTACATCAACTCTGCTATCATTCAACCATTGTGCTACTTTGCAAGCTTCTTCATAATTGTAATCACCAATTGTGATTTTATCGAATTTAGAATACTGTACTAAATCTAATGCAGACTCTCTACTAATTCTACCAGCAGCACCTAAACAAAATACTTTCATTTTAAAATCCTCCAGATACATTTCTTTTTTTTATAATATTTATACTAAACTCATATCCAATTCGTGCAATAATATTTATACATAATATTAAAATACTCATTGCTGCAGCTTGAGCTATATCTCCAGCTTCTTCCATATGAGTAATAGCTATCGACGCAATTTTAAACTGTGCACTATACAAAAATACTACAGCTGATACAGTTACCATGGAATTTACAAAATAATACATAAAAATTTCCAGTATAGCTGGTAAAGATAAAGGCATGATTACTTTTATAAAAGTTTTCCATAATGGAATGGTTAAACTTTGTGCTACATTTTCATACTCTCTATCTAATTTTTTCAAAGCACTTGTTGCCGTTACAAAAGGAACAGCATAAAAATGCAATACATTGGCTAATACTAAAATCCATACTGTACCATAAACAATATTTAAAGGATTTAACTTATTATTGAAGAAAAAGATAAATCCTAAACCAATGACCATACCAGGCAAAGCTAAAGGCAAACAAGATAATAATTTTCCTGCTTGTTTAAACAATTTCAAACATTGTCCTCGTTCAATGATATATGCATAAACAAATACAAATATTGTTCCTACAAACGCAGTTAATATACTCATCTGTATAGAATTTATATAACTTTGCCAACCGCCAGTGGATTTATTAAAGATAAAGTTTTGCCATGTAAAACTTAAATCATATGGATAATATTTACTAAACGCACCTATACATAAAACTAAAACCAAACCTAGTATACATATAGATATAAGCGTACAAAATGCCATAAAAATATTATCTCTATATTTGTTTACCTTTAATCTCAAACTACTTGCTTTAGAACTTATAGTTTCTACACTTTTTCTAGCAATTATATGATTTACAACAAAACTTATAATAGCTGGCAATAATAATAAGGTACTTACTACAGCTCCCATATTCATATTAAATTGACCTGCTACTTGTTTATAAATGTCTGTAGCTAATACATTATAACTACCACCTAAAACTTTAGGAGCACCAAAATCTGTAAACGCTAAGGTAAAACATACAAATAAACTATTTATGACTGTATATTTTATAGAAGGCAAAGTAATGTGCATAAATTTCTTTAATGAATTACACCCCATAGTTTCAGCAACTTCATATAATCGACCATCAGCGTATTTTAAAGTAATTAAAAACATCAAGAAAGCTTGCGGAAAAGTATATATTATTTCCGATAAAATAATCCCTGTTGAACCATATAAACCAATATCTATTCCCCATGTAGTGAAAATTCCTTGCTTACCAAACAAATATACCAAACCTAATCCATGTACTACTGTTGGTAAAAATAGTGGTATTAATGCTATATATTGAAATATTTTTTTACCCATTATATTTGTACGTGCCAAACCATATGCGTATAAAAATCCAAATAAAGTACCAAATACAGCCGACACAGTAGAAATATAAATAGTATTACCAATAGAAGCTGATAATGCTGGCGTTGCAAAATATTTCATATAGTTTTCAAGACCTACAAAACTACCAGATGAGGATAAAAAAGCTTTTACTAATAAAGAACATAAGGGAAAAATCAATATAATCACAAACAATAATGTCAAAGCCAACATGACTATATTTATTTGTAAATTCTTTAAACTATTCATCATTTGACTCCCATTATTTATTCACAGGATAATAAATTATTTCTGATTTTGGAATTTCAAAAAATACATTTGATTTTTCCTGTAAATTCATTTCTCTTGATTTTTTTGATTCAACATCTACACAAATAGCTTCTTTTGTATCTTGCAAATTAGCATATACTCTAGTAAATGCACCACGGAATTCAATCTTATCAATAGTTCCATGCCAACATTCCATATCAGGCTTTTGCTCTTGATTTTTACTTATTTGGATATTTTCTGGTCGTATTCCATAAAGTAAATCATATTTTTTGTAAAAATTTATTGTACCGATAAAATTAGCTACAAATGCAGATTGTGGCTGTTTATATATTTCTTTAGGAGTTGCTACTTGCTCTATCACAGAATTATTCATAACCACAATTTTATCTGCCATAGTTAAAGCTTCTTCTTGGTCATGAGTTACCATGATTGTAGTTATATTTAATTGTCGCTGAATTCTACAGATTTCTAATCGCAATTTTTCTCTAACTTTAGCATCTAATGCTGATAATGGTTCATCTAATAATAGAAAAGCTGGTTTTAATGAAATAGCTCTAGCTAAAGCAATACGTTGCTGTTGACCACCTGATAATTGATGTGGATATTTATATCGATGAGCTACTAAGTCCACCATTTCTAAAACTTCTTGGCAACGATCATATTTTTCTTTTTTTGTTAAATTTTTCTGTTCATTTAACCCAAATAAAATATTTTCTTCAATAGTCATATGAGGAAATAAAGCATATGATTGAAAAACTATGCCAAAATTTCTTTTAGATGGTGGCAAAGATGTACAATCCTTGCCACCTATAAATATTTTTCCTGAATCTACTGTTTCCAAACCAGCTATACATCTCAATAACGTTGTTTTTCCACAGCCAGAAGGCCCTAAAATACTTACCAATTCGCCTTCTTCAATATCAATACTTACATCATTTAATGCTCTTTGATTTCCATAATTTTTTACGATATTTTTTATAGATAAGAATGCCATATTCATCTACCTCAATAATCATTTAGCTTCAGATTTTCCATCATATTTTTCCATCCAAGTTTTTAAAATAGCTTCGCGATTTTTAGCTGCCCAGGAAAAATCATTATCAATAAGCTGGTCTAATGGATTTTTTTCATAACCTTTGTATTCGCCAGTATTTTCTACTGTTACAATTGGATAATTTACACGATATAAATCCATAGCTTCATCAGAAATAGCCCAATCTAAGAAAGTATATGCTGCTGGATTTATTTTTTCTTTATTGATTAAAGCATTTGCTTCTAAATCCCAACCTGAACCTTCTTTTGGAAATACTACATCAACAGGAGCGCCTTTTTCTTTTTGGCTAATGCCTGCATAACCAAAACTAATACCTACAGCACATTCTCCAGCAGCTGCCATTTTCGCTGGTTTAGAGCCAGAATGTACATATTGAGCCACATTTTCATTTAATTTGTCTAAGTAATCCCAACCTGCATTTGTATCTTTACCTTTTAACTGTAAGAGTGCAGACACTGTTAAAAATCCTGTTCCTGAAGAATTTGGATTTGACATTACAATATGACCTTTTAATTTTGGATTTAATAAATCTTCATAAGAAGTAATTTTATCTACACCTAATTTAGCTAATTCTTCTTTATTAACAATAAATGCTGTTTCCCAAGCATCAATACCTACCCATGTAGGTACTTCTTTATTTGATTTAAACTGAGGTAAAATTCTTTCTACGCCTTCTGGCTGATAACCTTTTAAAGCTCCCATATCATCTAAGACCATCATTGAAGAAGCTGCTGTTCCCCAGATTACGTCTGCTTGTGGATTATCTTTTTCAGCAATCAATTTAGCTGTTATAACACCAGTTGATTCTCTAACTACATTTACTTTTATATCTGGATATTTTTCATTAAATTTAGCAAGATAATCTGATACTTGTTCATCTTCTAAAGCTGTATATACAGTGATTTCACCATTTGTAGCTTTTGTCTTATCATCATTATTTGCACTATCTTCTGTTGCTGTTCCTCCACAACCTGTCAATAATGAGATTGACATAATAGCTGATAATATTGCCATACCTAATTTCTTTCCAGTCATAAAATTCTCTCCTTTGTATTTCCATCTGGACAAATTCAATTTAACTGACATCTATTATAGCTATAGCTCGTTAAAAAAAAATCACAACCAAGTAAACCTTAAATAAAAAAATTTACCTTGTTGTGATTTTAAACTTGTAGATTTTCTACAAAATCTCATATTTATTTTTCATAAATTAAATCCTGTATATTTTCCCAACTCTTATTTAAATTCAAAGAATTTTTTTCATAGTCTAATAAAAACATTCCTAAATATAACATATCCACAAAAGTTATTTGTGCACATCTTGAGAAAATAGCATTACCATACATATACTGTTTATTGCCTGTACATAATATTATATCTGCGTATTTATTGATTATTGCATCTTCAAAATTTGTAATTGCTATAGTTATTGCCCCCGATTTTTTAGCTGTCTGCAAAGCTTTCACTGTATATGTAGATTTTCCTGTATGTGAAATACCTATTGCTACATCTTTATTTGTCAAACTAAGTGCATTTACTTTTTGCATATAGCCATCTTTATTAAAAAATACAGATTTTCCAATATATGCCATTTTCGTTACAAAATCCTCTGCTGTACATACTGAATTTTCAACTGCATATACAGATATTTTATCCGCTTGATGTAGCGCTTTTACTGCATTTATAAATTCATACATAGATAAATTTTTCAATGCTTCCTCTAAATGTTTTATATTCGTCATGATAATTTTAGCTGGTATATCAATCAATTTATCATTTTCTTGTATAGGATAAGACAACATATATTCTGATTTAAAATTCGCATTTTCTTTTGTCTTTTCTTCGATAAATTTCTTTTTTAATTCTTTATAGCCTTTTAATCCCATAGCATTAGCAAATCTAATAATTGTCGGCTGACTGACGCCTACTATCTTGGAAAAATCTTCTATAGTACAGTCCAAAATATTTACTTTTTCCTCTAATATGGCATCAGCAACTTTTCTTTCGGATATTCTTAACTCTTTATATTTATTTCTAATTTCTAATAAAAAAGATTTCATCTTCTACCTCTTAAAACTAAAAATCTATGTAAATTTTCTACAAAAAATTATTTATACATATTTATATTTACTTATTTAACAAATAAAAAAATTTATTAAAACTTATTATATAAATAATTTTTTAGCCTTAAATTTATTTTAATATACATTTTCACAATTTAGGTAAAATCAAGGTGAAATCTACATAAAATGTAAAAAATCTACAATCTATATAACAAAAAAAGAGATAAATGTAAAAACATTTATCTCTTTTTAAACACTATTTTATTATTTTACGCCTAAAGTTACTTTTTCACCGTTGATATTCCATTCTTTAGTGAAACCGTCTAATTTATCGTAAACAAGTTCATCTGCTAAAGTAATTTTCTTAATTGTTTCTGCATTATCCTGCATTAATTTAGCAATTTTTTCATTACCTTGAGCAAATACTGTAATTCTATCAGTTACTTCAAAGCCATTTTCTTTACGCATTGTCTGAACTTTACTGATGATTTCACGAACGAAACCTTCTTCAATGAGTTCATCTGTCAATACTGTAGAAATAGCAATTGTTACATCACCATCACGCTGAGCTGCAAAACCTTCTGTTTGAGTCATTTTTACATCAAGGTCTTCAGGTACAAGTGTGATTTCACCAGAAGAAAGTTCTAATTTCAATGTTTTTGTAGTTTCAAGTTCAACTTTAGCTTTTTGTCCATCAACTTTAGCTAAAGCAGCAGCAATTTCTTTCATCTGTTTGCCGTATTTTGGACCTAATACTTTGAACTGTGGTTTGATTTCATAGTTCAAATATTCGTCCATATTGTCTTTGAATTCTACTTTTTTAACATTTAATTCTTCTTCTACAATTTTTGTATAGAATTCATTGAGTTCAAATGGAGCTTTTACATACATAAGAGCGATTGGCTGACGGTTTTTGATATTTGCTTCATTACGAGCAGCACGACCTAAAACTACAGCTTTTAATACTAAGTCCATAGTTTTTTCAAGTTCGCTATCAATGAATGCTTCATTTGCAACAGGATAAGCACAAAGATGTACGCTTTCTGGTGCATCTTTTTCACTATTTAAAACAAGGTTTTGATAAATAGCTTCTGTCATAAATGGAATCATTGGAGCTGCGAGTTTAATAACTGTTGTAAGTGCAGTATATAAAGTCATGTAAGCATTGATTTTGTTTTGGTCTGTTTCTTTAGCCCAGAAACGATCACGGCTTCTTCTTACATACCAGTTAGAAAGTTCATCTACAAATTCTTGAAGAGCTTTTGCAGCTTCTGTGATTTTATAGCTATTTAAATCTTCATCTACAGTTTTAATTAAAGTATTAAGACGAGATAAGCACCATTTATCTAATACAGAAAGTTTATCATATTCAAGGCTGTATTTAGATACATCAAATTTATCAATATTAGCATAGAGTACAAAGAATGCATAAGTATTCCATAATGTACCCATGAATTTACGTTGACCTTCTTGAACAGCAGCATCATGGAAACGATTTGGAAGCCATGGAGCACTATTTTCATAGAAATACCAACGGATAGCATCTGCACCATGTTGAGCTAAAGCTTTCATTGGTTCTACTGCATTACCTTTAGATTTACTCATTTTACGACCTTGAGCATCTAAAACGTGACCTAATACGATAACGTTTTTATAAGGAGCTTTGTCAAAGAGTAATGTGGAAATAGCGATTAGAGAATAGAACCAACCACGAGTTTGGTCTACTGCTTCAGAAATGAAATCTGCTGGGAATTGTTCTTCAAAGAGTTCTTTATTTTCAAATGGATAATGCCATTGTGCAAAAGGCATGGAACCAGAGTCAAACCAGCAGTCAATAACTTCTGGAACACGATGCATTTCTTTACCACAATGAGGACATTTAATAGTTACAGCATCAATGAATGGACGGTGTAATTCAATATCATCAGGGCAATTATCAGACATGGATTTTAATTCTTCGATAGAACCGATTGCATGTTGATGACCGCATTCACATTCCCAGATATTAAGTGGAGTACCCCAATAACGGTTACGAGATAAGCCCCAATCTTGAACATGTTCGAGCCAATCGCCAAAACGACCTTTACCGATAGATTCAGGAATCCAGTTGATTGTTTTATTATTAGCAATTAATTTATCGCGAACAGCTGTCATGCGAATGAACCATGTTTCACGTGCATAGTATAAAAGTGGAGTATCGCAACGCCAGCAATGTGGATAACTATGTTCAAAGTTAGGTGCAGAGAATAATAAACCTTTTTCTTCTAAGTCTTTTAAAATTTTTGGATCTGCTTTTTTTACAAATACGCCTGGCCAATCAGTATCTGCTGTCATGCAACCTTTAGCGTCAACGAATTGTACGAAAGCAATACCATATTCACGGCAAACACGGGAGTCATCTTCACCGAATGCAGGAGCCATATGAACGATACCAGAACCATCTGTAGTTGTTACATAATCATCACAAGTTACGATAAATGCTTTTTTGCCATTTAATTTATTTAAAGCATATGGATAAAGTGGTTCATATTCTTTATATTCAAGAGATTTACCTGGCATTTCTTCGAGGATTGTATAATCTTCGCCTAAAACTTTTTCGCAAAGTTCTTTAGCCATGTAATAAGTGTAATCGCCTTGTTTTACTTTTACATAAGTGATTTCTGGATTTACACAAAGTGCAAGGTTAGATGGAAGTGTCCATGGAGTAGTTGTCCATGCGAGGAAGTAAGCATCTTCACCTTTTGCTTTAAATCTTACAAATGCAGATTTTTCTTTTACATCTTTATATCCTTGAGCTACTTCGTGAGAAGAAAGCGGTGTACCACAGCGAGGGCAGTATGGAACGATTTTATGACCTTTATATAAAAGACCTTTGTTCCAAATTTCTTTTAATGCCCACCATACAGATTCAATATAATCATTATGGTATGTAACATATGGGTCTTTCATATCTGCCCAATAGCCTACAGCTTTGGAGAATTCTTCCCACATACCTTCGTATTTCCAAACGCTTTCTTTACATTTTTCTACGAAAGGTTCAATACCATATTCTTCAATTTGTTCTTTACCATTGATGCCTAATAATTTTTCAACTTCAAGTTCTACTGGAAGACCATGTGTATCCCAACCAGCTTTACGGATAGTCTTATGACCTTTCATTGCTTGATAACGAGGAATCATATCTTTGATTACACGAGTTAAAACGTGTCCAATATGAGGTTTACCATTTGCTGTTGGTGGTCCATCATAAAATGTGAATACATCTGCATCTTCATGTTGATGTACTTGTTTTTTAAATATATCGTGTTCTTCCCAGAATTTTTCAATTTCTTTTTCGCGTTCTACGAAATTTAGATTGGTATCAACTTTGTTATACACAAAAAAGCCTCCTCTGTATACAAATAATAAATAAAAATTCCAGTATATGAAAAAAACTCTTGCCAAATAGGACAAGAGCAACTGTAATACATAACTAAAAAAAGCCTTCACCCAAAACAGGATGAAAGCTGTGCTGTCATTATACCACCTATTTCACATACCAACATATGCAACCCCTTTAACGGAGGGACCCGACACGGTCTATTCTTAAAAATTAATTTCAACCTGTAACTCCAGAGTGATTTTCCATTAAAAACTACTTGTACCAATTTCCAGCAATACATGGCTCTCTGTAACTTTTATTTTTAATTTACTATCTCTTTCATTGTTTTTCTTCTTTGTACTATTGTGTACGCTTGATATAATATCACAATAATAGAAAATGAGCAAGAAAAAATTTACCCTAAACAGTTTACAATTATACAAAATAAAATTGACAAATATAATTTTATCGTTTATAATTCATTCATACTTATTCACTATGAAAATACATATTAAGGGAGGTCATTACCATGAAAATTTATCATAATTTTATGGAACTAGTAGGTCATACCCCTCTTGTTCAAATCAATAATTATAGTAAACTCCATGATATAAAAGCTAATTTATTAGTGAAATTAGAATATTTTAATCCTGCTGGTAGTGCTAAAGATAGAATTGCCATAGCCATGATTGAAGATGCTGAAAATCGCGGTATTTTAAAACCTAATTCCACTATCATTGAGCCAACAAGTGGTAACACTGGTATTGGTCTTTGTGCTGTAGCTGCAAGCAAAGGTTATAAAATCATCATCACTATGCCAGAAACAATGAGTATTGAACGCAGAAAACTCATGAAAGCTTATGGCGCTGAGCTTATATTAACAGAAGGTAGCAAAGGCATGGCAGGAGCTATCCAAAAAGCTGAAGAATTAGCAAAAGATATACCTGATAGCTTTATTCCTGGACAATTCACTAATTTAGTCAATCGCCAAGCTCATTATATGACGACTGGCCCAGAAATCTGGCAAGATATTGATGGTAAAATTGATATCTTCGTTGCTGGTATTGGTACAGGCGGTACTTTAAGCGGTACAGGAAAATATCTCAAAGAACAAAATCCTAATATAAAAATCATTGGTATTGAACCTCAAACTTCTGCTGTATTAACAACCGGTAAAGCAGGGACTCACAAAATTCAAGGTATTGGCGCTGGCTTTATACCAGATACTTTAGATACCTCTATCTATGATGAAATCATAACTGTGGACAATGAAGTATGTTTTACAGCTAGTAAAGAACTCACCAAAACAGAAGGTCTTTTGACTGGCATTTCTTCTGGTGCCGCACTTTGGGCAGCTACTCAAGTTGCTAAACGTCCAGAAAATGTTGGCAAAAATATTGTTGTGCTTCTTCCTGATACAGGTGAACGTTATCTCTCTACACCATTATTTGAAGAATAATATTTCAAACTCAATAACATCATCATATTGTAAATATTTTTATGTGATGATGTTATTTTTTTATAAGATATTCATAGTTTTATAATAGGATAAATATATTTTAAAAGGAGAGTTTTCTGATGACAAAAAAATTGGATACAAATAATTGGGCTTTTGAAACTAAACAATTACATATAGGTCAAGAACTAGCCGATCCTATAACAAATTCTCGTGCTGTACCTATTTATCAAACGACCTCTTATGTATTTGATAATTGCCAAGTAGCTACTGATAGATTTGCCTTAAAAGAAGGCGGTAATATTTATGGTAGATTAACTAATTCCACTCAAGAAGTGTTAGAAAAACGCATTGCTAGTCTTGAGGGTGGTGCAGGAGCTTTGGCTGTAGCTTCAGGTGCTGCTGCTATTGCCTATACAATACAAGCTCTCGCCAAAGTCGGCGACCATATTGTCTGCTCAAAAACAGTATATGGAGGAACATATAATCTTTTTGCTCATACTTTAGTGGATTTTGGTATAAATACGACTTTTGTCGACATTCATAATCTAGATGAAGTCGAAAATGCTATCACAGAAAATACAAAATGTATTTATTTTGAAACTTTAGGCAATCCAAATAGTGATGTTGCCGATTTAGAAGCTTTAGCTAATTTAGCACATAAATATAACATTCCTGCTGTTGTAGATAATACATTTGCTACACCATATCTTGTACGACCTATCGAATATGGCGTTGATATCGTCATTCATTCTGCTACTAAATTCATTGGTGGTCATGGCACTTCTCTAGGTGGAATTATCGTAGATAGTGGCAATTTTGATTGGGAAAAAAGTCATAAATTCCCTTCTTTAGTCGAAGCTAATCCTAGTTATCATGGAATTTCTTTCACTAAAGCTACAGGAAAACTCGCTTTTATCACTAAAGTTCGTGCCATTTTACTTCGAGATTTAGGCGCTTGTATCTCTCCATTTAATGCATTTTTACTTTTACAAGGATTAGAAACTTTATCTTTACGTGTAGAACGCCACATACAAAACACACTTAAAGTCATTGAATTTTTACAAAATCATGATAAAGTTGAAAATGTCAATCACCCTTCTATTACCTCACGCTTTGACCATGATTTATATCAGAAATATTTGCCTAATGACGGTGGCTCTATCTTTACATTTGAAATCAAAGGCACAGCAAAAGACGCCCAAGATTTTATCGATAGACTCCAATTATTCTCCTTACTTGCCAATGTAGCAGATGCGAAATCCCTCGTAATTCACCCTGCTAGCACTACTCACTCACAAATGACTACAGAAGAATTATCTGCTTCTGGCATAAAGCCAAATACAATTCGCCTTTCTATAGGTCTTGAAAATATAAATGATATTCTCCGTGATTTAGCTCAAGCTTTAGCATAATAACAAAGCCACATTATATTATTTAAATTTAATATAATGTGGCTTTTATTTAACAAGCTGTAATTCCGCCATCAACGCTCCATACAGCCCCTGTTACAAAACTAGCTTCTGGACTTGCCAAAAAATAAATTACATTTGCTACTTCTTCTGGTCTGCCTATTCTTCCTATAGGATATAAACTACTCGCTTCTTTTATGCCTTCTTCCACATCACCTGCAAATTGATTTCGTGTAAGTGGTGTATCTATATCTCCAGGGCAAACACAATTTGCTCTGACCTTATACGGTGCTAATTCCAAGGCTAAAGCTTTTGTAAATACGGTCAAACCACCTTTAGAAGCACAGTACGCACTGCAAAAGAAATTTCCATTAATGCCTGCATCAGAAGATACATTTACAATAGAAGCATTCTCTCCTTGTTTTTTCAAATAAGGAACAGCATATTTACATAAAAAATAAGCTCCTTTTAAATTTACATTTATAATTCTATCGAATTCATCTTCTTCTACATCTTCAATAGCATTTTCTAGATAAATCCCTGCATTATTCACTAAAATATCTAGTTTTTTATATTTTTCAATCACTGTATCTATGACGCTCTTACAATTTTTAGCACTGCTGATATCTGCTTGAATAAAGTCGCAAAATACATCTTTTGTGATAAATGATTTTAAATATTTTCTAGCTTCTATATATTTATCTTTATTTCTACCTACTAAAATCACATTTATTTTATTTACTAAAAATTTTTTAGCACATTCAAGACCTATACCAGATGTCCCACCTGTGATTAAAGCTATTTTCTCCATAAACTTCACCATTTCTTCATCATTCTAAAAAATAAAGCCGAGTCTAAATATCACGTGATATTAAAAACTCGACTTTATCATTTCTTAACGTTTATTCAATTAAGAATTACTGATTTACAGCTTCTTTTAAAGCTTTACCAGCTTTGAATACTGGGTTTTTGGAAGCAGGAATTTCGATAGTTTCGCCAGTCTGTGGGTTACGACCTTTACGAGCTGCACGAGTTCTAACTTCGAAAGTACCAAAACCAATAATTTGTACTTTGTCATCTTCAACAAGAGCTTTTTGTACACTTGCAAAAACAGCGTTAACAGCTTTTTCTGCATCTTTTTTTGTTAATTCTGCTACTTCAGCAACACTTGCTACTAATTCGGATTTATTCACGAAGATAGCCTCCTTTAAAATTATTATCAAATATAATTGTTCGCCGCTAAAGAGGTATTTCCTCTAAATAAGAGTCTAATTTATATATAAATTACGGCAAAACTCTTATTTTGTAAGGATTATTTCACAACATTAAATCCTTATATCATGAGATTATAAAACCACCTTATTATCTCATCATATAAGGACTTAATCAAGTCCTTATTTATATTTATTTAATTATTTTTCATCTTGAAGCTTAGCTTCTTGCCACAATTCATCTAAATCAATCAAAGATAAACTTTCCCAATTTTGTTGTTTAGCTTTTACTTTTTCTTCAATATAGGAAAATCTTCTTCTAAATTTGCGATTTGTGCCAGCTAAAGCTACTTCTGGGTCTATTTTTAAGAAACGAGAAATATTTACAATTGTAAATAAAACATCGCCTAATTCTTCTTCTATCTTTTCTTTTTGTCCATCGACAATAGCTTCTTCTAATTCACGAAGTTCTTCTTCTAATTTATCCCATACAGGATCAATATCTGGCCAATCAAAACCTACTTTTGCTGCTTTATGTTGCAATTTATAAGCAGCCATAAGTGATGGTAAATCTTTTGGCACACCATCTAATATTGAAGTTCTTTCTGTTTTTTCAGCCTGTTTGATAGCTTCCCAATTAGCTAAAACTTCGCCTGCATCTTTTACATCGATATCACCAAAAACATGTGGATGACGGCGAATTAATTTTTCAGTTATACCCTCGATAACATCTTGCATGGAAAATAACTTAGCTTCTTCTGCCATACGAGCATGGAATACTACTTGCATTAATAAATCGCCAAGTTCTTCACAGAGCAATTTTTCATCTTCTAAATCTATAGCTTCAATAACTTCATAAACTTCTTCAATCAAGTTGCGACGAAGAGATTTATGTGTCTGCACGATATCCCATGGACAACCGCCAGGACTACGAAGTGTTTTCACTACATCTTCTAGTGGCTCTAAATCAAAAGTTTGCTCATTTTTTGGCATTTTTCCTATATATAAACTTGTCAAATGGTCAATATGAGGTTGACGGTCTAATTCATATAGAGGAATTTCGCGAATTTCTTCATCTGGCAAACTCAAATTGCGAATGAATGTTACTGGATAATCTTCTGGATAATTTTCCATCAAAGTCAATTTTGTATCTGAAGCTACATGCTGATTATATACTTGCGTGATTACAAGTGCTGATGGCATTTCACTTGATAAGTTTTCTAAATCGCAAGCATCTAAAATAGTGAGCCCATCAATAGGGTCTATATTTAAGCGCTGATATAAAACTTCCATAAAGCTCATACCTGGCATGATGTTTAATTTTACATCAGCTTCTTTGGCTTTTTGTCTGATAATCACTACTGTTCTTTCTGCAACAAGTGGACTACCTGGAACAGCATATACTACATCATGACCATTTTTAGCTTCTTCAATCAATTTTTGAGCAATGCTATTATACACATCATCAAAAGAAGCTCCTTGTTCATAAAATTCATCACAAGAAGTATAAACTACATTTCGTTTATCTAATTCAGCTACTGTAGGGTGAATAGCAGTACGCAAAATCAATTTATCTGTATTTGTTATTTTATCCCAAGTATCTAAAGTAATAAGACCAAAATCGCCTGGTCCTAAGCCTACAATTGTTATTTGTCCCATATTATACCTTCCACTTCTTTCAGAAAAAAAGTAACCGCTGTGGAAAACCGTGCGGTTACTATGGATTGTGATTACTATAAATATAAAGCAAGAAAAGTGATTTGTCAATCAAAGATTGCAATAAACTAAGGTTTCATAAGGTTTTAATGCAATTTTTTTTGCTTTTGCTTCATTTTTATAATTATTTAATATGCATTTGTAATTTGAAAGGTCATATGGCAATTCTATTTCATATGTTGTTGGATAGAAATTACAGATTACAATTAATTTTTGACCTTTATAATTGCGTTCATAAGCAAATACTCTTTTATCTTCGCGAAGTAATGGTTTTATATCTCCATAAGCTATCACATCATAATTTTTACGCAACTGAATTAATTTTTGATAATAATAGAAAATAGAGTCCTTATCTTCTAAACTATTTTTTACATTTATCTCAGTGTAGTTATCTGCTGTCTGTATCCAAGGAGTTCCTGTTGTAAATCCTGCATTTATACTATCGTCCCATTGCATAGGAGTTCTTGAATTATCACGAGAATGTACATCTAAAATCATCAAAGCTTGCTCTTTTGTCATGCCTTTATCTTGTAAAATTTGATAATGATTTAAACTTTCTACATCGCGATATTGTTCAATAGATTTAAAATGAGGATTAGTCATTCCGATTTCTTCACCTTGATAAATATATGGTGTTCCTCGCAAACAATGTATCAATGTTGCCAACATTTTGCCTGATTCTTTGTGATATTTATCATCACTACCAAAGCGAGATATTACACGTGGCTGGTCATGATTGCACCAAAAAACAGCATTCCAAGCATTATTTTTTTCCATATTTATCTGCCAATCAAAAATCAACTGTTTCAACTTCATAAAGTCAGTTGGTACAAGTACCCATTTTTCATTGCCCATAAAATCCACTTTTAAATGATGGAAAGTAAATACCATAGAAAGTTCGCCTGTTTTTTCACCAGCGTATTTATAACAATTTTCCATAGTAGTGCTACTCATTTCACCAACAGTGATGATATCTTTATCTTTAGCAAAACTATCTCTAGCTAATTCTTGTAAAAATTCATGAATGCGTGGCCCATCTGTATAAAAACTTCTACCATCTCCATCTACAGAGAAATCATCTTCAAAGCCAGCTTTACTGATTAAATTAATGACATCAAAACGGAAACCTTTTACACCTTTTTCCATCCAAAAACGCACGATATTTTTTACTTCTTCACGAACTTCAGGATTTTCCCAATTTAAATCAGCCTGTGTCTTATCAAATAAATGTAGATACCATTTATCAAATTTCTCCACATATTCCCATGCAGGGCCACCAAATTTACTATTCCAATTTGTAGGTGGTTGATTATTTGCTTTACCTTGTTTGAAGAAAAAATAATTTAAATATTTTTCTTCTCCTGCCATAGCTTTTTTAAACCAAATATGTTCTGTAGATACATGATTGAATACCATGTCCATCATCAAATAAATATTGCGTTTTTTCGCTTCAGCAATTAAATTTTCTACATCTTCCATAGTCCCATAACTAGGGTCAATATTATAATAATCTGCCACATCATAGCCGTTATCATTTTGTGGTGATACATAAAATGGAGTAAGCCAAATATAATCAACACCTAAAGCTTGTAAATAATCTAATTTTTCGATTACGCCTTTTAAATCGCCTGTACCTGTGCCATTTGTATCTTTAAAAGATTTTGGATAAATCTGATATACTACTTTCTTTTTAAAATCATTCATAGAAAAAATGCCTTCCTTCTAATGTTTTATCTCATCAAATACCATCTATAGATAATTATAATTTTATTATATTTTCATCTCCAGCTTTTACAGCTACATTTTCTTGTAAAAGTTCGACTTTACGTCCATCTGTAAATACAATTGGTGTTACTAAAGATTTTCCTTGAGATTTTACATAATCTATATCTACATTAACTAAAACATCACCTTGTTTTATCTTTTGACCTGCCTGTACTTTTACATCAAAACCTTTTCCGTCAAGTTCTACTGTATCCATACCAATATGAATTAAAATTTCTTTACCATCATTTGATTTTAAACCATAAGCATGACCTGTTGGGAAACATACCATGACTTCACCAGAAAATGGAGCTACTACTTTTCCATCTTGCATTTCAATAGCAAAACCTTCGCCCATAGCACCGCTAGCAAAACCTTTATCTTCAATATCACTTAATTTTTTAGTAATACCTGTTATTGGTGCTTGGAAATTTTCTGCTACTGTATCTATTTTATTTTCTTCACTATCAATATTTTTTGTTTCTGTAAATTCTGCTTGTTTAATATCCACACCAGAGATATCTTCGCTAGTTAATTTTTTCTTACCCACAACTGTAGTCAAAATAAATGGGATACAAAAAGCTACAATCATAGCGATAAAGAACATAAACATAAATTGAGGTTTAATAGATAAAATGCCTGGTATACCGCCAACACCGATAGAACTTGCCATAACTCCACTAGATACAGAAATCATAGCTGCAATACAAGAGCCAACTAAACCACAAATAAATGGGAAACCATATTTTAAGTTTACCCCAAATAAAGCAGGTTCTGTAACACCTAAATAACAGGAAATACAAGCTGGAACATTAATCTGTTTTGCACGTTCATTTTTGCGTTGTAAGAAAATCATAGCTAATACTGCTGAACCTTGAGCGATATTAGAAAGTGCTACCATTGGCCATAAAATAGTGCCATTGAATTGACTCATAAGTTGAAGGTCAATAGCATTTGTCATATGATGCAAACCTGTGATAACAAGTGGAGCATAGAAGAAACCAAATACACCAGCAAAAAGCCAACCAAAACTAGAAGTAAGACCTGCATAAACAGCATTGGCAATAAAAGAACCGATAACCCAACCAATAGGGCCTACTACTGTATGTGCCAAAATTACAGCTGGTATTAAGCTAAATAAAGGCACAATTATCATAGAAATATAATCAGGTGTAATGCGACGCCAGAATTTTTCTAAATAAACTAAAATAAATGCAGCTAAAATAGCAGGTATTACTTGTGCTTGATAACCTACCATTTCAATTTGAACAAAACCAAAATCCCATACAGGAGGAACAGTTCCCGGTGCCATATTATAAGCATTTAATAATTGTGGAGATACTAAAGTCAAACCTAAAATAATACCTAAAATTTGTGTAGTTCCCATTTTTCTAGTGATAGACCATACAATGCCCACTGGTAAGAAATGGAAAATCGCTTCACCTATCAACCATAAAAAACTATATAAACCTGCAAAAAACTGGGAAGTTTCGACTAAAGTTTTTGTACCATCTTCAACTAATTTAATATCACCAATAACCGATCTAAAACCTAAAATAAGACCACCACAGATAAGTGCTGGAATAAGTGGTGTAAATATTTCTGCTAAATTTGCCATCAATTTTTGTACAAATGTCTGATTGGATTTTGCTGCCGCTTTTACTGCATCTTTACTTACACCATCAATGCCTGCAATTTTAGTAAATTCATTATAAAACTCACTAACTTCATTACCGATAATAACTTGGAATTGTCCTGCTTGAGTAAAAGTTCCTTTTGCTGATTTTAAACTTTCAATTTTTTTCACATCAGCTTTTTTCTCATCAATCAATACAAAGCGCATACGTGTTACACAATGTGTTACCGCTTTTATATTATCTTTACCTCCGATATATTCTAATAATAATTTTGCATCTTCTGTAAATTTCGACATAATATCCTCCTTAATCTCTCAAAGCCCCTTAACTTGTACGTACATCTATCAAACATCTTAAATATATCATGTACGTACAAGTTTGTCAATAATAAAAAAAATACCTTATAACAAAAAGTTATAAGGTAAATGAGCATATTAAATAAAATTTTGTCTTGTTCTACGTGCAAAATCACTAAAGCGAAATTTATCTGGTCTATGTCTAGATAAAGTGTATTGAAATAATGTTGTATCTTCTAAAAATACGAAAGAAGCTATATTAATCAACATATCATAATTTTTTAAGTCCATTAATTTCTCATCTCGAGAATTTATAGCTCTACATGTTATCTCTTTTTTAGCATAGCCAATTCTTAAACCTAAAGTGTTTTCAATGTATTCATATAAAGAATTTTGTACTATATCCACTGTTAAATTAGATACGATATCAGCATTCAAAATATCCGTATCAAAAATCACAGCTTCTCCATTTATTTTACGTACACGTTCTATATACCAAACTTTAGTACCACTTTTTAACATCAATAATTTTTTTATTTCTTCATCTGGCTCAATACATTCACAAGTATGCACGATAGTTTCAACTTTGCCTTTTATATCACTTGCAATTTCTTTAAAGCTAGTAAGCCCTGATACTGGAAAATTAAATCTATTGATATCTAATACAATTGAACCTTTTCCCTGTGATTTTTGAATATATCCATTTTGAGATAATAATAATAATGCTTTTCTAATTGTATCTCGTGAAGCTTGATATTTATTTTGTAAATCAAACTCACTAGGCAATTTTTCTCCAGCTTTAATTTTATTATTTTCAATCAAAGCCAATAAATCATGATAAATACTTTCATATTTTTTCATTATTTTTTCTCCTCTTTTTTAAGAGTCATCTTCTGTAATTTTTCACCTGTTAAAACTTTTACTACTTTTAAACATAAATTTATTATATGTTTTTTATTTATTGGCGTAATTTTTATCTGTATCGTATTTTGTTTTGGCACAAATTTTAATAGATTATCAAATTGCTTTTTCGCTAAAAGCATATTTTCTGGCTCTATATTTGGCGCCTTATCAAAACATATTTCCACAAAAGCAGGTTTTTCAATAATAGATTTTATTTTTAATTTACGAGCATAATTTTTCAATCGTGCTACTTGCATTATTTTCTTTACAGGTTCAGTCAATGCACCAAAACGGTCGATTAATTCTTCTTCTAATTGGTCTGCATGTTCATCTGTTCGTATCGCTGCAATGCGTTGATAAATTTCAATCTTATTAGTGGCGTCATTTATATATTCTCCATCTAAATAAGCATCTTCTTTCAATTCAATTATCGGTTCTACTACTTTTTCTGGCTCTTTACCTGTTTGCAATGTTTCTACTGCTTCTTCTAATAAACGACAATACATCTCAAAACCTACACTAGAAATATGACCATGTTGTTGAGAACCTAATAAATCACCTGCACCACGAATTTCTAAATCTCGCATAGCGATTTTAAATCCAGAACCTAATTGAGCAAATTCTTTTATTGCCTGTAATCTCTTTTCTGCCATTTCAGATAAGATTTTATCTTTTTGATAAATAAAATATGCAAATGCCATTTGTTTTGAACGACCTACACGACCTCGCATCTGATAGAGTTGAGATAGACCAAAATAATCTGCATCATAAATAATTATAGTATTAGCATTTGATACATCTAAACCATTTTCAATAATGCTTGTAGCCAATAAGATATCATATTTTCCTTCATAAAAATTGAGCATAGCCCTTTCTAATTCTTCTTCACTCATTTGCCCATGAGCTATCCCTATTTTTACATCAGGAAGCATAGATAATAAATGCAAATACATCTTATCTATAGTTTCTACTCTATTGTAAATAAAATATACCTGACCACCACGGCGAACTTCACGCTTAATAGCGTCTTTGATAATCATATCATTATTTTCAATTACATAAGTCTGCACAGGGAAACGCTCCTGCGGTGGTGTTTCGATAACAGACATATCTCTAGCACCTACAAGAGACATATGCAGTGTACGTGGTATAGGTGTTGCACTCAAAGATAAGACATCGATATTTTTACTTATGCGTTTTATTTTTTCTTTTTGTTTTACGCCAAAACGCTGTTCTTCATCAACAATCAATAAACCTAAATCTTTAAATTTTACTTTCTTCTCATTTAAAATAGCATGAGTACCAATCAAAATATCAATTTGACCTGTTGCCAAATCTTCTAAAACTTTCTTTTGTTCTTTTGGGCTATTAAATCTACAAATAATACCGATTTTCGGTCCAAAATCATTAAAACGATTGCTAAAAGTCTGATAATGTTGTTGCACTAATACGGTAGTTGGCACTAAAACAGCAACTTGTTTATTACTCATTACAGCTTTAAAAGCAGCTCTAATAGCTACTTCTGTTTTACCAAAGCCTACATCACCACATAAAAGTCTATCCATAGGAACAGGTTTTTCCATATCTGCTTTTATCTCTGCTATCGCTTTTAATTGGTCAGGTGTTTCTTCATAAGGAAAAGCATCTTCAAATTCTTTTTGCCATGGCGTATCTGGAGCAAATGCAAAACCTTTTCCATTTTTACGTTCTGCATAGAGATTGATTAAATCTTTAGCAATATTTTCTACAGAAGCTTTTGCTTTTGCCTTTGCTTTTTTCCATGCTGTACCATTCATCTTAGATAAACGAGGTACATCACCTTCAGAACCAATATATTTTTGAATTAAATGCACTTGGTCTGTTGGCACGAATAATTTATCTGTACCGCTGTATTTTATATGTAAATAATCACGATGAACATTGCCTATTGTCAATGTTTCTACACCTAGATATTTACCAATACCATGATTTACATGTACAACATAATCGCCAATATTTATATCTCTAAAATGAGCTATTTTATCATTTTTATTTTTACCCGATTGACGTGGTCTTAACTTTTTCTTTTGACGACCTAAAATATCTTTTTCTGTGATTACCACCAATCGAGATTGAGGGAATTCAAAACCATTTAAAAGTGAACCTACGATAAATGTAACTCTATCTTTGGATAATTCTTTCGGCTCACATTCTCGTGATACAGGTATTTTTTGTTGCTCTAATACATCTTGTAAATATGCTATTTTTGTCTTATCGCCCAAACAAATCAATATTTCATTTTTTTGTTCTAGCCAATTTTTAATTTCTTCACCTAATAAATGCATCTGCTTTTGAAAAGGTGCTGTAGATTTTACTGCTACACTGATGAGCTGTTCTGGCTCTGTATCTGCTATTCTTTGCATCATCAAAGACATATAAATAATATTATGCTTTTTCGCAGAAGTTAAAATATAACTCCAGTCATAGACAAATTCTTTTATCTCAGGATTTTCTTTTATACCGCCTTCAACAGCTTCTTTTAAATGTAGTGGTTCATCTAAAATTACATTACAATCTTTATTTAAATAAGATAAAAATATAGCTGGTGAACCTGTATCGTCCATTTGCATCAATGGCAAGATTTCACATTTAGCTATATTGCGCAAAGAACGTTGACTATCTATAGCAAATTCACGTATGGACTCTATTTCACTGTCAAAAAACTCAATACGTATAGGCGTATCTGAATTTATAGGATAAATATCTATAATTCCACCACGAGCGCTGAATTGCCCTATTTGTTCAACTTTATCTACACGTTCATAACCTAAAGATACTAATTGTTCTAAAATTTTATCATGTTCGTATTCTTTATTGAGTTCTATTTGCACACTAGAATTTTCAAAATCCTGACGAGACATGTCTTTTTGCATAGCAGCATTTGTAGTCGCTAAAATAATGACAGGCTCTTTTCTTGTGAGCATTCCCAAAATTTTCATTCTTTTAGCTTTTAATTCTAAGCTTTTTGCTGTAGCACTTACAGACATGACATCTAATGCTGGCAATTCCCAAATAGATGCTTCTGGCAATAATGAAGAAAAATCATTGTACCATTCTTCTACACCATCTTGATTATGTGTAATAATAATTGTCGTTTTAGGATTCTGTTTATATGCATTAGCAATAACTATATGTTTTTGTGTACCTGCTAAGCCATAAATATAATTTTGACCATAATCTTGATTAAAACATTCATTTATCTTAGTTAAAGTTACCTCTTTAGCTAATGCAGGAAAGAGTATATTCATTCATTTATCAACCTTTTCTCTATTGACTATTTTAGATACGATAAAGGGGACTGTACAATATTGTACAGTCCTCAATAAAACATAATATTCAACTTATAAATATATTACTATATTTACACTTCATTGTATATAGTAATGCAAATATTACAATTGTCTATTTTCTCAAATATCTAACTAAAATAACTAAAAGATATTTATAAAAAAAGTGTATAAGCATAAAAACTTATACACTTGATAAAAAATCCCTAAAAATACTAATTTGAAGCATTTTTCTGTTTTATTCCTATTAAAACAGAAAAAATAGAAAACATTATAAACATGAAACCATAAACAAAAACGATTTTATGATTTGTAAAATTAAACAAACCTAAAAAACCTGCTAAGGCATAAAAAACAGCACTTATAAAAGCTCCGCTATAAGCATCTCTTGTATTTATACAGATTAAAGCAGCAATCAACGCCACAAAAGAAATTATTATCCCTATATTACCTATACCATTACTACTTTTTACTGTGGCATAAGCTCCACATGATTGAAAAGCCACAAATACAAAAAGCATAATCGTAACTATACCTATAATTAATCGTATATCTTTCAAAAAAATTCGCCTCTTTTAATTCTTATCACTAAAATAATCTAAAATCACTACATTTGCCCTAAAATAAATTTTAAAAAATCAATACTTATCTAAAATATTATTCTTTAAAGCATAATTCACTAAATCTGAATTCTGTTTGCAGTTCAGCTTAGTCATTATTCGCGTTTTATATGTCGAAATAGTTTTTACAGATAAACATAATTTTTGTGCTATATCCGATAAAGAATATCCTCTAACTATATAATTTAAAACCTCTTCTTCACGTGAAGATAAGCTTTCTTTTTTCGGTGGGATATACATCAAACTATCTAATAAACTATTTGCATCATTTTCTGCTAAATAACGTCTTCCTTCAGCTAAAGTTCTTAATGCTTTAAACAATTCTGTATCTAATGTATCTTTACGTAAATAACCTTTTGCACCTAAAAGCATAACTTCTTTGATATATTGTTGCTCATTGTGCATAGTCAATACCAATACATTTATACTAGAAATACTCTGTCTTTTATTTAATTCACGTAAGCAATCAAGCCCACTCATAACAGGCATAGATAAATCCAATAAAATAACATCTACTTCTAAGCCATCATCTAGTAAAGATAAAACTTCTTTTCCATTAGAAGCTTCTGCTACCACCTTGAAATCTTTCTGAGTAGAAAGTAATAACTTTAAACCAGTTCTCAATATGCTATGATCGTCTGCTAATAAAATTTTTAAAGTTCTACTCATAATCAAAATCCTCTCTTGTTGGTATATTTTCTACAGGTATCACAATTTTTATTATTGTACCTTCATTCATTTTAGAAATTATTTCAAATTCACCTTGTAATAATTCTATGCGTTTTTGCATACTTCTAAGACCTAAATGATGATTTAATTTCGCTCTTTGTGCCGTTTCTTCATTAAAACCAATGCCATCATCAATAATTTCTAAATCTATTTTTGTCTTTGTATAAATAATTTTTACCGTTGCCTGTGTTGCTTGTGCATGTTTTACAATATTAGTTATGCCCTCTTGAATAATCCTATAACATACTAAAGCCAACATATCTGATAAAGTGGAAAAATCGCCTTCATGTTCAAAGTCAATCTGTATTGTTGATGATGTTTGTTGTACCATATCTAAAAATTTTTCAATAGCTACAATCAAACCTAAATCCTTGAGCATTGGTGGGTGTAAATTCACAGCTAAAGCTCGTATGCTTTCTAATGTCTGTGATGTCAGCTCTCTTATTTGACCTAAAAATTCTTTTTGTTCTGTCGTCGTCAACATCTGATGCAATATGCGCAAATAAGTCAATATTGATACCATTGTTTGACTTGTACCATCATGTAATTCTTGAGATAAACGCTGTCTTTCATCTTCTTGCGCTCTAAATAATTGAGCCATTAATAAGCTGTTATGTTCTTCTTTTTTTCTCAATTCTGCCAATAAATAGGAATTTTCTTTTTCTTTTTTCGACAAACGCCTTGCCATATTATTAAAAGCTTTTATCAAACGACCAGTTTCATCATTTCTATCTTTATCCAAAGATATATTATAATTTCCCTTGGCTATTTCTCTTATAGCTTTTGACATAATCTGTATTGGCTCTAATAAATACCACACATAATAAGTGGCAATAGCAGAAGATATCATACAGATAATTAAAATCGTCAATATCGTCTGGATACATTTTTCTTTTATATATTCCATCATGATATTTTCCGTCAAACCAATGCGAATGGCACCGATAATATCATTTCCTGGAACATATATTATCTCTAATATTTGACCTTCATTACTTTCAAAAAGCATTTTATCTACTTTTTCGCTTGTCGCTGATAAATTATTTTCTTTGTATAAGGGCAAGCCCTTTGGCAGTCCCTTTGCAAATGTCGTAGATAAAATTTTTCCATCTGGTGATTCTACTATAATATAGCGAATTTGCTCATTTTGTTTTAAAGTCTGCATCAAGCGTTCATATATAGCAAATTTATTATCTAGTAATACATCTGTGCTGATAATTGCATTTAAAGCTAAAGCTGTATCTTTTCCCGTTTTTTCTAAATCCTGTTTTAAATTAACTGTCGTATTATAAATGAAAATACTTCCCATAAAAATACCACATAAAAAGATAGCACCGATAATCAATATATTAAATTTAAAATATAAGCTATTACGTTTTATATTCATTTTATAATACCCTATTTTATTTTATATTTTTGTTTCAAATTTTCATATAATTCAGGATTTGGCACAACAAATTGGTCAATCATAACCTTATTTAAAGCCTCTTTAACATTTTTCACAGTATGAATATTAAATAAAATATTTTGTATCTTTGCTTTCGTCTCTTTATCTATATCTTTTCTTATCACGATAGGTCCACTAGGTGCTTTTTCTAGTACATCTATAATCTTTATTTGCTTTATAATATCTGGATTTTTCTTAAGTGTATAATCATAAACTTGACTGTCTACACTAGCTGCATCTGCTAAATGATTTGCTACGGCTAAAATGGATTTATCATGATTATATGTGTAAAAATATCTATAAAAATATTCTTCTACAGTTGTATTTTTTGATGACAAAATATTATCTATAACTAATTTACCAGAAAAACTAGCTGGGTCTGTAAAAGCAATCGTTTTATGATATAAATCATCAAAACTTTCTATATCACTATCTTTAGCTGTTATTAAATACGTATCATAAAAAATAGTATCATTAGTTTTTATCATTGCTAGTAATTCAATAGGATAAGCCCCTTTATATGATATATATGCCCCTGTGGATAAAAAGGCAATATCTGCTTCTCCATTTGCTAATAATACATTTAATTCTTCATAAGTTTTCTTTTGTATCAACACCACTGGTTGGTCTAATTGACGAGACAATTCATCTATTAATACATGATATGATTTCCTTGTATCTATTGGAGAAATTACTGATGCAAAAGCTATTCTCAAAGGAGTTTTTTCAGGAATACTATTGATTGTAGAGTTTTCTTGTAGCTCAGAAAAATCTATCTTTCCCTCTGATTTATCACAGCCACCGCACAACATAGACACAAAAATTAAAGTCATTGATATAAAAATTAAATAAAAATTTTTAAATAATTTCATATTAAACCGCTTCTCCATAAATTCATAATCATTTAAAATTATATCATGATTATATTAACATTTAAACAAAAAGAAAGCCCAGTATTTTACTGGGCATAATTGGGTATATATTAATTATTTAGAAGAGATTTTTATTTATCATATGCCTGTTTTAAAATACTTATTGGGTGGATAGCTTTTTTTCCACTTCCATTTTCAATTTGTAAACGACAAGTACCACACTCTGATAAAACATAATCAACATTTGCTGATTTTATTTTCTTAAACAATTTAGCTCCAATTTTCATAGAGATTTCATGTTTATCAGCTTTGAAACCATAACTTCCTGAAATTCCACAACAACCAGCATCTGCTTCTGTTACTTGGATTTTCGGAATTTGTCTTAATAAATCTAAACTTGGAAAACCTATTGCTTGCACCTTCAAATGACAAGGAGCATGATACATATATTTTTTATTATCAAATTTAAAATCTGTATTTAATTCATTGTTATCTGCTAATATTGATAAATATTCCATAGCATCATAAATGCGTTTTGAACAAGTTTCTAATGCTTCAATATCAAATAATTCATTGTACTCTTGTTTCAACATTAATCCACAGCTAGTACATGCAGTAATGATATCATATCCTTTGTCAGTCCAATATTTAAAACGACTTACATTTTTCTCTGCATTCACTTTAGCATCATCAAGATATCCACCTGCTACCATAGGTGAACCGCAACAAACAAATTCTTCATCAACAATGACTTCTATTTTATTTTTTTGATAAACCTTTACTAAATCCATGCCAATATCTGGCTGATTATAATTTATGAAACAACCTGGGAAAAATACCACTTTATTAGGATAAGACACTTGTTTAAATTTCTTAAATTTACTATAAAAAGATTCATTAGCGTATGATGGCATTTTTGCGTCTTGTGCTATTCCCATTGCTTTCATCATATTGAGATTTTTCCCAATGCTCATACCGAGATTAGCAAAAGTTGCTCCTAATGGTATAGATGTTATCATTTTTCCCATATTTTCACTGTGCGCTAACATATAATCTGCTTTTGATTTACGTGGATGAGTTTTATAATACTCATTTTTAGCAATCATATTCAAAGTGGAAATAGGTACACCTGAAGGACAAGCTAAATCACAATTTTTACAGTTAGAACAATAATCCAACATATTATCATCATCAGATATTAATTTTCTTAAACGAGTCAATGCTGGACCTGTCATTTTAGGACCACGGAATTTTCTAGTAGCAGCTGTTACAGGACATGCTGTAACACAAATTGTACAGGCAATACATTGGTCTGGATTAATATTTAATTTTACTGACATTATCGCACCACCTTACACAAATCCATAGCTGCTTTGTAGGCAGTTATTAAAGCTACTCCATTACCAGATTTTTCATAACAAAAATCATATCCAGCTAGATTTCTACCTACGATTTTTAAATTATCAATGATTTGTTTTCCATCTTTCGTTATCGGTACTAAATTATTATTTACTTCTATACCGAATTGAGCAAATAACTGTTTACCTTTAGAGAATAATTTTTTATCTGACCAATCAGTTTGTACTTCTGGTACTTCAATATCAATGTTGAAAATAGGTTCTTTCAAGCTACCTATTCCCGCTATTAATCCGCCACCATATATACCACCTGTTGCCAAGATAAAATCATCTGCATAGAATTTCTTTTGTCTTCCATGGCTTTCTACAATAACAGACTTGCATTTATTATCTACGACTTCTGCTGCGATAACTTTTGCTTTTTTAATTATTTCTACACCACATTTTTTTGCATAACTTACTAACATTTTATTTAAACGCAAGCCTGTAATTGCTGGAGGTAATGAAAATACTTCTATAAATGTAGTTTTTAAATCTTGTTGTAATCTATCTAATAAATCATAATTTGGGTCTAAACCTAAAACCGCTGGCAACACTATAACAGTATCTGGTGTTACATGTGGTTTTAATTGATTTTTAAAAGAATTAAATCCTTCTTCATGTTCTAACCAAAATGCTATATCTATCGAAGAAATATCCCTTAAATCACGGCTATTTACCAAATCAGATTTTATGACTAAAGAAGTAATGCTTTTCTTTTCTTCAAAATCTTTTTTCAAATTTTTAGCTACCATATCAGCATAAAAATCTTTCATGCCTTCAAAGCCAACTACTAATATATGTTTTTTCTCAAATAATACATCTGAATTCATGCTATATGGTGTTAAACATGTTGGCTTGAAATTTCCCAAAGCTGTTGGTATCCATCTATTTCTATTTACATCGCCCATATATGGATAATTTTCTGCTTTTGCTATCTCCATAAATGTCTGTAAAGCTTTTTTTGCTACATCATTTTCAACTTTCGCATAAGGATGATGTTTAGCTACATTTTTTATACCTTCAATTGGATTTGCTACAAAATTGCCATCATCGTCATATCCCAATACATCGATAATTCCACTGCCGATAGTTAAGGTACTTTCTCCATATGATAGAATTTTTACTTTTTTACCTTGTCTACTAGCTACACATGCAGCAAATAGACCAGATAAACCTCCTCCAATAATTAAAAGATCATGTTTCATTGTTTTTCTACTCCGTTCAAATTCAAAGATGCATCATATATCGCACGCGTAAGTTCTATATCACGAAGCATATTTCCCCACAATACAGGACGAATACCTTTCCAGCGTGTTTCTAAAAATTCTTTAAATAAAAATGTAGTATCTTTTGCCCATGGTAAACTACTCTTACTTAAAGCTCCTATACTACGATAAGCACAAAAAGTTCCTTGGCAAGTTCCCATACCTAAACGAGTTCGTCTTCTAATATCACTTACTGTATGACTTGTTTCTTCCTTGGATATCTCTTCAACTTCTGCTCTCGTTACATTTTCACATTCGCAAATAAGTTCTTTAGTTTCTGGGTTTTGTTCGATTTTATCTATTACTTTTTCTAATTTTTCATTGCCCAAACGAGAAGCTGCCAATTCTGCTCCATAACTTGGGAAAACTTTTTTAGCTCTAGTCATCAAATCTGGTGAAATATCTTCTACTAAATCTTCTTCAGCAGTTCGACATTTTGCATTCACACCTAATTGACTGCAAACAATATCGCATACTTTTTCAGCCATTAAACGATAAGTTGTGAATTTACCACCACATACACTCATGAAGTTTTTTATACCATCATATTGATGGTCTAATGTAACAAACCCACGAGAAGCACTTCTACCTTTAGCATTTGGGTCAGCACTATATAATGGACGAGTTCCTGCAAAAACTCTTAAAATACGATAATTATAAATATCTTCAAAAGTCGCCTTACCTATTTCTAACATAGAAATTACTTCTGAAGTTTCTGTACTAGTATCATCTGGCGCACTATCTATAGAGCTTGTACCCAAAATAGTAATTGAACCATGTGGTACGAAAATATCTGCATCAGAAGATTTATGCAATCTATGCACTACTCTACTACAAATTCTGTGATTAAAAGCGATTAATGTACCTTTACTTGGTTTTACATTTACAGATAAACCAGCTAAGTTTGCTACTTCTCCAGCGAATGAACCTGCTGCACTTATCACATAATCACAGGCGATTTTTTCTTCTTTACCTGTCCATCTATCTTTTACTCTTACACCGACAACAACACCATTTGTAGTTTCAATAGCTGTTAATCTAGTATAAGTCATCACTCTACCACCATAGCGTTTTGCAGAATCTACTGTTTGCCACAATAAACGAAAACCATCTACAGCAGCGCCTGGGCAACGATATGCTGATAACAAACTGCGATTTAAATTTAGCTCTAATTTAAAAGCTTCTTGCATAGTTATAGGAATAGCTGAAATACCACATTCCTTACAAGATTTTACCCATTCTTGTTCAAATTCCTCACTATCTTCAGGAGCTCTTACAAACAAACTTTCTGTAGCTTCTACGCAATGTTTACCTATTCTGCGTAAAATAGTATTTTCTTTTATACATTCAATAGCAGCTTCTTTATCCTTAACAGCATATCTTCCACCACTATGTAACAATCCATGAAATCTAGAACTTGTCCAATATCCTAAATCATCTTGCTCTATTAAAATGGTATCTACACCACGCATAGATAAGTCACGCAAAATACCTACACCTGTTGAGCCTCCCCCAATAATTACAACTGTAGTTTTTAACATAATTTTACATACTCCTTATAAGCTCTCTTCGCATATAAATATCACTATAATAACAATAAATAACAAATTTTTTTTGAGTTGCTCTCAAGATAAATATATTACTTATCTTGAGAGCTATATTTAAATTTATCTAGAAGGCTAATTAATCTTTAGCTTTTGCATTCCACACCAATAAAGTCAATAATGTGGAAAGCACAGCAGCACCAAACCAAAAATCACCTGCATAAGTGAAATTGTATATTTTTTCTCCATCGATAACTTCTATTATCATCAATTTACCAGTGATGAATTCTTGAATAGCTGCACCTGCATAACTCAATAAACCAATCATACCCATTGCAGCACCTGTAACTCTTTTTGGCACGATATCAACAGCCATCAAACCGCCAAGGTAACAAACTAAAGCACCCATTGTAAATCCATAGAAAGTCATACATAACATATCCATTGTGAAAGATTGTGGTGCCCATAAGAATAAACCAATAGCAGCACTATATAATATTCCATATATTAAGGCAGGAGCATTTCTCTTATGATTGAAGAATTTATCAGATATCCAACCACATAATAATGCACCGAAGATACCTGCTACCTGCATATAAGCCATAACACCGGCTGCGCCCATCATGTCATAACCTTTTTGAGAAGTTAAATATACTACGCCCCAACTTTCAATAGCATAACGTGCAATATAGCAACATAAAGAAGCTAAACCTAAAATCCATACAGCTGGATTTTTAATAACGTCCCATTGCATACTGCTTAATTTTTTCTTTTTCAAAGCATCTACTTCAGCTTGAGTTTTTTCACCATAATAAACAGCAGCATTTGGTAAACCTTGAGTTTCTGGTCTATCACTCATACCAAGATAAATAAAAATTGTACCTACAAGACAAATAATACCAGCAGCTATAAAGCCCATAGACCAGCTATATGCACTAACTACAGCAGCGATAGCAAAATAAGCAAATGAAGAACCTAAATTATGGCTAGTGAACCAAATACCATATAAAGTTCCACGTTCTTTATTACTAAACCATTGATTTAAAGAAACAATAGAAGGACCTGCACCGTAAGATTGGAACCAACCATTTAAACCCCATAAAATAGCAAGTGGAATAAATGAATTTACTAAACCCATACCAACCATTGTTATGGAAGATATAAATAAACCAAATGAGAAAAATTTCTTATTATTTACTCGGTCTGCTAAGAAACTATTTGTAAATTTACCTAAACCGTACGTTACAAAGAAAATTGAACCAATAATACCTACCTGCTCTGGAGTAACAACTCCTGAACCTAAAAGTGGCTTTTTGATTACAGAATAACTCTGTCTAATAATGTAATAAAAAGCATAACCAATAGTGATGGAAACGAATACTCGCCAGCGCAACATATTAAATTTCTTCTTCACTTTGTCCTTGTCAGAAATTATTGCTGCATCTGGAGCTGTTTTAAAAAAATTCCAAATCAGATCTTTCATAATATAGCTCTCCTTAATATATAAATTATTTACTAATTATTCCGTAAATAATTATCGCATATTCTGTTTATTTGTTATATCGGCAAAATTCTGATTTTTTTGTAGGAATTTTTCTGATAGCACTATAAGAAAAAAACTTATAAAAAAATAGAGTAGAGAATTTATCTCTACTCTATTTAATAGCATATTTATTATTTACCTACAGCTAAAGCTGCTTTTACAAAGTCACGGAATAATGGTTGTGGATTATTTGGACGAGATTTTAATTCTGGATGGAACTGAGAAGCTACAAACCAAGGATGATCTTTTACTTCTACGATTTCTACAAGTCCATTATCTGGGCAAACACCAGCAATTACAAGACCAGCATCAGTGAGTTCTTGTTTAAATTCATTGTTGAATTCAAAACGATGACGATGACGTTCATGAATTAATTCACTGCCATAAGCTTCATAAGTTTTTGTACCTGGTGTTACTTTACATGGATAAGAACCAAGTCTCATTGTACCACCTTTATCTTCAACATTGATCTGAGAAGACATTAAAGCGATTACTGGATGATTTGTTTCTGGATTGAATTCAGAGCTATGAGCATCTTCCATACCACATACATGGCGAGCAAATTCAATAACAGAACATTGCATACCAAGGCATAAACCTAAGAATGGGATTTTATTTTCACGAGCGTATTTAATTGCGGAAATTTTACCTTCAACACCACGATCGCCGAAGCCACCTGGTACTAAGATACCTTTGCAACCTGCAAATACATCGCTTAAATCAGTGCCTTCTTTTTCAATTTCTTCAGCGTTAACCCATTTAATTTTTACATCTGTAGAATTGTAGATACCTGCATGATGTAATGCTTCTGTAACAGAAATATATGCATCTGGTAATTCTACATATTTACCTACAACAGCGATTTTTACTTTATTTGCAGGATTTTTAATGCGATGAACCATACGTTCCCATTCTTCCATATGAGCTGGGCGATAATCCATTTCTAATTTTTCAAGAACAATTTTATCAAGACCTTCTTTTTGCATCATTAAAGGTACTTCATAAATTGTAGAAGCTGTCATATTCTGGATAACTGCATCTGCATCTACGTCACAGAAAAGAGCTAATTTTTCTTTCATGTCTTTAGAAAGTTCTTGTTCTGTACGGCAAACAAGAATATCTGGCTGAATACCAATGCTACGAAGTTCTTTTACGCTATGCTGAGTTGGTTTTGTTTTTAATTCGCCAGCAGCAGAGATAAATGGAATTAAAGTTACATGAATGTATAATACATCGTGTTTGCTTACTTCTTTTTTAACCTGACGAATAGCTTCGAGGAATGGAAGACTTTCGATATCCCCTACTGTACCACCGATTTCAGTGATAACTACATCTGCATCATCATGAGCAGCAACGTCATATACACGTTGTTTAATTTCATTTGTGATATGTGGAATTACCTGAACAGTTTTACCGAGGTAATCACCACGACGTTCTTTATTCAATACAGACCAGTAAATTTTACCAGTAGTTACGTTAGAATTTTTTGTAAGATTGATATCAATAAAACGTTCATAATGTCCAAGGTCAAGGTCAGTTTCTGCACCATCTTCTGTTACGAAAACTTCACCATGCTGATAAGGACTCATAGTACCTGGGTCAATGTTAATATATGGGTCAAATTTTTGAATTGTTACTTTAATACCACGGCTTTTTAATAAACGACCTAAAGAAGCTGCTGTGATACCTTTACCTAAAGAAGAAACTACACCGCCAGTAACAAATATATACTTTGCCATTAAAAAAACTCCTCCTCTATATATCTAAATTATGCTTTATCTGTATCGTCTTGAATGCCTTCTAATAAAGAAGTACGACGTCTGTTGGACATTGCTTTCATTTTGCTAGTGCTAGAAGAACTACTAGAAACACTACTACGTTTTGTTTCTGGTGGATTCCATTCTACAAGACCCCACATACCATTACCTGTATGTTGAAAACGAGCGTCCATATTAATAAGTGTATATACTTCAGATATAGAAGCAGATAAGGACTGCACTGGTTTACATTTTTTCTCTATTACTTCTAAAATAAGGTCTTTAAAAAAGATAGGTTTATTAGCTAAATTTAAGATATAGTATGCTACATCTGTTTCTGAACTATGCAGAAAATCCATCAAGTATTTCCTCCCAATTATCATTTACATTAAAAATTATTACATTTTTTCTGGTGCATTAACACCTAAAATTGCAAGTGCATGAGCTAATACATATTTTACTGCTAAACAAAGAGCAAGTCTTGCTCCTGCTAATTTTGCATCTACACCTAAAATACGGCATTTATTATAGAAACTATGGAACATAGATGCTAAATCATGTACATATGTTGCAATACGATGTGGTGCTTTATTTTTAGCTGCTGTTGCAATTTCATCTGGATAAGATAATAACTTTTTAATTAAAGCAATTTCTGCTTCATCTGTCAATAAAGAAAGCTGTGGATTTTCAGTTGTTTCAATACCAGCTTCTTTCATTTGACGGAAAATACTACAAATACGAGCATAAGCATATTGAACATAGTATACAGGATTTTCATTAGATTGAGATTTTGCTAAGTTTAAATCAAAATCAAGCTGACTGTCTAAAGAACGCATGATAAAGAAGAAACGAGCTGCATCAGCACCTACTTCTTCAATCAATTCAGATAAAGTTACGCTTTGACCTGTACGTTTAGACATTTTTACAAGTTCACCATCACGATAGAGGCTTACCATTTGTAATAATAAAACTTCTAAATCATCAGCATTATAACCAAGTGCTGCCATTGCTGCTTTTACACGGCAAACATAACCATGGTGGTCAGCACCCCAAATATTGATGAGTTTATCAAATTTACGTTCAAATTTATTATCATGGTATGCAATATCTGCTGCTAAATAAGTAGGCACGCCATTATCACGGATAACTACGCGGTCTTTATCATCACCATAAGCAGTGGATTTTAGCCATAAAGCACCATCTTGTTTATACATGTTGCCATTAGCTAAAAGTTTATCACAAACAGCATTAACAGCATCTGGATGAAGTGTTCTTTCACTGAACCATACATCAAAATGAACATTAAATGCAGCTAAATCTTCTTTTAATGCTGCTAATTTTTCTTTTAATGCTAATTCTTTAAAGATGGATAATCTTTCTTCATCAGACATATTTAAATATTTATCACCATCTTTAGCGATAATGCGTTTTGCTGTTTCAATGATGTCTTGACCATGGTAACCATTTTCTGGGAACTCTACTTCTTTACCCAATAATTCAAGATAACGAGCATTTACAGATAATGCCAAGTTATCAATCTGTTTACCAGCATCATTTATATAATATTCACTAGAAACATTATATCCTGCTGCACGCATAAGATTTACTAAAGCACTACCAAAAGCAGCTCCACGACCATGACCTACATGAAGTGGACCAGTAGGGTTAGCACTTACATATTCTACTTGAATTCTTGGTGTTTCTTGTTTTGGTAAATTACCATATTCACTGCCAGCTTTTAATAAATTAGCTAAAGCATCATAAATAACATCAGATTTTAAGTAAAAATTAATAAATCCAGGTCCTGCAATTTCTGTTTTTTCCAAAAAAGTAGCATCTAAACGGCTTACAATTTCTTCAGCAATTTTTCTTGGTGCTACATGAAAAACTCTAGCTGATTGCATAGCAATATTAGATGCGAAATCACCTAATTCTTTCTTTGGTGGTACTTCTAAAATAACAGTAGGTAACTGTCCTTCAGGAAGTGCCTGCTCAGCTATAGCTTTTGCAACTGCATCTTTGATGGCTTGTATAAGCAAATCTTTAGTATCCAATCAAAATCCTCCTAAGTTTTATATTTATCTCTATATTAATTGTATATTAGCAATATATCATTAGTAAACTCAATTTGCTGGCTCTAATCTAATCATAAGTTCATTATCACTTTGCCAACTATTATTTATATATAAAGCATAATCTATTTTTATAGTAGATTTCATGCCTGTAATTATTTCCAAACGATGTGTCTTTACCTTCATTTTTAAATTACCATAAGGTGTTATATAATCGCTTACACTTTCTTTTCCTTCGACAAAAACTTGCTGTTGTTGTACACCACCAGTTCGCGTAAGCGTCAGGCTATTTTCCTGTATTTTCAACATCGTTGAAGTTTCTTTTTCTTCATTTAAATCTTTTTCTTTATAAATGACATACAAAATACCATTTTTTGTATAAGCATTAGCCAATGCCTTCATTTTTATTGTATTTTGTTTATCATTTTTTTGTTTACTGTTAATTTTAACAATAACTTTGTTCATTAAATAGATAATCTCCCTATAAACACATTAAGTTTTATTATAACTTAATCTTTATACCTTGCCAACTGTATTTAGAGAATTATCCTTTAAAAATAGCTGTAAATTTTTTAATCATCTTCACAGGGCGATAAGACTCTTTTGCTTTTCTAAGACCTTCAATACCCATATCCTCTTCACGATTGATATAAGTCATATCTTGCCAAGTATTAGCTACAAAAGCTTGATTGATAGCTGTATATGCACCATTGACATCTGGATCAGCTTTTTCTACGTGAATAACAGCTGTATCTTCATTTAACTGTTCACCAAAAGTAAATGCCATTACTTTATTAACTAAAAATAATGCTCCACCTTTTAATTTTAACTGCTCAAAATTATTAAGCACTTCAATGATAGCATCTCGTTCAGCTCCGATAAATGGGTCATCAGGAGTAAGCGCTAAACGTTTTTTATACCAGCCATTAATCGTTATCTTACATAATGTTATTATATCATTATTAATTGGCAAATATTTAGCTTCTGGATAATTTTTTCGGAAACTATTCAAATGATTTTTCTTAGAATGGAATTTTCGTCCTGATAAATTTATTAAATCTATAGCATTATAGACATAATCATCATCATCGCGATTAGTTGAAAACTCAAATTCTCCATTAGGATAATTTTTTAATTCTTCAACGATATTTTCTTCTAAGCCAGAAAGTGTGAATTCTATATTTTTATCATTAAAATATGCTTTTAATTTATCAATAGCTTCAAATAATCTATCTTTTTTACAAAGTGGCTGAAGTGCAAATTCACTGTCATGGAATTTAGCTTTGAAATATAAAATATCATCTTCAATACACCACATAATGTTATAAGCTTTGCGCCACATAAATAAATTTGTAAAATTCAAATGAGAATTTTCATGATAGTTTAATTTAAAAAAGCTATCTAATCTATCTTTATCATTTATAGTCAATTCATTAAAAATAATTGTAATCACCTTCTTTTTTTAATCTAAAGATACATTATAGCAAATTTTAATTATTTAAATCAAGAATTCTTATTTTTACTTTATAAATTATCTTTTTAAGCTAACAAAATATTTTTGAAATTATTTTCATTTTGCTATTTACATTTGTTCATTTATGAATTATAATGAACTTAAGAAATGAAACTTGAATTTTCTTTTAATTTTAAATTTTAATATTAAATAGATTAATAGGAGGATTTCATCATGATAAATTGTGATTTATTAGTAAAAAAAGCTTATGAAGGCCGTGCTAATGCTTACACTCCATATTCTAATTTTAAAGTAGGCGCTGCTGTACTCACTGAAGACGATACAATCTATACTGGTTGCAATATAGAAAATGCTTCTTACGGAGCTACTAATTGTGCTGAAAGAACAGCTATCTTCAAAGCCATTTCTGAAGGTCATCAAAAAATTAAAGCTATCGCCATTGTTGGTGTAGAAAATGATTACACTTATCCATGCGGTATCTGCCGTCAAGTAATTGTAGAATTTGCCACTAAAGATATAAAAATTATCTTAGGCAAAAGTCCTACAGAATATATTGTAAAAACTATGGACGAAATCTTACCTGGTGCTTTCACTAAAGAAGATTTAAAAAAATAAAAATTATCCTTCATTAATATAAATAATAAATATATGAAATAAACATCTAAAGGAGTATTTATAATGAACATCAATAAATTAATCGACCACACAGCTTTAAAACCTAACACAAATAAAGAAAGCATTTTAAAATTAATCGCTGAAGCTAAAACTTATGATTTTGCTTCCGTTTGCGTAAATCCTTGCTGGGTTGCACTTGCTCATCAAGAATTAAAAAATACAGATGTTAAAGTATGTACTGTAATCGGCTTCCCTCTTGGTGCTAATACTACAGAAGTAAAAGTTTTTGAAACTAAAGATGCTATTGAAAAAGGCGCTCAAGAAATTGATATGGTAATCAATATCGCAATGCTTAAAGATAAAGAATATGATTATGTAGAAAATGAAATTCATCAAATCGTAGAAGCTGCTAAAGATAAAGCTATCGTAAAAGTAATCATCGAAACTTGCTTATTAACCGATGAAGAAAAAATCAAAGCTTGCGAACTTTCCCAAAAAGCAGGTGCTGACTTTGTAAAAACTTCTACTGGTTTTTCCACTGGTGGTGCAACTGTTCATGACATCGCTCTCATGCGTAAAACAGTAGGAGCTGAAATGGGTGTAAAAGCTTCTGGTGGTGTTCATACTCATGAAGAAGCTCTTGCTATGGTAGAAGCTGGTGCTACTCGTATCGGTGCTAGTGCTGGCGTTAAACTTCTAAAATAAAAACACGGAGGATATCATCATGCAATATATTATTGGTGTAGCTGGACTTGCCTTAGTTTTTGGTATGGCATTTATTGTCAGCAATGACCGCAAAAAAATAAAATATAGACCAATTCTCACCATGCTTGTTCTCCAATTCGTTCTAGGATTTTTACTTTTGAATACATCTGCTGGTAATGTCTTAATCAGTACAATTGCTAACGGATTTACAGCACTTTTAAATTGTGCTAGAGAAGGTATAAATTTCGTTTTTGGTAGATTGGCTAATCCTGATGATCCTATCTTCTTTATGAGTGTTTTAATGCCTATCACATTTATCTCTGCTTTAATCGGTATCTTACAACACTGGCATATATTGCCATTTATCATCAAATATATCGGTCTTGCTTTAAGCAAAGTAAATGGCATGGGCAAACTTGAATCCTATAATGCAGTGGCTTCCGCTATTTTAGGTCAATCAGAAGTATTTATCTCCGTAAAAAAATTACTCGGACCTTTGCCACCTAATCGTTTATATACTTTATGTGCTTCTGCAATGTCCACAGTTTCTATGTCTATCGTTGGAGCATATATGGTAATGATTGAACCAAAATATGTAGTTACAGCTCTCGTTTTAAATCTCTTTGGTGGATTTATAATCGCTTCCATTATAAATCCCTATGAAGTTAAACCTGAAGATGATATTCTAGTAGTAGCAGAAACTAAAAGACAATCTTTCTTTGAAATGCTCGGTGAATATATCTTAGACGGTTTTAAAGTCGGCGTTATTGTATGTGCTATGCTAATCGGTTTTGTTGGCATTATCACATTAATCAACAATATATTTTTAGGAATTATTGGTATTTCTTTCCAAGAAATCCTAGGTTATTTATTCTCACCATTTGCCTTCTTCATGGGAATTCCAATGGCAGAATGTGTAGATGCTGCTAGCTTGATGGCTACTAAAATAGTTGCTAATGAATTTGTAGCTATGATGCAACTTTCCAGTGGTACAGTTATTCTCTCTGCAAAAAGCGTAGCTATTGTATCCATCTTCTTAGTATCCTTTGCTAATTTCTCATCTATTGGTATTATTGCAGGTGCAGTTAAAGCCCTCAATGAAGAAAAAGGTAATGTAGTAGCTTGTTTCGGACTTAGATTGTTATATGGTGCAACATTAGTTAGCATTTTAAATGCTACAATTGTAGGCTTAATAATTTAAGGTTAGGTGATACTATGAACAACATTAAAAAATTTAAACGCATTCATGTTATAGTTATGGACTCCGTTGGCATTGGCGAAACTCCTGATGCTGATAAATTTGACGATATTGGTGCAAATACACTTTTGCATATTTCCACAGCTAAAAATGGTTTAAACGTACCAAATCTTGAAAGATTAGGTCTTTCTAATATATATAAACTCAAAGGCGTAAATACTGTTCATCCATCTCTTGGATATTATACAAAAATGCAAGAAGCTTCTTGCGGTAAAGATACCATGACAGGTCATTGGGAAATGATGGGTCTTTATATTGATAAACCTTTCCAAGTCTTCCCTGATGGTTTTCCTGATGATTTAATCGCTCAAATTGAAAAATTCTCCGGTAGAAAAATCGTTGGTAACTGCCCTGCAAGCGGTACAGAAATCATCAAACAATACGGCGAACATCAATTAAAAACTGGTGATTTAATCGTTTATACTTCAGCTGACTCTGTACTTCAAATTGCAGCTCATGAAGAAATCATACCGCTTGAAGAACTTTATCGCATTTGTCAATTCTGTAGAGATATCACTCGCGAAGGCAAATACCAATTAGGCAGAATTATTGCTCGTCCTTATGTTGGTACTTGCAAAGAAGATTTCACTCGTACATCTAATAGACATGATTATGCCTTAAAACCTTTTGGCAAAACTGTAATGAATAGCCTTCAAGAAGCAAACTTAGCTTCTATAGCTATCGGTAAAATAAGTGATATCTTTGATGGTGAAGGTGTTACAAAAGCAATCCGCACAGTTTCCAATATGGACGGTATGGATAAATTTATAAATATTTTAGATGAAGACTTCACAGGTCTCAGCTTCACAAATCTTGTAGATTTCGATGCTAAATTCGGTCATCGTCGTGACCCTATCGGTTATGGTGATGCACTTGAAGAATTTGATGCTAGATTAAATGAAGTTTTTGCTAAAATGCATGATGAAGATTTACTCTTAATCACTGCTGACCATGGCAATGACCCAACATATAAAGGCACTGACCACACTCGCGAATATGTGCCATTATTAAGCTATAGTAAACAATTAAAAAATTATGGTAGCCTTCCTATCAGAAAAACATTTGCTGATTTAGGTGCTACTATTGCGGATAACTTCTCTATTGAAATGCCACAACATGGGCAATCATTTTTAAACGACTTACAATAATTTGAGAAAAGGAACGGTGCTTATTTATGCGTATGGTAGATATTATTGAAAAAAAACGTGATGGACAAGAATTAACAACTGCTGAAATTAATTTCTTCATTGAAGGATATACAAAAGGTGAAATTCCTGATTATCAAGCAAGTGCTTTAGCTATGGCTATTTATTTCCAAGATATGAATGACCGTGAACGCGCTGATTTAACTCGTGCAATGGTAGAATCTGGCGATACTATTGACCTTTCTGCTATTGATGGCGTAAAAGTAGACAAACATTCCACTGGTGGTGTAGGCGATACTACTACACTTGTATTAGCTCCACTTGTTGCTTCCCTTGGTGTTCCTGTAGCTAAAATGTCCGGACGTGGCTTAGGTCATACTGGTGGTACAATCGATAAATTAGAATCTATCGCAGGCTTCCATGTAGAACTCACTCGTGAACAATTCATTGATTTAGTAAATAGAGATAAAGTTGCAGTTATTGGACAAAGCGGTAACTTAACTCCAGCAGATAAAAAATTATATGCACTTCGCGATGTAACTGGTACAGTAAATTCTATTCCACTTATTGCAAGCTCTATCATGAGTAAAAAAATCGCAGCTGGTGCTGACGCAATCGTTTTAGACGTAAAAACTGGCGATGGTGCTTTCATGAAAACTCAAGAAGATGCAGAAGAACTCGCTCATGCTATGGTACGCATCGGTAATCATGTAGGCAGAAAAACAATCGCTATCATCTCTGATATGTCTCAACCTTTAGGCTTTGCTATTGGTAATGCTTTAGAAGTAAAAGAAGCTATCGAAACACTTCAAGGCAAAGGTCCAAAAGATTTAACTGAACTTGTTTTAACTTTAGGTAGCCAAATGGTAATCCTTGCAGGTAAAGCAAAAACTAGCGAAGAAGCAAAAGAAATGCTTTTAGATGCAATTCACAGCGGAAAAGCTTTAGCTAAATTCAAAGAATTCTTAGCAAACCAAGGTGGAGATGCTTCTATCGTTGATGATTTAACAAAATTACCACAGGCAAAATATAAAATTGAATTACCAGCAAAACAATCTGGCTATATTTCCAGAATGGTAGCTGATGAAATCGGTGTTGCTTCCATGATTTTAGGTGCAGGACGTGCTACAAAAGAAGATGTAATCGATTTAGCAGTTGGTCTTGTACTTCATAAAAAAGTTGGCGATAAAATAGAAGAAGGCGAATCTATTCTCACTATCTACAGCAATCGTGAAAACGTTGAAGATGTAAAACAAAAATTATACGACAATATCTTTATCGCAGATACAGCTACAGCTCCAACATTAATTCATACAGTTATCACTGAATAAATAACCCCTAAAAAAAGACTGCTATGGGCATATATCCCAATAGCAGTCTTTTTTATTAAATATTTCCAACTAATTCAATACTAGGTTTTAATGTTTTAGCACCTGGTTTCCATCTTGCAGGACAAACTTCGCCACCATGTTTAGCTACGAATTGAGCAGCTTCTACACGGCGAAGCAATTCATCAGCATTTCTGCCAACACTTCCCATGATTACTTCATAAGCTACAATTTTACCTTCTGGATTTACGATAAAGCTACCTCTTTCTGCAATACCATCATCTTCAATCATCACATCAAAAGCTCGTGCTAATAATCCTGTTGGGTCAGCAAGCATTGGATATTTAATTTTCTTGATAGTATCAGATGCATCATGCCATGCTTTATGCACAAAATGAGTGTCGCAAGATACACTGTAAATTTCACAATCTATATTTTTAAAATCAGCATATTTATCAGCTAAATCTTCAAGTTCAGTCGGACAAACAAAAGTAAAATCAGCAGGATAAAAGAAAAATACTGACCATTTTCCTAAAACCTCAGCCTTCGTTATTTCGAGAAACTCACCATCAACAAAAGCCTGAACCTTAAAATCAACGATTTCTTTATTAATTAATGACATCTAACTATCCTCCATTTAAATAATATTTTCTAATTGATAATAATTATTATTTTATGTTAATATAATATCATTTTATTTCTTATTAGTCAATAATAATTATCATTATCTATATTTCTAAAAAATTGTTCTGTATTTATCAAATATATAGAATATTATTTTATCTTTATCTTATTGTATATATAATTAATAAATTATTATAATATACACATACAAAATACTAAGGAGGTGATTATATGACTTACGATTTGATTATTCAAATCATCAAAATATTATTATCTAATAAAACTTATATTTCTGTATCAAATATTGCTGATAAAACTAATGTTTCTACAAAAACTATTTACAATTATTTAGAAAAACATAGTTTTTTAGAATATATATATCCTTGTACTTTAGAAAAAAGACAAAAACAAGGTGTTCGCATATTAGGAAATGAACAAGCATTAAATAAATTAAAACAGAAATTATCTATTTATGAACAAGAAAAAAATCTATATACACCTATTTTAAATCTTGATTCAACTACTTTTATATTACATTCTTTATTCAGTACCTCTTCTAGTATAACTATACAAAGTTTAGCAGAAAAACTATATAGTAATTCCGTTGCTATTTCATCTATATTAAACAAAATCAATTTATGGTTAAAAAATTATGATTTGCAATTATCAAAAAAAAGTAACTGGGGTTGCCAAATCTTAGGTGAAGAAAAAAATATTCGTCTTGCCTACAAAGATTTCATTATAAAAAGCAATTATCCTATTAAAACTTTAAAAATTAATACTATTGATCGTTTATCTGATGAACATTATCGTAAATTAATCCTTATTTTTGATAAACAAGAAACAGATAAAGTTATTCAAATTATTTCGTTAGCTGAAATAGTATTAAATAATAAATTCACAGATAATGATTTCTATAAATTAACTGTACAAATACTAATATTGATAAAACGTGTACGTCTAGGTAAGTTTATTTCTTATAAATTAAATAATATCGAAAATATTCCAGAGTTCTTAGCAGCTCAAATTATAAAAAACCATATTGAAGATATTATAAAATTTAAAATTCCTAATGATGAGTTATTAGCTTTAACACAAAATATACTATCTGCAAGAAAACAAAAAGAAGATACTATAAATTCATCTAATGATGAATTTATAACAGAACTAACAATAAATAGATTTGTAAAACGTATATCTGACTGTTTAAAAATTAATTTATTACAAGATAAAACTTTTATAAATAATTTAATACTTCACCTTGTTCCAGCTGTTAGACGAAGTAAATATGGTACAACTGCTGAAAATCCTTTATTAAATAAAATAAGATATGAATATACTGATATTTATTTAGCTGTCTTAACATCTATTGAAGAATTAGAAGTATCTGAGAAAATTTTTCTTGATGCTAATGAAATTGGTTACATTTGCTTACATGTTGTCGCAGCAATTAATCGCTGTCAAAAAGGCGGATATATAAAAGTTTGTTTAGTCTGTGATAATGGTATCACTATTACAAATTATTTAGAAAGTACTATTACTAGATATTTACCTGAAATAAAAATCATAGAAAAATGTACTAGTAGTGAATTCTCAAACTTAAAATTAGCAAATTTTGATCTAATTTTAGACTCTACTCATTTAATAAAAAATAATGATAGTAAAATTTTAAAAATAAATGAATTTTTACAAAAAGAAGAAATTCATTATATTCAAAATTGGATATTAAGTAAACATTTATTAGATTTTAATGAAGATGCACCTTCTATTCAAGGAAAAATCTTTTATTTTCATGATGATCTTCCTGACAGAGATAGTGTTTTAAATAAATATGGAAAATATTTATTTGAAAATGGCTATGTTATGAAAGGATATGATAAAAGTCTTATAGCACGCGAAGAAAGAGTATCCACTGCTATGGGACGATATGTAGCTGTTCCTCATGGTTCTAAAGATTTAGTTTTAAAACCAAGTTTAGTCATAGTAAATCTAAAAACACCTATTTTATGGGATGATGAATTTCGTGTAGATTTAATTTTTATTTTAGCTGTAAACTTTAATAAAGTACAAATTAATAAATATTTTTTCTCAAAATTATATGAAATTATAAAAAATGAAGAACTTATATCTGCTATAAAAAAATCAGATGATATAAGTGAAATAGAACAATTATTTTTATAGAAAGAGGTCATAAAAATGAACATTTCCGATTTATTAATTAAAGACAACATACTTTTGAATCTTTCAGTTTCTAGTAAATTAGACGCTTTCAAAGAATTATCTAGTAAATTACTAATAAATAACTGTATAAATGATCAAAAAGAATATATTAATGCTCTCATTAAACGTGAACAAGAATTTAGTACAAATATTGGTTTTGGAATTGCTATTCCACATGCTAAAGATAAATCTGTGAATAAAGCCTCAATAGCTATTGGTACTTTTTCTCCTGGTCTTAATTATGAAGATGGCGAAGCTCCTGTAAAACTTATGTTTTTATTAGCAGTTCCTACAGAAAGCGATAATCTTCATTTAGAAATTTTAAAAAGATTATCTAGAAAAATTATTGATACCAAATTCAGAGAAAATCTCTTATCTGCTAAAACTGTAAATGACATTTTTAAAATAATGGAAACAATTTAATAAAAGGAGTGTTTTTTATGAAAATAGTTGGTATTACCGCTTGTCCTACTGGTATAGCCCATACTTATATGGCTGCCGAAGCTTTAACAAAAGCCGCTCAAGAAATGGGTCATGAAATTAAAATTGAAACGCAAGGTGTTGAAGTAGAAAATATTCTATCTGATAATGACATACAATCAGCTGATATTGTTATTATTGCTTGTCAAAAAACTGTAGATTTAAGTAGATTTGAAGGTAAACGTGTTACCGAAGTTCCTATTGAAAGAGCTGTAAAAAATCCGCAAAAAGTAATTCAAGATGCTATTGATGGTAAAAATATTAGTATATTTGAATTAGCTAAAGAAGATAAAGCTAAGAAAAAAGCTCAACAAACTGGAATTTATAAACATTTAATGTCCGGTGTAAATTTTATGTTACCATTTGTTATTTCTGGTGGTATTTTAATAGCCTTTAGTTTTATGTTTGGTATTAAGGCTAGTGATCCTAATGATCCTAGTTTCAATGTAATTGCAAAAGCTTTAAGTGATATTGGTGGTGGTGCCGCTTTTGGAATGATGGTTCCTATGTTAGCTGCTGGGATTGCATATTCTATTGCAGGAAAACAGGGTATGTGCTCTGGTATGGTTGCTGGTGTAATTGCCAAAAGTATTGGAGCTGGCTTTTTAGGTGGTCTTATTGGTGCTATTTTTGCAGGCTATTTGACTAAAACTCTTATGGAAAAAATTCACTTACCAAAAGCAATTCAAACCTTAAAAGGTCTTATTTTAGTTCCTCTTATTTCTGTATTCATCACTGGTATGTTTATGATTTTCATCGTAGGAGAACCAGTTAAATTTTTATTAGATGGATTAACTAATTATTTAAATTCTATGGATTCTTCTAATGGCGTTATTTTTGGTTTAATTATTGGTGCTATGATGGCTTCTGATATGGGTGGTCCTATTAATAAAGCAATCTCCACGTTCTCTATTGCTCTTATGTCCACTGGAGTTTATGCACCTATCGCTGCTTGCATGGTTGCTGGTATGACACCTCCTCTTGGATTAGCATTAGCTACTGTATTATTTAAGAAAAGATTCACTAAAGAAGAACGTGAAGCTGGAAAATCTTGTTGGGTTTTAGGATTATCTTATATTACAGAAGGAGCAATTCCTTTTGCTGTAGCTGACCCAATTCGTGTAATACCAGCCTTAATGTTAGGTTCTGCTGTTGCTGGCGCAATATCTTTAGGAGCTGGTTGCGCATCACTTGCCCCTCATGGTGGAATTTGGATTTTACCAATACCTAACGTTATAACTAATTTACCTATGTATGTATTAGCACTTGTTGCTGGTTCTATTGTTACATGTTTATCTGTAGCCTTATTAAAACGTAAAAATAATTACGAAGATTAAAATTATTCAATAAATAAAAGGAGATTATATTATGCTTTATAACATGAAAGAATTATTAACTATTGCTAAAGAAAACAAATTTGCTGTTCCAGCTTTTAATATAGGAAGTCTAGAAATACTCCGTGCTGTTATGGAAGTAGCTGAAGAAACTAATTCACCTGTAATCTTAGAAATCCATCCATTAGAAATAGAATATTTAACTGATCCATTTGTTTTAACAGTAAAAGAATATGCACATAAATCTAAAGTTCCTGTTGTTATTCATATGGATCATGGTTCTAATATTTATGACGTTATGCGTTCTATAAAAAATGGATATACATCTGTAATGATTGATGCATCTAATTTACCATATGAAGAAAATGTAGCACTTACTAAACAAGTTGTAGAATTAGCCCATAAAGTAAATGTGTCAGTAGAAGCTGAAATTGGTACTATAGGTGCTATGAATTATGAAACAGAAGGCGTTGATAATGTTTTATATACAGATCCTGAACAAGCTAAAGATTTTGTAAAACGCACTGGTATTGACTGCTTAGCTGTTGCTATTGGAACTGCACATGGATTATATCCTAAAAATTTTACACCTAAACTTAATTTAGAATTACTTAAAATTTTAAATAAAGAAGTTAATATTCCTCTTGTACTACATGGTGGTTCTGGCAATCCAGATGAAGAAGTTACTGCTTCTGTAAGTTTAGGTGTTAGTAAAGTAAATATTTCCAGTGATGTAAAAAGTGTTTTCTTTAAAAAATGTCATGAACTTCTAAATGAAAATCCTAATCAATATGAACCTTGCGATTTATTCCCTAAATGTATTGATGAAGCTAAAAAAGTTATTTATCATAAATTAAATGTTTTAAATACAATTGGTAAGGCTAATTTATATAAATAATAAAAAAAACATTCCTTAAATTTTTAATGAATTTAAGGAATGTTTTTATTTTATAACTATTTTTTATATCTCTAAAAAAACTATTATTTTAAACCAGTAATTACGCTAAATGTTTTTTCTTCATCAGGTTGTAACATAAGTAGACTGCCAGCTTTTTTTGCTGCTAAAAATCCTTCTGGTCTACATGTTCCTGGAATGATACAAGAAGATACTTGCTGTTCTGGTGTGTACATAATCCAACGTGTACCATATTTAAAATCTTTAGTTGAAAATTGTGTTTTAAAACCATAGCCTTCTGGAGAATTAATCTCTACTATAGCTTCGTCTGTATATTTATCAAGTCTATCAGCTAAAAATACTACTTCTGTGTTATATAAATCAGGATTTTCTAATTTAGTCAAAGTTTTTCCTTCAACTTGTGCTTTTTTTATTTCATCAGTATAATCAAACCATTCTTTTGTAGGTTTTATATGACTAGGAATACTCTCACGCAATTTAAAAGCTTCATCTGGTATATTAGCTTTGAATTCACCTTTATCCACATAATGGTGATTTATATGACACATATATTGTAGTGGCATTTCTACGCTTGTAAGATTTCTTACTTGCATACTGATTTTTATATTTGTAGCATTCGCTTTCAAACTTACACTAGGTCTAGCTAAATATTTAAAACCAAAACCTTGGCAATATTCATATTCACCGCCAATAATAACTTCATCTTCACTAAATTCAATCCATGTAGCATCTAAATCAGCACAACAAAATTCACCATGCATTGGATGTGTATCTTCACTTGATGGACAACCATTAGCTAAAAGACCTGAATGAAAAGCAAAACAACCATAAGTATCTAAAATATTATTCACTTTTCTTGGTTTGGAAAACATATTCTTCATGGTTAAATCAATGCCATCAAATTCAACTCGCCAAATCATCTGTCCCATATAAGGAAGAACAATGATTTTACCACGAGAATTTATTACTTCTATCGCTTCTACGCCTGAACTGTATTTAAATAAATTTACTTTAAATTCATCATTTTCCATGATAGTTTTTGCATTTTCAGCAAAAAAACCACGCTGTAAATATATTTTTGTATTCATAAATTAACCCTCTTTATTTTCAAGTTTCATTTTGTAATAGAAATACCAACCTATATAAGCAAAGCAGAAGAAATTAACAATAAAGGAAAATTGCATAGAACCTACCATATCGGATACAAAACCTTGTACTGCTGGCATAAAAGCACCACCGATGATAGACATTACAATTATTGCACCTGCTGTTTCTGTGTATTTTTTCTCTACAGATTTTAATGTTTCAGCATAAATAGTTGCCCAGCAAGGTCCAAGTAAAATACTGATAGCTACTGCTGCATAGATAGCTGTTAAATTTGGAATAAATGCTACATATAAGATTAAAATACAACCAATGATAGAATAAGCTAATAAAACTTTATTTACAGAGAACTTAGTCATCAAGAAATTAGCAATAAATTTACCAACGAAGAAACAAACAAAGCTAATTACCATGAAATCTGCTGCCATACGTTCATTAATATGAGGCATTAAATCTAAAGCTAAACGAATAGTAAATGACCAAACTGCAACTTGCATACCTACATATAAGAATTGAGCTACAATACCTTTTTTGAATAAGCTATTACCAGAAAGATATTTTAAAGTTTCGCCTAAAGTTACTTTTGGCGTATTCTGATTATTTGCTACTTCTTTTACTTTACATTTTGGATATTTAGTGATTAAGAATAGAATAAAAATAGCTACCAAAATGCAAATCATAATTTTATAAGGCTCTAAAGTATGTTGTAACATCTGTAATCTAAATAAATGAATTTGATCTGGAGTCATTTGAGCCATCTGACTTGCTAAACTTTCACCTTCTTGGAAAACTAAATATTTACCAAGTAAAATACCAGATGCTGAACCAATTGGCTGGAATGTTTGGCTAATATTTAAGCGAAGTGTTGCATATTTACGAGGGCCAAGCATAGTACTATAAGTGTTAGAAGCTGTTTCCAAGAAACCAAGACCAATAGCAATGGAGAAAATAGCTACTAAAAACATAGTATAAGTCGCCATCATAGAAGCTGGAAAAAATAAACTACAACCACCGATATAGAAAATTAAACCAATCATAATTGCTAATTTATATGTAGTTTTGCGAATAACTACAGATGCTGGTATGGAAATTAAGAAATACCCACCATAAAAAGCACTTTGTACTAAAGCACTAGCAAAATCGCTCAAAGTAAAAACTGATTTAAATTGCGTAATCAAAATATCATTTAAACTAGCTGCCGCACCCCAAAGTGCAAATAAACAAGATAATAACACAAATTGGAATATTGGGGTCTTATTCAAATAACCATCATCATACTGAATTAATTTACTACTTTCTGTCATTTTTAACTCTCCTTCAAATTAATCATAAATCTAAAAAAACTTAACCTAAAAAATAAATTATAAATCTTCCTCCTAGCCATTTTTATTCTTTATTATGCCTAATCACTTTTAATAAAACGTTTTACTAAAAACTATAAAATAAAATATATATCTAAAAATATGATATATATTTCAATAAAACGTTTTACTAAAACTCAAACCAAAATTTACATTCATATAATAACATGTATATTTCACTAAGTCAATATTTTCTAAAAATTTTTATTCTACATTAAATTAAAACAAAGACCCCACATAAATAAAAATGTGAGGTCTCAATATTAAAATATAATATATGCTATCGCTAAGGATAATACTGTAGAAGCTGCCATAGATACTAATCCTGGGATTAAATAACTATGGTTAAAACCGAAACGACCAATTTTAGTTGTACCTGTACGGTCAAAAGCAACACAACTAATTTGAGCACCACCAGGTATGATGAATACTGCACAAGTTGCTGGAATAAGACCAATTAATACTTCTGCTGGTAATCCTAAGGATACACCAATTGGCATTAAAGCTACGGCTGTTGCTGCTGGACTGTATAATACCATAGAAGTAACAAATAACATTGCACCAAAAAGCATAGGATATTGTATCAATGTTTGAGCAAATACATCTGTAATAAATTTTAAATGTGTAGCAAAAAATGTATCAGTCATCCAAGAAATACCTAAAATACCTACTGCTCCAATAAGACCAGATTTAAATACAGAACCAGAGTCTAATTTATCTCTAGGTACACGACAAACTACCATGATAATAGCACCAGTAGCAAGCATCATGATTTGTAATAAAGTTGGTACAGAAATAGGTTTTCCACCCGGGCCAATATTTGGCAATAAATCAGGATGAGAAGTCATTCCCACAATAATAGCAATAGCTAATAAGAAAATAACTACAGATACTTTTGCTGATGTAGTAGCATTTTGTGTATCTCTTTCCAAAACATAATCTTCTTGGAATTGACCTGTAGCTACACGACGTTTAAATTCTGGATCATCAGCAAGTTCTGCTCCACGTTTGTACACGAATAAACAACCTACTAATACCCCAATTAAACATGCCGGCACTGTAACTGCAAGTAAACTAAGTGGAGTAACACCGATTGGTGCTGTAATTGCAATCATAGCCGCAGCAATCGCACTTGTAGGGCTAGCACAAACTGCCATATTAGATGCAATAACTGACATAGACATAGCACGTTCTGGACGAACTTTTGCATTAATCGCAATTTCTGCAATAACTGGATATACAGAAAAAGCTACATAAGAAGTACCACAAATAACTGTGAAAATATATGATACTAATGGACCTAAAAAAGTAATAGCACTAGGTTTTTTACGGAGAATTTTTTCGGCCATAGATATCATATAATCAAGACCACCTGCACCTTGTAATAAAGATACACATGTAATAACAGTCATAATGATGAATACTACGCTTGTTGGCATTTCTCCTACTGGAAGACCAAAACCTAAAGTCAAAATAGCAAGACCAAAACCACCTGCTACACCAAGACCAATACCACTAAAGCGTCCACCGATAGCTAAACAGATAACAATAACTGCTAATTCTAACCAAAAGCTAAAAATGAAAATCAACCCCTTTTTTATTTTTAGATGATATATATTAAAATACTTAATATATCAAATTATTAATTAATTAATCCTTTAATAATTCTTCTGCTGTATATTGATCTGTAACTAAAATATTTGCAAATTCACCTTTTAATGCTGCTTTTATTGCTGTTATTTTTCTTTGGCTACCTGCTACTAATATGCGTTTTTCTTTAGCCTTTAATTCTTCTAATTTTATTCCTACTGTACGTTCATCTAATTCTTTATCACAAATATTTCCTTGAGCATCAAAAAATCTTGAACAGATATCGCCTACTGCTCTATTTTGTATAATATCTCTATCTTTTTTATCAATATAACCCAATCTAAATAATAAAGCGTCATTTTTTACAGTACCTACTGTAAAGACAGCAATATTAGCCTGTCGTCCTAAATCTAAAATTTTCTTAATATGTTTATCTTTTTCAATTAATTCTTTTATCTGTACCGTATCAAACATTACTGGAAGTGGTAAATATCGTCCTACTGTAGAAAACGCTTCTGAGAATAATTCTACTACTTCGTAAGCATATGTATTGCTTTGTGAATGACTTATTCCACCTTTTAATTGTACAATCTGCACGCCTTTTAACGCTTTATGTTTTAAATTTAAAGCCATATTATAGATAGTAGTTCCCCAACATACACCAATAATATCGCCATCTTTGGCTATCTCATGTAAATAATCAGCTGCTTTTATACTTATGGATTTTTTAATTTCATTTGTCGTATTTAAAGGCGCATAAGCAATCTTTACCACATCTAAATTATATTTCTCACATAAGGCTTCTTCTAAGGAACTGTTATCTTCTATAGGGTCAGCTATATTTATCTGTACAAAACCTTTTTCTTTTGCATATTGCAACAATCTTGATACTGTAGGTCTTGATAGATTTAATTTATTGGCTATCTGTTGTTGACTATAATCTGATTTATAATAAAGCTTGGCAACATCAATGCTAAGTCTATCCTTATTTTGTTCCATCAATTACACCCCCTTTATATTATATTAAACTGCAAAATTAGCATTTATATCTTAACATATAAAAAATAAAAGAAAAAGCCCACAACCAGAAAGATTGTGAGCTTTGTATTCTCTTTGATAATCGTATGTGATTAACGTTTGGAGAACTGGGATGCTTTACGAGCTTTTTTGAGACCGTATTTACGACGTTCTTTTTCACGTGGGTCACGTGTTAAGAATCCAGCTTTTTTAAGAGCAGGACGAAGTTCAGCATCGAGTTCTAATAAAGCACGGGAAATACCGTGACGAATAGCACCAGCCTGACCGGAAGGGCCACCACCCTGAACGTTAGCGATAACATCATATTTATCAGCTGTTTCAGTTAAGTTAAGAGGCTGTTTAACGATTAAATCTAAAGTTTTAATGCCGAAATATTCATCGATATGACGGCCATTGATTACAACGTTGCCTTCACCTGGAACCAGACGAACTCTAGCAACTGAAGTCTTTCTGCGGCCTGTGCCGTAGTAGGATACTGCCATTATATTGTTCCTCCTTCCAAGTATTATCTAATATTTAATTCCAAAACTTCTGGTTTCTGAGCAGCATGTGGATGTTCTGGGCCAGCATAAACATTAAGTTTTCTGTACATCTGTGCACCTAATTTATTTTTAGGAAGCATACCACGAACAGCCATTTCTACAACTTTCTCAGGCTGTGTTGCGAGCATTTTCTGAGGAGTTGTAAAAGTTGTGCCTCCTGGATATCCAGAATGACGGAAATAAGTTTTATCAGTTAATTTTTTACCGCTGAATACCACTTTATCAGCATTAACTACGATGACAAAATCACCAGTGTCAACATGTGGTGTGAATGTTGGTTTATGTTTACCGCGAAGTACTTTTGCAACTTCAGCAGCTAATCTACCTACTGTCTGGCCTTCTGCATCAACTACGTACCATTTACGTTCAACGTTAGCAGCGTTTGCCATGAATGTTGTTTTCACTTGTATATCCCTCCCTGTACAATTTTCAACTATTTAATATTGAATCTTTTTTCTCAATAGATGTCCTTTGCACGGTTCCGGGGCTAGTGGAAGCCGTCATCGAACGTCATACGAAGATATTTTAAAGTAAATGACTTCTAAAGTCAAGTATTTTCTTAAATAAATTTTACAATATTTTTATTGCAGTTTAATAAAAGTCTTACAACTTTGCACTTAAAGCTATATAATGTTCTAATTTTTTTATATAGCTTTGAGCCAATTTACTTAAATGATTATATTTATTATAAATATAACCCACACAGATTTTTTCATCGCTATCAAGTGGAATGGCAATTATATTTGTACCATTTAAATCTTCACTCAATACACCTGTAGATATAGTATAACCATTTAAGCCTATAGCTAAGTTAAATAAAGTCGCTCTATCACTGACATAAATATTTTTACGATGAGATATTGTTGAATGTATTTCTTCGGCAAAATAAAAAGAATTATAAATTCCCTGCTCAAAAGAAAGACAAGGATATGGTTCTAAATCATCAAAAGTAACAATCTTCTTACCTGCTAATGGGTGCTTTGCTGATAAAAATACATGTGGATTAGCCGTAAATAATTCTTTAAAACATAAATCATTTTCCTGGAGTATTTTACGTATTACTTGTTCATTAAATTTACTCAAATACAATACACCAATCTCACTGCGCATATTTTTTACATCATCAATGATTTCATGTGTTTTTGTTTCTCTCAACGTAAAATCATATTCATCTTGAGCATATTCTTTAATTAAATTTACAAAAGCATTCACAGAAAAAGCATAATGTTGTGTAGATACAGCTAATAATCTTCGTGCTGGCTTATCTTTATGATAACGCTGTTCTAATAATTCAGTTTGCTCAATAATCTGTCTTGCATAACCTAAAAATTCCTGTCCACTAGAAGATAAAGTTACACCTTTATTAGTGCGAATGAAAATCTCAATACCCAACTCTTTCTCTAATTCTTTAACCGCATTCGATAAACTAGGTTGAGAAACAAATAATTTTTGAGCTGCTAAATTCATTGAACCACAATTTACAATTTCTATAATGTATTTTAATTGTTGTAAAGTCATATTCTTCCTTTACTCCTATTTTTTAATTATTAACGCACTTTTGGCAAACTCAAATGATAGTAAATACCTATCATACGCAAGAAAAATACTACAAAAAAGGATATAGGTGATGCTAAATACCAATAATCATCGCCTATAATCGCTATAAGATAAAATACTATTCCTCCAACTATAGATGGCAATGCATATATTTCTTCTTGTAATACTGAAGGTATTCTTTGCGCTAATACATCACGAATAATACCGCCACCTACTGCTGTTATCAATCCCAATGTAATCGCAAATAATGGATATTCAGGATAAGCATTAAAGCCTATTGTAGTCCCTGTAACTGTAAATGAAGCTAACCCTAAAGTATCTGCTAATAAATACATTTTACGAAGTTTTCTTCTCGACATATATCGTAAAATTTGGTTGCGATAAATAAAAAAAATAATAAAAGTAATGACTGTTGTAAGCACTATATATACCGAAGTTTTAAAAGAATTTGGAGGAATGTTTCCCACCAAAACATCACGAATAATACCGCCACCAATAGCTGTGCTTAAAGCCAATACCAATATACCAAAAATATCCATACGTCTTGATATTCCTACCAAAGCACCTGAAATAGCAAAAGCAATTGTCCCTGCAATCTCAAAAAAAGTCCATAAAAAAATCATAACTATCCACCTTTTAGTTTAATAATCTCTTATTTTACTATATTCATCTAACACCATTTTCAATTTTTTAATATCATCTTTATTATTTAATTCGTGCATTTTTCTATGACAATTAGGACATAATGCTACTACATTATCTATCGTATCTGTTCCACCTTTAGATAACCATTTCAAATGATGAGCTTCTAAATATGGTTTATTATTTTTTGTATAAAAAGGTGCTTTTTCTCCACATAATTGACAAAACCCATCTGCTCTTAATTTCGCATATTCTGCTATATATGGATCTCTAATATATGTAGTTGTTTTTATTGTTCTATACGATGTTTTAACATTATTTTTTTCTCTTACAATCTGTTCCAAATTATCTTTAGATAATTTTCTTATTTTTTTAATCTTATCCTGATAATAAACATTATACACATCACTATCTATCATTTCTTCACTATCAAGAATAATTAATGGAAACATCCATACTTTTCGTTCATTGTTATCTTCATCCAATTGTTTTTCTTGATAAGGCTCTTTACAAAGCTTTACAATACCACGATATATATATTCTTTTGCCTTAAATACTTCAAATAAATGTACTTCTATTCCATTACTATTAGACTCGGCTAAAGTTTTATTTTGTTGTTTATATAATTCCTGATCTCCCTTCATACCCATACCTGTATAATGTAATTCATTACCGTAATATTTATCATCATATAAACCCTTTGTATGATCTGAAATAATAACTAAAATATTATTTTTTAAACTTCTTCTCATTCCGCCAGAATTTGCCACACTAAATTCTTTCATTAATTCATCATTCGTCAAAACTTGTCCAATTTTTAATGATGTTTTAAAACTCATATTCTCACCTCAATTTATCCTCATAATACATTCAATCTTCTTCATAAAAATTTATTTTACTAAAAATTTTCCCTATTTCCAACTACTAAAAATTACTACTATTTTACCAATTTATTTAAATTATTATCTAAAAATATCATTCTAATATATAATATCTATATACATATTTTTATTCAAAGGAGGTTCTATCATGCACATTTATCAATTAAAAATTCGTCAATTATTTCTTGCTTTACTTACTTTTTGTTTTATTTTTATACCAAATTCTGCATGGGCTATACAAAAAGATATCGTCATCTTATACACTAATGATGTTCACTGTGGTATCGAAGATAATCTAGGATATACTAAACTAGCTCAATACAAAAAAGATTTACAGCAAGATACACCATATATTGCTTTAGTCGACGCAGGTGATGCCATTCAAGGTACTCCTATCGGCAAATTATCCACTGGCGAAGCTATCATCAATATCATGAATGAAATAGGCTATGACTTTGCTATTCCTGGCAATCATGAATTTGATTATGGCATGGATAGATTTCTCACTTTAAACGACAAATTATCTTGCGGTTATTATAGTTCTAACTTAGTAAATACAGTTACAGGAAAAAATTTATTGCCAGCTTATAAAATTTTCCAATTCGATGATAAAAAAATAGCTTTAATCGGTGTTACAACGCCTGAAACACTCAATTCTTCTACACCAGCTTATTTTCAAGACGATAAGGGAAATTTTATTTATTCCTTTAATGAAGACGCTACTGGCAAAAAATTATATACTAATATCCAAAATACTGTAGATACAGTGCAAAAACTTGGCATAGATTATGTCTTTTTAGTAGCTCATCTTGGCATGAATGGTATCACATCCCGCTGGAGTAGCCTTGCTATAGCTCAAAATACACAAGGTATTGACGCTATCATTGATGGTCATTCTCATGAAGTTATTCCTACTTTTATAGCTAAAAATAAACAAGGAAAAAATGTTCTCATCACTCAAACAGGCACCAAACTTCAAAATATTGGTAAATTGACCATCACACCACAAGGTAAAATCTCCACTGAATTAATCAATGATTTAACAAAAACCAATCAAAAAACTACCGACTTAATCAATGAAGAAAAGAATAAATATGCACCTTTGCTCAATCAAATAATCGGAACAAATACAGTAAAACTCACCACTAACGATCCTAATACTAATATACGCTTAATCAGAAATGGCGAAACAAATCTTGGCGATTTTGTAACTGATGCTTATAGAATAGTTTTAAATACTGATGTAGCAATCTGCAATGGTGGAGCAATCCGCAATGAATTACCTATGGGCGATTTTTCCTATAATGATATTTTGACAACGTTTCCATTTGGCAATATGTGTGTAGTCCTAGAAATCACAGGACAACAACTCTTAGATGCTTTAGAAATGGGTGCTATCCGATATCCTAAAGAATTTGGTGGGTTTATGCAAATCTCTGGTGCTACTTATACCATTAATAGCAAAATCCCATCATCTGTAATAACTGATGAAAAAGGTAATTTCATAAAAGTAGATGGTGCTTATCGTGTTCAAGACGTAAAAATAAATGGTAAAGATTTAGATTTAAATAAAAAATATACCATTGGTGGAACTTCTTATATCTTGAAATTCGCTGGCAATGGTATGACAATGTTCAAAGACAGCCCTATACTTCAAAATGAAGAACTATCCGAAACAGATGTAATTATCGAATACATTCAAAATTATCTTAATGCCACTATCGGCAATGAATACGCCAATCCATATGGTCAAAACCGCATAACAATTATCAAATAAAAAAAGCAGGTATTATTTACCTGCTTTTATACAATAAACTTAATAGGCTTTGTTCTATATATTTCACCTTTACCAATTATTATATCTTTATTATCATTTGTTACTTTACATTTATAGTATAAATTCTTATGTGTATAGTATAAATCTTTTAAAAATATTTCACATTCCGTTTTTGGCGGATTTATTTGTAAATATTGCTCTATATCAGTATCCATCTTATTTACTATATATTCTTCAAATAACCGATTATCTATATAATAACCATATCCTTCGCTACTACTAATAACCTCATATGTCAAATCTCTTAACAATCTATATATAGTATTTTTATTAACTATCTTCTTTAAATAAAATTCATCATTTATATTATCTAACAAAATAAATACATTATTTTTACTATAATATTTATCTTCATATAAATTTATTTTTCTTAGAAATATATTTTTACATAAATTATCAAATACATTATTTATGATTAAGACTTTAAAATTTATATCTAATATTTTTAATTCATCATAAGAGCTAATATTATTAAACAAATATCTTATATTATATATTATATTTAATTTTTTATAATCATTTTTCATTAAATCTACAATTTTATTAAATTTTTCTAATGCACATTTTTTCAAATATCTTGCAATAAAATATTTTACTTTATCTTTCGAACTTACTTCAAACGCCTTCATATCATCATTTAATTCTAAAATATTTTCATATAAAGCTTTTACTATCAAACATTCACTATGATTAATATTTTTTCTAATATGACTCAAAAATTTATCTATCCATAAATATTCACTAATTCCATATTTTATATTAATACTAATTATCTTTTGTCTAATAAATTCATATAATAAGTTTTCATCTTTTATATAATTTATACATTCTATAAAATCATCAATGTCTTTATCTATTTCTAAAAATTCATTTTCACTTTGCGAAAAATATATATCAAAATACATACCACTATAAATACTCTTATTTATTCTTATTAAATCATAATCAATATCTTCATATCTATCATTGATAATATCTTGACCTGATAAATATCTTTTCACAGATATAAACATATTTGATAATATTTCTTGATATTCTTTATTTTTATTCTTTATTAATTCATCAAATAAATCCTTAGCTTTTTCATTATTTTCTTTTTTATTTATATCCATATATCTTGTATTCATATCATAAATTTTATCTGTAGTTATAAAATATCTCTTATTTTGATAAATATTATAATATAAATTCTCATCAAAAAACTTTATTGTATTTAATGCAAATAATGTATATTTTGATAAATAATGCGGTACAGCAAAAGTTTCAGTTACCACTGTATTTAAAAATCTCTTTAACATCCTTAAATCTTTTACTTCTGATACTATTAAGTTTACAATTAATCTATATTCATCTAAATTTTTTTCACCATAAAATATAAGTAATTTTTCTATACAAACTCTACATACATTCCACAATAATTCCTGTTGTATTGGTGGTATAGATATATTTTGTTGAATAATTTTTTCAATATAATGATAATCTATTTTCAATTTATCAGAAAAAATATCCTTTAATCTATCTTCATCATAAATAATTACATATGTTATTCGTTTTAAATCAAAAACTTGACCTATTAACTTAAATAAAAAAATTATATTATCAGCTTCTGCACGTTCTAAATTATCAACAAATAATACCACTCTTTTTTGATTAAATTCCAAAAAATCATCTAATTCATCTTTTATTTTTTCAACAGTATCTAGATTATAAAAAAAATTATTTACAAAAGTATCATCAAATCCAGCTTTTTTAAATATTACATTAATCAATGATTTAAATATTTTTTCATGTTCAAGAGGATTACTTGTAATATCTGCTTCATTCAAAATAGATTTCAATAATCCTACCATCATATTTTGAGGATTATCATATATCCAGGGATTAAAATCATTCAATATAAGATCTTTATTATTTATATTATTTTTTATTTTTTCCTTTACTATATTAACAGTTGTTGTTTTTCCAGAACCCCATGCTCCATTTATACCTATGACAAAACTATTATCAGCTTTAACATTTAATATACTATTATAAATATGCTCAATTATTATATCTCTATGTAAAAAATCATAATCAACATCATTTTCATCTATTAATAAATATTTTACCTTATTATCTATAATATCATTATTATATAAATCTTTTAAATCAATCAAACTACTGTATTCATTTTTTCTTCTAAGTATAATATTTTGATAGCAATCTCTCTTATCTTTTAATAATTTCAATGAAACTATCATTAATATTATTTCCAACCCAAATTTATATAATTCACCTTTAAAGAGAATAGTATTTATTAAACATAAGAAAGCTACTAAAAAACCTATCCCTGCTATTCTGTCTATTATATTTATTGATTTTATTTTATATGCGTCAATAAGGTTCAACCTTGAAATACATATTATTACTATCAACAAAACTATCAAGCCAACACTAACAGACGTAATTATTTCTATTAATTTACTTATCAAATTATATTTATCTATAAAAAATATAGCTAAATATATTAAAATTGACCATATTACAATATTAACAAAAAAATCCCTTTTCCATAAATTTCTTAAATAATCCATTCTTAAATCAATCCTTTCTTTATAGAAATATATTTTACCATAAAAATAATCTATATTTTTGTAAATTACTTTATACTACTTCATTGACATTATCTCTCTTACTTTTTTATAAATAAAAATCCAGCTAAGCTACAACTTAACTGGATTTATCTTAATAAAATATTTTGTTTATATCCATATTATATATTAATTTAAAAATTAATGTTGAACTATTCCATAATCTTTATAGCCGAACCAATTGCTATTTTCGTCCCAGAAGAAATGATATTCTTGTGCTTTTGGATGTAGGGACATCACTCTATATGCTAAAATAAGTTCTCCATTTTCTACATATATATTTGCTTCAGCATATTTTCCTAAAGGATTATAATAATTTATTGGATTTACATATAGTTGCCATGCCTCTTTTTGTTCATCATAACCCATCAAAAGCGACAAATCTGAATCATCCATACTATTTATACTTCCCGATATAATATAAGCATATTTTCCTGTTTCTGTATCATATACTTGCTTTACTCTTACATATTTTACATTTGGTATTTTGGCTGCATAAATAGGTTCTCCATCTTTACCTGCAATTAAATATCTTTCATTATCTTTTGTTAAGAATGCAACTTGAATGGTTTTATTATTTTCTGGAAAACTAAATTCTATGCCATTGCCTTCTACTTTTCCATATTTATCTGCGGAAACAGAAAATGAGCTTGCATATGTTACTCCGACAAAGGCTAACATCAAGCCACAAACTAATAAACAAATACGCATAAATTTCATGATTATGCCTCCCTTATAATTTATAATTTCTGCTTTTACTATACTATATATCTTAAAAAAATCCTTATCCTCAAAGGACAATTTATATATTTTTTTATACTATTATGTACTAAATAAATATTATTAGTCCTGCTTTATTCTCAAAACAAAACCACTATTTAAATATTAAAATAGTGGTTTTATCTTTCATTTATCCAACTCTAACATAATCTGCTGAATATCCTGTAGATACATTATTTAACATCATATAATTAGGATTGTTATTGTCAAAAGTTAAAGTATTTATACTACGTCCACCATTTACACTAATAGTAACAACTGTATAATTGCCATCATTGGATACACTTCTTACACTATATGGAGCTTTGCCAAAACCTCTATCCGTTATACTCATTATACTGCCATCTCTATCTTGCCATGTTCCTTCAATTAGTTCATACCCACGAGAAATATTTTCTTGATAAGCATAAGCTGGTTGCATAGGTATTATTGCTTCACAAAATATTACCGAAAATATACATAAACCTATTAAACAAAATTTTTTCAATATGTTCATTTTTATTCCTCCTTTATCAACTATTATGCTACTAAAAATATTAAAACTCCATAATCCTTAAAGATGAAAAATTTCACTGTTAGAAATAAATAAAAAAACCACCGCGTAAAACGGTGGTTAATTTTTTATCTCATATTGATGAATTGTAAATCAATACCAAAATCGCCAGCTTTTAAAGTCTGTATAACTGCTTGTAAATCATCTTTTTTCGCACCAGAAACACGAACTTGTTCACCTTGCATTTGTGTATTAACTTTTAATTTTGTAGCTTTTATCGCAGCGATAATTTTCTTTGCATTTTCTTTAGAAATACCCTGTTTAATAGTGAGCATTTGACGAACAGAACCTTTTGCTGCATCTTCGATTTTGCCAAGTTCTAAAGAACGTAAAGATAATCCTCTTTTTGCCATGCGTGCACGTAAAATATCAATGATAGCATTTAATTTATAATCATCTTCTGCTGCAATTTTAATTGCTTTATCTTCTAATTCAATGCTTGCAATACTACCACGGAAATCATAACGCTGAGAAATTTCTTTTTCTGTTTGGTTAACAGCATTGCTCATTTCTTGCATATCAACTTGAGATACAATGTCGAATGAACTATCTTTTGCCATTTATATCACTCCATTTTTAAAATTCGTGCTTATATTTTATCATATCGCCAAATATAAAAAAAGGCTTTAAAGACTAACTTTAAAACCTTCTTTTTTCACTATTACTTTTAATAAATTCATTATCATTATTTACAATTATAGATTAGCAAATATCACGATTAAATACGTTTATATATTTTCTCTACCAATGAAAAAATCAACCTATTTAGTTCATGGGAATTTACTCTTTTTAGTAGCATAATAATTCTATAATAAGTATTTTTATAAAAAATTTATCCATTATTTAAATTTATTTTATAAAAAGGAGTTTTTTATATGTATAAATTCTGTACTCATTGTGGAGCTAAAATGCCTAATGAAAATGCTTTTTGCACTAATTGCGGAGCTAAATTTTCACAAATTCCTACCCCACAACAAAATATGGCTCCAACAAATATCAATTATAATACTTCAAATTCTAATACTATGCCATCTTATATGCATAATCAGCAAACTCAACAAATTAATAATATGCCAAATCCTAATAATATGCAAATGGCTTCACAAGAATTTGCCATTGGTCAACAATACATGGATATAAACAATCCTCAACATAATTATATTAAAGCAATCAATCACTTTCAAAAATCTTCTTTACTCGGCAATCAAAATGCTAAATTTTATATGGCTATGGCTTATTTATACCAGGCTATGGATATATTAAAACAAAGTGCGCCTCTACAAAATAATCCTTCGCCATCTGTTAATAATTTTTCTCCTCAAGCACCATTTTCCCCTCAAAACCCTAATAATCATGGCAATCAACAATTTGCTTCTAACCCAAATAATCAAACCAATCAAAATAATGACAATAGCACTTTAAAAAATGTAGGTAAATATGCAGCAGCTGCCGCTGTTGGTGCTGTAGCTAGTTCTATGCTTCATTCCGCTTCTACAGCTAGTGCTGCCCCACATAATACTGATACAAGTCCTCTTCCTGACCTCAATGCACCAATTGATCCTACGGATACAATTAATCAAACAGTAGACTCTGCCAATGACTATATCCAAACACCAGAAGAATTTGTTACCAATGTCGTTGACCCACTAAGCACAGCTAGTGAACAAATAACTCCTGCTAATACAAGTGATGATGGTACAAACCATATTTCTAATCTGGATAATAACTCAGAACTTACTGCAACAGAACAAATTGAACCTTCAGCAGATGCTGATATTTCTTCTGATAGTGGTGAAGAAGATTCCAGTATTTCCGATAGTGTAGGCAGTCTTTTTGATGATTTATTCGGCGAATAATTATAAATTTTAAAGGAGTTTTAATATGAATAAACAGTTAAAATCCTCAAGATTAATAATATTAGTAATGATATTATCTTTAATGAGTGTATTAGTTGCAGGTTGTGGTGATGATAAATATGTACAATCCGTAAAAAATGGAACAATGTATATGGCTCCTAATGCACCTGTAGGCAAAGCTTTTGACCAATTCTTTAAAAATGGCAAATGGAAATCTTTCGTTTCTGATAAAAATGATCGTATTGTAGAATTCACAGGCGAATGTAATTGGAATAATAGACCTGCAAAATTAACTGCTCAATTTAAATTATATAAAGATAATAGTTTTGAACTAGCATATTTAGATATAAATGGCAATCCTACAACTATTTTAGACGGACTAGATATCATGCAAAAAATTCTGCACCAATATAGAGCAAAATAAAATATAAATATTGTAGGTGTAAACAATGGAAAGTGTATTAAAATCATTATTTAAACGTGAATTAAAAGCTATTTTAGCACCTTATTCTGATATTATCTGTGCATTATTTATCATAGCGATTATTGGTTATATCATCTATTATCTTTATAATAAATTTAATGAAAACAAAACTAAAAACAATGTTAACTCTATTGTAAATAATTCCTTAAAATGCCCTAATTGTGGTCTAGAAATATCACCAGAAGATAAATTTTGTCTAAAATGTGGAACAGCTTTAACGCCCCAAACAGTAAATCCATCACCATCAGAAAAAACCTTTTTAGATACATTACTTCAAATTCTAAAATATACTATTATATATGCTCTTATTGGTTTTATTATTCTCTTTATTTTACTTATTCTCATTGGTGTTATGGCAGAATAAATATATACTTAACATAAAAAATAACCCCAAATAGCAAAAAATAGTATCCGCATCGCCTCGTTACTAAATTAATGATACTTTTTGAAGCGTCCATATTCAAGCCTTTAGATTTATTTTCAGTCTAATAACGATACGATTCTCAAAACACTACTTTTAAAACCTCATATATTGAAAACAATAATATTTGAAAGTAAAATTATTTTAATTAACCTTATATTATAAATAATAATTATTATAAGAGGTGATTTATAATGTTTATAGTTGGATTTGTACTATTTATTATAGCTATTGAAATACTTTTTCCTGATTCCAACTAGGAATATTAATAAAAAATCAAAAGTAATATATTACCATAATATCAAAGAATAAATCTTCGTAAAGCTATAACAATTTGAGTTTTAACTCTTTTTGTTATAGCTTCTTTATTTCTACTTATAAAGAAAAATCAAACCAATTTTTACTTCTAAATCTTTAAAAATTTTATTATAACCTATATATAAATTTTTTTATAATTGACTTTATCTTTCCTGTCATAACCTCTTATTATTCAATAGAATTATTTAAAAGTTTATATACTCAAATTTAGACAGCAAAAAAGGCTTTACGGAAAACCCGTAAAGCCTTGAATTTACTAGTGGTGCCGAAGGCCGGACTCGAACCGGCACGTAGGGGACTACGCTTGATTTTGAGTCAAGTGCGTCTGCCAATTCCGCCACTTCGGCATATTGTGTTAAACAACAGTAATATTATATCATTCTATAATTATACTGTCAATATAAATAATTATCTTAACTTAATTAAATATATCTATTATAATGTTAATATATTTTTTAATATGAAAGGATTTTTTTATGTCACCAAAATCTGTTTTTCTTACTTTAATAATTATTTTATCTTGTATTATTTACTTACCTTCTATAACGTATGCTCAAAATAATACAAATACCCAAAATACCACAACTAATACTACTACTTATTTACATTTACCAGAAAAAACTACTATGCAAATAATAAATATAGATAATTTAGACAGTAAAACTAATCATAAATATGATTTAATCAACTTCCGTCTTCACCAAGATTTAGTTGTTAACAACGAAATTATTTTACCTAAAGATACAAAACTTCAAGGTATGATTACTAAAATCCATGGCAGTAGATTGCTTGGGGAAAGTGCTATTATCCGCATAAAATTAAATAATATCACCTTAACTGATGGCAGTATTTTAGAATTTCCTTGCGATTTAAAATTAAAAGGTGGCAAAAATTATGCCAATATAGCAAGTAGTATCATCGTTCCTTTTTCAGGATTATTATTTAAAGGAAAAGAAGTTTCTTGTCCATCTGGTAGCATAATTGAATACAGTTTTGAAGAATAAAAAATGGCAATAGGCTTATCATGAAATAAAGTCTATTGCCATTTTATTTAAATATCTAATTCCAAACTAACTGGACAATGGTCACTACCAAAAAATTCATTGTGAATGCCAGCTTCTTTTATATTTGTTTCAATATCTTTAGATACGATAAAATAATCAATTCTCCACCCAGCATTATTTTCACGAGCTTTTCGCATATATGACCACCATGAATAAATGCTTGTTTTATCCGGATAAAGATAGCGGAAAGTATCGACAAAACCTGCTTGTAATAATTCAGTCATTTTACTGCGTTCTTCATCAGTAAAACCTGCACTACGGCGATTTGTCTTAGGATTTTTTAAATCAATCTCTTTATGAGCAACATTTAAATCTCCACACATCACGACAGGTTTTTGCTTGTTTAATTCAACTAAATAATTGCGAAAAGCGTCTTCCCACTGCATACGGTAATCCAAGCGTTCTAATTCTCGCTTAGAATTTGGTGTATATACGCAGACCATAAAGAATTTATCAAATTCTAAAGTGATTACACGACCTTCGTGGTCATGTTCTTCTATACCTAAGCCATAGCTTACATTTAACGGCTCTACTTTAGTAAAAATAGCTGTACCTGAATAACCCTTTTTTTCTGCACTATTCCAATACTGCTTATATCCAGGCAAGTCTAATTCTAATTGATGAGGTTGCATTTTTGTTTCTTGTAAACAAAAAATATCTGCATCTAAAGTTTGAAAAGTCTCCATGAAACCCTTATTCATACAAGCACGAAGACCATTTACATTCCAAGAAACAAATTTCATAAATCATGCCTCCTGTTTTGCCATTTGTGCCAAAATATTAGCAATAGCTCCAAACTCTTCCATAGTCAAAGTTTCTCCGCGACGAGTTGCTTCTATTCCAGCTTTATCTAATACATCAGCAATGATATTTTTATCTACGCCCATGGATTTTAAAGCATTATTTAAAGTCTTACGACGTTGACCAAAAGCTGCTTTTACCACTCTAAAGAACATCTTTTCATCAATAAGCTCTACGGCAGGAGTCTGTCTAACTTTACAGTTCACTACTACAGAGTCCACTTCTGGAGGTGGCATGAAAGAACGTGGTGGTACATATAAAGCGATTTCAGGAACTGTATAATACTGCACTGCTACAGATAAAGCACCATATGTTTTACCGCCTGGCTGTGCTGCCATACGTTCTGCTACTTCTTTTTGTACCATTACTACGATATCTGTTATTGGCAAATGTTTTTCGAGCAAAGCCATGATAATTGGTGTAGTAATATAATATGGCAAATTAGCTACTACTTTAAATGGTTTATCGCCCATGATTTCTGGAATATTTACTTTTAAAATATCTCCTTGAATAACACGCACATTGTCATAAGCCTCTAAAGTATGTGCCAAAACTTCTGGCAATCTTTTATCTAATTCTACACAAGTAACCTCTGCTCCAGTTTCAGCTAAAGCTTGAGTCAAAGTACCGATACCAGGGCCGATTTCTAATACTCTATCATTTTCCTGCACATTTGCTGCATCTACAATGCCCTGTACAATATTAGCATCTATTAAAAAGTTTTGTCCTAAGCGTTTGCTCATATGAATGCCAAAACGCTGTAAAATATATCTTGTAACCTTCTTATTAGCAATAGTAGGTTGCTTCATTAATTAAAAATCCTCCAATTTATTATTTATTTTCAACTTCATTAGTATCATTTTCTGAATTTAATTTTGCTAAAGCTTGATTAAATTCATCTCTAGTAATTCCATAATTATTTAATCTGCGTAAAAAAGTTTTAGCATTGGCAAAACCAATTCCTAAAATAGCACCTAATTTTGCCCTGCGAACACCAGAATTTGCAAAACCATTTAAGCGATTTAAAATTAAATCAGTAGCACTAAATTCATCACTAGGTTTCCAATTCATTGTACGCACCTTAGCTAATGCTTTACGAATAGCTTCAGGACTTGCCTGCTCTATACCGATATCATCATTTGCAGTAGCTTCTTCACAAGGTACAAAAGCGTGCTTTGCATTAGGAAATCTTCTTGTTAAATATGTGCGAATTCGCTCTCCAGCTGAATCTGGGTCAGTTAAAATAATAATGCCACGTTTTTCATAAGCAGCTCTAATATTTTTTATAGTCTTAGGCAATAAATTAAAACCTTCTGTGATAATACAATCCGCTTCAACTGCTTTATTAATGGCTACAACGTCCATTTTTCCTTCTACAACTAAAACTTCTTTTATCATTAAAAACCTTCTCACTTATTTTTCAACTAAACTAAAATATTACAAATAAACTCATATTTTTTTAGTATAACAAAAATATATCAAAAAACGCAAGTAAAAAGCCATATACTCTAGACAAAAAGAGCCTGTAAACTTACAGACTCTTTTTCATCTTTATATATAATTTTCTATCTATCCTACTATTTTAAATCAATTTATACAAATATCAATCTAAAATATAAACTTCTACACCACGACGACCAAAAGCTATAGCTTGAGTATAATCTTCCATACATAAATCAATCATATAGCCATTAATCGCACCGCCAGTATCTGCTGCAATAGCTTCACCATAACCTGGAATATATACACGCGTTCCAAGTGGAATAATATCTGGGTCTACAGCTACTACACCATAACGAGCAGGAATACCAAGTGCCGTATATCCAGCACCGCCACCATCATAAGGTAAATATGCACTAGCTTCCATATACAATACTTGAGAATATGATCTCAAACCAATAGTATTCATCGGTTCTGCTGTGCCTTCACGAACAACCTGATTTACAGGACGAACTAATTGAGAAGTTTGTACTACTTCTTCTCCCACTTTAATACCTTTATGATATTTTTCTCTAACTAATAATCTATTTAAACCATTTCTTCCAGCTTGAATTACTTCTTCATTACCACGGATCATAGAGCTATCTGGCTCTTTTATCACCTGATAATTTTGTACTTCATCTCTTAATACTAATTTACTAGAAACATTTAAAACTTTTACTTTTGCATCAGTATGTAGTTGAGTATCTTTACCGCCCTCAACAAAATACTTATCTTCATCTAAATTCATTGAAGATATCAATTCACCCACAGTTTTCTTTGTGGTTTTTACTACTTTTGTATCTCCATCAATTTCTACAGTTACTGGCATTGCACGATTGATTGTAATTACAGCATTATCAGTTATATTACCTGTAGATACTGTATAATCATCTCCATTATCTAACTTTATACCAGCTTGCTTCAATATATTCTTTGGATTATCATAGACCGTATTGACTACCATTTTATTACCATCTGCTACAATTGTGACATTTTTATTTGCTGTTACAAATCCAGTTAATGTAGCCATTGCAAAACATAAAACCACTACTGCAGTTAGTTTACATTTTGTTAAATTGTGGCTTAATAGGTTTTTAAAATCCATTGAATTCCTCCTTTACGAAAAGATATTATACCAAGTATTTACACTTGTGTCAAATTTCTTCATAAATATGTAACATTTGTACTTGTAAAATTGTAAATTGTAATCCAGTAAAAAACCTTATAAATAAAGGATTTTTCTATGTGTTTACACCTAAAATATGATGTATTTCATGTAAATAAATAAGGCATTTAAATGCAAACGGCTCATAAAAATAAATACAGAAATTTTACTTATAATTAATCTATTTCACATATATATCATTTATCGTGTTTTTTGTATAATTATTAATTACATATATAATTTCATTCTATAAAAATTAATATTATTTATATAAAAACAAGATAAAAAAGCTTTTCTTTAAAGGAATTTTACTTCCACTTAAAGAAAAGCTTTTATTTTATAAATTAAATACTTCTATAGCATTTTTAGTTGTTTGATTTGCTACTTCTTCTAAAGAAATATTTCTAATCTCTGCTACTTTTTCTGCTATATATTTTACATATGCTGGTTCATTGCGTCTGCCACGTTTGGGAACAGGTGCTAAATATGGGCAATCTGTTTCTAAAAGCAATCTTTCCAAAGGAATTTTTGCCACTATTTCTGGCAATTTTGCTGAATTTTTAAAAGTAAGTGGTCCATCAACACCTAAGAACCAACCCATTTTTAATAATTCTTTTGCCATTTCATAGCTACCAGAAAAACAATGTATTGAGCCTGTAAGCCCCTTTCCTTCTTTTTTCAAGATTGCCATAGTATCACCATGAGCATCACGGTCATGTATGCTAACTGGCATATGCATTTGTCTTGCAACATCTAATTGACGAATAAATACTTCACGCTGAACTTCACGAGGAGCATTTTCATAATAATAATCTAAGCCAATTTCACCTAAAACTTTTACCTTTGGTAAAGTCATAAGTTCTGCTAAAGTATCATAATCTTTATTGCTTTGTATGCTCAAAGCTTCTTGTGGATGTACTCCAGCTCCTGCAAAAACACCATCAAAATTATCTGCAATTTTAATAGCATTAAATGAAGACTCCATAGTATCACCCATAGTGATAATTCTTGTTGTACCTTCAGCTTTTGCTCTAGCTATTACTTCTTGTCTATCTTCTTCGTATTTTAAATCATCAAGATGTGCATGTGTATCTACTAACATTATTTCACCTTACTACCTACAGGCATTGTAGTTTCTACTATTTGAAGTTCATCGCCTTTAGAAGCAGCTAAAAGCATACCATGGCTCATTACACCACGAAGTTTTGCAGGTTTTAAATTAGCAACTAAAACTACATGTTTGCCAATTAAATCTTCTGGTTTATAGAATTTAGCAATACCAGATACTACTGTTCTTTCTTCATCACCTAAAGAAACTTGTATTTTCATGAGTTTATCTGTTTTTGGCACAGGTTCAGCAGCTACGATTTCTACTACACGTAAATCAATTTTACTAAAATCTTCTATACCAATCATACCATCTTCATTTTCTTTGGCTTTTTCTGGAGCTTTTTGTTCTTCTTTTTTAGCTTTTTTATTTTCTTTTACTTCTTTTTTAACTTCTGGTTTTTCTTCTTCGATTTCAATACGAGGGAAGAGCTGTTCTGGTTTATTGATTTGAATACCTACAGGAGTTTTGCCCCAACCTTCGATATCGCTGATGCGAATTTCATCAAAGTTTTGTGGTAAATTCAATTGAGCCCAAATACGGCGAGCTGTAGTAGGAATGAATGGCTCAATCATTACACTGATTGCACGTAAGCTTTCTACTAAATCATAAAGTACACGATTTAATTCAGCTTTTCTAGCTTCATCTTTACCTAAAACCCATGGAGTAGTTTCATCAATATATTTATTTGTACGGCTGATAAATGACCATACAAGTTTAATGCTATCGCTGAGTTTCATATTATCCATGTAGTTTTTATATTCAGCAATAGTTTTTGTAGCATCATCGATTAATGCTTGGTCTACTTCACGAATATCGCCAGGCTGTTCGATAATGCCTTTATTATATTTATTAATCATACTAAGTGTACGATGTAATAAGTTTCCAAGGTCATTTGCAAGGTCAGAGTTAATGCGAGAAATCAAAGCATCACGAGAGAAGTTACCATCTTGACCTAAGTTGATTTCACGAAGTAAGAAATAACGGATAGCATCTGCGCCAAATTCGTCAATTAAGCCGATTGGATCAATTACATTTCCTTTAGATTTACTCATTTTATCGCCATCAACTACAAGCCAACCATGACCATATACTTTTTTAGGAAGTGGTAAATCAAGTGCCATCAAGATTATTGGCCAAATAATTGTATGGAAACGAACAATTTCTTTACCTACGAGATGAAGGTCTGCTGGCCAGAATTTGTTGAATTTTTCTGGGTCATCTAAGTATCCAATTGGTGTTAAATAGTTTGTAAGTGCATCAAACCATACATAAATTACATGTTTTTCATCAATTGGTACAGGAATACCCCAGTCAAAAGATGTACGAGAAATACATAAATCTTCTAAGCCTTGTTTAATGAAATTAATCATTTCATTTCTGCGAGATACTGGCTGAATGAAATCTGGATTTGCTTCAATGTATTCAAGTAAGCGATCAGCATATTTAGAAATCTTGAAGAAATATGCTTCTTCTGCTACTTCTTTCACTTCACGACCGCAATCTGGGCATTTGCCATCAACTAATTGACGTTCGAGCCAGAAGCTTTCGCAAGGTGTGCAATATAAGCCTTTATATGCACCTTTATAAATATCGCCTTTTTCATAAATGCGTTTGAAAACTTCTTGTACTACTTTTTCATGGCGTTTTTGTGTAGTACGAATGAAATCATCATTAGAGATATTTAATCTTTTCCATAAATTTTGGAAGCCTGCAACTATTTTATCTACATATTCAATAGGTGTAACGCCTTGTTCTTCGGCTTTCTGTTCAATTTTTTGACCGTGTTCATCAGAACCAGTTAAGAAAAATACATCAAAATCGGATAAACGTTTATAACGAGCAATACTATCTGCAATTGTTGTACAATAAGCATGACCGATATGAAGTTTTGCACTAGGATAATAAATTGGCGTAGTTATATAAAAAGATTGTTTAGCCAACAATAATTCCTCCTTTAAAAATTTGTATCTAATTTATTATACAACAAATACAAAAAAATCCATAATAAAAATATTAACCTACTAATAATCTATGGTATAATTAAAGAAAAAGTATAAAGGTGGCGATACTATGAATACTATGAAATCGAAGCATTTATTAATTTTACTATTATCTTTATTTGTATTTTGTTTTAGTAGCACAGTTTTTGCTAATAAAGCACAAGATGAAGCCATTGATTACCTCAAACAAGCTGTAGAAAATACTGCTAATGCTAAAAATTTGACTTATAAAATCAACTTATCTATGACAAGTCCACTTGCTGATGGTGATATCATTGTCGATGGTAAATACTCTGAATTGATGAATACATCTGGTAATATGAATATTTCTTTTAATAGCTGGATAGATACTATTAAATTTGAAGCTACAACTCAATTTTATACTGAGATTGCTGATAATAATTTAAATCAATATTTAAAGATGAAAACAACTCCTCTCATCAATGATATAAATCCTGATCAATGGTATATATCTAGTACAACACTTGCTGATAATGCCAATGAATTATTCTCCCAAAAAAAACAATTTAATTTAGATAAATTCACTCAAAATATCACTAATATATTTATGTATGATGTGAATAAAAATACTGCTAAAATCTATGTAACTTATACTAGACCAATTTTAGATGAAGGCATGAAGGCAGAATTAAAAACGCTTTATGCTAAAGATGATAAACAAAAGCAAAATTTAGAAAAACTAGATAATCTACTAGCCAAAAATCCTCAATTAGTAGAAAGTCTTGCTAAACCTAGAAAGATTTCTTATGAATTGACCATTGATAAAAAATCTCTATCTATAACTAATTTAAAAACAGATTTCTCCAATAATATTCAAGAATTTGGTAATGAAGTTTTAGATAGTATTCCTGATGAAGAATTTTCTGATGTGAATGGTTATGTATTGCGCAATACTTTCAAAAATTATCTAAATCTCAGCAAATTTAATTTAAATATTAGAATTTCTCATCTAAACAACACTACAGTTGATGAAATTCCTCAAGAAGTAAAATCTTCTGCGCTTCCACTTCCTGAAACAGATTTACCTCAACCAACACAAACAACTCTATTATCTAAGCTTTAATAAAAAAACTCTGTTATATCCAAAATATCAATTTAGATATAGCAGAGTTTTTATTTTATATCAAATACATAAAATATCAATCTTCTTTTAACAGTGCTTGATAAATATCTCGTCTACTCATATTTAAAGCTTTTGCAGCCATACGCATGGCTTCTTTTTTATTTATGCCTTTTTCCATTAAGTCCTGCACATATTTCACAGGAGAGATATCTTCTTTTGTATCTTCTTGTTCATTTAACATTTCTTCAGTAATTCCAGATACAATAACTACAAATTCACCACGAGGTTCATTTTCATGGAAATAATTTACTAATTCTTCTAAAGTGCCACGATTAAATTCTTCAAATTTTTTCGTAAGCTCTCTACAAGTTGAAGCCTGTCTATCTTTGCCTAAAACATTCATTAATTCTTTCAACATATCTTTTAGATGATACGGTGTTTCATAAAAAATCAATGTTTCTTCTCTAAGTTTTATAGACTCTAATAATTCTTTGCGTTTTTTACTTGTTTTGGGCAAAAATCCTATGAAAGTGAATTTTCTTGTATCTATACCAGAGCAAATAAGTGCTGATAGTGCTGCATTTGCTCCTGGAATAGGCGTTACTTTTATACCTTCCTGTATCGCTAGTTGTGCTAAATGCGTACCAGGGTCAGCAATTCCTGGAAGACCTGCATCACTTACTACAGCGATATTTAATCCTTCTTGAAGTTTTGTTATAAGCTGTGGCCCTTTTTCAAATTTATTATGTTCATGATAGCTTGTAAGCGCTGTATGAATATCATAATGTGATAATAATTTTCGTGTATTTCTTGTATCTTCAGCTGCAATTAAATCTACTTCATTTAAAATCCTAACTCCACGATAAGTCATATCTTCTAAATTTCCAATAGGAGTAGCTACTAAATATAAACAGCCATTTTTATTTTCTACCATATATATTCACCTCGCCTCTTACAATCTATCTGGATAATAATATTCCATTAATTTTCTTGTATAATCACCATTATCTTCATGGACGATAAGCGCTGGCTCTACACTCAATCCACCTGGAGCGCCTTCTTTGACACCCTCAATCAAGACTATATTCGGTGCTTTATCTCGTTTTGGTTGTACTAATTGCAGTCTTTTCGCTTCAATATTATATTTGTGAAAAGCCACCATGATTTCACCTAATCGCTCTGGCAAATGCACCATGGCAAAACGACCTTTTCGCTTCAATACAAAACTACCTGCACGCACTACATCATCAAGTGTAGCTGTTATTTCATGTCTAGCTCTTGCCACTCCATCTAAAATATTTAAATGACCTTGATTTATTTGACGATAAGGTGGATTGGATACGACAAAGTCCATAGATTGAGGTTTATAATATTCTTTTATCTTGCATAAATCGCCTTCTTGAACGCAAATCTTGTCTTGAAGCTTATTCATGACCATATTGCGTTTGGCAATTTCACAAGTTACAGGATTTATCTCCAAAGCGTCCATCTTCATCGCTCTATTGGATAATAATAAGGGGATAACACCTGTTCCTGTGCCTAAATCTAATCCTTTAGCATTTTTACGTACAGTTACAAAATGTGCTAATAATACAGCATCAATGGAAAAACAAAATTCTTTATTGTTTTGAATTATTTTCAATCCGCCAGCTAATAAATCATCTATACGTTCATTTTCTTTTAAATTTAAATTCCAATCAGATATCATCGTCATCTTTTTCTACAACATCTTCCCATGAAGCCACAATAGTTTTTTTAGAGTCTAATAATACAGTTACAGTGCGTTTTTGCATATTGATAGAAATAGCTTTTCCTTCGCCTTCCATAGATACTACACGACTACCTTGTTTTGGCGGAGCAATAATACTATTTTGTTTGCAACAACCTTGGTATAAATCATTTTCATATTTTAAGCAACACATCAAACGACCGCAAATACCAGATATTTTTGTTGGATTTAAAGATAAACTCTGGTCTTTTGCCATGCGAATGGATACTGGCTCAAAATCACCTAAGAAAGTGGCACAGCAAAGTGGTCTACCACAGCAACCTATTCCACCTAATAATTTTGCTTCATCACGTACACCAATTTGACGAAGCTCAATGCGAGTATGGAATACTGCTGCCAAATCTTTTACTAATTCTCTAAAGTCAATTCTACCTTCAGCAGTAAAATAAAAAATTATCTTATTCACATCAAGAGTATATTCTACGCTGATGAGTTTCATTGGCAATTCACGCAAGCGAATTTTTTCTTCACAAATAGCATAAGCTTCTTTTTCCTTTTCGCTGTTTTCTGCCAATTTATCAATATCTTCTTGTGTTGCTTTTCTTTGTACATCTTTTAATGGCTGTACAACTTCTGAATCTGGTACATCACGTGGCCCTATAACAACTGTTCCAAATTCAACACCACGAGCAGTTTTTACTACTACGCCATCACCTTGGGCTAATTCCAATCCACCTAACCCAAAATAATATATTTTACAAGCTTTTTTAAATCTTACACCTACAACGGTCTGCACAAAGTGCCCTCCTGTCTATTTCTCGTTTATTTATTTTGCCAATCTAAAATAAATTTCTGCAAGATGAGTTTTATATCTGCATTAGAATTTAACCGTTTTAAAATCTCTTCTACTAAGGTCAATTTAGTTAATAGATTAACTTCATCATACTTGTTTTGTATATTCAATAAATCCTCTTTTATATCCTGATTATAAATAATATCACTATCTTTATTAACCTTCATCAGTAATAAGTCTCTCAATAGCATTTGTAAATGACTCATTATATCATTTATCTTATTTCGCTCAAAACCTGATAATTCATCAATAAACAACCATATATCTTTTATGGAAAAATTGTCTTGAAGACAAGATAATGCCTTTTGTCTTAAGGCTAAAGCATCATCATCAATAAATTGCATAGCTTTTAATATACTGCCACCAGACAATCTAGCAATGATTTTAGCTTTATCTTCTTCAATCTGTATTTTTTGTTGTAAAACCTTCGCCACATCTAGATAAGAAAGAGGCGCAAAATATATCTTCATACAACGCGATAATATAGTAGGCAGTATCATATCTTTATTAGAAGTGATTAAAATAAAAAACACTTCGCCTATTGGCTCTTCTAGAGTCTTAAGCAAACTGTTTCCTGCTGTATCATTTAAATATTGAGCATCATTTATAATCACCACTTGTTTATCTGACAGATATGGCGATAAAGCTATTTTTGCTTGTATTTGACGAATTTGCTCAATCTTAATCAATTTTCTTGTTTTACCTTCTGGCTCCAAATAATAAAAATCAGGGTGATTTTGTTCATCAAACATCTTGCAAGAATTACAATAACCACAAGCCATATTGCCTTGTTGCGAATTACAGCAAAGTAGCGATTTAGCTAACATCTTAGCCGTCAATAATTTACCAATACCATCAATTCCTGAAAATAATAAGGCATGAGGCAATTTATTTTCTTGCAATAATAATTGTAAATCCGCTTTTATTTGCTCATGCCCATAAATATTTTGCCAACTAATCATCTTAATTTATGTAGATAAACTTATCTAAAAGTTCATCTATTTGCTTATGATATTGTGTCAAAGATACTGTATCTTCATTTTCAATACATTGATTGATATTTAATAATAAATCATCTACTTTATTTGCATAATCGTATAAATTATATTGTGGTAATTCTTCTTTAGCAGAACTCATAACTACAATATAAAATTGTTTTACAGCCATAGTTACAAAATCTTTAATGAGTGTTTGATATACTTGCATCTGTTCATTATTAGGATTTTGCAATAATAATTTATATTCATCATCTACTTTTACGCGTTGCATCTGTATCATGGAATAGAAATCATCTTTCAATATGCTATTCTTTTCTTGACTCATACTGAACATCCTTTACTCTTACATATATTTAGATAGCAAAATTTTCATTAATAAAAAAGTTTTAGCCATAATTTATTTTTTATGACTAAAACTTAGTATATCATAAAGCTATTTAATTATAAAGTTTATACACTTTTATCTACTATTTTTATTTAATCAGACCTTGAATTTTTTGCCAAACATCTTCATGAATTTCTTCTATAGTTCTTAACTGATTATCCTTTGCACATTCTACGATATCCCAATCATAGCGATTTGCCATTTCTTGATAAACTTCATGGCATTTTTCTAAATAATTTTTATCCTGTTCATGAATATCTTTTTTGCGATTATCTTTTTTAGCTCTATTATCAATCAATTTATTGCTAATATCTGGTGGCATATTCAAGAAAATAACTTTATCCGGCACAGGAAGCCCCATTTTCGTAAATTCTGTATCCCAAAGCCATGATAAAAATTCATCACGCATTTTACTATCTTCTATTTTTACAGCTTGATGAACCATATTAGAAGTAGTATATCTATCTGCTAAAATAATAGTGCCTTCTTCATAATCTTTTTTCCATTTCATGCGATATGAAGCATATCTATCCACAGCAAATAATACCGAAGCAGCATAAGCATTTACATCATCTACATGACCGCCAAACTCACCTTGCAAATACATTTTTACCGGTGTACATGCTGGACTTTCATAATCTGGATACTCTACTTTTTTTACCTTGTAACCTGCTTGATTTAATCTATCATATAAAAGCTTAGTCTGTGTAGCTTTACCACAACCATCACCAGCTTCAATGATTATGAGCTTTCCTTTCACCATTATTCCTCCACTATATTAATATTTTCTAAATTCATATCTTCTGGGCCTATTATATTGCCCCCGTTTTGTTTTTGCAACAATACATAATCAATAATTTCTTGACTTATTTCTTCCCCTGGATAAATCACAGGTATTCCTGGTGGATAAAATGTAATCAATTCTCCAGCTATTTTGCCTACACTTTGTGCAAATTTTACTTTCTTCGTCTTAGCAAACATTGCTTGTCTTGGTGATAAAACATAACGAGGAATACTTGGCAAATTAATCTGTACTAAAGGATTTGTTTCTTTATCCTGAAAAGATTTTGCTAATTCTTGCAAAGCATTTAATAAATACGCACATTCTTTCTCACTATCAGCGTAAGAAATAATGAATAATAAATTATACATATCGGATAATTCACATTGAATTTTATATTTATGTCGCAAAATCTGTTCTGCCTGAGCTCCACTTATCCCCAATTTACGCACACAAACAGTTATTTTTGTTACATCTAAATCATATTTACCTTCACTGTTCATATATTCACGACCAAAACAGCTTAGATTTGGAATTTTATTGATTTGCTCACGTAAATCTTCCGCTAATTGCACAGCTCTACCGACTAAATCTCTACCTTCCATTGCCATTTGTCTGCGTGCTATATCAAGTGAAGCTAACAATAAATAATTAGGGCTTGTCGACTGCACTAAACTGCACATTTTATCAAAACGCTCTATATCTACGTGTTGTTTTTTCATATGCAATAAAGAAGTTTGCGTCATTGAACCTACTATTTTATGCGTACTTTGTGCAACAATATCTGCTCCTGCTGATAATGCCTGTATTGGCAATTTATCACAAAAAGCTAAGTGTGGCCCATGTGCTTCATCAACTAATAATAACATATTATTTTCATGCACTAAATTAGCTATACTTTGTATATCCCCTGCCACTCCATAATATGTAGGATAAACCATTACTACAGCTTTAGCATCTTTATTTTCACGTATTACTTTTTCTAATTCAGTTTTCGTAATGCTCATAGCAATACCTAAATTTTCATCTATTTCTGGTTGAATAAATACAGGTATCGCCCCAGCCAAAACCAAACCGCCAAGTACAGAACGATGTGCATTTCTAGGTATTATTATCTTATCTCCAGGATTTACAGCTGTTAAAATCATCGCATGAATAGCCCCTGTTGTTCCATTGATAAAAAATCTAGTTTCATCTGCACCATATAAATCACTTGCCAAATCTTGTGCCTGTTTTATACAAGTAGAAGCTCCATGTATATCATCTAATTCTTCCATCAAAGATACTTCCATCTTAAGACCTGTATCTGTTATCATTTCATGAAGTTCATTTGCAGCACCTTTGCCTTGTTTATGTCCTGGTGTATGAAAAGCCATTGCTTTATCTTCAATATATTTTTTCATTGCTGTATACAAAGGTGTATTATTTTGCTCCATCAAAAAACCTCCTTTTAAAACTAAATCTAGTATATCATAAAAAAAATTCCTATATAAAAATATAGGAATTTTAATCTCAATATTAAATAAATTAATTTTAACTATTTTACTTTATTTATTTCTTTTATTTGCCACTATCATTCTAACAACAGTTACAACTACAAATACTCCTACTAAACCTAACATCATTTCCATAAAAGAACTATATCCTTCTTGGCTTTCAGGAGACATTGTAAAAAATATACCACATAAAACTAAAACAATCACTAATAAATTGGCAATAGATGCTTTATTTATGGTATTTCCTCCTCTCAAAAATACTATTCTAATGCCACTGTTTTTGGTAAAGAAAAGCCATTAAAAGTTGTAGCTGATACTTTACTATAAGCCCCAGCATTTAAGGCTATTAATAAATCGCCCTCATCTAATTTAGGGCAATACATTTCTTTTTTTACTATATCCAACGAATCACAACTTGGACCTGCTATAGTGGCTTTTTCATAAGTATTATCTTCATCTTTCAATGATATTATATCATAATCCCAATGGTCAAATAAAATTCCCGAAAAAGAACCATATATACCATCATCTATATAATACCATTGTTTTTCATCACGCATTTGTTTACCAATTATAGAAGTAATCACATTTACTGCACTACCACAAATATATCGACCAGGTTCAGCCCAAACTTCTACATCTTCAAAATCAGCTAAACAATCATTTATACTTTTCATGATTTTTTCTGCATCAACATATTTGTCTAAACATACTACAGGTAAACCGCCACCAATATCCATATATTTTATATCTAGTCCACTAGCTTTTAATCTATTTATTAAACCTCGTGCTAATGAAAATGCCTTTTCATATGATTTTGTAGATAAGACCTGACTACCTACATGAAAACATATCCCATTTGCTTTTAAACCATTTGCTTTTGCATAATTTAATAAATCTAAAATTTTAGTTTCATCTGCACCAAATTTTATATTTAAATTCACAATAGCATCGGATTGTTTAATCTTCACACGAGCTAAAACTTCTGCATCTGGTACATATTTTTTTATTTTATCAATTTCATTTTCACTGTCAAAAGAAAATCGCTTTATACCTACCTTACTAGCTTCAATCAACCCTTCTATCGTCTTTACAGGATTAGCATAAATCATTTTCTCCCCTGATACGCCCATTTTAGACAATAGCCTTATCTCTCCGGCTGAAGCAACATCAAAATTAGAGCCTAATTTTATCAGCTTTTCCAAAATACATTTCGCTGAATTAGCTTTGATTGCATAAAAAACCTTCAATCTCGGTATATGTTTGCACAATAAATTATAATTTTCTTCAATATGCTCTAAAGAAATCACCTCTAATGGTGTAGCATATTTTTGTGCTAACATTGTAGCTTCTTCTTTTGTCAGTTTAAAACTTTTCATAACACTCCCCTTATTCTTCGCACAGTATCTTTGATGTGCATTAACAAATGATGTTTATAAAACGCATTTTATAAACTTACAACATTATACTACTTTTCAACTAAAATTGTTATAAAATTTTATTATTTTTATGTAAAAATACAAAAAAGACGATTGCCATAGACAATCGTCTTTTTCTATAAAAATATTTACTGTTTATTAAAGAACAGATTTAACAGTATTTACTACATTTTCAGTAGTGAAGCCGAATTTTTTGAATAAGATACCAGCAGGAGCAGAAGCACCGAAACCATGCATAGTTACAACAGCACCATCTAAACCTACATATTTACCCCAACCAAAATCAGTACCAGCTTCTACAGCTACACGAGCGCGGATAGCTTTTGGAAGAACTGCTTCTTTGTATTCAGCGGATTGTTGTTCAAATAAGTCTACGCAAGGCATACTTACTACACGAACATCAATATCTTCTTTTGCTAATTCTGCTTTAGCATCTAAAGCTAAAGATACTTCAGAACCAGTTGCGATAATGATTGCATCTGGAGTTTCTTTAGTGGAATCAGCGATTACATAACCACCTTTTAATGCTTCTTTGGAGCTACCAGGAAGCTGTGGTAAGTTCTGACGAGTTAATACAAGACCTGTTGGAGTAGTTTTGCTTGTTACAGCTAAATACCAACCAGCAGCTGTTTCTGTAGCATCAGCTGGACGGAATAAGTTGAAGTTTGGTAAAGAACGAAGCATAGCATATTGTTCAATAGGTTCATGTGTAGGACCATCTTCACCAACACCGATACTATCATGAGTGAATACCATTGTTACAGGTAAATTCATCAAGGAAGCTAAGCGAAGCATTGGTTTTGTATAATCGCTAAATACGAAGAATGTAGCACCATAAGAGATTAAGCCACCATGTAATTGAATACCATTTACGATAGCTGCCATAGCGAATTCACGAACACCAAAGTGTAAGTTTCTGCCAAGATAATCATCTTTGCTGAAATCACCAGCATCATTCATATGAGTTTTGTTAGAAGGTGCAAGGTCAGCACTACCACCGAAGAGATTTGGTAATCTATCTTTTAAGCGGTTAATCATTGTACCAGAAAGAGCACGAGTTGCTACTGCTTTATCTTCATAAGCCCAGAATTCTTCATCTTCAAGAAGACCTTTAGCATCAACTTCACCGAAGTATTTATCCCAAAGAGCTTTTAATTCAGGGTATTTTGCACAATAATCAGCAAAGAGTGTATTCCAAGCTTCTTCAGCTTTAGCACCATTTTCAGCTAATTTATTGTAGTTATCATAAACTTCTTGTGGAACATAGAAAGCTTCTTCACTTTCCCAGCCTAAGAATTCTCTCATAGCTTTTACATTGTCTACACCAAGAGGTTCACCATGAGCGGAAGCTTTACCTTGTTTTGCAGGGCAACCATAGCCGATTTGAGTTCTAACAGTGATGAAAGAAGGACGAGTTTTATCAGCTTTTGCTTCTTCAATAGCTTTGCCGATAGCTTCTAAATCGTTACCATCTTCAACAGTGATAGTTTGGAAACCAAATGCTTCCATACGTTTTTGTACATTTTCAGTGAAAGCAATATCTGTGCTACCTTCAATGGAGATTTTGTTGCTATCATAAATAACGATTAATTTGCTAAGACCTAATGTACCAGCTAAAGAAAATGCTTCAGAAGAAATACCTTCCATCATGCAGCCATCTCCACCTAATACATAAGTGTAGTGGTCTACAACAGGGAATTCTGGTTTATTGAAAGTTGCAGCTAAATGAGCTTCAGCCATAGCCATACCAACAGCCATACCCATACCAGCACCAAGTGGACCAGTAGTAGCTTCAACACCAACAGTATGACCATATTCTGGATGACCTGGAGTTAAGGAACCATCTTGACGGAAATTTTTAAGATCTTCTACAGTTAAGCCATAACCAAATAAATGTAAAAGAGCATAAAGCATAGAAGAACCATGTCCACCGGATAAAATGAAACGGTCACGATTAACCCATTTAGGATTTTTAGGATTATGGTTCATATGTTTGCCCCAAAGTTCATAAGCAACTGGTGCACAGCCAAGTGGAAGACCTGGATGTCCAGAATTTGCTTTCTGTACTTCATCTGCTGCTAATACACGAATGGCATTAACTGATAAATTATTAATGTCTGTCATTTTTTACTACCCCTTTTTTAATTTTAGGATTTATATATATTTTTATATATTTTTAAATATTTTATATAAACTTATATACTTCCTAATGTTGTATTACAACTTTCTTTAACAAAAATACAACTTATCTAATCAAACAAATTTTATTATAATGGATATTTCATTTTTTTTCAACAAATAGATTTATAAAAACTATTATTTTACTATCCCTTTACTTATATAATTAAATAGATAAGGTCTTTACTATTAAAAAGTAAAGACCTTATATTATTTTATAATCTTGTTTTATATTTTAGGGTATAGTATATTAATTATTGTAACAAATTTATTTTTTATTTATATTTTTCTTTTAAATACTTATTAAAATTTATATTTTAGTAAGTATTATTTTTTTCCATACATAGCATCTTGTTCTTTACGTACATGATAAAGTTGAGTGCTTGTATCAAGTTCTACCATATCAAGTGTTAATAATTGACCTTTTTTAGCATCTTTTAACATACGAGCTTTTTTATTAACTAAGCCATAAAGTACATATCCTTTTTCATATGTTTCTTTAGATGTTGCAATAGAACCATATGTTGTATATCCACCAATACCATCAATATATTCGCCAGCTTTAAGATCACGTTTAGCAACAGTAATACATTCACTTACAGGGCCATCAATAGGGATAATAGTAGGTTCTTTATCAATAACTGCTTTTGCTACTGTTAATGGTGTTTCAAGGTTGCATAAATGATATGGACGATATAATGTCCAAAGTGGACCAGGGCCCATGCTATGATATTGCATTTGATATGCAATTTCTTCATTTTCAGTGGAAACTGTTACGAATACACCAGGAGCAATACCATTTACATATTCAACTACACCATGTTTATTTAAAATACCGCCATCTTCTTTTAATTTGAAGATTTCATTTAATTCTTTACAACGTTCAGCTGGACTTGCAGCAGGACCATGACCACCGATAACATCTGGAACTAAACCAGTTGCATTGGACATTGCAGTCATTTCTACCATTGTTTTTGTACCATCTTTAAATGCGCAAAGCATTCTAGGGCTCATTTTACGACGAGTAGCTTCTTCTAATACTGTATCTGGATTGCAATCATAATCAAGTTTGTTATTTTTACCTTTACCCATTACTTTTACATCCATACCCATAGCTTTAGCAAAAGAGTAAAGTTCCATTACAGCACCTGGTTCATCACCAGCAGAACCAGTATAAACTACACCATTTTTATCACCGAGTTTTTTCAAATAAGAACCAATTACAACGTCTGTTTCTACGTCCATCATTACTACGTGTTTTCCATTATTCATGGAGTCAATAGCAATTTTTACACCAACTTCAGGCACACCTGTAACGTCAATAGCACATTCTACTAAATTTGCTTGAGAAATGAGATCAGAATTATCTGTTGCTACAAATTTACCCATTTCCATATATTTATTTGCATCTTCTAAAGTTTTAGCGATAGCAATTTGTTCATCACTAATACCTGCATAATGGAAAGCATTGATTACATTTTCAATTTTAATATCAGATACGATTGATGGGCTGATACCTTTCATGATAGCCATTTGAGTAACCATACCTCTACCCATTTGACCTGCACCTACGATACCAGTGCGAATAATTTTTCCTTCTTCTTCACGTTTTAAAAGTTTTTGATCCATATTAAGCATTGAAATTCACACTCCATAAAATATTTTGTTATATATTTATATTGGTAATTAATTATCAATATATATATTGGTAATTAATTATCAATATATTTCAATTTTAGCGCCTTTAACAATATCATCTTCTGTTAAAGCTTCATCACCTTTTAACATGATATGTCCTGGTAAATCTGGTACATCTCTACCTGCAAAATTAATAGTAGCATGACCTAATTCTTTAAAAGTTTTTTGAGCTTCATCACCAACAGCTGTTACTTCAAAAGCCTTTTCTGCAATAATGATAGTATCTCCTACTTCAATATCGCCTTTCATTTCACCAATAGAATGTAATATAGATATTTCAGCAAGTTCTGATGGAGCATTATCATTGAATAAAATTATATAATTCAACTCTTTTAAAAAAGCTTTTGCTTCGTCGCCCCAACCTGTTATTTCTGCGTAATATTTCATCTTTAAGTACCTCTTTTTCTCTTTTTACTTAAGCATATAAACCAATGCTAAATACATAAGCAATTAAAACAGCTACAGGTCCAGTGATAAGTCTGGAATATAAAACTGCTGGAACACCAAGTTCAATAGTTTCTGGTTCTGCTTCACCTAAACTTAAACCAACTGGTACAAAGTCAGCACCTACTTGAGCATTGATTGCAAATAATGCTGGAAGTGCATATTGTGGAGAAATATTTCCTAAACCAATCTGTACACCTAATAAACTACCAACAACTTGTGCAATTACAGCACCAGGTCCAAGTACTGGAGAGATAAATGGTAATGCACAAATAATAGAAATACCTATCATACCAGGTAATGTACTTGCAAGTGGAGAAATAGTATTTGCTATTACATCACCGATACCAGAAGCACTGATAATACCTAAAATCATACTTACGAAGGCCATGAATGGTAAGATATTTTTAATTACCATTTCAATAGTTTCACGACCAGCTTGATAGAATTTATTTACAATAGCACCTACACCAATACCCATACGAGTTATGATGTTTTTCTTTTTCCCTGCATTCATTTCAGCTAATTCAGCTCTAGCTTGAGCTTTAGTTTTTGGTGCTTTTTGACTATCACTACTTTCAGAAATTTTTTGTGTAATTACTGCATTTTCATCTGCATATTTTAAACAATTTTCTGTAACATCTGAAACATACAAATCTTCTGTTATAAATTTAGCAAGAGGGCCAGATTTTCCCACTGCAGTTAAGTTTACAGTAAAAATTTTCTTTTTAGGATATACACCACAACGAGCTGTACCACCACAGTCAACTACAGCAATCATTACTTCATCATCAGGAACACCAGTTGAAAAACCATCAACAGCTTCGCCACCTGTCATTTCAGCAATTTTAGTTGCTACTGGATGTATACCACCACCGGTAACGCTTATTACTTTATAACATTTTTCTGTAGGTTTAATAGTAAGTGGACCGCCCCAACCAGCACTACCTCTTGTAATTGTTATCGCTCTATACATATGGATTAACTCCTCTCTTATAACTTTAATTTCTAGATTTCATAATCGCAAATATTTTTTCTGTAACGACACCACGAATAAATATTACAATCACACCAACTATAAAATAACGTACAGCTAAATCACCAAGTGGCAATCCCAATGTAGTAATCCCTGTTGCTATTCCCATATATACAAATAATTCACCGCCATTTGCATGTGGGAATAATCCTGTTACTGGATGAAGAAAACTTACTGTTGAATCATAAAAACTTGGTTTATGTTTTTCTTCAACAAATCTACCAAATGTATAACACATAGGATTTGCTAAGAACAATACAGAGATAACTGGTAATAATGTATATCTAGTAAAAATGCTTTTAGTTAATACACCAGCCACATTGTAAACTTTTTCTTCACCAATCAATTTGATACAAGCGCTAACAGCTGTCATTAAAACCACTACAAGAGGTATAATATTCACTACCCAGCTCATAAACGTAGCTGCACCTGCTTTAAATAATTCAATAAAACCGTTTGCCAATCCCGCAATTAATTCCATAATTTTGTTCCCCCTAAAAAAATTCATGTATTTTCAATAGAGCTAAGTCGATTACATAAAGCTTCTACTGCTTGCAGATGACCTTTAAATTGTTTTTTCTCTTTTTTAGATAAAGCTTCATATTCTTCTTTTAATAAAAATATATCTTTACCTATAATATCTGGAATTTGTTTAAACTTTGTAAATACAGTTAAACCTTCCATTAACTCTCCATCAACAATTTTCCCTTGATTATCACAAGCAATAATTACAATATTATTTCTTATTCTTGAGCGTTTACTTCCTATACCAATATTGCCTTTTTTATGTAAACGACGCACAGCTTTTTTATATTGTTGCACTTGAACATATGTTCCTAATGCTTGAATCACCATAAATGCTAATAAACAAACAAATAACATTGTAAAGTCCATCATCATCATTCCTCGTAGTTTAATAATGCTTGAGCACATTCCGAATCAATTATTAAGATATTTACAAAGCCACCTTTTATAGCACCAACAACTGAATCTGCTTTTATTTTTCCTGTTGCCATGCCTATTCTACGTCTAATCTTTTTTAACTTTTCAATAGGCATACCTGATACCAATTTATTAAAAACATTAAACCTTTCTACATTTCCATCTTTATCAAAAAACTGCATTGCTATATCTCCGACTGCACCTTGTTTAACAAAAGTATCAAACATTTCTTCATTGATATAACCAGCCTTTAAGATAGTTGAATGAGCTCTATCTGGTATGCCTATCCCCATAATTACAGTAGAAATTTTATTAAAGCTCTTTAAAATTCCCTGCATTGATTCTTCTTGTAAAAAATCATTCAATAAATCTGGTTTGGAAAACACTAATGGAGCAAAAAATTGTAAACAATCTGCCTTAAATATATTAGCAAAGGCCATTGCTATATAATTAGAATGAATGTCATATCGGCTTTCACCAATACCACCCACAATGGGAACAAAAGTACATTTTAATTTTTCTATATTAGATAAATTTGCATGAGTCAAATTTCTAAGAGTCATCCCCATTGTCACACCTATATATTCTCTGTCTTCTGCTATTCTAGTTAAAAATTTTGCCATCTCCTGCGCTAAATTTTCATTTATAATATTTGGTCCTATCTCTGTAGAATTAGCTGCTGCTATTACCACTTCTTCTAGGCCAAATTTCTTCTCTAATTCACGTTCCATATTGGCAAACATCAAATTATCTGGATTTTTTATCTCAATTTTGACAATTCCACTACGTCTACCACTTTTTATCATTCTAGCTACAGAAGGTCGAGAAATTTGCAAGGTTTCTGAAATTTCTTGTTGACTCATATTATCTTCATAATATAGACTACAACATTTGTAAATTAATCTAATATCATCAATTATCTTCTTCATAATAGCACCTATAAAATAAATAGAATATTTTGTATAAACTGATGTTTCTTAATTTATTAACTGACTTTATAATACACTTAAATAATTATTTTTGCAATACTATTAGACTAGAACAAATGTAAAAGTAATTGATGATAGATTTAAATGTTCTGATTTAGAACATTTTATCATATTATTTTGCAGACATTCTTGCAAAAATCTTTTCTGTTACAAAACCTCTAATAAAAATAACTATTACACCCACGATAAAATATCTTACTGCCAAATCTCCAAGTGGCAAGCCTAATGTTGTAATACCTGATGCAATTCCCATATATACAAACAATTCTCCGCCATTTGCATGTGGGAATAATCCTGTTACTGGATGAACAAAACTTACAGCTGCATCATAGAAAGCAGGTTTATATTTTTCCTCAACGAAGCGACCAAAAGTGTAACACATTGGATTAGCTAAAAATATAACTGCGAGTACTGGAACAATAGTATATCTTGTAATCGTATATTTTGTTGCCTTCTGTGCTACACTATATACTCGTTCCTCACCGATCAGTTTTATCAATGCACTTACTGCAGTCATCAATACTACTACAAGTGGAATAATACCCGTTACCCATCCCATAAAGGTTGTAGCACCTGCTTTAAATAACTCAATAAAACCGTTCGCTAAAAATGCTATAAAATCCATAAAAAACTCCCCCTCTACATAAATTTATATTTATATTTTTTTATAACAAATAGTATAAGAAAAAATCTTATACTATTTGTTAAAATCCCTATTTCATCCTTTTTCTTTAACAGCTTTTTCTATTGCATCTAACATTTCTTTTACCATGGCTTCAGGGTCTTTTGCACAAACTATACCGCTTGTACAACCTGTTCCATCAGCTCCACTTATAATTGTTTCATAAACATCTTTTCCTGTACTAATACCAGCTGCTTGCATAACTAATATATCAGCATCAATACTGCGAATAGCATTATTTGTGGCTTCAATATAAGATTTATCACTTACCGTACCTGTACCGATTAATTCAGTTGGTTCACATAATAAAATATCTGGTTTTAATGTTGCAATAGCTTGGGCTTCTTTTACCGAATCAGCACATACTACTGTATACATATCATTTTCTTTAGCTCTATTAATAACTTTTACCAATTCTTCTAATTTCAAAGAATGCTCTGCATGATTTAAAAATACAGCTTTTACGCCAGCTTCTGCCAAAGCTTCTGGTACAACATAACCCATACCTCTGCCAGCTTTTAAACTATCCATATGTTGTGCTGTAACTATCAAATTAGTTGTATTTTCAGCAATCATTCTCAAATCTACAAAAGGTGCTGTAAAAAATACATCAAAATCTTTTTCCTTAGCTATAGCATCTGCTGCCAATGCCAATTTTAAAAGCTTTTTCCCATATAAATATGATTTAGGATTTACCATAAAAAACGGTGTTTTTATTTTTCTCAAAATAATCTCCTCCATATTTTTAGTTTGTATTAAATATTTTGTGTACTAAATACTTTATAATATCTGCGTAAAATATCTTTTATACCATCTTTTAATAATGTTTTAACAGCAAAATAGTCTTTAGCTTCATTTTCTTGTAAATTTTTATATGCATTTAAAATAAAATCCGTATAAATATTTATCTTCGCTATACCTTCTTTAGCACAACGAGATAAATTTTCATCACCTGATGAAGAACCTCCATGTAACACTAATGGAACATCTAAAGCTTCTGATAATTCTTTTAAACGTTCAAAATTAATTACAGGTGTTCCTTTATAACTTCCATGTGCTGTACCGATAGATACTGCCAAAGAATCTAAATTTGTTTCTTGTGTCAATTTTATTGCTTCTTCTACAGAAGTATATACTGACTTAGCTTCACTTAATGCATCTACACTTACACCTGTACCAACATGCCCAATTTCTGCTTCCACACAAACATCATGTGCATGTGCATAATCTACTACCTCTTTTGTAATTCTAATATTTTCATCTAAAGTTTCATTTGAAGCATCAATCATTACAGATGTAAAACCTAAATCAATAGCTCTTTTTATAAAATCAAAATCTTCACCATGGTCTAAATGCAATACTACAGGAACTTTTGCTTTATTAGCATAATATTTTCCTATATTAGCTGCTTCTTCTAGACTTTGATATTTACTATGCACCTGAGCAAAAGATAAAATCAATGGTAAATTCATTTCTTCTGCTACTTCTATATGAGCTTTTGCTGAAATTTCATCTACAAAATTAGCAGAAGGTATAGCAAAATGTTTTTGCTTTGCAGTAAGTAATAATTCTTTTGAAGACACTAACATATAAAAACCTCCTATTATTCGCCCATAATAATAATTTTACATTTTCTTGTACGCGAACGAGTTCTATCAAAATCTACAAAATAAACGTATCCTGTTGTACCTACACCTAAAGCACCATTATCAACTTCAAAAGTTTCACTTGAACCAATTAAAGTAGCTTTTAAATGCGCTTCACAATTTAATAATGCTGTTCTATCACCATTAGGTAAATAATCTTCTGCATTTGGCCAAGAAGCAACTGCTTCATAATGTTTTTCACCTGGATAATTATATTGACCTTCAGCTATGTTATCAGGAATGAGTTTTTGCAAGATATTATTTAAATCAGCTTGTAAAAATTCATCGCCATTTTCTGTATAATCATGCACAAATTCTTCAAAAAATACAGCACATGTTGTATGTGGGGAAATAACTATACATATGCCATTTTTAATCTTACTGTTAAGTATTGCTGTTTTTACTTGTGGTGTAATATCAAAAAAAGTCGGTGTTTTTCCATGAGATGTCAATTGTATCGTCTCTTTGTAAACGGTCATAATATCCCCTCCAAAATATTAAAAATTTAAAATTAACTGAAATTTACTTCAATTAAATCTTATCATTTATATAACATTTAATCAATATTTATGCATTAGAACATTTGATAAAGATACTCATCTTGCTATTCCAATTTTTATATTTGTAAAAAATCTTCTATTTATACAACTAAAAAAGAAAAGCAAGATACAATAAAGTATCTTGCTTTTTATTAATCTTATTCAGTAACTGTAGCTTCTTCTTGTGCTTCATGTTCAGCAGCATCTAAATCCACTACATTGATATTTCTATATCTACTCATACCAGTACCAGCAGGAATTAATTTACCGATGATAACATTTTCCTTAAGACCGATAAGTGGATCAACCTTACCTTTGATAGCTGCATCAGTAAGAACACGAGTAGTTTCTTGGAATGATGCTGCAGATAAGAAGGAATCTGTTGCCAAGGAAGCTTTTGTAATACCTAAGAGGATTGGACGAGCAACGGCTGGAATACCGCCTTCTTCAATAGCTTTAGCATTTGCAGATTCAAAGCTATTGATATCAATATATTCACCAGGGAGGAAATCAGTGTCACCAGAATCTTCAATTTTAACTTTATGAAGCATCTGACGAACCATAACTTCGATATGTTTATCGTTGATACCAACACCCTGAGATTTATATACTTTTTGTACTTCGTATACGAGGTAACGCTGAGTTTCACGTAAACCACAAATACGTAAGATATCATGTGGATTAATAGAACCTTCAGTGATTTTATCACCAGGTTTAATTCTTGCACCATTTTTAACAATGAGACGAGAACCATAAGGAATTAAATATTCTCTAGATTCGCCTTCATCTGGTGTAATAGTAACTATGCGCATTTCTTTATCTTCGGAAATGAGAACAGTACCTTCGATTTCAGCAATGATAGCATGATGTTTTGGTTTTCTTGCTTCGAACAATTCTTCAACACGTGGAAGACCCTGTGTGATATCTTCGTCACTGGCAACCCCACCGGAGTGGAATGTACGCATTGTAAGCTGTGTACCAGGTTCACCGATAGATTGAGCAGCGATGATACCAACTGCTTCACCAACTTCAACCTGATTAGCTGTAGCAAGGTCTTGACCATAACATTTAATACATACACCAAGCTGAGATTTACATGTGAGTACGCTACGAATAGAAACTTTTTCACGTACTTTACAAATTGCTTTAGCAAGAGCTGGTGTAACAGTTTCGTTAAGAGAAGCGATTTTTTCACCAGTAGCAGGATCAATGATATCTTCTGCTAATACACGTCCTACGATACGATCTTCAAGAGATTCGATAATACCGTTACCTTCTTTAATAGCTTCAACTTCGATACCACGAATGTTGTTATTGCGAACTTTAACTTCTTTCGCATCGCTATTTAATACAGCTTCGATATATTCTTCTGTAAGTGGTGTATTTGCAGGAATGATTTCTGCGCCTGTGCTATCATAAACAGCATCAGTTGTATTTTTGCCAAGCATTTCATGCATCATGGCATGTTTAATGGATTTACGTACATTTTCTTCAGGAGCACCAAGAGCTATTGTTTCAGTGGACATGGAGTTGAGTCCTTCATAAATAGCGGAACCTTTGAGTACAATTTCGCTAACATTATGTTCACCAATAGTATCAAGAGCTTCTTCATCAAGTGTAGTATCTGCAGCATAAAGAACTTCGCCTGTTTTTGGACTAACGATATCATTTGCAAGCACACGGCCTTTTAAGCTATCGCCAAGTTCTTTGATTGCAGCGCTAGAAGATGCAGCGAGTTTTGCACGTTCACGTACAAGGTTAATACCTACAACGTCACAGTCATCTTCACGAACGATAACGTCTTGAGCAACGTCAACAAGACGACGAGTGAGGTAACCAGAGTCAGCTGTTCTAAGTGCTGTATCAGCAAGACCTTTACGAGCACCATGAGAAGAAATAAAGTAATCAGACACTGTTAAGCCTTCACGGAAGTTTGCTTTGATTGGTAAGTCGATGATTTTACCAGATGGATCAGCCATAAGACCACGCATACCAGCGAGCTGACGCATCTGCTGTCTGTTACCGCGGGCACCGGAGTCAGCCATCATGAAGATATTATTGAATGTATCCATGTTAGCCATCATCGCATCAGCAACGTCATCTGTAGCATCGCTCCAAAGTTTTACAACTTTCTTATAACGTTCGTCTTCAGTGATAAGACCACGATTATAGTCACGTTCAACACGGTTAACAACTTTTTCTGTAGCTGCCAAAATTTCTTTCTTTTCTGGTGGAACAATGATATCGGAGATAGCAACTGTCATACCAGCAAGACAAGCATAATGGTAACCTAAGTTTTTAACATTATCAATTACTTCAGCAGTTTTAGAACCACCAAATGTTTCAAAGCATCTAGCAACTAATTTACCAAGTTCTTTTTTACCTGTTTTGTAACCGAGATACCATTGTCCAGAGTTACCACCATGAACAATAGCTTCTTTAGCGTCACTAGCAAGTAAGTTTTTAATATAACCAGCATCAACAGCTGTATCAGCTGGAACGATTTCTTTACCTTCGCTATTAACGATTGGCTCAGCCATCTTTTTACCTTTTAAGCCTTTAATTAAAGCTTCACGAGCTTCTGGTGTATCAGCTTCTAAGGAAACTTTTGTTACTTGATAGAAATCGCGAATTTCAGGAGGAAGAATTTCATTGAAAATCATACGACCAAGAGTTGTTTTTACAAGGCCATATCCTTCCATACGAACCTGAATTAATGCTTGTAATTGAAGATTTTTATGTTGATGAGCTAAAATAGCTTCATTTATACCAGTAAATACTTTTCCTTCTCCTTGTGCATTTGGACGAAGGATTGTTAAATAGTAAGAACCAAGTACCATATCCTGAGATGGAGTGATAATTGGGCCACCATCTTTTGGTGCTAAGATGTGGTTAGCAGCAAGCATTAAAATACGAGCTTCTGCTTGAGCTTCTGCTGAAAGTGGAAGGTGAATAGCCATCTGGTCACCATCGAAGTCAGCGTTGTAAGCTGTACAAGCAAGTGGATGTAATTTAAGTGCACGACCTTCTGTGAGTACAGGTTCAAAAGCCTGAATACCAAGACGGTGAAGCGTAGGGGCACGGTTTAAAAGAACTGGATGTTCTTTAATAACTTCTTCTAATACATCCCAAACTTCTGGACGAATACGTTCAACCATGCGTTTTGCAGATTTAATATTATGTGCAAGTCCAGAATTTACAAGTTTTTTCATTACAAATGGTTTGAATAATTCAAGAGCCATTTCTTTTGGTAAACCACATTGATGAAGTTTAAGTTCAGGACCTACAACGATAACGGAACGACCAGAGTAGTCAACACGTTTACCTAATAAGTTCTGACGGAAACGACCTTGTTTACCTTTGAGCATATCACTTAAAGATTTAAGTGGACGGTTACCAGGGCCTGTTACAGCACGACCACGGCGACCATTATCGATAAGTGCGTCAACTGCTTCTTGAAGCATACGTTTTTCATTGCGCACGATAATATCTGGTGCACCTAAGTCTAATAAACGTTTTAAACGATTATTACGGTTGATAACACGACGATATAAATCATTTAAGTCAGATGTAGCAAAACGACCACCATCTAATTGAACCATTGGACGTAATTCTGGTGGAATAACTGGTACTACATCAAGAATCATCCAAGATGGTTTATTGCCAGATTTACGGAAAGCTTCTACTACTTCTAAGCGACGAATAGCACGAACTTTACGCTGACCGCTAGAAGTACGAAGTTCTTCACGTAATTCTTTATTCATTTTATCTAAATCTAATTCTTCTAAAAGCTGTTTTACCGCTTCAGCACCCATGCCTACTTTGAAGCTAGAGCCATATTTATCATAATACTCACGGTATTCATTTTCGGATAAAAGTTGCTTTTTAATAAGAGGTGTATCGCCTGGATCTAATACTATATAAGAAGCAAAGTATAATACTTTCTCTAAAGAACGAGGTGATACATCTAAGATAAGACCCATACGACTTGGAATGCCTTTAAAGTACCAAATGTGAGATACTGGTGCAGCGAGCTCTATATGACCCATACGTTCACGACGTACTTTTGCACGAGTTACTTCTACGCCACAACGGTCACAGACAATACCTTTATAACGAATGCGTTTGTATTTACCGCAATGACATTCCCAGTCACGTGTAGGACCAAAAATTCTTTCACAGAACAAACCATCACGTTCAGGTTTTAAAGTACGATAATTGATAGTTTCTGGTTTTTTTACTTCGCCATAAGACCATTCACGAATCTTTTCTGGAGAAGCTAGTCCTATGCGCATAGAATCAAAATTATTTACATCTAACAAGGGGCTGTCACTCCCTTTCTTTAAAATTCAGCCTTGCATCTGTTAAAAAACTTTTATTAAACAAATAAAAGTTACCTACATTACTATATCACTATTTCAATTTATTGATTAAGAGCATTTATAATTAATAAATGCTCTTAAATCGATTAAATTAAACCATTATATTATTCGTCAAAATTATCTGTACCAAGATCAGCAATGATATCATCTGTTGGTTCTTCAGTAGTATAATCATCTTCTACTACATTTTCGTCAGAAACATCTGTTGTTACTGCTTGACCATAAGATTCTTTTGTTGCTGTTGCATCCATATCGAGTTCTCTTGCAGTTTCATTGATATCATCTTCAATATCATTAATCATAATTTCCTGTGCATCTTCGGAAAGAACTTTGATATCAAGACCAATACTTTGTAACTCTTTAATGAGAACTTTGAAGGATTCTGGAACACCTGGTTCAGGAATGTTTTCACCTTTTACAATAGCTTCATATGTTTTAACACGTCCAACAACATCGTCAGATTTTACTGTTAAAATTTCTTGAAGTGTATAAGCCGCACCGTATGCTTCGAGAGCCCAAACTTCCATTTCCCCGAAACGCTGACCACCAAATTGTGCTTTACCACCAAGTGGCTGTTGAGTAACAAGAGAGTATGGACCAGTTGAACGAGCATGGATTTTATCATCAACAAGGTGATGAAGTTTAAGCATGTACACGCAACCTACTGTAACAGGATTTTCAAATGGTTCACCTGTACGACCATCATATAAAATAGTCTTACCATTATCAGAGAAACCAGAAGCTTTTAGTGTTTCAAATACTTCGTTACCTTTTGCACCATCGAATACTGGAGTTGCAATGTGAATACCAGCAACGTCTGGTTTTGGCATACCATTTTTATCAAAATCATAACCAATTGCACGTAAACGAGATTCTACTGTTGGATCTCCTGCTTTAATCTGCATACCAAGTTCACGAACAGCCATACCAAGATGTGTTTCAAGTACCTGTCCGATGTTCATACGTGAAGGCACGCCTAATGGGTTAAGCACAATATTTACTGGAGTACCATCTGGTAAGAATGGCATATCTTCTTCACGCATAACGCGGGATACAACCCCTTTGTTACCATGACGACCAGCCATTTTATCGCCGACAGAGATTTTACGTTTTTGAGCAATATATACACGTACTAACTGATTTACACCAGGTGGTAATTCGTCATTATTAGCACGGTTGAAGATTTTAACATCAACAATTCGACCAGCTTCACCATGTGGAACACGAAGGGAAGTATCACGAACTTCACGAGCTTTTTCACCAAAGATAGCACGTAATAATCTTTCTTCTGCTGTAAGTTCTGTTTCTCCTTTTGGAGTAACTTTACCAACTAAGATATCACCTGCGCGAACTTCTGCACCGATACGGATAATACCATCAGCATCAAGGTCACGAAGAGCATCTTCTGCTACGTTTGGAATATCTTGTGTGATTTCTTCTGGTCCAAGTTTTGTATCACGAGCATCGCATTCATATTCTTCAATATGGATAGATGTGTAAATATCTTCTTTTACAAGTTTTTCACTTAATAAAATCGCATCTTCGTAGTTATAACCTTCCCAAGGCATATATGCTACGATAACGTTGTAACCAAGAGCTAATTCACCATGGTCAGTTGCTGGACCATCAGCGATAGGTTCTTTTGCTTCTACATGATCACCTTTGTACACGATTGGCACTTGGTTCATACATGTACCTTGGTTGGAACGTAAATATTTTTGTAATTTATAATGGTCGATTTCACCAGTTTCATCTGCACGAACTTCAATAAAATCTGCTGTTACTCTAACAACTTCACCTGCGCGTTTTGCAAGTACCATAACACCAGAGTCGCAAGCTGCTTTATATTCCATACCAGTACCAACAAGTGGTGCCTGTGTTCTGAAAAGAGGTACAGCCTGACGTTGCATGTTCGCACCCATTAAGGCACGGTTAGCATCGTCGTTTTCTAAGAATGGAATCATTGCTGTCGCAATGGATACAATCTGTTTTGGTGATACGTCCATGTAATCTACACTATCTGCATCAACAAGCATTGTTTCTTCATGAACACGTGCTGTTACACGCTGAGCTTTGAACCAGTTATTTTCATCTAATGGTTCGTTGGCTTGTGCAATTACTAAATCATCTTCTTCATCAGCTGTTAAGTAACGAACATCTGTTGTTACTTGTTTATTAACTTTATCGACTTTACGATAAGGTGTTTCCATAAAGCCAAATTCATTAATACGAGCATATGTTGCAAGGGAACCGATAAGACCGATGTTTGGACCTTCTGGAGTTTCGATAGGACACATACGACCATAGTGAGAGTTGTGTACGTCACGAACTTCGAACCCTGCACGTTCACGGCTAAGACCACCAGGACCAAGTGCAGATAAACGACGTTTATGTGTAAGTTCACTAAGTGGGTTGTTCTGGTCCATGAACTGAGACAACTGACTAGAACCAAAGAATTCTTTGATTGCTGCCACAACAGGACGAATATTTACAAGAGCTTGTGGTGTAATTACATCATTATCTTGTGTATTCATACGTTCTCTGATTACACGTTCCATACGGGATAAACCGATACGGAATTGATTTTGTAACAATTCACCAACAGAACGGATACGACGATTTCCTAAATGGTCGATATCATCTTTATGTCCATGTCCATCCATTAAGTTTAATAAATAACTAATAGATGCAATAATATCGTTAATAGTAATTGTACGATGATTGTATGGTAAAGTACGAGAACAAATCATCTTAATTCTATTATTGTTTTTATCTTTAATATAAACAATTGCATGTTCATCTTCACCGAAGATATTATTTTCTTGTTCGATAGTAATATCTTCAACCATAGATGCTTCAATTGTAACATCAGCAGGAACTAAAACTTCACCAGTTTCTTTATCTACTAATGGCTCAGCTAATTGTTTGCCTAAAAGACGACGTTTCCAGCCTAATTTTTTAGTTAATTTATAACGACCTACAGTTGCTAAATCATAACGTTTAGGATCAAATAAAAGCTGTTCTAAAAGTTGTTTAGCATTATCTACAGTAGGTGGGTCGCCTGGACGCTGTCTTTTGTAGATTTCTACTAATGCTTCTTCTTTTGTTACTGTATTATCACGGTCTATAGTGTTTCTAATGCGTTCATCATTATCAAATAAAGACATAATAGCATCATTTGTACCATAACCTAATGCACGGATTAATACTGTAGCTGGTAATTTACGATTGCGGTCAAGACGAACAGAAATAACATCATTTAAGTCTGTTTCAAACTCTATCCATGCACCACGGTTTGGAATAACTGTGGCATTATATAATCTTTTACCAGTAGGATCAATATTTTCACCGTAATAAGCACCAGGAGAACGAACGAGCTGACTTACGATAACACGTTCCGCACCATTGATGATAAATGTACCTGTTTCTGTCATGAGTGGGAAATCACCCATGAAAACTTCCTGTTCCTTTACTTCGCCAGTATCATTATTAACCAGGCGTACATTGACACGTAAAGGAGCAGAATACGTAGCATCGCGTTCTTTACATTCATCAATATCATATTTAGGTTTTCCTAAAGAAAAACCTTCAAACGATAACACAAGATTTCCTGTAAATCCCTGAATTGGAGAGATATCATGGAAAATCTCCTGTAATCCTTCCTTCATAAACCAATCATAAGAATTTCTCTGGATATCCAGAAGATGAGGCATATCCATAACCTCTTTGATTTTGGCATAGCTATACCTGGTCCGTTTACCAACTGAGACAGGATTGAACATTAAAATCTTCACCCCTCAAACCGAATTGAAACTAAATATTAAACATATGAATAAAGTGTTTTCTTATCTTTTGTCTATACGCTTTGATATGTTTTCACTATCAACACACATTAAACGTTAAAAAGGCAAGGCACTTTTTCTCTTTAAAGACCTTGCTTTGTAATTGACAAAGATATTCCTTTGTACACCTCATTCACTCCAAAATATATAAAGCTATAGAAAAATATTTTCTATAACGTAATCAAATATATTGACATTCTTCGCTCAACAATAACAACTACCATACTTAACAGTTATAATTGCCAATAGAAGATTTTTAAGAAGTATATCCTCTTAAAGGAACTGCCAAAATTCCTTTGTAGCTTCTAAAATATGAAGTCCTACATTTTGTGTTTTTAAAGAACAACTAACTTTATAGGCTTGCTGTTTGCTTACCTAAAACTTAACATAAAGCTTTATTTTCTTTAAAATAAAATCAAAAGAACTCTCGCTTTTTATGTTAAAAATTTTGAACGTTACTCATCTCAAACTAATTTTTATTTAGTTTTTTTACGACAAATAATCGCACGTCCGGTAATAATAAATTATAGCATACTACCAGATGAGCGTCAATCAAATATTCTAGCTTAAAATGCGATTTAAACTAGAATATTTGATTTTAATTTTAAAGAATTTTAGATAAGAATAATTTTGTACGTTCTTGTTTAGGATTTTCAAAAATTTCTTTTGGTGTACCTTCTTCAATGATACGACCTTCATCTACGAATAATACACGGTCCCCAACTTCACGAGCAAATCCCATTTCATGAGTAACTACAACCATTGTCATACCTTGATTAGCTAAGCTTTTCATAACATCTAATACTTCTGTTACCATTTCTGGGTCAAGAGCTGATGTTGGTTCGTCAAAGAGCATAACTTTTGGTTTCATTGCAAGAGCTCTTGCAATAGCCACACGTTGTTGTTGCCCACCAGATAACTGACTTGGATAAGAATTAGCTTTTTCTTTTAAACCAACTCTTTGTAATAAATCCATAGCTGTTGAGATTGCTTCATCACGTGAAATTTTCAACACTTTTGTTGGTGCAAGTACAATATTTTCTAATACTGTCATATGTGGAAATAAATTAAAACGTTGGAATACCATACCGATATTTTCACGAATTTTATTGATATCCGCATGTTTATCGAGTTTCATATTATCTACAGTGATATCTCCACTTGTAGGCTCTTCTAAATAATTCATGCAACGAAGTAGTGTAGATTTACCAGAACCACTTGGCCCAATTATAACTACCACTTCTTTTTCTTCAATGGAAACATCTACGCCTTTTAATACTTCTACATGACCAAAAGACTTATGCAGATTTTTAATTTCTATCATCAATTTGATACCTCCGCTCTAAATATGCTACAAAACGAGAAATAGATAATGTCATTATTAAATAAATTAAAGCAACACAAACCCAAATTTCTAAAGAAGCATATGTTCTAGCAATAACTAATTGACCACGACGAGTTAATTCTTCAAAGCCAATAACAGACACTAATGATGAATCTTTCAATAAAGCGATAAATTCATTTCCTAGTGGTGGTATTACACGTTTAAAAGCCTGAGGAATAATTATATATCTCATTGTCTGGAACCAAGATAAACCTAAAGAGCGACCTGCTTCCATCTGACCATTATCTATAGATTGTATACCTGCTCTAAAAATTTCCGCTACATATGCACCACTATTGATACTACAAGCAGCAATAGCTGCTACAAATGGGTTCATTTTTATACCTGTTAATACAGGTAATGCAAAATATATCAAGAAAATCTGTACTAATAAAGGTGTTCCACGTAAAAAGTCAACGTAGATAGCTGCTAACCATTTAATTATTCTAATTTTACTAATGCGAGCAACACCAACAAATAAACCAATAATAATACCGATTGCAACACTTAGTGCTGTAATTTGAATTGTGAAAATAGCACCTTCAATAAGTAATGGAAAAGCATTGATAATAATATCAAATCTAAAATCCAAAAATAAAACCTCCTCACTTTCTTCTATTATAGAAAAAGGACACTGACCATCAGACAGTGTCCTTCTAGGTTACTATGTTAAATACAAAATCTATTATTTAGCAGGTTTTGTACCAAACCATTTTTCATAGATTTTGTCATATTCACCATTTTCTTTAAGTGTTTTTAAAGCTGCATCTACTTTTTGTTTTAATTCTGTATTACCTTTTTTCATTGCAAAACCATATTCTTCAGATGTAAGTTTATCATCTAAACGTTTTACATCAGTAGCTTTAGTTTTTACAATATAATAATCATTTACAGGAAGGTCATTAATAACTGCATCAACGTTACCTGCTTTTAATTCCATAAATGTATCAGCAGAACTATTTAAAGCTTTTACTTCAGCACCTTCGATTTTCTGTGCTTCTTCCATGCTAGTTGTACCGATCTGTACAGCTATTTTTTTGCCTTTTAAGTCAGCAAAACCATTGATATCAGTGTTGTCTTTAGGAACAACGATAGTAAGACCAGAAGTATAATAAGGATCAGAGAATTCTACCTGATTTTTACGTTCTTCATTAATAGTCATACCAGAAGCAATTATATCAATATTGCCAGATTCCATAGCAGGAATTAAGCCATCGAAGTTAACATTTTGAATTTCAGCTGTGTAACCCATTTCTTTAGCTACAGCTCTGATTAAATCCATATCAAAACCTTGATATTCTGTGCTACCATTTTCGTCTTGGAATTCAAATGGAGCAAAGTCAGCATTAGTACCTACACGTAATACTTTTTCTCCGCTAGAAGCTGCTTTATCAGAACTATCTTGTCCACAGCCAGCGAAAAGTGCACTTACAGCAAACATACAAAGAGCACATAAAGTTAATAGTTTCTTACTCATTATGTAACTTCCCTTCTTTAAATTTGTTTATAAAATTATAATTACATCTAACCTTAAAAAAGGCTCGGAAATATCCAAGCCTCCTTGCCGATTAAACTAAATTATTTATTGCGTCTAGCGTTGAAGCAATCACGACAATAAACTGGACGGTCTCCTTTTGGTTCAAAAGGAACCTGTGTTTCTTTTCCGCATTCTGCACATTCTACAGTATACATCTGACGCTGTTCTTTTCCGCCTTCACGTTCGCGACGTCTTTTATCACGGCATTCATGGCAACGTGCTGGTTCATTTTCAAAGCCTTTTTCTGCATAAAAAGCTTGTTCTCCTGCACTGAAAACAAATTCCTTACCACAATCTTTACATACTAGTGTTTTGTCTTGAAAATCCATTTGTAAAACTCCTTAAAAAGTTCAATTAAGCCCAAGCCGTTTCATCCCATAAATGCATGATTTTCCACGTCATTTTTCATGTCAGAATAAAAAAGCTGTTTGCTTCTTTTAGTATAAAGTTTTATTCAACAAAAATCAAGCAAAAATTAACTATATATTGTAAAATTATAAAAAATTTTCTCCCTTTACCTGTATATTTATACACAATATTTATAAATATTTATTTTTATATAAATTGAAATGATAATTTATATTTGATATACTAACTTAGTTAGCATAATGTATAAATAAATTAGTAGGAGTTTTTTATTTTGGAAAATAAAATTGATGATACAAATAAACACGATACAACTAGTGATAACGATAAAAATGATATTGATACATTAAATACTCCAGATTGGCTCAGCAGGGAATGGCGAGAAAAAAATGATCCACCCCCTCCTCCACCGCCAAAAAAAATATATAAAAAGAAGAAAAACTATAATCGTCTTATTGCTTTAATTATTATTCTATTATTGGTATTAGTTGGATTTGTCTTTGCTAACTCTGATTCTTCCTCTGATAATCCTCCAACTATAACTACAGAACAAACAAACGTTCTTAATATCATGATAATGGGTGTAGATAGGCGTGCTGATGATGTCGGTCGCAGTGATACATTAATGGTTTTAACATATAATCCAAATGAACAAAAAGCTTCTTTATTGTCTTTGCCACGTGATACTAGAGTACATATCGAAAAAAATGATTATGACAAAATAAATCACGCTTACGCTTATGGTGGTCATGAGCTTACGCAAAAAGTAGTGGAATCATTTTTAAATGTACCAATTAATTACTATGTTCTTATAGATATCCAAGCTTTTGAAAAAATCATCGACGCTGTTGGTGGTGTTGATATTGATGTAGAAAAACGCATGTATTATGAAGACCCTTGGGACGATAATGGTGGTCTTGTCATCGACCTTCAACCAGGACTTCAGCATTTAAATGGTAAGACAGCTATTCAATATGTTCGCTATCGTGATGGTGAGGGCGATATCGGTCGTATAAATCGTCAGCAAAAATTCATGAAAGCTTTCCTTGCACAAGCAATATCACCATCAATCCTACCAAAACTACCAGATATTTTAAGTAATATTTCCTCAGCTATTCAAACTAATATGCCATTGAGTGAAATGATTGCCTTAGTATCCAATTTGCCTACAATCCAACAAAATGGCTTATCTTCTAGTATGGTTCCTGGACAACCTGCTTATATCGAAGATATCAGCTATTGGATACCAGATATTGCCAAAACACGAAATTTAATAGCACAAAATATGGGAATTACCTTAAATGAAACTGCTCAAAAAGATACTGAATCTACAATAAAAGCATATGAAAAATCTTTGCCTAAAGGTTTAAAAATGGGCGATATTACAACAGAAACTCCTTCAAGCGAAGAAAAATCTTCAACTCAAGAAGATAACACAGCTCCTGCTAAAGAAAAAGTTGAACCTGTAAAAAATGAAGATATAACCGTTTTAGTCATCAACTCTAGCGGTATCAATGGAGCTGGTGCAGAAGTTGCAGATATCTTAAAACGCAAAGGTTTTAAAATTTCTAGTGTTGAAACAGGAAATACATCTTCTCGTGAACATACAACTATTACAGCAAATGAACATGAAACAGATTGCTTCTATGGTATGCCATTTACTTGTACTATTATGTCAGGAGGAAGCTCTGGTCAGGCAACAGTCAATATTGGCTTAGATTATCAAAAACAAAATTAAATTATTTTAAATTAAATCTTGCTATATCTTCATGGAGTAGCAAGATTTAATTATATAGGTCTATAAATTTAAAATTTAAATTATATTATATAGTTATAAATTATAAAGGAAGTGTTATTTTGGGAATTTTACGCATTCAAGATTTAGGAAAATCCTTTGGTATAGAAGAATTATTTCATAATGTCTCCTTTGATGTAGCTCGTGGCGATAAAATTGGTTTTGTTGGCCCTAATGGTGCTGGTAAATCCACTTTAATGAAATGTCTTTTAGGTATTGAAGAATATGATACAGGGCGCATCAGTATTGATAGTGTGGATACTATCGGTTATATGCAACAGCAGTCAGATTTCACCCATGATAATTTATATGATGAACTCTTATCTGCTTTTGCTGATATCATTGCTCTCGGACAGAAAAAAACTACATTGGAAAAACAAATCGAAAACTTAGACGATGATGATAAACTTGAAGATTTAATGAAGGAATATAGTCGTATTTCTGATAAATTTGAACAATTAGGCGGATACGATTATGAAAGCCGTCTTCGTCGCGTTGCTTTTGGTCTTGGCTTTAGTGAAGAAGACTTTCCCAAAAACCCAACATTATTTTCAGGTGGTCAACGCACTCGCATTTGTCTAGCTAAAGCATTACTTCGTGAGCCAGATTTTCTCTTTTTAGATGAACCGACAAACCATCTTGATATTGAAATGATTGAATGGCTTGAAGGATTTTTGAGCAATTATAAAGGTGGCGTACTTTTAATTTCCCATGACCGCTTTTTCTTAGATAAAGTTGCCACTAAGATTTTAGATTTAGAAAACAAAACAACTGTTTTATATGATGGCAATTATTCCACTGCCATGAAAGTAAAAGCTCAAAGACGAGCTGCTTTAGAATCTGCCTATGCTAAACAACAAGAACATATTCGCGAAACAGAAGAATATATTCGTCGTTATAAAGCAGGTGTCAAAGCCAAACAAGCTAGAGGACGTGAAAAACAATTACAACGTTTAGAACGCATCATCTTACCTCCACAAAAAGCAGGCTTTAATTATTTTATGTTCCATAAACCAGAAGAATGTGCTCAACGCGTAGCTGAACTTGATGATGTATCTGTTAGTTTCGGCGATCATAAAATTTTTGAACATCTATCATTATTAATTCGCAAAGGTGATGGTGTAGCTATCGTAGGCCCTAATGGTGCTGGTAAAACAACTCTATTGAGATTACTTTTAGGCGAATTACAATCTCCTACAGGAAATATTAAAATCGGCAGTCGTGTAAAAATCGGCTATTATTCCCAGCAACATGAAGGTCTTTGCCATAGCAATACTGTTTTTGATGAAATCTTATCTTCATTTGGTTTAAATGATGAACAGGCTCGCCACTGTCTAGGTGCTTTCTTATTCAAAGGTGATGATATTTATAAATTAATCGGCGATTTATCCGGTGGAGAAAAATCTCGCTTGGCTTTATTAAAATTAATGTTAACTGGTGCAAATTTCCTCGTAATGGACGAACCTACAAATCATCTGGATATTCCTGCTAAAGAAGCTATTGAAGAAGCGATGATGGCTTTCCCTGGTACTTTTATCGTTGTTTCCCATGACCGTTATTTCTTAGATAAAGTTACTAACTTCACTTGTGAATTAGAAAACGGACATTTAACAGAGTATAATGGAAATTATAGCTATTATCGTGAAAAAAAATTAGAAATGCAAAAAGAACTTGAGTCTACTCAAGAAACTTCAAATAAAAAAGCTACTGTTGAAAATAAAACTACGCCTAAAACAAAACAAGAAAAAGCAAAACCTAAAAATGCACATGTAGCATCTGCTATGAGCAGTGAAAAATTAACCATGATGATACAGCGTTGCGAAGCTACTATCGCTATGTTTGAAGCTGAATTAAAAGGCTTAGAATATCAAATGAATGACCCAGCACTGCAAGCAGATCCTAATAAAAGTCATGAAATAGCTACAGCTTATGCTCAAAAAGAACAAGAACTAGAAGAAAAATATATTGAATGGGATAAATTAACCGAAGAATTAGCAAATAAAGCATAGAATAATAAATTTATCATAAATAATAGAAAGGCTTTACTTATGGAAAAAATATGTGGAACAGTAGACACGATTATTTTTGCTAGTCAAGATAATCGCTTCACTGTTTTAAAATTATCACCAGAAAAACTTTCTACACAGATAACAGTTACCCTAAACGGCATAGCTCCACTCATTGGGCAACTATTGGAAATCGAAGGAGAATGGGTAAAGCACCCTAAATTTGGACAACAATTTAAAGCTACGACTTATAAAACTGTTGCCCCTACGGAAATATCCGGCATTGAAAAATTCTTAGCTTCTGGAGCAATCAACGGTATCGGCCCTGCCATGGCAAAGAAAATAGTCGCTGAATTTGGCGAAAAGACTTTAGAAATAATTGCTAAATCACCAAATGAATTATTAAAAGTTCCCGGTATTGGCAAAAAAACAGCAGAAAAAATTTCTACATCTTATCTTGAACAAAGCGAACTCACTGAAATTATGGTTTGGCTAGAAAATCATGGTATATCCAATACCTATGCAGGTAAAATCTTTGCTAAATACGGTTCTTTTGCAATAGATATCATGGAAAAAGATATCTATCGCTTATTTCAAGATATAGAAGGCATAGGCTTTTTAACAGCTGATAAGCTCGCTTTTAATCTTGGCATACAAAGAGAAGATAAACGACGCATAATCTCAGGCATAGACTATGCTTTAATGCAACTTTGCAACAATGGTCATTGCTGTATTCCTGAAATGGCTCTTGTCGATAAAACAGCAAAGATATTGCAAGTAAATAATCAAATTATCTTCACTATTTTAAAAGAACGCATTGATAATGGCTCTTTAAATACTGAAGTAGTCGGTGGTGAAACTTTAATTTATCCGCCATATCTTTATTATGCCGAAAAAAAAGTTGCTATGCGTCTACTTCAATTACAACAAGCAACTGAGCCTTTATCAGAAGATAATCTTTCTTTATTTATCAAAGTATGGGAAAAAGACAATCAAATCCAACTTGCACAAAAACAAAAAGAAGCCATCAAAGCTTGTCTTCATCACGGAGTTTTAGTCCTTACTGGTGGCCCTGGTACTGGTAAAACGACTGTAATCAAAGGTATCTTATCCATCTTAAAAGCCCAAGGATTAAAAATTCGCCTAGCAGCACCAACTGGGCGAGCTGCAAAACGCTTAAGCGAAACAACAGGGCAAAAAGCTTTAACTATCCATCGCTTGTTAGAAGCAAATAATTTAGCTCAAGATGATAATTTACAATTAGGTTTTAGCAAAGATATTGATGATCAATTAGATGCTGACGTCATCATCTTAGATGAAGTTTCTATGGTGGATATAGTCCTCATGCACCATTTTCTAAATGCTGTACCAGATGGTTGTCGCATCATCCTAGTCGGTGATACAGACCAACTCCCCGCTGTAGGACCTGGCTCTGTACTTAAAGATATCATCCGTTCGCAAAAAATCCCTGCCATTCGCTTAGATGAGATTTTCCGCCAAGCTCAAACAAGCATGATTATCCAAAATGCACATATCATAAACGCTGGTAGATTACCTGACCTTCGCAAACAATACAGCGATTTTGTCTTTTATGAATTAAATGACGATACTTCCATTACACAAAAAATCCTTGATTTATGTACTAAAGATCTACCTCATGAAGGTTTTGATGTTCTGAAAGACGTACAAATTTTATCTCCTATGCATCGCTTTTTATGTGGCGTAGAAAATTTAAATCTAATGCTTCAAGAACAATTAAATCCTAAAAAAAATCAAGATGAATTAAAATATTCTTCACAAACATTTCGCGTTGGCGATAAAGTCATGCATATCCGCAATAACTACCAAAAAAATGTATTTAATGGCGATATTGGTTTTATCCAAGATATCAACAACGAAAAATTAACTGTAGATTATTTTGACCATATTGTTACCTATGAAAAAAATGAACTAAACGAATTAACTCTAGCTTATGCCTCAAGTGTGCATAAAAGTCAAGGCAGTGAATATAAAGTAGTCATCATTCCTTTATCAACTAGCCACTACATCATGCTCCAACGAAATTTACTCTATACAGCTATCACTAGAGCCAAACAAAAGGTCATCATCATTGGCTCAAAAAAAGCATTGATGACTGCTATTCAAAGTAATCGAACACAAAAAAGATATACACTGCTTGCTGAACGTTTAGCCCATAAATTAATTTAAGCTATTTTATTTTTAGAAAAGAGTTCTTTATCATGTTAAATAATATCTATCAAGCTATTATGCAATTTCTATTTCCTAGCCATTGCCCTTCTTGTAATGCTTATGTAGAACAAAAAGGTATGTGGTGTCCTTCTTGTTTAGAAGAAATTATCCGCAATGAAAATCTAGCTTATGATGAAGATATTCGGCAATATATTTCACCTATTATAGCTATAGGTAAATACGATAAAGGACTTAAGAATTTAATTCACGAATTAAAATATCAAAATAAATTTGCCACTTTAGCTTATTTAAAACCATTATTTTCATATTTAGATGAAGACTGGGATTTTTCCACTTACGATATGATAATCCCAGTGCCCCTACACAAAAATAAATTTAAAAAACGTGGTTTTAATCAAGTTGAAAAAATTTTTAAACCATGGATTGATAAACATCATTTTAACTATTGCGATATTCTTGAGCGTACAAAACAAACTAAATCACAATATCAATTACTACGCCATGAACGTCAAGAAAATTTAGCCAATGCTTTTACGTTAAAAAATTATGTTGATGTAAAAAATCGCAAATGTCTATTGATTGATGATATATTCACCACAGGCAGTACACTAAAAAATTGTGCTATGGTTTTAAAAAATCATGGCGCTAAAACTGTAAGCGGTCTAGTATTAGCTAGTCAAGCCAATATCAATTTACCTACAAAGCCTTCAAAGGAGGTATTTTTTTGAAAAAACGTCCAAAATGGTTTCAACAAACCTCTTTTAATCAACCAAACACTTCTGATACTTCTTACTGCGTATTTAAAAATCTCTATCCATCTTCCTCAGAAGATACAACTACAGAAGAAATATCAGCTCAAAATATCACTACCGATAATAAGCCATCTTCAAATGAAATGACTAAAGATGATTTTCTTTTGGAAATCCATCAATTCAAACAACAAAAACTCTATGAAGAAGCTCTATCTTGCATTCAATTATTATTTGAAAAAAATATCGTAGATAGTGATATCATCTACGAATTAGCTGATACCTATTTATGTTTACATGATTATGAACGCGCTTTCAATTGGACACAAAAGTTAAAAGCTCAATCTCCACAAGATTGTCGTAGTCTACTTTTAGAAATCCAACTTTTATTAGTTCATGGAAAAAAAGAAGAAGCTTTAACTACATTAAATCATCTATTATCCAATAAAATCACTTTAAAAAATGAAAAAGATTATCAACTTTTAGATATGATTATTGAAAAACTCAAAAAAATATTTAAAGCTGATAAATTAATGCGCCGTTGTCCTAATCTAAATACTTATCAAAAACAGCGTAGACAGTCTTTAAAGACACAAAAGCAAAAAAAACCTGTTAACCACGATTTAACTGTTCATCAATCCACTGTTATCAATAGTGCAAAAGGAGTCATCATGCCTGATACTAATACCAATATAAATCCAACTCTACAGAATACAATCAATCAAATTTGGGATATGCAAATAGCCAATAAGGAAAATATTTCTACTATTTTAGCCACACCTTGCGAGCAAGTGAGCCAATGCATCATGTCTCAAGTTTTATCTTATAAGAAAAAACTTTGGCTATTTAATTATCTAGCTGATATTTTCCGCACACATAATAATCTTCAATCAGCTATTTTCTTATTACGCCAAGCTCTACTTTTAGATGATGAAAATGACTTCATCTTAAAAAATCTTGGCTATCTACTCTGTCAAAATGGCGAATATCCAAATGCTTTAGTAGTGTTAAAAGATATTAAACATAAAGATTTCGCTGTACTTGATTTAATCGCTAAATGCCAAGATTTAAAAAATTAATATTTCCTTTTTGTTTTTATAATTAGAAAGAATGATTTATATGCCTATGTATAAAAAATCGCTACTTGTTTTATTTTGTATAGCTCTATTTGCTAGTGTTTCAACTTTTTATTATCTTTACACTCAAGAAGATACTACTCCTATTATCACCGATAATATGCAAACACAGACTCAAGATAAACAAGAAGATACTACAATCACTGTTTATGTCTCTGGCGAAGTCAATTCTCCTGGTTTAGTTGAATTACCCAGTGATAGTCGTATTGCTGATGCAATTAAAGCCTGTGGCGATTTTACACCACTTGCAGATAAAACAAAAATCAATTTAGCTCAAAAATTAACTGATGGTATGCAAATTCAAGTAAGCAGTAAAACACCTGTCAACAATTCTAATGAACAAATAAATGATACTAATTCCAACATTCCTAGTAATAATAATTCATCTTCTAATTTAATCAATATAAATACTGCAACAAAAGAAGATTTAGATACTTTACCTGGAATTGGTCCTGCAACTGCTCAAAAAATCATTGATTATCGCCAAGAACATGGTAATTTTTCTTCTATCGAAGATATCAAAAATGTCAAAGGTATTGGTGAAGCTAAATTTAGCAAAATGCAAGATAAAATTTGTACTTAAAATCTTTTAAATCTAACAAATGATTTATTTCTGAGATTCTACGTCAGTACTTTATAAATCACCCTCAAAGCATTGATAAATATACGTTCCTTCAAAATTCAGCTTTCACCCATTGGGTGAAAGAAAAATGCTCAAAAATGTGTTGAATTATCAGCTTTTATGAGTCGATATATGGTACAATAATAGTAACAAAAGCAGAAAAAGGGGTTTAAATTATGATTAATAAAATTGATTTCACAGCTAAGAATCTAACATCAAATGCAGGTCTTTTTCTTCTCCTTGAGAACGCAAAAAGTAATGAGATTTTTGATCTAGTTGAAGATGACCTCGTATTTGATAATGACTCCACAAATAAAATCAAGATGAATCATATAAAGACGATGATCTGTGGTCACTTTATTGGTATAGACAAGCTAGAACGTCTAAAGCTCCTTCAAAATGATCCACTCGTTAATGAATTTGATATTTCCGTAAAAGAACCTGAAACAGTGTCACGATTTTTAGGAAACTTCACCTTTAAGACAACACAAATGTTTAGAGACATTAATTTTAAAGTCTTTAAAAAACTGCTCACTAAAAGTAAATTGACATCCATTACGATTGATATTGATAGTAGTGTAATCAACGTAGAAGGTCATCAAGAAGGTGCATCAAAAGGATATAATCCCAAGAAACTAGGAAACCGATGCTACAATATCCAGTTTGCATTTTGCGACGAATTAAAAGCCTACGTCACCGGATTTGTAAGAAGTGGCAATACTTACACAGCTAACGGTGCATCTGAAATGATCAAAGAAATAGTAGCCAACATCAAAACAGATGATTTAGAGATTTTATTTCGAATGGATAGTGGCTACTTTGATGAAAAAATTATTGAAACGATAGAATCTCTTGGTTGCAAATATTTAATTAAAGCCAAAAGTTATTCTACGCTTGCATCCCAAGCAACGAATTCATCGGTTGTATTCGTTAAAGGTGAAGAAGGCAGAGAAACTACAGAACTGTTTACAAAATTAGATAACTGGGAGAAAGACAGAAGGTTTGTTGTGTCTCGCGTACTGAAACCAGAAAAAGAAAGAGCACAAATATCACTTTTAGAAGGCTCTGAGTACGAATACTTTTTCTTTGTGACAAACACTACATTGCTTTCTGAAAAAGTAGTTATATCCTATGAAAAACGTGGCAATGCTGAGAACTATATTAAAGAAGCCAAATACGACATGGCGGTGGGTCATCTTTTACTTAAATCATTTTGGGCAAATGAAGCGGTGTTTCAAATGATGATGCTTTCATATAACCTGTTTTTGTTGTTCAAGATTGATTCCTTAGAGCCTTCAGAATACAGACAGCAAATAAAGACCTTTCGTTTGAAGTATGTATTTCTTGCAGCCAAAATCATTAAAACCGCAAGAACTGTAATTATGAATTTGTCAGAAAACTATCCGTACAAGGAAGTGTATGAAAAATGTCTGGTATAATAAAGATATCATCTTGAAAATCGAGTGTTGCTCTGTGGATAACTTGCAGGGTTTAATAAGTATCTTTACTCAAAAGTTGCAATCAATAATTTATTGAAAAAGATTGAAAGGTGGTGGTAAATATGTTACAATGTGGGAGTATCAGTTTAAATTCTTCGTGAAATAGTGTTCTTTTAAGCTAATAAAAAATGCACGTGGAATTTAGGTCAAAGAAAAGTAAAGAAAAATTTATTTATGGAGGTAAAAAAGGATGAGTCAAGTTGTTGATTTTTTAAATAAAGCAAAAACTTATTATTTTGCAACCGTTGAAGGAGACCAGCCAAGGGTCAGACCGTTTGGTGCAGCCATGGAGAGGAATGGCAAGGTCTATCTTGGTACAACCAATCAGAAAAAAGTTTATCAGCAGTTATTGGCAAATTCAAAGGTGGAAGTCTCAGGTATGGCAGAAGGAAAATGGATTCGGCTCACCGGCGAAGCCGTAATTGATGATACCGTGGAAGCAAGGGAAGCAATGCTTGAAGCAAATCCGTTTTTGAGAGAGTGGTATAGCGCTGATGATGGGAAATTCACCGTATTTTATTTGAAAAACATGCAGGCAGTTTTATATTCCCTTACAGGAGATCCGGAGATATTAGATAATTAATCAAAACATGCAGCCCAAGTGTAGAATGAACTGACCCCCCATAAGTTAGACCAAAAATCTAACTTATGGGAGGTCATTTTTTATGGCAAAATACAGTTATGAATTTAAGTTACAAGTTGTTCAAGCATATTTAGATGGAGAAGGCGGTTATAGATATCTTTCAAAAAAATATGGAGTACCTTCAAAAAGGGATATTGAAAAATGGGTATTTGCATATAAAGCGTTTGGAAAAGATGGTTTGATGCGATCAAGAAAAAATGAAAGTTACTCTTTCGAATTTAAGCTTCATGTAGTAGAGTTATATTTAACAACAGAAGTTTCATATCAGGAGTTAGCTTTATCTGTAGGGATAAATAATCCACCTCTAATTGCCAGGTGGGTAAACGATCATAGAATTGCTGGTCCTGATGCTTTGAAAGTAAAGAGTAAAGGACGGCAAAAGAAATTGAATAAAGCAAAAGATAAATCTCCATTATTGAATGATAAGCAAAATAGCGATTTAGAATATCTGAAACAACTTGAAGATGAAAATCTTAAATTAAGAATCGAGAACGCCTATTTAAAAGAACTGAGGAGGCTGCGTTTAGAGGAGGAAGCTCTTCTGAAAAAACAGCGAGAATCATCCACAGCCTCCGAGGAGACTTCAAACTAAAAAATATTCTCGCAGTTACAGGATTTCCATATTTTATTATTTAAGAAGGCATATTATGATTAAGATACATTATGGGCAATCGCCCTTACTTTTCATTAATTTTATAATTCTTTTCTACAGCTTAGGTGTGTATATGACGATGAAAACTCCTGAAATTTCTAAGTCATATACACACCTTTTTTGTTTAATTATAGTAAATCTAATATTAGCCTTCTTTTTTACTTTGCGTAAACATAAATTCACATTTTTACTATATCTTATTTTGTTTTTCTTTTTAGGTATAATGCGTTATCTCTCTTTTACCTTCATTGCCGATGACAATATAAAAAATTATGATAATCAAGAAATCACTTTGACTGGTGTTATCTGTCAAATGCCTAAAATCCGCCAAGACAGTGCTGGTATATATCATTTAACATATGTTGTTGATACTAAATCTATCAAGCAAAAAGAAGAAAAAACTGCAACAGGAAAAGTTTATCTCTACCAAAAACAAAAAAATTTAACTAATCTTGCTAAAATCAATGATACGATTTCTGCCACAGGTACTATCCGCTTAATCCAAAATTATCACAATCCTAATTTAATTGACCGTGAGCTTTCTGCCCAAGAAGAAGGTATCTATGCTACTTTTTCCATTGGCAAACAAAATTTAAAAATATTAAATACATCTGATAAATTCTCGCTTCAAGAATTTTGCTATCAAATAGAGCAATCTTTTTTGCAATCTATGTATCAAGTAATGCCTGAAAATGATGCTAATATGATTTTTGCTATGTTATTTGGTGGCTATAATAATATCGAAAAAAATATCTTAGAAGCTTATTCCATCACTGGTATTATTCATATTCTTTCCGTATCAGGTTCTCATATCAGCTTGATTTCCCTATTTTTATTATCTTTAGGTAAATTTTTACATCTGCCTCGCTTTTTTAATCTAATCTTATTATTAATCATCATTATTTTTTATACCATTTTATGCGGTGCTAGTGTACCTGTAGTACGTGCTAGCATAATGGGGCTACTTAGCATTATCGCTCTATATCTTGAGGAAAAATCTACGGCTCAACATTTATTGAGTATCATCGCTTTGATTTTATTGCTCTTTGATCCTCTATTATTATTCAATATAAGTTTTCAGCTTTCATTTGCCTCTACATCTGGTCTTGTCTATTTAATGCCAATATTACGCTCTAAATTAAATAAATTAAAATTGCCTTCACTATTAATAGATAATCTAGCTTTAACCATGAGTGCTCAAATCTTTGCTTTTCCTATTATTGTTTGGTATTTCACCAGTTTATCTCTTAGCTCTCTATTAGCCAATTTAATCATTATTCCCCTATTGGAAATTCTCATCATCTTGGGTTTAATAGCTTTCATCTTAGGATTTATCTTTCCTTTTATCACTAAAATTTTATTTATTTTTGCCAGCTTAATTTTAAGTACAAGCAATGAAGCAACTTTTTTACTCACCAAAATTCCCTTTGCTAGTATTTATGTACCGCCATTAAATTTTCCAGCTATTTTAATTTATTATTCCCTTATTTTTATAACTTTAAATATCAAAATTCGCAGATACTTATATTTACTTTTACAAAAATATAAATTTATCACTTATATCTGTAGTATTAGTCTGATTATTTTTTCTTGTTATTTTATGATAAAACCTTCTCCTCTACAAATACATTTTATTGATGTAGGTCAAGGTGATGCTTGCCTTATCATCACGCCTCATCAACATAGTATACTCATTGATACAGGTGGCTCTATTAATTCTGATTTTGATATTGGCTCTTATGTAGATTTACCTTATTTACGTCATTATGGTATCAATAAATTAGATTATTTAATTTTGAGCCATGCTGACGCTGACCATAGTGGTGGAGCTAGTTCCATTTTACAAAAAATACCTGTAAATCATTTAATTATTGCTGATGAAGATAAAGATTTATATGCTAAAATTTTAAAATTACTACTAAATAATCCCCTATTAACCAAAGCTATTGTAGCTAAGGAAAACACTGCTTTTAATTTAGAAGATATTCATTTCCAATTTCTTCAAAATGATGAAAAAGAAAATTTAAAATCTAGCAATGATAGTTCAAATGTACTAAAATTAACATATCATAATTTTTCTGTGTTATTCACAGGTGATTTACCGCAAACACAGGAAAAATATTTGTTAAATAAAAATATAGCCTCTACAATTTTAAAAGTTGCTCATCATGGCTCTAAGACTTCTTCTTCACAAGAATTTTTAGAACATGTACGACCTCAATTAGCTATCATCTCTGTGGGCAAATATAATAGCTTTGGTCACCCTAGCAAAGAAGTTCTCGATAGGTTAAATAATCTGCCTACAAAAATTCTCCGCACAGATGAAAAGGGAGCTATAGTAATTTATACTGATGGCTATAATTATTCTCTCAAAACATTTTTAAATTAATATATTTTAAGCAAAGGATTTCCCATGAAATATAATGATGCAATAAAACAATTACAAGCTAAACAATTAAAATCCGTTTATTTAATCACTGGTGAAGAATTATATTTAGCTGAAAATTATCTCAAAAAATTACTAACTTTATTAAATCCACAAAACGATGAAGAAGCTATTCAATATTTTGATAGTACAGCTGATACAAAAGCTATTTTACAAGCATTAGATAGTTCTCCTTTTTTCAGCGAACATAATATCATCATCGCCAAAGATTTGAAGATATTCCAAGACAAGTTATCCGCTAAAGATAAAGAAGATGAACAATTATTTTTAGATTATATCGCCAATATGCCCGATTATAGTATATTGATTTTACAATATAACTTAGGCAAAATTGATAAACGCAGAAAACTCATTAAAACTATTGAAAAATTTGGCACTATAGTAGAATGTGAAGCTATAGCTTATTGGAACATCAATGACTGGCTCAACGCTCGCCTTCGTGAGTTAAATCTCCGCTTTGATCGAGAAGCTTATGCTTATTTTTTAGAAGCTATAAAATCCATGGAAAAAATCTCCCTTGGTTTTCTAGACCAAGAATTACAAAAACTCACACTCTATCCACAAAAAACACTTATCAATCGCCAATTTCTTGAAGATAATTTTTCTAGTATCCCTGAGATTTCCACATTTCGCCTTTGGGAAGCTTTAGGCAATAAAGATATTGCTACTGCCTTAGAATTATTTACCATTCAACAACAAGCAGGTATACATCCACTGCGTTTATTAAAATTCTTAGCTCGTCAAATAGACCAGCTTTGGCATGTAAAAATTTATCTTAGTGAAGGTCAATCTACAAAACAAATAGCTTCTATTTTAAAATTACATCCATTTATCACTGAAAAAATCATCAAACAAGCTCAAAATTTCAGTTTAGATAAAATTCAACAAATGATCATAGATATAGCTGATGCTGATTATAAATTAAAAACAGGCTCTAATGAGCCTGCTTTAATCGAAAATTTTCTTATAAAATTTTGTCTTTAAAATCTAATAAAAATAATTTATTTTTCTCTTAATCTACAAGATTATGCCATTATTTTAATGGCATTTTTTTATTAAAAAATATTCTATATTCATCTTTAATAAAACTTTCTCCTCAAAATAAATTAATTTATCTATAAAAACGAAAAAGGACTGCTTTCTTTTGGAAATCAGTCCTTACTTTGATTAGCAATTATTTGCTTAAGCTGTTTACTCGGCGAGCTAAACGAGATTTACGGCGAGCTGCACAATTTTTATGGAATAATCTGTTAGCAGCAGCCTGGTCTATTTTTTTGCATGCGATTACAAGTAATGCTTTTGCTTCTTCAGCATTGCCAGCAGCAACAGCATCAAGAACTTTACGAGAAGCAGTTTTTATAGCAGATTTAGCAGAAACATTTTTTGCACGACGCATAGCATCTGTTTTTACGCTGAGAATAGAAGATTTAATGTTTGGCAAGAAATTCACCCTTTCATCATTATAATTGTACCAAAATAGTTTATCATGTTATAAAACAATTTGCAAGATGGCTAGATTAAATACTATGTATTCAATAGCTAGACGCGATATATATTGTACCACATAAAGCTCTAAAAAATCTAGTCTTTCTTCAAAAACATTTAAAATTTTATTTTTTTCTTGACTTAGAGTCAAATCCTAGGTATATAATCTTTTTAACTATTTATTATTCATATATGAAGGATTTTTATTTATGAACAAAAAATTTTTATTTATCATTTTAATTTTAATAACTTTAAGTTGGCATTTATCCCTACAAAATAATGATACTATTGATGCAGAAACAAAAAATACAGCCCAAATATCAACTTCAGAAAAAACTCCATTAGCACCAGCCTTAGTAGCTTTATCTCACTTTCCTCTACAAGACCCTAGCAATAATATGCCTCTTTTAGAATGGAGAGAAGATTTAAATGCTGTTTATTATGAATTAGAATTATTTGATACCATTCCTGATGATTTAAGTGATGAAGAATTATCTTCTGAACATTTATATTATACAGCCTCTGTTTATACAAACGCTAAACAACTTGATTTGACTCAAATTGCCCCAAATGCACTGAACGGAAAGACTCCTCTTTATTGGCGTATTCGTTCTATGGATATAGACCACAATCCTATCACTAAATTTTCAGCTCTAGAGGAACTATATGCCACTAATCAAGCACCTCAAATGAATGCACCTATACCACATGTTATTTATAATGAAAAAAACGGTACTACACTTCTCTATCCTGTTTATTCATTTATTCCTAATGCAAATGCCACTCAATTTGAAATAGAAGTTACAGATAACATTCCAGAAAATCCTAATGGCACAGCACCTTCTAAATATCGTATTTATGCCAAAACAATCACAGGTGGTGAGCTTTATGATGAAAAACCTCGTATTGGCACGTTTTATTGGCGTGTACGTGGTTTAGATGATGAAGGAAATCCTGTTGGCGTATATTCTGATGCTCAAATTTTCAAAAACGAACCTCAAGACAATTGGAAAATCGCAATTTTTGGCGATAGTATCAGTCATGGAGGTGGGCATTTATCTTTTGGTCCAGCAGATTGGGCATATAGTTATGCTTATTATTTAGATTTCCCTACTATTAATTTATCTTGTAGCGGAGACACAAGCGAAACTATGGTACAGCGTTTTGATGATGATGTACTGCCTTTCCACCCACAATATTTATTAATCATGGGAGGAACTAACAGTCTTCGTGCTGGTATGCCTGCCGAAAATGTAATCAATGATTTAAAAACAATCCAAGAAAAATGTTATGAAAATAATATCACACCTATACTGCTCACTTTAGCACCTATAAATCCTTATAATATAAAAAAGGTATTCAATGAAGAAACCTCTGAAGTATGGCAATATAATTTAAATTTAGTCAACGATTTCATTCGCACACAGCCACATATTGATACAGCAAAAGCTTTAAATAGTCCACCAATATTGCCAACAGAATATGCTATGGACGGATTACATGGTGATGTTATCGCTAAAAAAATCTATGCTCAAGAAATCAATGATAACATTTCTCAATTTATTGCTAAATAACCATACCTATATGTTGTAATTATAGTTTTGAAATTGTATAATAATTACTGTAAATAAAACAGCTAATTTTTAATTTCTATAAAACTATTTTTACAGGAGGAAGATATCTTGAAAGCTACTAAAATACGTGATGATATTTATTGGGTAGGTGCCATTGATTGGTCCGTTCGCAATTTTCATGGTTATGAAACTGGACGCGGTAGCACTTATAATGCCTATTTAATACTTGATGAAAAAATCACTTTAATTGATGCTACTAAAAAAACTTTTAGTGATGAAATCTTAAGTCGTATTTCTTCTATCATTGACCCAGCAAAAATTGATTACATTGTTTGCAATCATTTAGAAGCTGACCATTCTGGTTCTTTAGATGCAATCGCTCAAAAATGCCCTAATGCTACTATTTTTGTCAGCCAACCAAATGGTTTAAAAAATATTGCTAAATTCTGCGGTGAACATACTTACCAAGGCGTAAAAGCCGGTGATAGCATAAATATTGGTAAACGCACTTTAAAATTCGTTCCTGTACCTATGCTTCATTGGCCAGATAGCATGGTTACTTATTGCCCAGAAGAAAAAATTCTTTTCTCTAATGATGGTTTTGGTCAACATCTCGCTACTAATGAACGTTTTGATGATGAAGTTGATTATGCTGTTTTAATGCATGAAGCGAAAAAATACTATGCTAATATTTTAATGCTCTATGGTCGTCAAGCTCAAACTGCTCTTAAAACAGTTTCCACACTTGATATTGACATGATTTTAACAGGTCATGGCATAAGCTGGCGTAAACATATTAAAGATATTTTAGATTTATACGCAAAATGGAGCAATTTTGAAGCTGATGAACATAAAGCTGTTGTAGTATTTGACAGCATGTGGAATTCTACAGAAATTATGGCTAAAACAATCACAGAAGCATTCCAAGCAAAAGGAATTTGTGCAAAATTCTTCGATTTAAAAACTAATCATTATTCTGATATTATGACTGAAGTTCTTGATAGTAAATATATCGCTGTTGGCTCTCCTACTTTAAATAATGGTATGATGCCAAATGTAGCTGCCTTCTTATGCTATCTCAAAGGTCTAGTACCTAAGAAAAACGACCGTCAAGCTTTAGCTTTTGGTTCTTATGGCTGGGGTGGGCAAAGCATTGCTCTTGTACAAAAAGAACTTGAAGAAGCAGGACTCAATATCTTCCATGATATGATTCGTATTGCTAATCAACCAACACAAGAAGAATTAGATAATATTTATAATAGTATCATTGAAAAACTTTAAAATCTAAAAAAGACTGTGCTTTAAAATAAAAATTAAAGCACAGTTTTATTTTTTATACAAAATAAAAAAAGCGAAGAAAAATTTCTTCGCTTTTTATTTCTATATTATCATTTATTATATTAAACAGCTTCAGACTTAACTTGTTCTGTAGATAGAGCTGGTTTTCTATCTGGAACAATAAAGCAAACAATTTTTACCATTATTGGAATAAGTGGTAACCATAATAAAGTATTTATTAAATTAAATGAAGTATGTGCATTTGCAATTTGACGAGAAATAACTGCTGTTTCTGGTCCAACAGGAGAAATATACATTACAAACTGAGCAAATAATGGTAATACACATAAGAACACGATACTACCTGTGATATTGAATACACTATGAGCTACAGCTGTACGTTTTGCATTTTTAGATTGACCAATAGAAGCTAATAAAGCAGTAATTGTTGTACCGATATTATCACCTAATAAAATAGGTAATGCACCTTGAAGACCGATGATACTGTTACCATCTACACCAGCTTGAGCTGCAAAGTTCTGTAATACTGCAATTGTAGCACTAGAACTCTGTACAATTACTGTCATAACTGTACCTAATAATAAACCTAAAATTGGATTATCATGTACACTAGCAATGAGTTCTGTAAAGATTGGTGCATTTACAAGAGGCTTCATAGTAGAGCCCATGATTTCGATACCTGCGAATAATAAACCAAAGAAAAATACTGTCTGACCAATATTTTTTAATTTATCACTTTTAGCAAAGAAATAAACCATAAAACCGATAAATACGATTGGCCAAATATAATCGCTAAGTTTAAAAGCAATTAATTGCGCAGTCATTGTTGTTCCGATATTTGCACCAAAAATAATGGAAATTGCTTGTGGTAATCTCATTAATCCAGCACTAACAAAACCAATAGCCATTACTGTTGTAGCACTAGAACTTTGTAATACACATGTAACTAATGCACCAGCTAATACACCTACAACTGGATTTTTAGTTAATACGCTAAGTACATAACGCATTTTTTCTCCAGCCATATTCTGTAAACCTTGGCTCATCATGTTCATACTGTAGATAAATAATGCCAAACCGCCTAATAATTCAAAAGCAATTTTCAAACCCTCACTCATTAAATATTCCTCCAAAATAATTTTCTAACACATATTTTCAAAATAAAATTCGCTCGATTGCTATTTAATTATATAAATAAGTGAGTAATGCTTTCTAGTAGAAAAAAGTAAAATGAATGTAAAATATATGTAAAATCTTTTTCATAATATCCAGATAGAGATTATATCTTTATATAAAAAAACTGGTGTAAATTAAGTACTTACACCAGTTTCTTATCTTTTTATCAAACGAAATATTTTGTTTTGAATTCTTCGATTTGAGCTTCATCTAATGGTCTAATTTCACTTAAATAAGCGATTTCTACTTTACTACCATCAGAATGTACACCTTCTAAATAAACAACACCATAACCTTTAGCTAAATATTGTATCATGCCTTCGCCAGTTTCTTCATTGTAAATTTTAATACCTATGCAATCATCAAAAGTTCCCATTGAAGTAACTACCTTATATCTTCCTAATAATACAATATTTGTAGCATCTCCACCTGTATAAACTTTTGGCTTTTTAGAATTTGTTTGCACTGTTCTAAAATCCTGCAAATATGGCATTTCTTGTCGCTTATTTAGCACAACTTCTGACACTTTATCTTCGCTACCAATAATTCTTTTTACTAATAAAGGCTGTAATACTTTTTGATTTTCCTTATCTACAATACAAGTTCCTTGATAAAAATTAACTTTATCACCTTTATTTTGTTCATCAAAATTAAATGTAGCTAGATAAAAATTGTCGTTTTCAAAAGGTGCTGCTAATACATTGATTGTACCAGTAGCTTGCTGATATTCTCGCAAATCTATATTTTTAGGAGAAGCTAAAGCTACCGCTTGAAATGTTAATAAAACTACAAAAACTACTAATAATCTTTTCATTTAGATAGCCTCCCTTTATTTATCACTATAATATATATCATATATTATATAATTCGCTACAATACTAAAAAATACCTTTCATAAAAAAATTTTTTACAAAAATAAAGACGAATATATTGCTATTCGCCTTTATTTAAATTATCTATGAACTTATTCATAACGAAGTGCTTCAATAGGGTCTAATTTGGCAGCTTTTCTCGCTGGATAAATACCAAAGAATAAACTTATACCTACTGAGAACATAAAAGATATAATAATTGGCTCTATAGTGATAACTGTTGTAAATCCGCCAAATTGAGCTATTGCTGTAGCTAAACCAACGCCAACACCTACACCAATTAAACCACCTATAATCCCTACAAATACAGCTTCAATCAAAAATTGGAACATAATATTATTATACGTTGCACCTAATGCTTTACGAATGCCAATTTCTCTCGTTCTTTCAGTTACTGATACCATCATTATATTCATAATACCAATACCTCCAACGAGCAAAGAAATACCTGCTACACTTCCTAATAAAATTGTAAGCATTGTACTTGTACTAGTCATAGTTTCCATAATACTAGTCAAATTTCTTACAGTGAAATCATCTTCTTTATCTCCTGTAATTTTATGGCGTTGTCGCATTAAATTTTCAATTTCAGCTTGTACAGAATCCATCTTATCTGCCGATGTTACCTGAACACTTATTTGCTGTACATAATCTATAGCCATTATACGCGTCATAACAGTAGTCAAAGGTACTATTACGATATCATCTTGGTCTTGACCCACACTAGATTGACCTTTACTTTCTAAAATCCCTACTACTTTAAATGGGTCATTATTTATACGAATATTTTTACCCACTGGATTTTCTTCACCAAATAAATTACTTGCTACAGTCGTTCCAATAACAGCTACACGAGCTCTTGTTTCTACATCTTTTTCTGTAATAAAAGTACCATTTGCAATACTTAAAGAACGAATATACATATAATCTGGTATTACACCTACAACATCTGTATTCCAGTTTTGATTACCATTTACTATTTGATATTTCTTCTGTGCTTGTGGTGATACATATTCTACATCTTTTATTTTCTTTTTTATAGCTTCTGCATCATCTAATTTCAAACGCACATTTGAACCAGCCGCTTGGCGAACACCAGCCGCATTTTTTGTCGCACTAGCATTGATAATCAACATATTGCTACCCAAGCTAGCAATTGAATCTTCTACCTGTTTTCGTACCCCCATACCAATAGAAACCATTGCTATAACGGCACCTACACCAATTATAATTCCAAGCATAGTCAGTAATGAACGCATTTTATTTGCCCATAAAGCCGATATAGCCATTTGCACAGTTTCTTTAAATAACATCCATTACTACCCCCTTGCCTGCATCTTTTGTTATTTTTCCATCAACTACTAATAATTGACGTGAAGCACATGCCGCAATATCTGGTTCATGTGTTACTAAAATCATGGTTTTTCCTTCTTCATGCAATTTGATAAAAATCTCCATGATTTCCTTTGTTGATTTTGTATCTAAGTTACCAGTAGGTTCGTCTGCCATGATAATACTTGGGTCATTGACTAAAGCTCTAGCAATTGCTACACGCTGTCTTTGCCCACCTGATAATTCATTTGGTTTATGGTCTGCCCTATCATCTAAGCCAACAGCTTTTAAATAATGATGTGCTCTTTCCAATCTTTCTTTCATGCCTACTCCAGCATAAACTAAAGGCAATGCTACATTATCTAACGCAGTTATCTTTGATAATAAATTAAAATTCTGGAAGACAAAACCTATTTTTTTATTGCGAGTCTTAGCAAGCTCATCATCACTTAAATGAGCAATTTCTCTACCATCTAATTTATAAGAGCCACAAGTCGGTCTATCTAAACAACCTAATATATTCATTAAAGTAGATTTTCCTGAACCTGATGGCCCCATAAGTGCTGCAAATTCACCTTTATAGATTTTTAAATCTATACCATTTAAAGCTGCTACTTCTTGTGTTCCCACTTGATAAAGCTTTTTTATGCCTGAAAGTTCAATAGTAATTTCTCTTGTTTCATTCATATCACTATTTTCCTTTCTTAGTGAATTGGTGGTCCTGGTCTAGCAGAAGTTGTAGTAGTTGCTTTTTTAACCATGGTAACATCTACTTTTTCATTTTCAGATAAACCATTTATAATTTCTACAAATTCATCACCATATATACCTGTTTCTACATAGCGATTTTCTGTTGTGCCATCATCTTTGATAACAATTACATATGTTCCATTTTTATCAGTTTTTAAAGCTGAAAGTGGTACAGCTAAAGCACTATCTTTATTTGCAGTTTCAATTTCTACACGAGCAGTCATTGAAGGCATCAATAAACCTTCTGGATCATCTACATCTAAAGTTACACTGTAATAAATTACTGCTGCTGATGAAGATGAACTACTGCTTGATGAATTGCTTATATTCCAGCTATTATCCATATCTGTTTGTGAAATTTTAGATACAGTAGCTGTAAAAGTCTTACCATTATAAGCATCTACGGTAAAAGTAGCTTTTTGCCCTACTCTTACACTACCGATATCTGTTTCGTCTACTTTAGCAAAAATTTGCTTTCTTGATAAATCAGCAATACGCATAATTACAGTAGGATTGCTATTTCCTTGTACCGCCATAGTACCATCTGTAACAGGTTCACCAATTACTACCCCATCCATAGGTGATACTATTACTGTTTCGGATAGATTTGACTCTGCTTCTTCCAATTTACTTTGTGCTGTATCGTAATTGTATTGAGCATTATCTAAATCCTCTTTAGATTTTGCTCCTATATTATATAAATAATTAGTTCTGTCATAAATTGTCTTTGCATTTTGTAAAGTAAATTCTGCTTGTTCTTTTTGAGTTTCATAATCTTTTCCGTCTAATAAAGCTACAGTTTGACCTTGAGTTACAGTATCATTTTCTTTTACTAATACTTGTTTTACACGAGCTGTAATTTTAGAGCTTACTTCTACTGACTCTACTGGCTTTATTGTTCCTGTAGCTGAAACAATTGATTTCATGCTCATATATTGAACTTGAGCTGTATTTACTACTGGTTTTTTCGCTTCTTCTTGTTTTTGTGCATAATATTTATAACCAGTGACAATAGCTATTATTACAACTACCAATACCAATATTATTTTTGCCCATTTTTTTAACTTCACTTTATCCATCTATTGTTTCTCCCTTTGGTGTTCCAATAACATATTCTAGATTAGCTTTATATCTAGCATAATCATATTGAGCACTTGCATAGTTTAATCTAGCTTGTGAGAGTGCTAATTCTGCATCAATTACATCTAAGATTATACCTGCACCAACTTTATATTTTTCAGTAGCGATGAAATAATCTTCTTCTGCTTGTTTTACTGCCATTGCTGTAGAATTAAAACGTCTTTCAGCTTCTCTCATATTTAAATAAGCTTGTCTTACTTCTAAATCAATAGTATCTTCTGTATCTGATAATTCATATTCTGCTTTATTATAACTAGCTTCTGCTGATTTTACATTTGATTTTGTTACATTATTATCGAAAATATTCCAATTTGCAGATACACCAGCTTGATAATCATGGTCATTGCCACTAGGTAATGCCTGTTTATCCCAACTTGTACTTACAGATAAATTCACTGTTGGCAAATATCCAGCTTTAGCCACATCAATATTATTTTTAGCAATTTCTACATCTATCTGACTTGCTATTCTATCTTTGCGATAAGCCATAGCATAATCTAAACATTCAGGTAAAGACATTCTAACTATTTGATATACAAAATCATCAGTTAAATTAATAGGTTCATTTCGATCAATTTTTATGATATTACGGAATGTACTTAAATTTATTTCATAATCATTTTGTGCTATAATCAAGGATTGTTGCGCATTTGATAAGGCAACTTCTGAACGAAGTACATCTGATTTTGGTATACTACCTGCAGCATAGAGATTTCTTACATCTGTCAAATGACTTTCATAATTATTTACAGACTCTTGTTCAATATTTACATTTTGCTTTGCTTCTAATATATCAAAATAAGCTTTTATTGTATTATATTTAATAGTTTCTTCTGTGCGTTCTAAATTCAATTCAGACTTTAATAATTCCAATTTTTTACTATCAATATTTAGCTCATTTTTATTTCCTGTGTAAAGAGGCAATGTTGCTGAAATACTATTACTATTGCCTCGCTCAAAAGTTGTATCTGCACTATCTCTAGCTGATAAACTACTTCCTAAAGAAATACTTACACCATTTGCTCCTTTTGTAGCTTCATAATTTGCTTGTGCTGCCATCTTTTCTTCATTAGCAATCTTTACATCATTATTTTTAGCTAATGCCATATCTACAGCTTCATCAATAGATAAATCAGCTGCCAAACAAGCTGGCATACCAATGTTCATACATATAGATAAGACCATACATATATCTTTCATTTTTTTTAGGGACATACGTTCTATTATCCTTTCTTTAAAAAATTAATATATATTTATTATCATTATATATATTTACATATTTATTGTATAACAAAATATAATTATATAGTATTAAATTTATATTAAAAAAATTATACTTGACGATTTCAATTGAACACAATAGAATATTTAGATATACAATATTATTACACAATTGTATTTTTTAGTTCTACTTTTATCAAGGAGAGAGAAATATATGAAAATATTAGTAGCAGATGGTGTTTCCCCTAAGGGCATCGAAATTTTGCAAAAAGCTGGCTTTGAAACAGTAATCAAAGACAAATTGCCAGCTGAAGAACTTTTAGAAATTATTCCTGATTTTGATGGTCTAATCGTACGCAGTGCTTCTAAAGTAACAAAAGAAGTTATCGAACGTGCTAAAAAATTAAAAATCGTTGGTCGTGCAGGTGTTGGTACTGATAATATTGACATTAACGCCGCTACTGCACATGGTATTATGGTAATAAATTCTCCTGGTGGAAACACAATTGCTGCCACAGAACACACAATGGGCATGATGATGGCTATGGCAAGAAATATTGCTGTCGCTAATGAAACAATGCAACACGGCGAATGGAACCGTAAAAAATATACAGGTGTAGAACTTCGCGGTAAAACACTTGGCGTAATCGGTCTTGGTCGTATTGGTAGTGGTGTAGCTACTCGCGCATTGGCTTTCGATATGAATGTTATTGGCTATGATCCATATGTCAATGAAGAACGTGCTCATTCTTTAGGCATTAAAGTTGTTTCTCTTGATGAATTAATTAAACAATCCGATTTTATCACAGTACATATGCCACTCACTCCAAAAACAAAAGGCATGCTCAACAAAGATAATATCGCTAAAATGAAAAATGGTGTTCGCTTAATAAACTGCGCTCGTGGTGGTATCATCAACGAACAAGATTTAGCTGATGCTGTTAAATCTGGTCATGTTGCTGGCGCTGCAATAGACGTATTTGAAAGTGAACCTATCGATCCAAATCATCCATTAATTGGTCTTCCTGGCGTAACTTTAACACCTCATTTAGGTGCTTCCACAGTAGAAGCTCAAGTAGGTGTTTCCGTAGATGTAGCACAAGGAATTGTAGCTGCATTAAATGGTGAACCTGTATCTACAGCTGTTAATATGGCTCCAGTTTCTCCTCAAACTATGAAATTCATCAAACCTTATCTAGATTTAGCAGAACGTCTTGGTTGCACAGCTTGCTCTTTAGCTGATGGTCCTATCAGCGAAGTAACTATTAAATATAATGGTGAAATTGCTGATGTTGATACAAAAATGATTACTATTGCTGCTATCAAAGGTATGTTAAATCCTATCTTAGAAAGCAATGTAAACTACGTAAATGCTCCAAGCCTTGCTAAAGAACGCAATATCAAAATCACAGAAATAAAAGATAAAGCTGTAGAAAACTTCGCTAACTTAATCACAATTTCTATCACATCTTCTGGTAAAACAGAAACTATCCAGGGTACATTATTTGGTGAAGAAGGTCGTATTGTCAGCATTAATTCTTATCGTGTTGACGTTGACCCTCATGCTCGCATCCTCATTTGTCCACATATTAACCGTCCTGGTGTTATCGGTACTATCGGTTCACTTTTAGGATATGCTAACATTAATATTTCTGGTATGCAAGTTGGTAAAACAAAAATTGCTGGTACTAGTATGATGGTTTTAACTATTGATAACGAAATTCCTGATACAGTTATGCAACAAATCATAAATTTAGATGGTATTTTTGATGCTAAACTTGTAAATTACTATACAGTTTAATAAATTCTAAGGTAAAGGCTCTAGGTTTTTTACTTAGAGCCTTTAATTTATAAGTTCAAATAAATTATAACTTCTAAATAAACTATATATTACTATAAATAATAAGTAGTATAAATAGTAATAATTTATTATAGAATTGCAAATATTTATCCTATTTTTATTGACATTTTAACTTTATCTAGTTAAACTAAAGATGAATAGATTTTCACATTATAGGGAGATGTTCATATTATGAAAATTTCAGTTATCGGAGCAGGTAACGTAGGTGCTACTTGCGCTAACGTACTCGCACTCAAAAATTTTGCAACAGAAGTTGTACTTCTCGATGTTAAACCTGGCGTATCCGAAGGTAAAGCTATGGATATGATGCAGACTGCACAGATGATGCACATCGACACTAAAATCATCGGTGTAACTGCACCTATGGATGATGCTGCTAAAGCTGACGAAGCTTACAAAGCAACAGAAAACTCCGACGTTGTAGTTATTACTTCCGGTATTCCTCGTAAACCTGGTATGAGCCGTACAGACCTTATCGGTGTTAACTCCAAAATCGTTAAAGGTGTTATGGACCAGGCTTTAAAACATTCTCCAGAAGCAGTATTCATCATCGTTTCCAACCCTGTAGATACTCTTACTTACCTTGCACTTAAAGACAGTGGTCTTCCACGTAACCGTGTAATCGGTATGAGCGGTCTCTTAGATGGTAGCCGTTTTGAATACTATTTAGCTCAAGCTATTGGTTGCCCAGTTCGTGATATCAACGCTATGGTAATCGGTGCTCATGGTGACCTTATGGTTCCTCTTACTCGTTTTGCATCTTATAAAGGCAGACCTGTTACTGAACTCCTTTCTGAAGAAAAACTTGCTGAAATCGAACATGCTACTCAAGTAGGTGGCGGTACTTTAACAAGCTTACTCGGTACTTCCGCTTGGTACGCTCCTGGTACAACTGCTGCTACTATGGCAGAAGCAATCGCTAAAGACAGCGGTCTTACAATCTCCAGCATTTGCTACCTCGATGGCGAATATGGCGAACATGACGTTTGCGCTGGTGTTCCTGCTGTTCTTGGTAAAGGCGGTATCAAAGAAATTACTGTTCTTGACCTCAACGAAAAAGAACAAGCTATGTTCGACGCAAGCGTTGGCTCCGCACGTGAAACAAATGCTAAATTAGCTGAAGCTTTAAAATAAGTTTCAATAGTTAATTTACAACGGAACAAAATATTTATTTAGAAATGCTCCCTTATAGCAAAGCAAATATTTTGCTTTCTATTTAGGGAGCATTTTCTCTAAATAATCAAATTGATAAATCCAAAGCAGGTGATAGTCATGACCCACTTTAATATTTACGGAAAATATGAACCAACTCTCAATATAATTTTAGATAATATAATTTCACAGATAAAAACTTATAATGATATGGAAGTGCAAAAAAGTGGCGAAAAGGCCTATGAACACTTGATTTATCGTGTAAAAGATAAAGATAGCATGCTTGAAAAATGCACTCGCAAAAATCTACCGCAGACAACTTATTCTGCTCTACATGATATTCAAGATGCCATCGGTATTCGTATCATCTGTCGCTTTATTGATGATATCTACAAAAACATTGATTATTTAAAATCTCTTCCTAATTTAAAAATAATCAAAGAAAAAGATTATATAAAAAATGTAAAACCAAATGGTTATAGAAGTTATCATTTAATAGTTGAAATCACTGCTCCCTATGAAGATATTCTAGGCAATAATCCTGGTAAATTTTTTGCTGAAATTCAAGTTCGCACCATTGCTATGGATAGCTGGGCTAGTCTAGAACATCAAATGAAATATAAACATGACATCAAAAATCCAGAATTAATCGTAAAAGAATTAAAACGTTGCGCTGATGAATTAGCAGCTTGTGATGTTTCCATGCAAACTATTAGAAATTTAATCAACGCTGAAAATTAACTACATTATAAAAAATAAGGAGTATCTTTATGAAAATACTATTAGCTGAAGACGAAAAAGATATGTCTAGTGCTTTGACTGCAATTTTACAACATTCAGGCTATGATGTAGATAGCGTTTATGATGGTCAAGCCGCTATGGAAAAAGCCTTAGAAAATGTATATGATTGCCTAATCTTCGATATTATGATGCCTAAAATGAGCGGAATTGAAGCCTTAAAAATAATTCGCCAAAAAGGAAATCTTTCACCCGTGATTATGCTGACAGCTAAATCAGAAATAGATGACCGCATTACAGGACTTGATGCTGGCGCTGATGATTATCTAATGAAGCCTTTTTCTGTTGGCGAATTATTAGCTCGTATACGCTCTTTAACTCGCAGAAATACGCAATTTTCACCATTGACTCTATCTGCTGGCTCTGTTCATTTAAATATCGAAGAACAAAATTTGTCTTGCAAAAACTCCATAAGTTTAAATCACAAAGAAACTAAATTAATGAAGCTTTTCATGACTAATATGGATAAATCATTATCCACTAATCATATATTTTCTGCAATATGGGCTGATGAAATAGATGCTGATGAAAATATAGTATGGATATATATCTCTTATTTACGCGAAAAATTGGAAGCCATCAATGCTGACATTCAAATTCTCGGGCAAAAAGGACAAGATTTTTTACTTACAAAAAAATAAATAATTAAAGAGTGTATCTATCATGAATGTAATAAAAAAACTTCGCCGAAAATTCATCTTAATCTCTACTGCTACAGTAACAATTATTGTTATTGGTGCCTTAAGTCTTGTCACAAGTGTAGCTTATATCAGAATAAATGCTCAGATTGATTCATTTCTTATCTATATTTCCCAAAATAATGGAAGAATTTCTGAACATAAATTACCACCAAATACTACATGGTTTAGTGAAACGGATTGGACAGGAGATACACCTGATTTTCCCTACCAACTCCGCTATTTTAGTGTTCTTGTAGATGACCAAAATTATATAAAAGAAATAAATATAAAAAATATCGCTGCTTTTACAGAAACAGAAGCCATTCAATATGCACAAATGGCTGTACAAAAAGATAAAAGTAATGGTATTTTCAAAAAAGACCGTGCTAGCTATGCTTATCAAATTACAAAATTGCCAAATAATGATACCTTAATTGTCATTATGGACTGTACTCGTGATATGGCTATAATCCAAGACTTTATCCAAGATTCTATTGAATTAGGTATAGTATGTATTATTCTCTATATCATCATCTTAGCAATTTTAAGTAAACTCGCGATAAAACCATTCATTCGCAATATGGAAAATCAAAAAAGATTTATCACTAATGCTGGTCATGAATTAAAAACGCCTATAGCGATAATTTCAGCCAATACTGAAGCCATTGAGCTAATCAACGGCAAAAATCAATGGACAGAAAATATTTTAAAACAGATACAACGCTTATCTAAATTGATTAATGAATTAATCACCTTATCTAAAATGAGCGAATACTCTACAGAAAATCTTTGTTTTACTTCTACTAATTTTTCTGAAATAACTATTGAAGTGGCTAAATCGTTCCAACAAATGGCTACAGACCAAGAAAAATCTTTAAAATATCAAGTTAAACCTGATGTCTCTATTTTATCTGAATATAAATATCTATATGAATTAGTAAATATTCTCATCGATAATGCAGTAAAATACTGCGATGATAAAGGTCTTGTCGAAGTAAAATTATCTCAATCCAAAAAAACAGTAACTTTATCTGTAACCAATGATTATATCGATGGCAAAAATATTGATTACTCGCGTTTTTTTGAAAGATTTTACCGTGAAGATACTTCTCATAGCAGTGAAAAAGCAGGTTATGGTATCGGACTTTCCATTGCAGAAGAACTTGTAAAATTATTAAAAGGCACCATAAAAGTCAGTTATAATAAAGGTAAAATTACTTTTATTGTAAAATTTACTAACTAAAAATAACTCTATACAAATAAAAGGATAAATAGAAAAATCTTCTATCTATCCTTTTTTATTATTTATTTTATATTTTATGCTAAGTTATATCATTGATATAAATGCAATAATTTCACTTTGATAATTCTTTTTACAGATTCATCTATGCGCTCTTGACTAATTTCACCACTATTAACAGCGTCTAATAGACCAAGATATACCTCTTGTTGATGTTTATACTCATGGCAAACAAGCACGATATCTGCACCAGCTTTTACAGCATTTACACCAATTGACCTAAAATCATTATGATTTGCTACTGCACCCATTTCCATATCGTCAGTAATGATTATACCTTTATATCCAAGTTCATTGCGCAATAAATCAGTCATGATTTTTGAAGATAAACTAGCTGGATATTCTTCATCAAGAGCTGGATATTTTAAATGTGATACTAAGATAAAATAATCATTTGGATCATTTTCATCAATAATAGTTTTAAATGGAAGAATATCTTCTGCCATTAAAACTTCTTTTGCAACATCAATGCTAGAACTATCTACATGAGAGTCCACTTTTCCTTTTCCTATGCCTGGAAAATGTTTCAAACTATATATAATATTTTCTTGTTGATAGCCCTTAGTCGCTGCTCTTACAAAGTCTATTACTGTATTTGTATCTGTACTATATGAACGTTTATCATTAGAACCTACATCAGCAACTGGCGCAAAATTAACATTAACTCCCATATCTTTTAATGATTTAGCAGTTTTTACAGCCCATGTTTTTGCTTGCTCAATATCACCTGTTGACCCAATCTCTTTTTGTGACGGAGGTGGCGTCAATTTTTCTGCCATACGCACTACATCTCCTCCTTCTTCATCTATGCCGATGAATAAAGGAACTTTTTCATTTGATTGAGCTTGTAAATCTGATGTTAATTGTTTTACTTGCTCAGGACTTTCCATATTCCTATCAAATAAAATCACGCCACCCATATGGTACTGATTTAACATATATAAACTATCATCATCAACTTTTGTCCCTTGAATACCAATCATCACCATTTGTCCTAGTTTTTCTGTTTGGGACATAGACTCAACTATCTGATCTACTTTTTTATCAATAGTTAAATTCTCTTGCTTAATTTGTTGCTTATCTTGTATGATTTGCTCATTATCATTAAAAATATTTCTATTATTAATCCCTAATATTGCTAAAACAATAACTATAATTATTACAATGCCAATAATTTTTTGTTTGCGCATTTAGCATAAATTCCTTTCTTTTTGTTAAAATAAAAAATACTTCTGATTAAAAGCAATCAGAAGTATTTTTTAATATATATTAGTCTCTTACAATACGAGCCATACGAACACCGAAGAAGTAGTTCATAACCCATTTAAAGATAACTGTGCAGTTTGTTAATGGACCAGCAAGTCTCAATACATGTACTGCCATCCAAGCAATCCATGCAAATAAACCTTTAGATTTCATAACGCCTTTGAACATTACAGCGTCACCTGCACCGATTGTTGCCATGCTACCTAAATCTTTGTAAACGAAAGTTTCTTGTTCTTCACCTTTAATAGCATGCATAATATTTTTTACTGTAGTTTCTGCAGCTTCATATGCAGCTGGTGCAATTGTTGGAAGTGGACGACCATCTTGTTCAAAATGAGCGCTATCACCAATAGCATAAATATCTGGGAAGCCTTTTACCTGTGTTGTTTTTTCTACAATTACACGGCCTGCACGGTCAACTTCAGCACCAAGAGTTGCTACAACTGGCTGAGCTTTAACGCCTGCTGCCCAAATTACAGTACGAGTTCTAATTTTTTCTTCTTTTTCACCACATTTTAATGTGATATATTCGCCATCATAGTCTCTAACTTGAGTATTTAAACGAACATCTACTTTTTTACCTCTTAATACATCTACTGTATTATTGCGAAGAGCTTCTGGCATCATTGGTAAAAGTTTATCAGTAGCTTCGATTAATTTAATATCAACATCATTCATATTAAGATTATGATAATCTTTTTTCATGCATTTATATACAAGTTCAGAAATAGCACCTGCTTCTTCAACGCCAGTAGGGCCACCACCAACAATCATGATTGTCATAAGTGCTTTTTTCAAATCTTTATCATTTTCTACACGAGAAGCACGTTCAAATGTACGAATAAGATGATTGCGAAGTAATGTGCTTTCGCGTAAAGTTTTCATTGGATAAGAATGTTCTTCTACAGATTTCATACCAAAATAATTTGTAGTAGCACCTGTAGCAATAATTAAATAATCATAGCTGATATCCCCATGACTAGTTTTTACAATTTTATTTGCAGGATCAAATCCTGTAGCTTCTGCCATAAAGAAATCGATGTTTTCATTTTTCTGGAAAAATGCACGAATTGGATAAGAAATTTCATCTTCAGATAAAATAGATGTAGATACTTGATATAATAGCGGTTGGAATAAATGATAGTTATGTTTATCAACAATAGTAACATCTACATCTTTGTCTGCTAATAATTTTGCAGCTTTAATTCCACCAAAACCTGCTCCAAGAATAACAACATGTGGTCTTGTTCCCTGATTTTTTCTAGGCATTATTAAATCTCCCCCAAAATTCTAATCATTATTTGTGAAATTCTTCACAATACCCCTAAAATATACCCCAAATAAAACGAAATAAAAAATAATATTTGTGAATAAATTCACTTTTTGTATACAACAAAATAATATATTTATCTCTATGACTTATACAATAACCTTTTATTGTAAATTTGTCAAGTTAAATTCAAAATATTTTATAATATTTTTACAATAAGAATGTTTTATTTCATTTTTGTTATAGGATATGATTTTTCTGCTCTATTCTTGAAATTTATTTTATATTTTCTAAAATAAAACAAGCCTTTTCTCAATATATCTAAGAAAAGGCTTGCTTCTTATAATTCGCTAAAATATCTTACAATACCATTAAAAATACCTTTAGCTGATTTTTTTACACCATCATCTGATTTTAAAATGGCTTCTTCTTTTGGGTTAGAAACAAAGGCAACTTCTAATAATGTAGCTGGCATCTGGGTATGTTTAACCACATAGAAATTACTTGTTTTTGTACCTCTATCATATGTGCCTATTTGCTCAATAACGCCCTCTTTTATATATCTAGCAAGTCGTTCACTATTGCTACTACCATTTACATAATAATAACCTGTAGTACCTTGAGCTGATGGCGATGTGAAGGAATCTAAATGTATACTTACAAATATATCTGAATTTGTTTTATTTCCTACATCTACACGCGCTTGCAATTCTTCCACATCAGTTGCAGGCTGTGGAGCAACATCTGTATCTGTTTTTCTTGTTATATATACTTTTGCTCCGGATTGTTTTAACATTTCTGCTAGATTTAAGCCAATACGTAAAGTTGGGTCTTTTTCACGTACTCCAGTTGGTCCAATTGCTCCAGAATCACTGCCACCATGACCTGGGTCAATAGTAATTCTCTTACCTTTTAACACGGATTTTGCATTTTTATCAATATCAAAATCTTCATTAACTCTATAGCTAGTATCATTACTACTGCTACTTGTAGAGCTTCCTGTAGTAGAGCCTATTGCAGCATAACTAATGTTACCAAAATCCATTGCTACCCTATAAGGTGTTTCTCCGCCTACAATACCAAAAATATCATAACCAGATTTTTTTACATCAGTTTCTACAACAACTCTTACTACATTATCTTTAAATTGTGCAACTCTTACTTTGCTAGCATATTTACTATTGATATCTACTTCTTTTTCTATATTCTTAGCCAAAGCAGCATCATTTAAATCTATAACTACTCTATCAGGTGAAGATAATGCAAATGATTGATAATCTACTTCTTTATCAGCGTCAACTACAATACGAACTTTATCGCTATTATTACTAATTCTTAAATTCTTTATTGTAGCCGTTTCGCTAGCTGCAAAAACCATACTTTGCATACAAAGCAAAGTAAAAAGACATACTAAGGAAAAAATATATAAACTTTTTCTCATTACGTATTTTACCTCGTACTAATATTATATTTCGCTTCTAATTTTTTGAAGCCCCATGTTAATATAAATGTCATAAATAAATAAAAAATAGCTGCTACTAAAAACGGTGTCATATCAAATTCTCTTTGTACTATAGAACGAGCTACTCTTAGTAAATCATTCATAGCCAAGATGTAAATAAGTGAAGTATCTTTCACTAAATTTATAGTTTCATTACTTACAGGTGGCAATACTATGCGTATTACCTGTGGCAAAATAACATGTCTCATCATTTGTGGATAATTCATACCTAAAGCTTTAGCAGCTTCATATTGACCCTTATCGACAGATTGAATTCCCGCTCTAAAAATTTCAGCAAAATACGCTGCATAGTTCAAAGAAAATGCTAATAATGCAGCTGCTATATCAGGCAAACGAATTCCAATCATTGGCAATGCAAAGTAGACAAACAATAATTGTAACATAAGTGGTGTACCACGCATTAACCAAATATATACCTCTGTCAAATATCTTATTGGTTTTATTGATGATAATCTAGCTAAAGAAAATAGCATACCTAACGGCACCGATAATACCAAAGTAATAAAGAAAATCTGTAGTGTTACCTGTGACCCTTCTAACATCGGTAATACTATTCTTAAAAGGTTATCCATAAAATTTATCAACTCCAAAACTTACTTGCTCATTAAAATCCCAGTATAGTTATTTTACAACAAAGATACATAAAATACAAAGATTAATTATTATTATCTCAAAATATATTTGCCTTACTTATATAAAAAAATGTATAATCTATATAGGCAAATTTTTAGTAAATAAATTAATAATATTAATATTAAAAAGAAAAGAGGTTATTTTATTGAGAAAAAAAATTAATAATGTAGTAAAAAGCAATGTTGAATTACTTACTTCCCCTTTTATGACTTTCTTTCGTCATGAAGCTTCTAGTGGTATAATACTTTTACTTTTTGCTATATTAGCATTAGTGCTAGCTAATACGAGTTTATCCACTTTCTACAATGAAGTTTTAAATACACAAATCCCATTAGGTCCAGCCAAATGGCATTTAGATTTAACTATACTTTATTGGATTAATGATGGACTCATGGCAATTTTCTTCTTTGTTATCGGTCTTGAAATCAAACGTGAATTTCTCTTTGGCGAATTAAAATCTTTATCTGCCACCATCTTACCTATAAGTGCAGCTATTGGTGGTATGATTGTTCCAGCGATTTTATATTATCTTGTAAATATGGGACAAGATACTGTTTCTGGTTGGGGAATTCCTATGGCTACAGATATCGCCTTTTCCTTAGGTATCTTAGCAATCGCTGCTAGTGGTGCACCTCGCAGTATTGCCATTTTCCTCACAGCTTTAGCTATTGTTGACGACTTAGGTGCTATTATTGTTATTGCTATTTTCTATAATTCTAATATATCTTTTGCTGCTTTAGGTATTGGTTTAGTTGCACTTTTGGGTGCTTTTATTCTCAATCGCTTAAATTGCAGAAATTTCCTTCCTTATTTATTAGTAGGTTTAATTGCTTGGGTTGCCTTCTTAAATGCAGGTATTCACCCTACAATCGCTGGCGTATGTTTAGGTATGTTAATTCCTGCTGATAATAAAAACCGTGAAAATTCTTTACTCCACAAACTAGAACATAAACTTGAACCATGGTCAGCTTATGCTATCATGCCTATTTTTGCTCTAGCAAATGCTGGTGTTACTGTTGAAGGCGGTATTTCTGATATTCTTTCTCCTATTGGTATCGGTATCATCTTAGGTCTTTGTATTGGTAAGCCTCTAGGTATTTGCGGTGCAGCTTTCATTTTATTTAAATTAGGCTTTGCTAAAATGCCAGAAGGCGCTAAAACTACTCAATTAATTGGTGCTGGTTCTTTAGGCGGTATAGGTTTCACTATGTCCTTATTTATCGCATCTTTGGCATTTGACAATGCCTCTTACCTTGCTAGTGCCAAAATCAGTATTTTATGTGCTTCCGTATTATCTGGTATTTTAGGGGTAATTATATTTAAAACTTCTAAACTATTCAAAGCCTAAATATTATGGTAAGCTATTAATAATATAAATTCTATTAAGAAGGTGCCCTTATTGAGTGAAATAACCAATGGAATAAAAAATGCAATTGTTAATATAAAAATAATTGGTGTTGGTGGTGGTGGTAATAACGTAGTAAAACGTATTGCCGAAAACACTGATTTAGATTTAGACTTAATTGCAGTTAATACCGACCACAAACAGTTAAAATCTTTAACAAGCGATAATATTACAAAAATCCAAATAGGTACAACTTTAACTAAAGGTCTTGGTTGTGGTGGTAATGCTAACTTAGGTCATGAAGCAGCCGAAAATGATGCTGAAGTGATTAAACAAGCATTAAAAGGTGCTGATATGGTCTTTTTAACAGCAGGACTTGGTGCTGGTACTGGTACTGGTGCATTACCTGTAATCGCTAAAATTGCCCACGATATGAATATCTTATCTGTCGGCGTAGTAACTGTACCTTTTACTTTTGAAGGAGCACGTAAACAAAAATTAGCTGAAGCTTCTATCAAAGAATTAATGCCTTATATGGACGCATTAATCACTGTTCATAATGATAATTTATTAAAAATCAAAACAAGCACTAAATTAACACTTTTAAATGCTTTCCGCATGGCTGATATGGTACTCCGTCAAGGTATACGCTGTGTAACTGAATTAATTTTGACAGTAGGCGTTATCAATGTTGACTTTGCCGATGTAAAATCCATCTTCCAGCAAAGTGATCATCCTGATGCACTCTTAGGTATTGGTGAAAGCAGTGAAAGTGCTGTAGATGCTGTAAAAGAAGCTATTAGTAGTCCTTTAGTAGAAAGAAGTTTATCTGGTGCTCGTGGTATTATTTTAAATATCAGTGGTAATTCTTCTTTATCCTTGTATGAAGTAAATGAAGCTAGTAAATTCATCAATGAACATACTCATCCAGACGTAAATATTATCTTAGGAACAGTAATCAATGATAATTTAGGCGATAAAGTTCGTGCTACTATCATTGCTACTGATTTTTCTGATAATGCTTCACCAAATGAAGAAAAAGCTTCTACAGAAAATAAAGATACTGCAACTAAAGCTACAACTGATAATACTGCTAAGCCAAAAACAGATGATAGCTTAAAATTACCAGATTTCATGAATAAAGAAAAAGACAATAAAAAAAGTAGCTTTTCAGCATTTCCATTTTTCAACTTTAAAAACGATATAAAATAAAATTTACTTTATCAAAACTAAATGCACTAAATAGACTAATCAAATTAAAATTAATCTGTTTAGTGCATTTTATCTATTAATGAGGAGAAATCTATGTTAAACCGTTTTAGCCGTACAGAATTATTATTAGGCGAAGAAAATATGTCTAAATTAGCCCAAAGTAAAATTGCCATCTTTGGTATCGGTGGCGTAGGCTCTTATGTGGCAGAAGGATTAGCTCGCTGTGGTATTGGTGAATTCATTTTAATTGATAGCGATGATATATCACTAACTAATATCAATCGTCAAATACATGCTCTTGAAACAACTATTGGTCAGAAAAAAACATTAATGATGAAAGAGCGCATACTAGCTATCAATCCGCAAGCAAAAGTTACAACTATAGAAAAATTATATACACCTGAAAGCAATTTTTTCAATTGGGATGACGATTATACCTACATTGTTGATGCTGTAGATGATGTAAAAGCTAAGATTAATTTAATTGTAAATGCCAATAAACACAATCTGCCAATTATGAGTTCTATGGGCACTGCCAATAAATTAGACCCACAAAAATTCGTAATTACAGATATCTATAAAACACATACTTGTCCTCTTGCTCGCATTATGCGCAAAACATTAAAACAACAAGGTATAAAAAAATTAAAAGTCCTTTATTCTACAGAGGAACCTTTTACTAATTATACTGTAAATTTTAAAGAAAATACCTCTAAAGATAATAGTCCTGCTTCTACTCGTAAACAACCTTTAGGAAGTATTTCTTTCGTGCCACCAATCGCTGGTTTAATGATTGCAGGAGAAATCGTTAAAGATATTTGTCAAATAAATAGATAAAATAAAAAAGCATTAAAGCTGGAATGAACTGCACCCCAAAAGTTGGACAAAAAACAACTTTTGGAGGTGCAGTTTTTTTATGACTAAATACTCAAATGAATTTAAAGTTAAAGCAATTAAAATGGTTTTAAAAG
>OGZF01000015.1_pt1 | contig 173185 bp, 157 predicted proteins | sample 1576771 | NCBI WGS metagenome assembly OGZF01 (sample SAMEA3541536, study PRJEB24748) | human gut metagenome | biome: human gut; feature: human-associated habitat; material: faeces | place: China | collected 2012
TTAACCTTATGCTATATATCTGATTTTTTCTGCTTTCGCCACATTCACGCTTAACTTTATTTCATGTTTACGTTGTAGTTCAGATATCTTTAGGGTTTTCCAGCAATTCAAACAGTATGGGATAGCTCTTTGTCTATCTCTACGTACATATTTCTATATACGCTGACTATTTTATTCGCCTAACTCATGATTAAAATCACAAGTGTGCAGCTCACAATTAATCAATAATAAATTTGTCAAAATTTCATCTCCCCAATAAATCATTTAATACATAAATTCATCTAAACTTTTTTTAACTGCATTCATTGCTTCTATTATATTTTTTTGTTCAATTATCTGAATTAAATTTGTATGGTTTTTAATACTCAATGATATGCCATTTTCACTTAATAATACTTTTTTTATAAATGGTTCAAAAATAGTTATAACCGTAGCTAGAATAGTTTCCACTAAATGATTATGTGTTGCCTTTGCTACAGTTAAATGAAATTGCATATCTAATTCTACAAAAGACTCTATGTTATCATGTCCATTTTCCAACAATTCCTTTGTTTTTAATACAATAGTTTTAACCTCTGTTATATCCTCAGCTGTTGCTTTTTTTATTGCCATTAAAATTACCATAGTTTCCAATAACACGCGTAACTCATAAATATCTTTTGCACATTTAGGTTCTAAAATTAATTTAAAAATTAATGGGTTAAATACATCATGAGAAATTTCTTTTGCTAAAAATGTTCCTTGCCCTCTTTTGGTTTCCAATACTCCTATAGCATTTAACATTTTAATAGCTTCTCTTAAGGAATTTCTCCCTACACCTAATTTTTCACATAATTGTGCTTCAGATAATAATTTATCTCCTGGCTTAAAATCACCTTCTAATATAGCTTGAGACAACTGAATAATTATTTCATTCACTAAACTTTCTTGATTTTTTATACGAGTTAAAGCCACTAAATTCACCATTCTTTACAATATAATATCTTTTAATTATAACTATATTCTAAAAAAATGTAAAAGCATATATAACAAACTGTTAATAATAAAATTATTATTAATGCATCCATAAGTTCATAATAAACGTAATTTATAAAAATATATTTATTTTAAAAATTATCAAAAAGCTATTTACAAAACATAAACAATATGATATATTCTTCTTGTAGGTTGTAGGATATGTGATATTACATAAGGTATATAGGATATTTAATATAAGAAGGTGCAATAATGAAAAATACATCTATTTCTGAATTAAAACAAATTGCTATCGAGCTTAGAAAATCTGCCATAACAATGATTTATGAAGCTCAATCTGGTCATCCAGGTGGTTCTTTATCCGCAGCAGATATCATTACTGCTTTATATTTTAAAGAAATGAATATCAATCCCACTAATCCAAAATGGGAAGATCGTGATCGTTTTGTTCTTTCTAAAGGTCATGTTTGTCCAATTTTATATGCTGCTTTAGGAAAATTAGATTATTTCCCTAAAGAATATTTACACAAATTAAGACAAGAAGGTTCTATTCTTCAAGGTCATCCAGATATGAAAAAATGTCCTGGTATAGATATTTCCACAGGCTCTCTAGGTCAAGGGTTATCTTGTGCTGTTGGTATGGCTATTGCCGGCAAAAGAGATAATAAAAATTATCGTGTATTTGCTATGCTTGGTGATGGCGAATGTGATGAAGGTCAAATTTGGGAAGCTGTAATGGCTGGTTATAAATACCAATTAAATAATTTAATCGTTTTTGTTGATAATAATAAATTACAATTAGACGGAACTTGTGATGAAATCATGCCAAATATTGATCTCGGTAAACGCTTTGAAGCTTTTGGCTATGAAGTATTTTATATTGACGGTCATAATATGGAAGAAATTGTAGCTACTTTAGATAAAATCAGAGCTTCACACAATAATCTTCCTAAAGCAATAATAGCTGATACTATCAAAGGTCGCGGTGTTTCTTTCATGGAAAATCAATTAGGTTGGCATGGTGTTGCACCTAACGACGAAGAATATAAACAAGCCATGGAAGAATTAGACGGAGGGTTAAAATAATGGATACTACAAAAAAAATTGCTACACGTAATGGTTTCGGAGAAGAAATTGTTGCTCTTGGTAAGCTTAATGATAAAATTTATGTAATTGATAATGATATTGGTAAATCTTGTAAAACTAGCGCATTTATGAAAGAATTACCTCAACAGTACTTAAATGTTGGTATTGCTGAACAAAATGGAGCTGGTATTGCTGCTGGATTAGCAACTTGCGGAAAAATTCCATTCGTTGTAACTTATGCGGTTTTTGGTTCTCTTCGTATGTGTGAACAAATTCGTCAAGAAATTTGCTATCCAAATTTAAATGTAAAATTTGCATGTTCTCATGGTGGTGTTACTCCAGCAAATGATGGAGCAAGTCATCAAGCCATTGAAGATATGGGGGTTCTTCGCACTATTCCAAACATGACTGTAATCATGCCAGCAGATTATTATGCTGCTAAAAAACTAGTAAAAGCTGCTGCTGAAATATATGGTCCTGTATTTTTAAGATTCACACGTGATAATATTCCTGTTATTTATGATGAAAATACAGAATTTGAAATTGGTAAAGCAGTAAAATTATCTGAAGGTACAGATATTGCCATTATTGCTAATGGTGATACTGTTCGTTTAGCTATTGAAGCCAAAGAAGCTTTAGCTAAAGATGGTATTTCTGTTCGTTTATTAGATATGCATACTATTAAACCTTTAGATAAAGAAGCTGTTACTTCTTGTATCAATGATATTGGAAAAATTATTACAGTTGAAGACCATAATATTATAAATGGTTTAGGTAGTGCTGTTTGTGAAGTTGCTGCAGAAATGGGTAAAGGTAAAGTTCATCGCATTGGTATTCAAGACCAGTTTGGACAATCTGCTCCATATGAACGTCTACTTGCTATGAACGGTATTACTGTAGAAAATATCATTGCTCAATCTAAAGCATTAATAAAATAATAATAAATAAAATTTTTACGATAATATATAAAAGGAGTCTTTCATTATGTTAGATTTTACAAACCAAGTTGTAGTTGTTACTGGTAGTGGCTCTCCAAAAGGTATCGGTCGTACAATAGCAAAAACATTTGCTAATCAAGGAGCAAAACTTGTCATTGTTGATATCAATGAAGCAGGTGTAAATGAAACTGTTGATATTATCAAAGAATCTGGTCATGAAGCACTCGGCATAAAAGTAGATATTACTTCTAAAGAATCTGTTGATACTATGGTCAAAACAATCATGGACAAATTTGGTCGTATTGATGTTTTAGTTAACAATGCTGGTATCTCTCAAAAAGTTACTGTTGAAGATATGACATTAGATGATATGAAACGTATTTTCAATGTTAATATGTTTGGTTTATTCTTATGCACTCAAGCAGTTATGAAAGTTATGAAAAAACAACAATATGGTAGAATAATCAGCTTATCTTCTGTATCTGGCAAACGTGGTGGCGGTATATTTGGTGGTGCACATTACTCTGCATCAAAAGCAGCTGTTTTAGGTTTCTCTAAAAATCTAGCTCGTGAAGTCTCACAATATGGTATTACTGTAAATTGTGTTTGTCCTGGTCTTATTAATACAGAAATTTGGAAATCACTTCCTCAAGAACAAGCTCAAAAAGTTATCAGTGATATTCCTATTGGTCGTCCTGGTGAAACTCAAGAAATTGCAAATACAATTTGTTTCTTAGGCTCTAAAGAAGCATCTTATATTACTGGTGAAGATATTGATATTAATGGCGGATCTCATATGGATTAATATCTTAAATATTTTCTATAACATAAAAACCCCCTAAATAAAAATCAGCAGAGTCACTCTGCTGATTTTTTTATAACAAAAACTTAAGATTCAATTATTTTCTTTATTTTCTAAATTATGCTATATTTAAGAAAAATAGGGTATATATTGTTATAGAAATTATATATTAAGGAGTATATTATTATGAAAAAAATTTTTTCTATATTAACATTTTGCTTATGTACACTTTTAGCAGGCTGTGGCTCTGATAATTCCTCATCTATTTCCACTAATGATAATAATGAATATCAAAAAATTCAATTAGTAATGTCTGTCAATGGTACAGATACGCAAATTGATTCTAAAGTTGCTAATAAATTTGCAGATTTAGTTTCTGAAGCCTCTAACGGTAATGTTACTATATCTGTATATCCTAATGACCAGTTAGCTAGTGGAAATGCTACTAAAGGTATTGAAATGCTAGCAGTTGGTGCCGTTGACCTCGCAGCATATGCTACAAGTGTAATGGCTGTTCTTGATGAACAAATTGGTATTGCTACTATACCTTATACCTTTAGCAATTATACTGAAGCTAAACAAATCATCGACACTAGTGGCGGTAAATACTATGAAAAATTATTAGCAGATAAAGGAATTACATATTTAGGCTCATTCCATAACGGATTTAGACAAATTTCTAACAATAAGCATGAAGTTCGCACACCAGAAGATGTACAAGGCTTAAAAATACGTGTTCCTGGGGGAGAAGTTTATATGGATTTTTTTAATACTTTAGGAGCTGACCCTATTGCTATGAGCTGGAGTGAAGTATTTACAGCTATTCAACAAGGAACTATTGATGGTCAAGAAAATGGTGTCAGTATTACAAAATCTGCTAAAATGAATGAAGTCCAAAAATATATTACAATTTGGAATTATTCTTACGAAAATGACTTATTTGTTGCAAATTCAAAAATTTGGAATACTTTAGAGCCTAAAACTCAACAATTATTAAGAGAAAAAGCTAAAGAAGCTTGTAATTGGGGTCGTCAACAAGTAGAAAATGAAGAAGATGGTATTATTGCTGAATTTGAAGAAGATGCCATCATAGTAACTAAATTAACCCCAGAAGAATTAAATGCCTTTAAAAATGCAGTAGAACCAGTCCGTGAAAAATTTATTAATAAATATGGAAAAGAAAATTACAATGCTTTTATTAATAAATAAAATTTAAGAAAGGAGTTATATATAATGTCCACATTTGATAAAATTTTTGGGAAAATAGAGGAAATCATCGCTGGTATATGTTTGACCATCATGTCTATATTAGCTTTTACAAATGTATTAGCTAGATACTTCTTTCATGCATCATTTTCTTTTTCCGATGAAATTACAACATATTTATTTGTTTTACTCAGTCTTATAGGTGCCTCAATTGCCGCTAAACGTCATGAACATTTAGGTTTTACAGTTATTGAAGATTTAGTACCCCCTACTGTAAAAAAAATACTAAATTTTATAAGTTATTTAATGGCAGTGATATTCACAAGTATTATTTTTTACTACGGTATATTAATGGTAATCAGTCAATATACTCTAGGGCAAAAAACTGCTGGTATGCAATGGCCTGAATGGATTTTCGGCTCTTTTGTTCCTATCGGTTCATTCTTTGTTCTAATTAGATTTTTACAAATATTAATTCATATTATTTCTGGTAAAAACCGTAAAGATGAACGTAAAGCTCTTCAAGAACAACGACAAAAGGAGATGATGTAATATGTTATCTATTATTTTATTTACTTCTTTTGCTATATTTTTGTTAATAGGTACACCTATTGCTATTTGTTTAGGAATGTCTAGTATTTTTACTATTATTGCAGATGCCGGAACTCGTCCTTTAGATACTGTTATGAGTGTAGTTCCTATGCTAGTATCATCATCAAGTAGTAAATTTGTTTTATTAGCTATACCATTTTTTATTCTCAGTGGTAATATCATGGAAAAAGCTGGTATTTCTGAAAAACTCATTCGTTTGGCTGAAGTTTGCGTTGGTCATATAACAGGTGGACTTGCTATCATTTGTGTTGTTGTTGCTTGCTTCTTTGCTGCAATTTCAGGTTCTGGTCCAGCTACTGTTGCCGCTTTAGGTATGATTATCATTCCTGCAATGGTTTTTGCTGGTTACAATTCTGCATTTTCTTCAGCATTAATGGCTGCAGCTAGTGCAATTGGTGTTATTATTCCTCCAAGTATTACTTTTGTTATATTTGGTTCTATTACAGATACATCTATTGGCTCTTTATTCATTGCTGGATTACTACCAGGTATTATTATGGGAGCTGGTCTCTTAGTAGTAGCTCTTTGGAAAGGTAGAAAAATGAAATTAGAAGTAATGAATAAAGCTACTAATAGAGAACGTTGGTTGGCTTTTAAAGATGCTATCTGGGGACTTATGATGCCTGTCATAATTTTAGGTGGTATATATGGTGGTATATTTACACCTACAGAATCAGCTGCTGTTGCGGTTATTTATGGTTTATTTGTTGGTGTATTTATTTATAAAAAAATTCATTTCAAAGAATTTTGTCATCTTTTAATAGATTCAGCTAGCACAACCGCTGTTGTTATGTTTATTACAGCAGCAGCTACTATTTTTGCTTATGTATTAACACGTGCTAAATTAAATATTACTATTGGTGATGCTATCTACAATTTCACAGGTGATAGTACTATATTGTTCTTAGTTTTAGTAAATATAGTTTTCCTCATTGCTGGTTGTTTTTTAGACTCAACATCTGCATTATATATTTTCGTTCCTTTATTCATGCCTGTTGCTTTAAATTTAGGTATTGATCCTATTCATTTTGGTGTAGTCATCATTGTAAATTTAGCTATCGGTTTATTTACTCCTCCTGTAGGTATGAATCTATACGTAGCTTGTGGTTTAGGTAAAGTTTCTTTAAAAGAATTATCCGTAGCTATTGTTCCTTTTGTTATTGTTTCTTTATTAGTTTTATTATTAGTAACATATATTCCTCAGATATCTCTTATTTTTATATAAAGTAGTTTTTCTTAGACTTCCCTTTTTTATTATTTTTATTATAAAAAACACTTCTAAAATAAAAATATATTTTAGAAGTGTTTTTTTTATTCTGCAAAAGAATCACCCAATGTTTTTTCTACTAAGTCGAAAACTCTAATAATATCTCTTTTTTCAATTAAATCAACTATTGCATAATGGTTTTTTATACATAAAGCCAACCCATTTTCTTTTAATAAAACTTTTTTAATTGATGGTTGAAACATTAATACTAAAGTTTCTAAAATAGCTTCAATTAAAGGATTATGCACACATCTTGCTATTTGCAAATGAAAATCTACATCTAGTTTTACCAATTCATCTACAGATGCAGTTTTGTTTTTGGCTATAGACACTGTTTCATCTATTAATTTACGAATAGACTTTATCTCTTCTACAGATGCTTTTTTTATTGCCATTATAATTACAATTGATTCTATCATTACCCTCAATTCATAAACATCAACCGTACTTTTGGGTTCTAAAATCAATCGAAAAATTAATGGATTAAATACATCATGTGATATAGTTTTTCTCAAAAAAGTTCCTTGTCCTCTTTTTGTTTCCACTACTCCCATAGCATTTAACATTCTTATTGATTCTCTTAAAGAATTCCTACCTACCCCTAATTGTTCACAAAGTTCCGCTTCAGAAGGTAATTTATCACCTGGTTTGAAATCACCTTCTATGATTGCTTGTGATAATTGAACAATAATTTCTTTTACTAATGTATCAGAATTACCTATTCTCTCTAGTCCCATAATTTCACCAACTTTTATTATACTTATTCTATATTAATATTATAATATAATCTTAGTATATTTAGAAATATAAACTATCTATTCTATACTCATCTATATTCAGGAAAAAATCATTTTAGATATCTATACTATATCTTGATTGTAGAGAAATATAAAAAATAGTATAATTATATAGTTTAAACATATTTTTAAAATCATTTATCTAGGAGGTTTTTTCTTGCGTGATTTTTGTCTAAAAAATAAAAAATTACTGTTGGGAATATTTGTTTTAGCTATTTTTTATCTCTATTTAGCCCATTTAGGCTCTTATCATTTAATGGATCCTGATGAAGGTCGTTACAATCAAATACCTCGTGAAATGTTACTTAGTGGCGATTTTATCACTCCACATTTAAACGGTGTAGAATACTTTGAAAAACCTGCTTTTCAATATTGGTTTACTGCCATCATGATGAAAATTTTCGGCGTTACAGAATTTGCCGGACGTATCTTGCCTGCATTATCAGCTATCGGTTGCGTTGGTCTTGCTGGATTTTTAGGCACAATGATGTATTCTCGCAAAGTAGGTCTACTCGCTAGTGCTATTCTAGCCACATCTTGTTTAAATTTAATCGTTGCCTCAATTAATATTTTAGATATGGCTCTGACTTTATTTATGACAGCCTGCATGGTATTTTTCTATGCTTTTGAACGCTCAGAAAAGAAAAAATGGCTTGTTGCCTTTTATATCGCCATGGGCTTTGGTGTTTTAACTAAGGGCTTAGTTGCCATAATCTTACCATTTGGTATTTTATTTTGGTACACAATTTTAACAAAAAGACCTCGTTTATTCTTAAAATTATTTTATCTACCTGGAATTTTAGCTTTTCTCATCGTTACTGTTCCATGGTTTTATCTCGTTTGCCAAGCAAACCATGATTTCTTTTATTTCTTCTTTGTTCGTGAACATTTCTTGCGTTTTACAACTAAAATGCACGATAGATTCCAACCTTGGTGGTTCTTCATTCCATTTGTAATCATCGGCATGTTACCTTGGACTGGATTTTTATTATCCTTATTCAGTAAAAAAGGTGTTATTCGTAAAACAACATCTCAACGCAATCGCTTTGATATCATCTTCTTATTATTATGGTTCTTTATCATTTTCATTTTTTACTCTATTTCTGATTCTAAATTAGTACCATATATTATGCCTTGCTGGATGCCACTTGCTATTTTAATTGCAGCTTCCATCAAACGTTTTGAAGATGAAAATTCTTGGCTTGGTCATAGCTTTTTAATCAATAGCATCTTATGCTTAGCTTTTGTCGGAGCTTTAGTTGGCTATGTCCTAAGTTCTAATTATTTGACAATTGATGAATTCATTGCTGAAGGTGGTTTACTTACAGCAGCATTATTCATCGGTACCATTGCCTCTATTTTTGTTTGGATAAAAACAAAAAGATTTCGTTGCACTGTAAGTGTTCTTTGTGTCATGGGATTTTTCTTTGGTTTAGGTCTTCATGATGTTCAACAACAAGTACACAATAATCAATCCGCATATTATGTAAGCCAAAAAATCAATGAATTAAATCCACAAGACGCTTTAATTGTAAATTATGGCGATTTTTATCACGGCATACCATATTACACTAATCAACGAGTTGCTCTTGCTGATTTCAAAGGTGAACTTGAGTTTGGCTCTGAACATCCAAGTGGTGCAGGTTGGTTTTTCAATGGCGAAGAGTTAAATGATTTGTGGAACAGTCAAAAGCGTATTATAATTGTGGTTAAAGAACGTTATAAAGATAAATGTCTCAATGTATTGACTTCTCCAGCGAAACAAGTATTAACTGAAGGGTCATATACTATTTTGATTAATAAATAATAGTTAAATGATTTGGAGGAATATTTCCATGCGTAAAGAATTTTTACCTTTTGCTAAACCTATGGTTAGCGAAGAAGCTATTGCTGATGTTGCAGACTCTATTCGTAAAGGTTGGCTCGCTATGGGTCCTAAAACAGTAGATTTTGAACAAAAATTTGCTAATTATGTAGGTTGCAAATTTGGTATCTCCGTAAACTCTGCTACTGCTGGTTTACACCTCGCTGTAATGGCACTTATTGAGCCTGGTGATGAAGTCATTACTACACCTATGACATTTGCTAGCACTGTAAATGCAATCGTATTTGCTGGTGGTAAACCTGTTTTAGTAGATATTGACCCTCATACATTCAATATTGATATAAATAAAATTGAAGAAGCTATCACACCAAAAACAAAAGCTATCATTCCTGTTCATTTTGCAGGTCGCCCTTGCGATATGGATGCACTTGAAACTCTTGCAGAAAAATATAATCTTGGCATTATCGAAGACTCCGCTCATGCTCTTGGTGCAGAATATAAAGGTAAAAAAATCGGCTTTGGTCGTGGTGCTCGTCATATTGCTGTATTTAGCTTCCACCCAACAAAAAATATCACAACTGGTGAAGGTGGCATGATTTGTACAAATGATGAAGAAGCAGCTGAACTCATGTCTATGCAACGTCAAAATGGTATGAGTAAAGGGGCTTGGAACCGTTATCAAGCAAATGGTAAAGCTCATTATGATATTTTCCGTCCAGGTTTAAAATATCAAATGATGGATATTCAAGCTGCTATCGGTCGCGACCAGCTCACTCACCTCGAAGAATTCAATAATCGTCGTCGTGAAATCGTAGCTCGCTATCAAAGAGAATTAAAAGATGTACGTGGTTTAATCCTTCCTCCAGAAATTGAAGAAGGCAATGTTCATTCTTGGCATATATACACACCTCTAATTGATATTGATGAACTCGGTTTTAGTCGTGATGATTTCATGGCAAAAATGAGTGCTAAAAATATCGGTACAGCTTACCATTATCAAGCACTTCATTTATTTACTTGCTTTGGCGAACTCACTGGTCTTAAAGCTGGCGATTTACCAAACTCTGAATATGTATCTGAACGTATTGTTTCCTTACCACTCTTCCCTGCAATGACTGATGAAGATGTAACAGATGTTATCGAAGCAATCAAAGAAATCTGTGGTATGAAAGGCTGATAACTAAAAAATGCTAGGAAGTCCTGAAATTTCCATTGTAATTCCAGTTTACAATGAAGAAGAATCTCTCCCTCAATTATTTAAAGAACTCTATCCTGTAATGGAAAATTTACAGCGTAGTTTTGAAATAATCTTTATCAATGATGGCAGTCGTGATAAATCATTTGCCATGCTCTATGACTTTCAAAAAGAGCATGAAAAAACTGTTCGCGTCATTGATTTAAATGGTAATTTTGGTCAGCATATGGCAATCACTTCTGGTTTTGCTAATGTTCGTGGAAAATACATCATTACTTTAGATGCTGACCTTCAAAATCCACCAGAAGAAATCCCTAAAATCATTACCAAAATGGATGAAGGCTATGATGTAGTCGGCACATGTCGTCAAAATCGTCATGACCCTTTATTTAGAAAAGTAGCTTCTCGCTTTGTAAATAGAATGACTAATCGCATCAGTGGTTTGCATATCAGCGATTATGGCTGTATGCTCCGCGGATATAGTCGTCGTATTGTCGATATCATCGTTCAAAGTCGTGAAAGCACTACTTTCATTCCTGCTTTAGGTCAAAAATTTGCCGTAAATCCTATAGAAATTCCTGTCAGTCATCGCGAACGTGAATTTGGCGAATCTAAATATAGCTTTTTCCGTTTACTTCGCTTAAATTTTGACTTAATGACAAGCTTTTCTATAGCTCCACTACAAATGGTTACAATGAGCGGTATGGGTATCTCCCTTTTAAGTATTATCTTCTTCTTATATTTGATTTTACGCCGTATTATTGTCGGACCAGAAGCTGATGGTGTCTTCACTTTAATGGCTATAAACTTCTTCTTGATAGGTGCAACTATTATGGCACTTGGTATCATTGGCGAATATACTGGTAGAATTTATAAACAAATTCAGCAACGACCACATTATATAATCAGAAAAATATATGAGGACGGTGCTAAAGAAGATGAATAGACCTTCTATTGTAGTATTTGCCTATAGTGAACCTGGATATACTTGTCTTAAAACTTTAATAGAAGCTAAAGCTAATATTTTAGCTGTATATACTCATCAAGATGACCCTGATGAAGAAATATGGTTTCATTCTGTATATGATTTAGCTAAGGCTAATAATATCCCTGTATTTAGACCAAAAAAAATAGATGAAGAAGCTACTAATTATATCTTAAATTTAAATCCAGATATCATCTTCTCTTTCTATTTTCGCCGTTTAATTCCTAATGAAATCATTTTAAAACCTCGTTTAGGTGCTTATAATCTCCATGGTGCTCTATTGCCTAAATATCGTGGTCAAACATGTATCAATTGGGCTGTAGTAAATGGTGAAACACGCACTGGTGCCACACTTCATCTCATGACAGAAAAAGCCGATGAAGGTGATATTGTAGACCAGCGTGGATTTGATATAGCATTTACAGATACATCTTTAGATGTTTTCATCAAAGTTAGTAAAATCGCTAGTGAAATCATCAAAGATTGTTTGCCAAAAATAGAAGCAGGTACTATTACTTTGACACCACAAGATGATACACAAGCCACAAAATTTGGCAGACGTCGCCCTAAAGATGGTTTATTGGATTTTTCTAAAGACGCCGTTAGTTTATACAATCTCATTCGTGGCGTTACACATCCTTTTCCTGGAGCTTTTACCTATGTGAATAATAAAAAATTATTCATCTGGTGGGCAAAACCAATCGAAGGAACAGGAAATATCGGCGAAATTGTAAGTACTAATCCACTTTGTATTGGCACTGGAAAAGGTCTACTTCAACTAGAAAAATTACAATTTGAAAATGAAGCTGAATTAGATGCTAAAGCATTTACTGATTTATTGCCAATCGGTACTAAATTCGAACTTGAATAAACTATTATAAATAAAGATAGAAAGAAGTATTTATCATATGAAAATTTTTGTTACTGGTGTAAACGGTTTTATTGGCTCTCATTTCCTTGAAATGGCACTTGCTCAAACAGATTGGGAAATTCAAGGTTTTGACTTAGCAGATAATAATATCACTCAATTCTTGGATAATCCTCGCTTTTCTATGAAAAAAGGCGATATCTTCAAAGAAGAAGCTTGGCTCAATGAACAAATTAAAGAATGTGATGTTCTTTTACCATTAATCGGTATCGCTCGCCCAGCTTATTATATAACTCGTCCACTTTGGACATTCGAACTTGATTTTGAACAAAACTTAAAAATGGTTCGTAAATGTGCTGAATATGGTAAACGCGTTATCTTCCCTTCAACTTCTGAAGTATATGGTATGCCTGATCCTAACAATAAAGTCATGGACGAAGATAACAGTAATTTAATCTTAGGTCCTGTATCTAAGAGCCGTTGGATTTATAGTTGTAGTAAACAAATGATGGATAGAGTAATCTTCGCTTTTGGTCAAGAAATGGGGCTTAAATTCACTTTATTCCGTCCATTTAACTGGGTAGGACCTCGTCTTGATAGCTTCAAAGATGCAAGCGAACATAAAGGTCGTTCCATCACTCAATTCATCTATGATGTTTTGTACACTGGCAAAATAACACTTGTAAATGGTGGTGCTCAACGTCGTAGCTTTACTTGGGTAGGCGATGGCGTGCAAGGTTTAATCGATATCATCACTAATAAAGATGACCAAGCAGAAGGACAAATCTTCAATATTGGTAATCCAGAAAACAACTATTCCATCAAAGAAATGGCTGAAATCGTTGTTGATGAAATGAAAAAATTCCCTGAATTCAAAGATAAAGCCGATAAAGTAGAATTTATCGTTATGGACTCCGATAAATATTACGGTAAAAATTATGATGATATGCAAGATAGATTGCCATCTGTGAAAAAAATGGAAACTCGCCTCGGTTGGAAACCAAAAGCTACACTTCGCGAAGCAATCCACTATACACTTGAATGGTATGCTAAAAATTTAGATAAAGCTTAATTATTATTTATAAAAATCAAAGCCATTGCCTCAGCATTTGCTAGTGGCGATGGCTTTTTAACTAAAATATAAAATTTGGAGGATATTATGGCTAAAAAAATTGCTATAAAAATTGATGTAGATACAAAACGTGGCTATGATGAAGGTGTACCTCGCATGCTTGATGTCTTTAAACAAGAAAATATCAAAGCTACTTTCTTTTTCTCTATGGGTACTGACAATTCTGGTAAAGCTATTCGCCGTATCTTTCGCAAAGGTTTTTTAACTAAAATGCTACGCACTAAAGCACCTAGTACCTATGGTTTTAAAACTATGATGTACGGTACAATTTTGCCTGCGCCTCATATCGTCGAACCAAATCCTATGCCATTTCTTCGTGCTATCAAAGAAAATCACGAATGTGGTATTCATTGTTGGGACCATGTTTACTGGCAAGATAAATTGCCTTTCCTATCTGAAGATACTATAAAAGACGAATTGACCAAAGCCATTAATCTCTTTGAAAAAATCGCTGGCTTTAAAGCTAAAGCTTGTGCTGCTCCTGGCTGGCAAGTAACTCCTCGCAGTTTAAAAGTTCAACAAGAATTAGGTTTTGATTATTGCAGTGATGTTCGCGGATATTACCCATTTTATCCTGTCATGAATGATAAAAAATATTTGCCATTACAAATTCCAGGAACATTGCTCACTATGGATGAATGTTTAGGTAGCACTTTAGATAATAAACTAATCACTGAAGAAAATATCAATGATTATTGGTTAAGTCATTGCGATCAAGAATTTAATGTTTTAACTATCCATTCAGAAATGGAAGGCTTAAAACAATTACCTATTCTTCATGATTTCATTAAAAAAGCCAAAAAACTTGGTTATGAATTTGTAAAACTAGAAGAAGGTAAACATGTTCCTAATATTAAAGAATGTGAAGTTTATCATGGATATTTACCAGGTAGAGCAGGAACAGTTGCTCGTCAACGATAATTAAATAAAAAAGCCACAGCAATATGCTGTGGCTTTTTTATTTATAAATATTTAATTATGGTTTTTTATAACCGCATTTTGGACAAACGCCATCTTCATTCAATGCAATACCACATAATGGACAACGATCAACTTCAAGATGTGGTTCATATTCTTCAGATGCCAAATTAACTCCACTAGAGAAAGTGAGTTTTACAATATTTAATTTATCTTTTAAAAGCTCATAAACAATTTTTATCATACCTTCAACTGTCATTGTTTCTTTTGTAACAACAAGACGACAATCTGGATATGCAGTAGCAAGTTCTGTTTTAAAAGCAGGCCCTTTCATCACATTATTTGGTGCACCATCTTTTATACCTTGCTTTTCATAAACACCTAAAATAGCAGGAAGTAATGGATCATCTTCACGTAAAATTAAAGCATGATCAAAATTTTTCAAAACTTCCCATGCAGTTTTTTGAATTTCATTACAAGGGAATACCATATTTACGCCAGAATTAATAGAACCTTCTACTTCAATAGTAAGAACACCTGTATGCCCATGAAGATATTGAGCTTCGCCCTTGAAACCATAAAAACGATGTGCATACTGTAAATCAAGTTTTGTAATACTTCTCATAAATAACATCTCCTTTGTAATTTTTATTAATTAATAATCTTTATCTATTAATATTATATCAACACTTCTAAAAAATATCAATATTTTTTAGAAATTTTTATTATTTTTTTACATTTACTTCATTATCCTTTAAAATATACCATTTATAATAAAAGCATATCAGTTAGGAAATAGCACCTCTGGTTATTAGATACATTTGTAGAAGAAGAAGACTTGCTATGCGTGGTAGCTTCTATCTTCTACAAAATTAACTCCATTTTGAGGTAATAATTATGACAGATTTTAGTAATGTTTTCTTAATCAGTGATATGGATGGCACATTAATTAATTCTAAATCGCAAATTTCCACTATTAACAAATATGCTTTAAATGAATTCACTAAAGCCGGTGGTACATTTGCAGTAGCTACTGGAAGAACCCTCCACAGTTGTAAACAATATATTCCAGAGCTTCCTATAAATGCACCTAGCATATTTTATAATGGCACAATCTTGCAAGACACGAATAATAATGTAGTCTTAAAAACATTATCACTGCAAACAAAAATTCTTTTCAATTTTCTCAAACAATGTTTAATTCATTGTCCTAACACTTGTATAGAACTTCATACTAAAGATACTTTTCACATTATCACTAAAGAAGAATTTGATGACCCTGTTATCAAACGTGAAAATTTATCTTATATCAGAAGTAATCTAAATGACCTTTATGATTTAGACATCTTAAAAGTCCAATTCTATACAACAAATACTCATACGATATCATGGCTCCATAATTTCGCCAAATCTATGGAGATGGATAAAATTGCCAAATATTTTACTTCTTGGTCTAGTTATTTTGAATTAATTCCTAAAAATGCTTCTAAAGGTATTATGTTGGATAATTTACGCAAAATGCCTATGTACAAGGATAAAATATTTATCGCTGTTGGTGATTTTGACAATGATATAGAAATGCTTCTCTTTGCCGACTACGGCATTGCTGCTCAAAATGCTACGCAAAACCTTAAACAAGTAGCAGACATCATCGGCGTAAGCTGTGATGAACACCTTCTTTTTCATGTTATCAACAAAATTATTCCTAATTTGGATAAACTGATGATAACAACTCTTCAAACTGCATAAGAAAAACCTTCTATGTATAGCCCTAACATAGAAGGTTTTTCTTTTTTTATCTATAAATTTATTTCACAGCAAACTCTTTATAAGCCTGATATAAACGCTCTAATGCCCAATGAATATATTTTGTTGGACAAGCCAAATTCCAACGCTCAAAGCCACTACCTGCTTTACCAAATATATAACCTTCATCAAAATAAAGGCACGCTTTTTGGCGATTGCGCATTTCTAATTCTTCATTAGTTAAATTAAATGCTCTAAAATCAAGCCATAATAAATATGTCGCTTGAAGCTGTGTTATTTTCACTTGTGGAAAATACTCTTGCATAAAATCCATAATTATTTTTTTATTTGTATCAATGATATTTATGACCTCTGTCAACCATTCTTCGCCATATTCATAAGCTAGGCGACAAGCTTCATAACTTAAAATACTACAAGCAAAATCTGCATCAGTTGCTTGTTCTGCTTTAAATAAATTGCGATAATTTTCATTAGCTATAAATACATTAGAAAGTTGCATACCTGCTAAATTAAATGTCTTACTTGGTGCTGTGCAAATAATTGAATGTTCTAATGCTTCTTTAGAAATCGTACCATAAGAAACATGTTTAAATCCTGGCATGATTAAATCAGCATGAATTTCATCTGCCACTACTAAAATATCATTTGCTAAACAAATTTCACTGATTTTAGTTAATTCTTCTCTTGTCCAAATGCGACCGCAAGGATTATGCGGACTACAAAGTATCAACATTTTTGTATTTGGAGCCTTAGCTTTTTCGGTAAATAAATCCCAATCAATATCATATGTTATACCATTATTAATCAAAGGTATTTCCACTAATTTTCTTTGATTGATTTCTATAGCCTTATACATAGGATAATAAACAGGTGTAAATAACATCACACCATCGCCTTTTTGCGTAAATGCTTTTACAGCAGTGAAAAAAGCATTTACTACACTATGTGTTTCTACAAGCCATTTTTCATCAACTATAAAATCATGATGCTTTTGTTGCCATTTACAAACGCTTTCACGATATTTTTTATTCGTGCCTGCATAGCCTAAGATATTATCATCTATAAATTTTTTTAGTCCTTCTGTGATTTCTGGGGCAAGTTTAAATTCCATATCAGCTACAGAAAAAGGAATTACTTTTTCATCTACTAAAGGATTATTTTTCATTTCCTGCCATTTTTGACTGCCAATGCCAAAGCGAGCATTAATATTTTCTAAATCGTATTTCATAAAATACACCTCTTTCATTTTTAATTATCATATTCCCCCATACCCCCATATAAAAATATTTTTACTTTCCTAAATTATAGCTTAATGCTTTGATATCTATGATTTTATTTTAATTTTTATTTCTATCCTATACATAGGCTTATATTTATCATTTATAAATAATATAATGATGGCAAATAATATTATTTATAAGGAGGATTTCATCATGCATATTCCTGATAATTATTTAAGCCCTTCTACTTGTGCTACTTTATTTGTAGCTATGACACCTATCTGGTACTATTCTATCCGCAAGATAAATAAAACTTTATCTGCTGATAAAATTCCTTTAATTGGTATAGGTGGCGCATTTGCTTTTATTTTGATGATGTTTAATCTGCCTATTCCTGATGGCACTACAGCCCACGCCGTCGGTGGAACACTCATTGCTTTACTGCTAGGGCCTTATGCTGCCTGTATAGCTATCAGTGTAGCACTTTTCATTCAAGCTATAATCTTTGGTGATGGTGGTATTTTATCTTTTGGGGCTAATTGTTTTAATATAGCATTTATTTTACCTTTCACAGGCTTTTTTATTTATAAAATTTTAAATAAAATTCATTTATCTCCGTTTTATCATAAATGCACTATATTTCTATCTGCCTATATCAGTATAAATTTAGCTGCTTTTTTCACAGCTTTAGAACTTGGTATTCAGCCATTATTATTTGTAGATAATTTAGGTCAACCGCTTTATTGTCCTTATCCTCTTTGGATATCCATACCTGCCATGGCTTTATCTCACTTGACGATTGCCGGCATAGCAGAAGGTTTATTTACTTTATCTTTATATCTTTTTATCCTCAAGACATCTCCAAATATAATTTATGATAGTCAACAGATAAAATTAAATTCTATTTTTTCTTTATTAGCATTTTTAATTATTATTTCTCCACTTGGACTCATAGCTGAAGGCACCGCATGGGGTGAATGGGCTCCAGAAGAAATTGTAAATGATACTTCTTCGGGGGTTCCTCTTGGATTTATTCCAGAAAAATTATTAAATGGATTTAATTACGAAGCTTTTTTCCCTGATTATACTATGAGTGGGACAACTGATATTTTAGCTTATATAGCTTCAGCTATTATTGGTGTCGCTCTCTTAATCATCATCTTTAAAATACTGGGAAGTATTATTTATGCAAAAAAACAATCACTTTGATAATTCTGCTAAAATTCCTAAATGGCTTTTAACTACAGATGAGTACACACCCCCAAAGGATAAAGATAATTTTTGGCAAAAAACTTTATTTTCCATTACTACTAAATTAATTTTTCTTCGCCATCATAATTATCCCCATAAAAACAGTTGGCTAAATCCCAGTGAAAAATTATTACTCATTTTTCTCACCATAATTTTAATAAATTCTGCACAAAAAATATTTTTTCCTTTAATTATCTTAGCTTTTAATCTAATTTATTTATCGACTTTAAATACAAAAATCATCATTTCTATATTAAAACCGACTTTGATATCAACTTTATTCTCTTTGATAATAATTTTACCTTCTCTATTACTAAATAATACTCGCCTTTTCTATCTGCCTTTTAAAATTTTTATAACTGTTCTTCTTTTAGCTTATATCGCTCAAACTATCCCTTTTTATAGACTAAGTAAAATTCTTCGCCTATTTCATATTCCTGCGATATTTATTTTAACCTTAGATTTAACATTAAAATACATCGTGATTTTAGGAGATACCATTACTAATTTATTAATTTCTCTAAAATTACGCTCTGTCGGTAAAAATAATTTTAAATATCAAAGTCTAGCTTCTATATCAGGCACTACATTTCTAAAATCACAGATTTATACCAAAGAAACATATCATGCTATGATATGTCGTTGTTTTGATGAAAATTATACACCAGTTATTAAACATAAATTTAAATTAAAATATATTTGGCATACTATCGTAATTATCATCTATCTATTATTTTATTTTTTCAGTGAAGGATATTTTCTATGACACCAATTATAAATCTATCTCATATAAGCTATAACTATGAAGAAACTTCTGCTTTAAATGATATCTCTCTTGAAATTTATGCTGGAGAATTAATCTTTTTTACAGGCCCTAATGGTTGTGGTAAGTCCACTTTATTTAAGCTTTTAAATGGTCTAATCTTTCCTACTAAAGGTGAATATTACTTTGATAATAAGAAAATCGATAAAAATACTTTGCAAGATAATATATTTGCTAAAAACTTTCATAAACGCATTGGTTATATTTTTCAAAATCCAGATGTGCAATTATTCAATGCTACAGTATATGATGAAATCGCCTTTGGCCCAAGGCAAATGAATTTAGATGAAGAAATCATTCATCAACGTGTAAATGAACTTTTAATTTATTTAAATATACAACATTTACAAGATAGACCACCTTATCATCTAAGTGGTGGCGAACAGAAAAAAGTGGCTCTTGCTGCAATCTTAGCTCTAAATCCAGATGTACTTATGATTGATGAGCCTTTAAATGGACTTGATAATAAGACTAGACAATGGTTTAAAGAATTTCTCATGGATTTTATCAAAGCTAATAAGACTATTTTGATTTCCACGCATGAACAAGAATTATTATCCCTACCTCATAGTCGCATTATAAAATTCAATGATGAGCATACAATTTTAAATTAAAATCAATTAAAAAAGTGTTGTATATAGCCTAAGACCATATACAACACTTTTATTATTTATGACTATATAAACACCATGGTTCTTCTGCCATATAATTGCCATCATTATAATAAGCAGCTCTAGCTCTACAGCCACCACAGCTGAATTTATATTTACATTTACCACAATTGCCTTCAAATTCAAAAGTACGCAATTTATTCAATACTTCGCTGTTTTTCCAGATTTCATCAAATGGAGTTTTGCGAACATCGCCAAGTTCCATATTTAAATAAGCACATGGCTGTACTTTTCCTCGAGGGCTGATAATGCAATAAGATGTTCCAGCCAAACAGCCACGACGGAAACGAAGTTTCATGCCCATCTGGTCAGCTATACGCATAAATTGAGGTGCGCAAGTAGGTTTTAATTCGATATCCACTTCTTGCTGTTTTTTCATAATTCTTGTGATAACATCTTCATATTCTTTAGCGCGAAGTGTTTCTGCTTCGATATTTTTTCCTCTACCTGTTGGTACTAAGAAGAAAATATGATGAGCTACAGCACCTTCTTTAACGGCAAAATCCGTTAAAGCTTCCAATTCATGTTGGTTCCAATCCATCACTGTTGTATGAATTTGAAATGGCAATCCCACTTTGCGACAATTTCTCATACCACGAACAGCACCTTCCCAAGCATTAGGGAATTTACGGAAATTATTATGCTTTTCTGCATCCATGGAATCAAGAGAAATTCCCATGCCCATAGCGCCAGCATTTTTTAATTTTAAAGCCATTTCTTCTGTGATAAGCGTGCCATTTGTACCAAATACAGAGCGAAGACCTAATTTTGTAGCGTATTCCACAAGTTCTACGATATCTGGGCGCATAAGTGGCTCTCCACCAGAAAAAATCATGATTTTAAAGCCAGCTTTAGCAATCTGTTCTAAAAGCGTTTTCGCTTCTTGCGTATTTAATTCTTCATCTGCTTTACAACCAGCATCACGATAGCAATGGTCGCAAAACATATTACAAGCATTAGTTGTATTCCATGAAATAATCATTATTTTTCAGCTCCTGTAATACCAATTTCTTCATCAGTTAAATAACAAGAAGGGTCTGATTCCCAAAAATCTCCAGTGCGAGCTTCAGCACGTGTTCTGAAATTACCATTACAATTATCTAAGAATTTGCATTTACTGCAACGACCTTTTAATAATGGTTTTCTATCTTTTAATCCTGCCATAATAGGATTTGTTGTATCTTGCCAAATATCACCAAATTTACGTTCACGAACATTGCCAAAAGTATGATGTTGTGTAAATTGGTCAGGATGTACATATCCAAGTGGGTCAACTTCGGCAAATGCCATACCAGAACGGTTACCACCATTCATTGCGATATATTTTTTAATCTGCTGAGCAAGTTCGTCTTTGCCTTCTTGAAGTGCTTTTAAATACATATATACACCATCGCAATGATTATCTACAGTCAAGATTTCTTTTTTCAAACCACGTTCTTCAAAATCACGAGTGCGACGAATGATTATATCCATAGCACGGCGAGATTCTTCAGCTGTTACATCTTCATCCATCATTTGATTGCCACGACCAGAATATACTAAATGATAGAAGCAAACACGATTGATATTTTCTTCTTCAATGAAATCAAAGATATTTTCTAATTCTTGGATATTATGATGATTGATAGTGAAGCGAAGCCCTACGCGTTGGTCAACTGCTACACAGTTTTTAATACCATTCATAGCAGCTTCAAAAGCTCCAGCTTTTCCGCGAAATTTATCATTTACTTCACGAAGACCATCTAAAGAAATGCCCACATATCCTACACCAATATCTTTGATTTTGCGAGCTACCTCTGGTGTAATCAAAGTACCATTAGTAGATAATGTAGGACGTACACCTTTTTTCGCTGCATAGTCTGCAAGTTCAAAGAAATCTGGACGAATTAATGGTTCTCCACCAGAAAATAATAATACTGGCACATTGAAATCTGCTAAATCATCAATAAATTGTTTTGCTTCTGCTGTAGTCAATTCATTTTGATATTTTTTAGCATCAGAACTCATATAACAATGGCGACATTTTAAATTACATGTACGTGTAGAGTTCCAAACTACTACTGGCCCCATGCCTTCTCTTACGCCATTTCTTGCTTTATGAGCATTATCTGTATAACGAAGAGAGTCTCCAAAATATTCTGTTGCAAATAATAATTTCGTTACGCTTATCAAGTTATTTCACCTATTCCTTATTTTAATTCTAGTTTATACAAGCAAATATTTATATATTCAATATATGTATAAGTAATTATGAACGACATTCACATTTACAATATATTTATAATAACAATATAAAGGTTAAAGGTCAATAAAAAGCTTTTATAATAATTTTTCTATTTTGACCAAAAAAATATCTTTTTATCCCCATATATTCTACAGAGATAAAAAGATATTTATATCTTAATAATTTATTCTTTTTTTACCAGCGACTAAACGTTTTAAAGAATTTACTTCACGTGTAAGTCTATTGATAGCTTTTACTAAAGCAGCTACTGGATTTGCTTGTTCTACAGTTTCTACTTTTTCCACTTTAGAAATGCTTTCTTCTTTTGCTTTAACTACTGGTTTTACTTCGATATTTTCTTTTTTCTGTACTGGTGTTTCATCTACATTTTGTACAATTTTACGAGGACGACCTCTTCTTTTCTTTGCTACTTGTTCATTTGCTTTTACTTGTGTTTCTACTTTTTCTACCTTAGTTTCCACTTTTGTTTCTACTGCTTTTTGTGCATTTTTTGGTGGACGGCCTCTTCTTTTTTTCTGTGGTGCTTCTTCTTCTTTTACTTCTTTTTTAACCACAGGTTCAGCTAATTTTATATTTTGCGCCATAGCAGCAATTTTATTTACACGTTTTTTAACTGTTTTTACTTTATTTTCTGTAGTTTCTACTTGTGATACAACTTCTGGATTTTTACGAGGACGACCGCGTTTTTTCTTTGGCATATCCACTGTATATTCTTCTTTTTTTGTTTCTGCTACTGTTTCTACCACAGGATTTTTACGAGGACGACCTCTTCTTTTTTTTGTTGGTTCACTATTCATTATTTTTTCTTCCTTTGTTTTTACTGATATATTTTCTTTAGTATCTATAATCAATTGACCATCAGCATATAATTTTCTCCATCTTGCTGAAGCTCTTTCTATGCGTTTATTGCCTAAAATTGATGGGTCAAAACCTGCTTCAATAAAAATTTCTGTAGGTTTTTTCCCTGCTAAATAATTTTTTACATAATAAGATTTAAATGCTTCTGTATAAATAATTCTTGTTTTTTCTACTGACTCTACATTAGGGTTTTTACTGAGAATTTTTCTTTGTTCTTCGGTAAATACTTTTGCTGCCAATTCATTTCGCCTCTTTCATATGTATATATCTTATTTATAATCATAATATATACCATTGATAAATTCAATATATTATACTAAAAAATCCCCCTAAAATTTTCCAATTAGTCCTAAAATAAGCCCTAATACACCAGAACCAGCCAAAATTTTTATAATTCCCACTTTTTTTCTAACAGCAATAAAAGCTACAATTAATACAAATAAACCTAAATAATCAATATCTGCTACATTTATTGGCATTTTTTCTGTATTGAACAAAGCTAAAAATATAAAACTCATACCAGCAGAACAAATTAATGCTACTACAGCTGGTCTTAAGCCATTTAATATACCTTTAATCACCCCAATATTTCCATATTTAAAAAATAATTTTGCTAAAATAATACCTAAAATAAACGATGGCGTTACAAATCCCAATGTTGCCACAATAGCACCTAAAAACCCTGCTACTTTCATGCCGACAAAAGTCGCTGCATTAATACCGATAGGACCAGGAGTCATCTGAGAAATTGTAAAAATATCTATAAATTCACTCATGCTAAGCCAGCCATGTACATCTATTACTTGTGCTTGAATTAATGGCATAGAAGCATATCCACCGCCAACACAAAATAAACCTACTTGAACAAAGCTCCAAAATAATTCTAAATAAATCATGGTAAAAATCCTTTGCTATTTTTCTATCACTAAATTAATTATTTTAATTATATTTTTTATCCCTCATTAAAATTAAACCAATAATTCCATCAATAACGATTAAATACATTACATTTATATCCGTAAAAAAACTCATACCAAAGGTAAAACAAATAATAAATAAGGATAATATATATTTTTTCTTTAATTCTTTTTTCAATAAATCGTAGGCTACATTGATAATCAATGCTGTAGCACCGCATTGCATACCTTTTAATAACATTTTCACATATGGATTTGTAGCAAATAAATTATAAAAAATACAAATTAAAGATAAAGTGATAAGCGGTGGCAATACAGTAGCTAGTAAAGCTGTCAAAGTTCCTTTTACGCCACGCATTTTATATCCCAAAATTACAGCAGAATTAATCGCCACTACCCCTGGCATAGATTGAGCTATAGCTACTAAGTCTAAGGCATCTTTTTCTTTTATCCATTTATATTCATCGACATATTTTGCCTTCAATAGCGGTATGATTACAAAACCGCCACCCACAGTAAAAGCACTGATAATAAATGTGGATTTAAATAATTTCCAATAAAAATTCTCTGCTTTTTCCATTTCAACATTCCTTTTACATAAAATAAAGAAATCACTATTATCGATTGAATATACAATAATAGTGATTTCAAATTAACTTAAAATACTATTTAAAAAACAGCTTTAATTTCACCAATGATATCGCCACGATGATTTTTCAATACAGGTGGATACATTGACAATAATTTATTATATTCTTCTTCATTAATATAATTAAAATGTTTGAGCATTGCAATTACCATTGGAGTTACTGCTGCATAGCTTCCATCTTCGATTTTAAAAGCCATACCAGATTTTAATTCACGAGAAGCTAAGCAATATACTGCATCTGCACCAATTTTAGCCAATACTCGTCCATTTGTTACTTCTGCTACTGCTTTATCAATTCTACCTGTTCCAGAAACTATCTGCGGATATGCACACATAGCATCGCGAATTTTTATCGCAGCTTCTGTGTATTCGCCCCAATTTCCTTCTTCTGCATTCATCAAGCGAGCATAAGCATATGCCATTTTATCAAGTGGTAAATAAAATACAGGCACACCACAACCATCAATACCAATATCCAATTCATCTTCAGGAATACCAGCTGACATAGCTACTATTTGATGAATGATTTTTTGAGCTTCATGGTCTGGTTTTATATAATCTTCCACTGGTATATTCAACAACTGACAAAGAGCGATAATTGCTGAATGTTTACCAGAACAAGGATTATGCAATGCTGATGGTTTTAAATTATTTTTTACTAATTCTTTGAAAGCTTTTCCACTCATAGGACGAGCAGAACCACAGTTTAATACTTCTTCAGTTAAACCTAATTTATGCAAAATAGATTTTACTGTTTCTACATGAATATCTTCACCGCTATGAGAAGAAGCAAGTATTGCTAATTCTTGTTGTGTTAAATTATATTTTTCAACGCCACCTAATTTTACGAACTGTAATAATTGAAAAGGTTTCGCTGCACTGCGCCAAAACATTGGTAGGTGAGCATTGCCTACTTTATCAATAATATTGCCATCAACGCCAACACAAACAGCATCGCCTCGATGAATATTTTCTACATATTTTCCTCTTGTGTAATGTAATAATTCTACACTCATTTTCTCACCTCAATAATAAAATCTTTAGATTATCTTTTATCATACCATAGCACTTTATTTTTTTGTAGTAATTTATTGATTTTAAAATATCTAGCTTCTATAATTAATATGCATAGAAAAATTTTAAAAATGTGAGTTGAATGTAATGGAAATAGCTTTAATTGCTTTTTTAGCCTTCGTCATTGATTGCATAATTGGCGACCCTAATTCTAAATATCATCCCGTAGCTTTGATGGGAAAATTAATTGATATCCTCGATAAATTATTGCGCAAAGATAATGCTACTGAACCTACAAAATTAGTCTGTGGCTTTATTTTAGTAGCTATATTATTGAGCTTTAGCTATGGCATAACTTATGGCATAATCACACTTCTTGATGTATTTAATTGTCCTAGTTGGCTCAATATCTTTATCCAAGCTGTAATCTTAAGCTTTATGATTTCACCAAAATCTCTAGCCAAAGCAGGCAAAGATATTTATGATGAATTAATCAATCACAATCTTGATGAAGCTCGCAAAAAAGTAAATTATATCGTAAGTCGCGATGCCAATCGCATGAATGAACAAGATATCACTCGTGCCACTGTAGAAACGGTAGCAGAAAATATTGTAGATGGTATTATCTCACCTTTATTTTATTTCTTTATCGGTGGTCTGCCACTCGCTGTACTTTATCGCATGAGCAATACCATGGATGCTATGATTGGCTATAAAAATGATAAATACCTTTATTTCGGCAGAACAGCTGCCCGCATTGATGACGTTTTAAATTTCATTCCCGCACGCATAACAGGGCTTTTGTTGATTATCGTGGCTTTTTATTCTAAATTAAATGCCAAAGGTGCTTTTAAAATGATGATGCGTGATGCTAAAAAACATCCTAGTCCTAATGGTGGTTATACAGAAGCCACTGTAGCTGGTGCTTTAGATATTCGCTTAGGTGGTATAAACTATTATTTTGGTCGTCAATCATTCCGAGCTTATATGGGCGAAGCTATCAATGAGTTAAATGCTCAACATATTCAACAAACCATAAAATTAATGTACAATGTTTCTACTTTATTTTTAATCATTATGTGCATTGGTTATATTATAATCACAAAATATCAAGAACTTAGTCTCTAAATCATAAGTAGGTGAATAATAGATAATGCAAGATACTCAATATAAAAAAGGATTAGTAATCGTTCACACTGGAAACGGCAAAGGAAAAACTACAGCAGCTTTAGGGCTTGCAATCCGTGCATGGGGCGAAGGCTTAAAAGTTTTAATTCTCCAATTCATCAAAGGCAGTTGGAAATATGGCGAATTAAAAGCCTTAGCCAAATTTACTCCAGATATCACAGTGAAACAATGCGGTGAAGGTTTTACTCGCCGAGGTAATACAGATATAAAAATCCATCAAGAAGCTGCTAAAAAAGCACTTCAAGAAGCAAAAATGGAAATGATAAGCAATAAATGGGATATGATTATCTTAGATGAAATAAATTACGCTATTGATTTTGATTTAGTCGATTTAAAAGATGTCTTAGATTTAATCGCCGAAAAACCTGCTGATTTACATCTCGTTATGACAGGACGAGGTGCCAAAGAAGAAATCATTCAAAAAGCTAATTTAGTAACGGAAATGAAAGAAATCAAACACCCTTATAAAGAAGGCATCAAAGCCCAAAAAGGTATTGAATTTTAAATTTAAACAAAAATGCACTCCAAGGAAAGTTTTCCTATTGGAGTGCATTTTTTAATTTTTTATCTTACCTAAAATGCGATTGCAAATAATAAATAATACAATCATATATAAGCATAAAATACCAATAGATAATATGGAAATCTCTTGATTATGTGTAATAGCACGCAACAAAGTTGATGTATGCGTCAGTGGCAATGCTTCAATAAAATAATGCAGTAATAATGGCAATTTATCCGTAGAGAAAAATGTGCCACATAAAAATGACATCGGCAATAAAATATACGTATTAAATCTTGCCATATCTTCAAAAGTCTGTACTGTCATTGCTGCTGAAAAACCAATTTCAGCAAAGATGATACAATTTATAATCAATATAATTATAAATAATGGCGTAATCGCAAATTTCGCACCAAATAAATAAGCTAAAACAACGATAATCGCCGAAGAAATCATGCCACGAAGCACAGCAGCCAAAATCTTTCCTGCTACAAAAGCTATTGGTCGAATAGGCGATACTAAATATTCCTCTAAAGATTTATGATATATGCGCTCTGCATGTACAGGAGTCAAACTATTAAAAGCTATATTCATGGAATTTAAAGCCAAAATCCCTGGAACTAAAAAATCTAAATACGAGCCAGTTCCTGTATTAATACTTCTACCTAAGCCCCAGCCAAAAGCCACCATATATAAAATAGGTGCTACCATACGGCTTAAGATGAATTTTATCATGCGATGTTTCAATACTACCCAATCTCGCCAAAAAACAGTCCAAATATCATATAGCATAATCAGCTCACCGTCCTTCCTGTCAATTCTACAAAGACATCTTCTAAATTGGAATGACGTATAGTTGTCGCTACATCTAAAGTTCCAGCAAAATCTGCGCATTCTTTGCGAGAATTAAAGAATTTATACTCTCTAGACTCTTCACTATCCCATTCTACAACATATTTACCAATTTGCTCACAAAGAGCTTTTGGCGTATCTAATTTTATTAAACTACCTTTATTTAAAATAGCCACTCTATTGCATAGATTTTCTGCTTCTTCAATGTAATGAGTAGTTAAAACTACAGTAACGCCATCTTTTGGCAATCGGCGTATTAAATCCCAAATGCGTCGGCGCACCTGTGGGTCTAAAGCTACTGTTGGCTCATCTAAAAATAAAATTTTAGGATTATGCATCAAAGCTCGCACAATCAATAAACGTCTTTTCATACCGCCAGATAGACTTTTTACCTTATCATTAACTCTATCTTGAAGCTCTACATAATTTAATAATTCTTCAATGCGAGCATGACGCTCACTTTTGGGAATGTGATGCAATCTTCCATGTAATTCCATATTTTCCCAAACAGTCAAATCCTGATCAAAATTTATATGTTGTGGTACTACTCCTATATATTTTTTTACATTTAATTCGTCGTTGAATATATCTTTTCCCTTATATAAAATTTCTCCAGCTGTAGGCTTTGTAAGCATAGTAAGCATGCGAATAGTCGTCGTCTTACCTGCTCCATTTGGCCCTAAAAGTCCAAAGATTTCGCCTTCATCAATCGTCAAATTTAAATCTTTTACAGCCGTTTTTTCTATATTTTTACCTTGTTTATTTTTAGAAACAAAATTTTTCTTTAGGGATTTTATTTCAAGCATATTTATTCCCCTTATTATATTAATTTTTAACTAAAGATACTGGAAAAATTATTTTATCTTCTGGATTTTGACAGTTTTGATACATCTTAGCATTCACACCAAATACTTTAGCTAAATTTTCTACATCAAGTACAGTATTTGGCTCACCTTGCTCAAATACATGTTTATCTTTCAAGATAACTATATCATCAGCATACATACGAGCATGATTTATATCATGTAAGACCATAATCACTGTCATTTTTTCGCGTTTATTCAATTCATCTACTATCTGCATAACTTCTATTTGATGAGCAATATCTAAATAAGTAGTTGGCTCATCTAATAATAAAATCTTTGACTGTTGAGCAAGTGCCATTGCAATCCATGTACGCTGTCTTTCACCGCCAGATAAAGTGCTGACTAAACGATGAGAAAAAGATGTAATATGTGTTTTTTCCATTGCTTCTTCAATAATTGCTTGCTCTTTTTTACTATTCAATGATTTAAACATAGAGCGATAAGGAAATCTGCCATAACTTACAAGCTCTTTTACCGTCAAATCTGTTGGTGTTGTCGCTCCCTGTGGTAATATTGCCATTTTCTTCGCTAGATTTTTTCTGGATAAATGCAAAATATTTTCTCCATCAATCAAGATTTCGCCTTTATATTGACGATTTAATCCTGAGATAGCTTTCAATAAAGTCGATTTACCACAACCGTTTGGCCCTATGATAGCTGTCTTTTTTTCAGCTTTAAAATCAATATTAATTCCATCTAAAATCAATTTATCATGTATTTTTATCATTAAATCAGATACTTTTAAATTAACCATATCAAAGCTCCTTTCTAAGTAAAAATAAAAAGAATGGAGCTCCTAATATCGCCATGAAAATTCCCACAGGCAATTCCAATGGAGCAAAAGCTACACGGGCGAAAGTATCACTATAAGTAACTACAGCTATCCCCAAAAGAGCCGACGAAGGTATCAAGTAGCGATAATCTGAACCTACAAGCAAACGAGCTGTATGTGGCACTATAAGTCCTACAAAACCTAATAAACCAGCTACAGATACAGCACTTGCTGCCAATAATGCTCCTATAGCAGTCAAATAAATGCGTGTTAATTCTACATTAACTCCTAAAGCCTTTGCTATATCATCACCCAATTGCAAAATATTTAAATGGCGTGAACCCAACATTGCTAAAATAAATCCAATTAAAGCATAAGGCCATATAATATCTACATGTGGCCATGAACGAGCCGATAAGCCCCCTACCATCCACATCAAAGCACCATGTATTCTATCACTATATAAAACTAAAATAGCAGAAATACCTGCACCTAAAAATGCTGATACTGCCACCCCTGCTAAGATAATACGCAATGGTCTTATACCATTTTTCCATGCCAATAAATAAATGCAAATAGCTGCAATCATAGCACCGACAAAAGCTATAGGCGTTATTAGATATTCCATAGCAGGAAATAATACAATCACTAAAATACCTGTAAGCCCTGCCCCTGAAGAAATCCCTATGATATGTGGATCAGCTAAAGGATTTTTCATCACGGCTTGTAAAATAGCTCCTGCCATAGCCAAATTCATGCCTACTAATCCTGCCACTATCGTTCTTGGCAATCTAATATTATATAAAATCTGTTGGTGAGGACTACTTACACCATCGATAAAAATATTTTTCAATTCACTTATTGGAATAGCTACTGCTCCACTTATTATACTGCATATAATACCCGAGCAAGCTAAAATGGCGAATACTATCATCATTAGTATTCGCCATTTATTAATCGCTATGCCAAATTTTGTAGTTTGTAAAACTTCTTGTTTTTGCATAGTCATATCAATTCACCATCAATTAAATTTATCTGGATAAACAAGCTTAGCCATAGTTTCAACCGCTTCTGGATAATGAATGCCTGGACTTAGTAAAAATAATTCCTGTGGCAAGAAATATACTTTCTTTTCTTTTACTGCTGGAAGAGTCTGCCATGCTGGATTATTTTCTACATTCTCCATCATAGATTTCTTTATAGTTTCTAGTTTTCCCATACTTGTAACAAAGATAACATCTGGATTTGCTGATACTAATGTTTCCAAACTATATGGCGCAGAAGTTGGATTGCTTTCTAATGGAGTCAATCCCTTAGCAATATTTTCAAATTCCAAAATCTCTGCCGTTGAACCTGCAATACTACCTTCTAACTGTACAGTTACATTTTGAGCTGTACTATGTAGTATCGCTATGCGTTTATGTTCATTTGGCAATTTGTCTTTTATTTCTGCTATTTTATTATCCATATCTTGTATCAAAGTTTTTGCTTTATCTGGATTTCCTGCAATCTGCCCTAAAACATCTACAGTATGTTTTACTTGGTCATACGTACGCATTTCAAGAACAACTACAGGAATACCATTTTCTTCAAACGTAGATACAAATTTATCATTCATACCCTTATAAGCAATTACTAAATCTGGTTGAGCTTCTATTACTTTCTCAATATTAATATTATAGACATTTCCTACTTGTGGTAGATTTTCATCTTCTTTAGGAATACCTGTTTTTGCTGATACCCTAGCCACTATTTTTCCATCAACAGCATGAAGTGGCTCTAAAAAAGATGCTGATAATGGTACTATTCTTTCTGGTTTTTTCGTCAAAACTACTTGTCTATCAGCATCATCTGTAATAGTTAAATAACTATCAGTTCCACTCGAAACATTTTTTTCCTCTGTTTGACTACCACAACCAACTAATATTACTGAAAAACATATTACTAAAGCTAATATACAAAACAAACCATTTAATTTTTTCATAGTAACATTATCTAAGGCAATTAAATACCTTTACTCCTTCTAGTCAAAATAGTTGATAAATAATTTAATTTTTTATCTTTTTGAGCTTGTAAATCATTTATAATTTCCTCATCTGGAAGACCACAACGGCTTACAAGTACAGCATTATCCACCATATCATTTTCAGCTAAAGCATCTACTACTTCAGGATAATTTTTATAAACTTTCATCATTACCACATTATTAGAAACAGCTAAAGCTTTATCAATAGTTTCTTTATCAGCAGTTGCTGGAATTACACTGATGATATCATTGCCTTCAACTAAAGGATAACCTAATTTACTACCAATCGCACAAAATGCTGGCACACCTGGGATAGTTTCAATATTTATATCTTTTTCTTTTGCTAAAAGACGATATACATAAATATATGTACTGTAAAACATTGGATCGCCTAATGTTAAAAATACTACATTTTTTCCAGCTTGTAATAAAGCTAAAATCTCTTCTTTATTTTTCTGCCATGCATCAGTAGTTTCAAAATTAACTACCATTGGAAAAACTTGATATACAATTTCAATATCATCTTTTAAATAAGGTTTAGCTATGCTTAAAGCTACGCTACCATCTTTTTTTTCTGTTTTTGGTGCAATGAGTACATCAGCTTTTTCAATAGCTTTAATAGCTTTCATTGTCAATAATTCTGGGTCTCCAGGACCTACACCAATACCATAAAAAGTTCCTGCCATGATTAAAAATCCTCCTGCATAAAAAGGTATGTGACAAAATTTGCCACATACCTTACTGTATTACATTTTGCATATTTTAGTAGAAACTAAATTACTTAATAAAATAATGCTCTTGTTTATTTTACACTTGCCATATAAAAGCGTCAAGCTTAGGCTACACGGCTTATTTATCTGCTTGCAATGCATCAAAAGCTTCATTTGCTCTATCCACAAATAATTGGCGAACATTTTCATTTTCACCTAAACCGTGAAGATAAGTATCCACTTTGAAACCTTCTTTTTCTAAAATAGATTTATGTGAATCTTCTTCTTCTCCTGCCATATCATTATTAGCATGGTCACCTGCTACCATCATAAGTGGCATCAAAGTTACATTTTTGATTTTCTTAGCTTTTAACTCTTCAATGACATCTTCTAATCTTGGATTACCTTCAACTGTATAAATCAAAACTTTGCCATCATAAAGTTTATTTAAACGATCTTGCATTACAGCATAATATGCATTTGATGGGTCTGGTGTACCATGAGCCATAACAAGTACTGCATCTTTTTTACCTAATTTAGGCATTTGAGATTCAAGTGCTTTCATAGCATCTTCTACATCATCTCTTTGATTTTCTTGTCCCATCCAATACATAAGAGGTGTACCAATAGTCATTTTCTTAAATTGAGTTTTGTAGATATCATAAACAGCTGTTTTATAAGTATATTCAATACCAGGAATAACATCTAAAGAAGTGAGTGCAATGCGATTATAGCCTTCAGCTTTTAGTTGTGCCAAAGCTTCTTCTGGAGTTGGGATATTAATACCTTCTTTAGCTTTAATGCGGTCAATAATAATATGTGAAGTAAATGCTAATACCACTTTAGTATTTGGATGTGCTTTTTGAATTTCATCTACAGTTGCTTCAATTGTTTTTGCACGAGTATCTTTAAAAGTAGTACCAAAACTCATCACTACAATAGCATCTTTATTTGGTGCCTTCATTAGCTGTTCATCTGTTGTATTATAAGTACGTAAACCGATTTCTGTTGCTTTTAATAAAGCTGGAGTTGCAGTCTTTACTTCAGAACTCAACTCATAACCAGAAGCAAAAGATGTTGCAGATACGCCTGTTAAGGCTACACATGCCATAGATGCCATTAAAATTTTTTTCCATTTAGCTTTCATATCGTTCTTTCCTCTCTTAGCTGAGTTATCCCCTTTATCCTACAATTTTCTTTTAAGCTAGGTTAAAAGTCATAAAAAAAATGAACCTTCTGCGCGCTCAAAGGTTCATTTCTAGTATAAAAAATCTCTACATGGAATTATACCGATGTAGAGATAGCCTTATACTGTAATAAATCTCCTACCTATCTCTCGCAGGTCATAACGGTGATTGACAAATAGGCAGTTCTTCTGACTCAAGTTCATCGCTTCTTCAAGCCTTCCCAAGAAAATCTCAGTGACATATTTTTGAAGTCGCTCACTTTCACAGCGGCGGGACCGTAGTAGCTTTTACTACTTTCTCTATTAAGTCCTAGGGACACCTATTCCACTCAATATAAATTATAAATAAAATTAATTAAAAAATTAATTCTATTTTTACCATAACATTTAGTAATAGATATGTCAAGTTATTATTGTGGCTTTTGTACTATCGTTTCTGTCGCTAAACCAAATTTAGTTATACCAATAGCTTTGAATTTATCTAATAAAGCCATTATTTTACCATAATCAATACTTTCATCAGCACGAATAACTACAGCAAAATTATTATTTTCTTCATATTTTTCTTTTGCACCTTGAAGTAATGTATCTTCATCTATCAATTTATTTTCTAAATACAAAGTGCCATCAGCTTTCATAGTGACTAAATAATTAACATTTGTCTGACTTTGGGCATTTTGCACTTTAGGCATATTTACAGGAATAGTTTTTAAATCCACCATGTATAGCGTGCTGAGCATAAAAAATACCAATAAGAAAAACATAATATCAATCATTGGTATAATCATGACTTCAGGCTTAGAAAACGCTCTTCTATCTTTTAAACGCATTGTTATTCACCTCTAGTTATATAACCTTCAATTAGTGAAAAAGCCTGTTCCATATCAGTTACGATACGGTCTATTCTCTGCACAAAATATGCATGAATAGCCAAAGAAACAATAGCTACACAAAGTCCTGTAGCTGTTGCAATTAATGCTTCACCTACACCCCCGGTGATAGCAATAGCTTGACCTTCTTCTAAATTAAATACGCTAAAAGCTGAAATCATACCAATTATTGTTCCCAATAAACCTAATAAAGGAGCCATAGTAACAATTACATTTAAATAATAAAGTCTTTCTCTAAATTTAGAAATACTTATCCCTGATTGAACTTCCAACAACATCATCAAATTGATATTTTTATTTTGCATTTTATTGAAAGCAAAATCGACTAAAGAAGCTAAATCCCCCTTGCTATTTTGTGCTAAATTTCTAGCCTCTTCAATTTTATTATTAATCATCAATTTATAAAAATTTTGTGCAAAAGCTCTTCCTGAATCAGCTTTCATAAAATATAATAAGCGTTCTATACCAATAGTGATAATAAAGATTGAGCATATTAATAATATGTACATTACTAATCCGCCCTTATGAAAATACTCTACACCTTGCATCAATAAGTCCATGAAAAGACCTCCTATAAAAATCTCACTTCTTGTATTATAATTTATTCATACTAATAATAAGCTTATCAAATATAGCTGTCAAACCTAAAATCAAAAAACTTAACAATTAAGGAAGTGCTTTTATGTTTACTACAAAAATCCAAGTCGCTCATCATGATATGCAGGATTTTATTTCTAATTATCAAGACATAGACAAATTTTTGACTTATTGCCAACAATGTAATAATTATAATCATAAATGGTCTTGTCCACCACTTAGCTTTAATCCTAAAACTTATTTGAGCCAATATAAATCTATTTATTTAGTAGCTGTACAAATAAATTACAGTGAAGATACTATAAATAGCTTAACTACTAAAGAAGAAATTAGTACATTTACTCGCAAAACTTTGCGCAAACTAAAAAATGAAATAGCTACTGCTCTACTAAATTTAGAAAATGATAATACAATCTCTCTATCTTCTGGTGGCTGTAGTTACTGTTGCAAATGCAGTAGAACTGTTAATCAACCTTGTAAAAAACCAGATAAAATGCGTCATTCTCTTGATTCTTTTGGCGTAGATTTAGGAAAAGTAATGGAAGATATATTTAATATAAAATTACTTTGGGGCTTAGATAAATTACCAAAATATCACGTATTAATTCATGCTTTAATCTCTAACGAAACTATTTCTGCTACAACTATATCTGACATAATAAGCAAAAACAGCGTATAACTATAATAGTTATACGCTGTTGTTTTAAAAAATATTCTTTCCCCCTCAGTTAAGGGAAAATATATAAAGTTATGGGGGAAAGAGAGAGAGTTAACAAATTATTTTAATTTCCACATAATGTCGGAAAGCATGAGCTGATCTTTAAATTTATCCATATCTAAGTCTTTAGTGATATGAACGAATTCAATACCCATCATATTAGCCCAATCGCGAAGTTGTTCAGCAGTTACAGTGTAGCTGATAACGCTATGATGTGCACCACCTGCTAAAATCCAAGCTTCACCAGCTTCTTCAAGGCTTGGCATTGGTTTCCACATTACGCGAGCTACAGGAAGATTTGGCATTGGCATAATAGGTTTTACGCATTCTACATCGTTAACGATAAGACGCATTCTACCACCCATATCTACAAGAGTAGCTACAATAGCACTGCCTGCTTTACCTTCAAATACAAGACGAGCTGGAGCATCTTTGCCACCAATTCCAAGTTCATGAACTTCAATTTTTGGAGTTCCTTCTGCAACGCTAGGGCAAACTTCGAGCATATGTGCACCAAGGTTATAGCTATCTTCGCCATCTTTACCGAAATGATAAGTGTAGTCTTCCATTAAAGCAGTACCTTTATCAATACCCTGTGCCATAGTTTTCATAACTGCAGTGAGGCAAGCAATTTTCCAATCGCCTTCTGGACCGAAACCATATCCTTGACCTGTTAAATCTTGAGTTGCAAGACCTGGAAGTTGATCCATACCATAAAGGTCTTCAAATGTATTTACAAAACCATCTGCTTTGTTATCTTCTAAGAATTTTTTAATAGCAACTTCAACTTTTGCTTGATAACGTACAGATGCGATATTATCTGTATTCATTTCATATTTAGTTTTATATTCAGCAACTTGAGCATCAATTTGTTCTTCAGTTACTGCGTTGATGTACTGTACTAAATCTCCTACTGCATGAGTATTTACAGACCAACCAAATTTGATTTCTGCTTCTACTTTATCGCCTTCAGTAACAGCAACATTTCTCATGTTATCGCCAAAGCGAATAACTTTTAAATCAGCACTAGCGATTACGCCAATTGCAGTACGCATCCAAGTTGCGATTTTATTTTGAACAGCTTCTGTTTCCCAATAACCAACAACAATTTTACGAGCAAGACGCATACGAGTACCAATGAAACCATGTTCACGGTCACCATGTGCAGACTGATTTAAGTTCATGAAATCCATATCAATTTCTTCATTTGGAATTTCTCTATTATATTGTGTATGAAGGTGAAGATATGGTTTTTGTAATTTTTTAAGACCTCTAATCCACATTTTAGATGGGGAGAAAGTATGCATCCATGTGATAATACCAGCACAAGTATCATCATAGTTTGCATCCATTACAAATCTGTCGATTACTTCAGCAGTAGTACCTACAGCTTTAAATTCAATTTTTGCAGGAAGTTTGCCAGAAGCATTTAAGCCTTCTACCATTTTTTTAGCGTCTTCTTCAACAGCTTTTAAAGCTTCTGGGCCATATAAAAACTGGCTACCTACGATAAACCAAAATTTGTAGTCTTGTAATTTTTTCATAAAAAAACAACTTCTTTCCTTAAAAATATAACTTATATTATTACTTGCAAATAATTCTATTATAATCTGTTGTATATTTAATATTACCATTTGTTTGAAAATTGTAATATATAATTGTCATACAACATGGTTTTATTATAGCATGTATGTTATACAAATTTCAATAGGAAAAACATAAAATTTATAAAAATTTTTTCAATCTTTCCAACAATTCCACTATATAAATAATTTTTATAGTCATCTTTATCTATATAAAGGAAATTATTTTATCTCAACCTTTCTCCTTAATAAAAAAATTCAAAAAAATTTAAAATTATTTACAATAAGTACTTGTCAAATAAAAAAAACTATAGTACAATCTTTTTCGTCAACATATCATACAACTTGATTAAATTATTCAAATTAGTATGATATTTATAATTGTCTGTTAATTCTATAATAAAGAAAAGGTAGGTTTTATCTCATGTCCACAGCTATTGACACTGAAGCGCTTCAACAAAGTAAACGTATGCGCAAATTAGTATCTGTTGCAGCCGGTATGGCTGGTTTGTTGTTTGGTCTTGATATTGGGGTAATCGCTGGTGCATTGCCATTCATTACAGACCAATTATCACTCACAAGCCAAATGCAAGAATGGATCGTAAGTTCTATGATGTTTGGTGCGGCTATTGGTTCTATTATTACTTTATGGATTTCATCTAAATTAGGTCGTAAAAAATCTATTTTAACAGCAGGTCTCTTATTTATTATTGGTTGTTTTGGTTCTTCATTCGCTCCTAATTATGAAATTTTATTAATCTCTCGTATAATCTTAGGTTTCTCCATTGGGGTTGCTTCTTATGTAGCACCACTTTATCTTTCTGAAATGAGTGAAAAAGAACATCGTGGTCGTTTGATTTCCATGTATCAGCTCATGATTAACTTCGGTATCGTTATTGCATTCATCTCTGATACACTTCTTGCTCCAACAGAAAGCTGGAGACTTATGCTTGGTATCATCAGTATCCCTGCATTCTTATTAATAATCGCTGTTGCTAAATTACCAGATAGCCCACGTTGGCTCGCTTCTAAAGGTTTTACAACTGAAGCTCAAAAAGTACTTAACGTTCTTCGTGGTAACAAAGAAAAAGCTCATGAAGAACTCCAAGATATCACAGATAGCTTAAAAGTTAAACAAGCTGGTTTCTCTTTATTCAGAGCAAATAAAAATGTTCGTCGTGTTGTTTTCCTTGGTATGTTCTTACAGTTCATGCAACAATTCACTGGTCAGAACATCATCATGTATTATGCTCCAAAAATCTTCAGTCTTGCTGGTTTTGAAAGCCATACAGACCAAATGTTTGCTACTATCTTAGATGGTATGACATTCGTTATCTTCACTTGGATTTCCATGCAGTTCATCGATAAAACTGGTCGTAAAATCGCACTTAAAATTGGTTTCGGTATCATGGCTTTAGCTCTTATCGTTCTTGGCTGGTGCCTCATGCAGTTTGAAGGCGGAAATACAGCTCAATGGATTTCTTACACTGCTGTTGGTATGACAATTCTTTCCATCGCTGGTTATGCTATGAGTGCTGCACCTGTTATCTGGATTTTATGCTCTGAAATTCAACCTCTTAAGAGCCGTGACTTCGGTATAGCTTGCTCTACTACTACAAACTGGGTATCCAATATGATTATCGGTGCTACATTCCTTTCCCTTCTCGAAGGTATTGGTTCCGCTCAAACATTCTGGTTATATGGTATTTTGAACGTAATCTTCATTTTCTGCACAATCTACATTGTTCCAGAAACAAAAGGTGTTTCTCTTGAAAAAATTGAAAGCAATCTTATGGAAGGTAAAAAACTTCGCGATATTGGTTGCTAATGTTGCTAATAATGAGATAAGTTCAAGGAGGAAAATATTATGTTAATTACAATAGGTCGTCAATATGGTGCTGGCGGACGCGAAGTAGCAGAAATTCTAGCTAAAGAACTTCAAATCCCTCTTTATGATAGAAAATTAGTTGCTTTGATTGCTGAACATCTTGAAAAAGGTTGTAAATTAGAAGAATTAAATCTCACTTATACTAATCTTTATGGTGATGAATCTCCATATGAACATATCTTTGATAATGTTGTTCAAAATGATGATATGTTTATGTTTAAACCTCAATCTAACGCTATAAAACAATTAGCTGATTACTATAAATCTGGTATTTTTGTAGGTCGTTGTGCTAATTATATCTTAAATGACTATAATGCTTATAGCTTCTTTATCGTTGCTGATGACGATTTCAGAACTACTAGAGGTCAACTTGTTTATCATAAATCTTTATCTGAATTAAAAAAAGAAGACCAAAAACGTGCTTCTTACTATAATTACTATACAGGACTTAACTGGGGCGAACCTAAAGATTATGATTTAATAATCAATGTAGCTCGTACAGGCATTGAAGGTGCTGTAAAAGTTATTAAAGAATACGTTGCTAATAATCCTAAATAATCTTGCTTGACATCAACACTTCTTTTATGTTAAAGTATCACATCTTTTTCATAAAAGGAGTGTTTTTTTATGCCTTATGGTGTCCTAGCTGATATTTTTTGCATTATTCTTGGAGGTATTATCGGTCCTAATTTGAATATTAAAATTACATATAAGTATAGAGAACCTCTAATTAAAATTTTCGGCATAAGTGCTTTAGCTATCGGTATCATATCTTTTATTAAGGTAAATTGTTTACCTTGTGTTATTTTAGCTTTAATTTTAGGGTTTATATTAGGAGAATTTTTCGATTTAGATACTAAATTAAAAAATTTACTATCTAAGATAATCTATAAATTAAATTTTAAACATAAATTTAAAAATGAAGAAGAAAAAAATCTATATATGGATTTTTACTTATTAGTCGCTGCTACTTTTTGCGCTAGTGGCACTAATATCTTTGGTGCATTCAATGAAGGTCTATCTGGTGATACTACGATTTTATTTTCTAAAGCTGTAATTGATATTTTCGCCTCTATCATATTTGCCACTAGATTAGGCTATCCTATGCTTTTGATTACTATACCTCAATTTATCATCATGGGCGGTCTATTCTTTTGTTCGCAATTTTTAATGGTATTTATCTCTAATACTATGATTTTAGATTTTATCTCTATCGGTGGATTATTGACTATTATTTTAAGCTTGAATATGATTGGCATTTCTATTGTCAGCATTGTTAATATCTTGCCCGCTCTTGTCATTATTTTCCCTATATCTTATTTATTTTCTTTTATTTTTCTATAATATTTTTCTATAAAAAAAGCGAGTCATATGACTCGCTTAAAATGTTTTTACAGATTCTCTTTCTACTAGATTTGGTGGGAATTTCACACTGACATTCAAACTTGGATTTTCCATCAATTTCAAAAGTTGTATAGCCACTGTTTTTCCCATTTCTTTCTTAGGATGAGCAAAAGTTGTTAAACCAATAGCTGACTCTAATTCCAAATCATCAAAACTTATGATCGAAATATCATCTGGTATTTTTTTATCAATCTTAGTAAATAAATCAACTAAATATCTTGCTATCTGGTCATTATAACAAATAATGGCTGTAGCATCATTTAGACGTCTTAAGATTTCACGGTCTAATTCACCATTCATAATAAGTTTGATATCCTCTGTTGTATACCAAAACATATTTTTTTCTGATTGCAATAAATTATGTTTTTTCAAAGCATTAATCGCACCTGAATAACGCAATTGACCTTGCATATCATCAGATTTAAAAATACCAGCAATCTTTTCATGACCATGTTTTATGAGATATTCACCAGCAGATTGCCCTGCTAGATAATCGTCCATACGCACACTTGGTATATTCATTGGCGGATTAGTATCAGCATGGATAAACACACATGGTATTCCTGCTGATTTTATTTTTTGATAAAAATCTGTATTGATATATGGTATACCACTTTTTGATGGCTCAATAATTAAGCCATCAATATTGTTTTTCAACATAGTATCTAAAATATATGCTTCTTTTTCCACTCTATTATAGGTAAAAGCTAACTGCATGAAATAGCCGTTTTTAGTCAATACTTTCTCTATTCCTTGTACAATACTTGGAAAAATATAATCATCTAAATAAGTTAGAACAACACCTATATTTCTTGTTTTTTTCTTTATTGCTGATTTTGAAGCACATACATATGTTCCGCTACCACGTCTTCTCTCTAGCAATCCTTCGCTTTCTAGTACACTAGTTGCCTGTCTTACTGTTTGACGACTAATTGAGAATTTTTTTCCCAACTCATTTTCAGAAGGCAATCTCATGCCTACACTAAATTCTCCGCTTAAAATTTGCTCTCTTATCCAATTCATTAAATCTATATATTTCGGAGCATCTGCCGTTGCCATTTCCACACCGTCCTTCCTTTTATAAATATAACAACTTCTTTTTTTATATTTATATGTGTATCTATATAGTTTACCAAATAACTACTAAATAATACAACTAATTATTAAAAATATTAAGATGGGGAAATATTGTAATATACAACATTCCCCCATTTTTTTACTATATGTGTTTATCCTCTTTTTGATACACTCTTTGCAGTTTCTGTCACATTTAATACAGTCATTAAATCGCTACCTTTTGCTGCTTCACTAGCTGCTGCAATAGCGCCTTCTACAATTGGAGCATCAGCTATTTTTACACGTTGATGCAACTGCATAGATAATCCTTCAATCGCTAATCCTGCTGATATGATAGAACTACCTACATCTGTAATGATAATTACACCATTTTGTCCATCATCTGCCTCTTCAATGGCTCGACAAATTTTTGCACTATCTGTGCCAAAACTACCATCAGCAGTACCTCCAGCAGCAATAATTTTCAATTCATTTGGGACTACTTTTTTTGCCATATCTCTAACACCTTCAGCAATGCTTACCATGTGTGAGACTATTACTATACCTACCATTATCTTCACCTCTATTTTTTATTTATTACTTTCCATTGAACTCTTAGATGTTAATTTATTTTTATGTTCAGTAATTAATGCTTGCATAATGATAAAAATACATAACAATGCACCAACTACGATTTTAGTCCACCAAGCAGACAATGTTCCCTGAAAAGTTATAAAGGTGAGAATTATACCTTGAATTAATACACCAAATATAGTACCTGGCATAAAAGCTACCCCACCAGTTAATAATGTTCCACCAATGACAGAAGAAGCGATAGCATCCATTTCCATGCCCATTGCATGTAATGTATATCCAGATAACATAGTCCAAGAATATACTACACCACCTAAAGCTGCACAAAAACCACTTATTACATATGCTAAAATTTTAGTTTTTGTTACAGGTAAACCCATTAAGGATGCAGAATTTTCATTACCACCAATTGCAAATATAGTTCTACCAAATTTTGTATATTTTAATACTATAATGGCAATAATTAATACAATTAATGCTACCAAAGCACCAACAGAAATAAATCCTGTTCCAAACATATTTATACGTTCTGAAGCAATGGCTACATAACTTGGATTATCAATATTAATAGTATCTCTAGAAATAACAGCTGTCATACCACGACAAAAAAACATACCTGCCAATGTTACAATAAAGGGTTGCATCTTAAATACTGAAATTAAATATCCTTGGACAAATCCTATAACAATACCAATTAATAAAACTAAACAGATAACTACAGGTATTGCAAGTTCTGTATTCTGTAATAAATATGCTAAACACATACATACAAGTGCAACAACTGCACCTACAGAAATATCAATACCACCGCCACCAGTGATAATTGTAAAAGTTACACCAACAGTAACAATAATTAGAGATGCATTATCAATAAGCAAGTTCCAAAAAACTTGTGGTCTAGAAAAACCATTATACATCGCTATACCAATACCATATAGTACTATGAATAATATTACAGTTACAAAAAATTGAAAATATCTTGAGGCTATTGCGGAATTTATATATTGTTTCATATTCATGCTTTATCCACCGCCTTTACTGTATTTTTTTTGCTCTTATTAAAAATTTCACGGAAATGTTTAGATTGAATTAAACATAAAATAATTACAACAATAGCTTTTACTACTGGTAATTGGTCAGAAGCTACTCCCATTGCATACATAGTAGTTGTTAATGTTTGAATAGTAATAGCACCAATTATACTACCACCAATATAAAATTTACCGCCACTTAATAATGTACCGCCTAAAGCTACTGCTAAGATAGCATCCATTTCCATATTTAACCCAGCATTGTTGGCATCTGCTGCACGAATCAAAGAACTTTCAATTAATCCTGAAACACCTGCACAAAAACCAGAAAAAGCATATACTAAAAAGATAATTAAAGCAACATTTATACCAGCATATCTACTTGCTGTTGGATTAATACCTACCGATTGAATAAACAAACCAAGAGATGTTTTTTTCAATATAAACACAACTAATGCTATCATTAAAATTGCAATAATAATTGGACTTGGAATTATATTACCTGGAATATTTCCACCAATATAGCTAAATGGTGCATAATAAACTGTTATAATTTGTCCTTCAGTAAGTAACTGGGCAATACCTCTACCTGCAACCATTAAAATAAGTGTTACAACCATTGGCTGTATCTTTATCTTTGCTACTAAAAAACCATTCCACATACCGCAGATAACACCAGCTGCAACAGCTGCAATCATAGCTACAATCATTGGATATTCAGCTACACCATCGCCTCTACCACCAATAAGACTACAACAAACAGCACCTGAAATAGCAACTACTGCACCTACAGAAATATCAATACCTGCTGTAGCAATAACAAAAGTCATACCTAATGAAAGAATAATCAAAGATGATGAACGATTTAAAATATCAAACACACGACCATATAATCTACCATCCTGTGTTATCTCAACATCTAAAAATCCGGGAACAAAAATAATATTAAAAATAACCAAAATTGCTAAAGCAACTAAAGGTAAAAAAATTGAACTAGATTTAAATTTTTTTAATTTATCCATTAAACTTCACCTCCAGCAATAGCTTTCATAATGTTTTCTGAAGTAACTTTGTCGCCTTCTATTTCTGCAACTTTTTTACGATCGCGAATAACTGTTATCTTTGTACAAGTTCTAATCATTTCATCCATTTCACTAGAAATAAATATAACAGACATACCTTTAGATTTAGCTAAAGCTACAGCCATTTTTTGAATTTCACTCTTTGTACCAACATCAATACCACGTGTTGGTTCATCTAATATTAATAAATTAGGTTCTGTTATAAGCCAACGAGCAATAATAACTTTTTGCTGATTTCCACCACTTAAATTACTTACTAATTGTTCTCTATCAGAAACTTTTATTTTTAATAATTGAATACAATCATCTGCAAATACTACCTGTTCTTTATATGGTATATATTTAAACATTCCTTTTTTAGCCTGTAATGCCAAAATAATATTTTCACGAACACTTAATGAACCTATTATTCCTTGCACTTTTCTATCTTCTGGACAAAATGCTATTTTTTCATTCATTGCTTCAATTGGATTTTTTAAATTAACTTTTTTACCATTAATTATAATTTCTCCTTTAGTAATTGAATTTACTCCAAATAGCAATTCGGCTGTTTCTGTACGACCAGAACCTAGTAAACCACCAAGGCCAATTACTTCACCTTTATGTATAGTTAAATCTACATTATTCAATTTACCAGTACAACCGATATTTTTAGCTTCAAGAAATACCTCATCTGATGGTACACTTTTAGCACCCATTTTATCAAATTCTTTTACAGAATCTAAATCTTTACCAACCATTTTAGCAATTAATTCTACCTGTGGTAATTTATCAATATCATATGCTCCAACTAATTCGCCATTGCGTAAAATTGTAATTCTACTACACAATTCATAAATTTGTTCTAAGAAATGTGAAATAAAAATTATTCCCATTCCCTTTTTTTGTAATTGACGAATAATGCTAAACAAACGTTTTGTTTCTTCTTCATCTAAACTAGATGTTGGTTCATCAAGAATTAAAATTTTAGCATCAACATCAACAGCACGTGCTATAGCTATCATTTGTTGAATAGCGACAGAATAATGATCTAGTGTTTTTGTCACATCAATATGAATATTTAGACTATTTAACAGTTCAGCAGAACGTTTATTTATTTGTTTCCAATCAATAAAACCAAATTTTTTAGGTTCACGTCCAATAAAAATATTTTCTGCAACAGTTAAATTAGGGCATAAATTTACTTCTTGATATACAGTAGAAATACCACATTCTTGTGCTTCTTTTGGATTATTTGGTGAAATTTCTTTACCATTTAAAGTAATCGTACCACCATCACGATGATAAACACCTGTAAGAACTTTAATTAATGTAGATTTTCCTGCTCCATTTTCTCCCATTAATGAGTGAATTTCACCAGCTCGTAAAGTAAAATCTACATTAGATAAAGCTTTAACTCCTGGAAATATTTTATCTATATTTCGCATTTTTAAGAGAACATCACCCATATTCTCACCTCATTCAAGTAAAATTTTATACAAAATAAGCCGTACTTGCCGTTCAAGCCAAGTACGGCTTTTTACTATTTCTAGTAATTATTACACAATGAAATTAATATTTTCTTTCTGGTAATGTTTTTTCAGCAACATCTGCTGGGAAGACTCCTTCTTCCATATATACCATTTTATCTACTTGTTCACCATTTAAAATCTTCTTAGCTGTTTCCATGAGCAATGGTCCTTGTAATGGGTTGCATTCAACAGTACAATTTGATTTACCTTCAATCATAGCCTGGAAAGCACCTTTTACACCATCAACAGAAACAATTACAATATCTTTACCTGGCTGTAATCCAGCTGCTTCAATAGCTTGAATAGCACCTAAAGCCATATCATCATTTTGAGAGAATAAAATATCGATTTTATCACGACCACCAGATTTTAAGAAAGATTCCATAACTTCTTGACCTTTTTGACGTGTAAATTCACCTGTCTGAGACATTAAAATCTGATATTTACTTGCATCTGGAGATGCTTTCATTGCTTCTTCAAAACCTTCAGAACGTCCAATTGCTACAGAAGAACCTACAGTACCTTCGAGTACTGCTATATTATAAACACTACCTCCATCACGAGGTGTTTTATTTTGTGCTTTCATATATTGGTCAATCCATTCAAAAGCTTTTTTACCTTCAGCTTTTGAATCTGTACCTATTTTAGCTACATATAAATCATCACTTACTTTTGCATCACGGTCAACAATAACTACTGGAATACCTGCATCTTTTGCTTCTTGTAAAACAGTATCCCAACCAGTTTCAACAATTGGTGTAAATGCAATTAAGTCTACTCCTTGTGCAATGAAAGAGCGAATTGCTTTTATCTGATTTTCTTGTTTTTGCTGTGCATCTGAAAATTGGAGATTTATTCCTGCATCTTTTGCTGCTTGTTTAATAGATTCTGTTTGTGCTGTTCTCCATTCAGATTCAGCACCTAATTGAGAATAACCTATTGTAATTTCTTTACCATCTTTTGCGGCTCCACTTTCAGTTCCACTACTAGAACTGTTATCACTTCCACATCCTACACAAAAAGCCAACATGGTAAGACCGGTTAACGCTGCTACTAATCTTTTCATAATTTCACTCCTTAATAATGTTTTATAAAAATTTTATGCTTGTAAATCCACCGGTTTATTTAACTTGCTATTATCATACAACTTTTTGATTAATTTTGCAATAGGTAATATATATTTATTTTAAAATTTTAAAAATATTTCAAAATAAACTACAACTTAAATTATATTTATACTAAAAAATCATAAATTCAGTTTATAAACATAACAAAAAAACCTAAAAGTGCATACATTTTATAGTATACATTTTTAGGTTTTTTACATTTTATAAATTATCTAATAACATTTCGCCTACGCTATCATACAACTTTGTTGCAACATTTTTAGCATGCATAGTTGCTGAATTTAAACTATATCCTTCAAATTCTTTTATCATAGGCACATCATTTTGAGCATCGCCTATTGTTAAAACCTGTTCAAAGTATTTATCTTTTTGTAAATTCAATAATTCTTTGACTCCTTGAGCTTTATTTATTCCCTTAGCACATATATCTATACAATTTAAATTCATATTAGCTAAGAAAGCTCCTTCAAATTCATTATTTATACGTTTAGCATAATTGTTAGCAATTTCTTCTGTTTCATAGGCTAAACTAATTTGTATTACATTCATTTCAGATAAAGCTTGTTCTACAGATATTTTTTGAATGATATCTTGATCTTTATATTTTTCAGACTCAAAATACTTTAACAACTGTGATTTAGGGCTATTTATCGTTGTTCTCATTTTTTCTGCCGATGAAAATAAAATATGCCAACTTTCTTTGGCAATATCACTATGAACAAGTTTTTCTAATTGTATTTTATCCAATGGAAAAGATTTTATTAAATTTAGATCTTTATCAAAAATTGTTCCACCATTATTACAAATTACAAAATCATAAGTAAGCTCTTGATTATTTACTTCATGCATTAAAGAATGAACATCTCTACCACTACATAAAACAAAGATATTGCCTTTACTTCTCCATTCATTTACAGCTTCTATATTTATTTGCGGTATAATATCTTCATGGTGAAAATATAATGTCCCATCAAAATCACTAAATGCAATTTTCATCAAAAACGCCTCTCTTCTATTCATCTCAATATCTTATATTATAAAAAAAAAGCAGACAAAAGTCTGCTTTTTCTTATTATCTATCAAAATGTTTTTGCCATTGATGATGGAAAGTACCTTCTCTATCAATGCGTTTGTACGTATGAGCACCAAAATAATCTCTTTGAGCTTGAATAAGATTTGCACCTACAACTTTTGTACTCAAACCATCAATATAAGAAATTGCATTGGCAAAAGCTGGTACTGGTACACCTGCTAAAATAGCTTTAGCTACAATTTTTCTTAAACATTGCTGATTATTTTTTACTTTTTCAGCAAAGAATTCATTTTCAATTAAATTATCTAAATTAGGTTCTTGCTGATAAGCATTAGTTATATTATTTAAAAATCTCGCTTGAATGATACAACCAGCTCTAAAAATAGAAGCAATATCACCTAAGTTTAAATTCCAATCATATGTTTCAGAAGCGCTTTTATAAAGAGCAAGACCTTGAGCATATGCTGCAATTTTAGCTGTATATAAAGAACGTCTTACATCTTCTACAAAATCTGCATCAATTTCTACAGGTAATACTTTTTTCAAACCACTTTCTGCTAATTGTTGACGTTTTTCATAGAAAGAACTAATATTTCTAGCATTGCAAGCACTTGTCATAATAGATGTATTCACACCTTGTTCTAAAGCAGCTAAGCTTGTCCAACGACCTGTACCTTTTTGTCCTGCACTATCTAAGATTTTATCTACTAATTCGCCTTCGCCTAAATCATCTTTTTCTTTAAAGATATCTGCTGTAATACCAATTAAGAAGCTATTTAATTCACCTTGATTCCATTCATTGAAAATATCTGCAATCTGGGAATTTTCATATCCACCAACATGTTTTAATAATAAATAAGCTTCAGCAATAAGTTGCATATCTGCATATTCAATACCGTTATGCACCATTTTTACATAATGACCTGCACCATTTTCACCAATATATGTGCAACAAGGTTTACCATCTTCAGCTTTAGCAGAGATAGCTTCTAAAACTTCTTTGATTTCTTTATAGCTTTCTTTATTACCACCTGGCATTAATGCTGGGCCATTGAGTGCTCCCTCTTCACCGCCAGATACACCAACACCAAAATATTTAAATCCTTTAGAAGTTACATATTCATATCTTCTTTGTGTATCTTTAAAGAAGGAATTACCACCGTCCATGATGATATCTTCTTTATCTAAATAAGGTAAAAGACTTTCAATCACACTATCTACTGCTTTACCTGCTGTTACCATGATAAAGAATTTGCGAGGACGAGTCATACCTTCCACTAAAGATTTTACATCATAAAAAGCTGTTATATTATCATGTGGATGATTTTTAACAAAAGCTTCTGTTAAATCTGGAGTGTAATTATATACGGCTACTTTGAAATTATGATTTGCCATATTTAAAGCTAAACAACTTCCCATTACACCCATACCAATAACTGCTATATTTGATTTCATAAATTTTATTTTCCCCCATTAAAAATTAAAAAAATATATCTATATTGTACAACTGTCTATCAAAAAAAGCTACCAATAAGGTAGCTTTTTTATTTTTCTTGTACAATATATTATCGCATGTCTAAAATTCAGCTACTAAATTATTCATAAAATACATTTATCTTCTTTATTTATAATTTATTTGCATAAAGTCTTCAAAAACTATCAAAATAAGATTGCATTTAAAATCATTACACCAATAATACCTGCAACGGAAATAATAGTTTCTAAAGCACACCATGTGCGAATTGTTCCCTTTATAGTTAAGCCAAAGAACTCTTTAAATAACCAAAATCCTGGGTCATTTGGTGGACTGAAAATTACACTACCTGCACCAACTGCCAATACCATAAGTTCTGGGCTTACACCAGTGAGAGGAATTAATGGTGCTACAATACCACCTGCTGTAAGTGCCGCTACAGTTGCAGACCCAACAGAAGTTCTGATAACAGCAGCAATCAACCATGCCATCAATAATGGAGACATATCTGAACCATGAATTAAACTACCGATATATGTTCCCAATCCACTATCAATTAAAATCTGTTTTAGAACACCGCCACCTGCAACAACAAGTAAAATCATCGCAATAGTTTTTACTGCATCTTCTACACTTGTCATTATTTCTTTCATGGATTTTCCACGATTTAAGCCAAAAGTAAAAATAGCAATGATTACAGAAATAGTAAGTGCTATATCTGGATTTCCTAAAAATACTAAAATATGGTAAATACTATACGTATCATCTAAAGTCATCTTTACAATAGCAGAAGCTGCCATCAATACTACTGGTACTAATGCAGTAAAAATACTAATTGCAAAAGAAGGCATTTCATCTTCTTTGAAAATTTTAGGATTGTATAAACCTTTTGGAATTTCCGGTTTCAAATCTTTAACAAAATTATAATAAAGTGGTCCTGCTAAGATAACTGTTGGCACTGCAATGATAAAGCCATAAATCAAAGTAGTACCTAAGTCTGCATTAAAAATAACTGCAATCGCTGTTGGTCCTGGGTGAGGTGGTAAAAATCCATGTGCTACAGATAAAGAAGCTGCCATTGGAATACCAACTTCTAAAAGATTAACCTTTGCTTCCGCTGCAATCGTAAATACTAATGGAATTAAAAGTACAAAGCCGATTTCATAAAAAAGTGCAATACCTACGACAAAACCTGTTAAGCAAACAGCCCAACGAACATTTTTTACCCCGAACATAGAAATCAATGTAGTAGCAATTCTTTGTGCTCCCCCACTATCAGCCATCAATTTACCAAGCATAGCCCCAAAACTTACGACTATTGCCAGACCTCCTAATGTACCACCTAACCCCTTAGTTATAGATGGTACGATAGCATCTACTGGTAAACCTAAAGCAAAGCCCATAAAAATTGCTACAAAAATTAAAGATAAAAAACTATTTAATTTACACTTTACAATAAGTATAAATAAAATAATAATCCCCACAGCCAATATAGCTAATGGCATAATCAAAACCCTCTCTCTTTATATATTTTTATTATTTATACATTTTATTTTGATACGTAGTTATGCGTGCAAAATCAGGTTGTAATTTTTCATATAAACTGCTATAGATATCAAAAAGTTCTTCATAGACTTCTTTATTTTCTGCTTGTGGTTTATATACTTTCTTCGGTTTAATTAAATTTGCAGTATCTGAGATATCTTTCATCTCACCACTAGCTATGAAACCTAAAACAGCTGCCCCAAAAGCTGCTCCCTCACTATTTTGAGGTAAAGTTATATGTTCGCCAAAGATATCAGCCATAATTTGTAACCATAATGGTGATTTTGTAAAACTACCACTGACGCGAATATCTTTTACCTGACCAAAATCTTTTAAAGCACTTAGTACACAATTTAAACTAAAACATATACCTTCCATGCCAGCTCTAATCATATGAGAACGACTGTGATTTAAGGATAAGCCAAAAAACATTCCACGAAGTTCAGAATTCCAATATGGTGCACGTTCACCTGTAAAAAATGGCAACAACAATAATCCTTCTGCTCCAGCTGGAATTTTAGAAGCTTTAAGCGTCATTAAATCATATGGGTCAATATCGATATCTTCTAAACGATGATTGCTATAATGGCAAACTTTATCGCGAAGCCATCTCATGATGATGCCACCATTATTTATAGCACCACCTGCAACCCACATATCATCAGTCAAGTTATAACACCATGTGCGTCCCAAACTATCCACCTTCGGTGTTTTAGTGAGCATTCTAATCGCTCCGCTTGTGCCGATTGTCGCACTTAACTGACCATCTTCAATAGCACCAATTCCCACATTTACCAATACACCATCAGTAGCACCAATAACTACAGGTAAATTTTCTGGTAAATTCAATCTTTGTGCTGCACTATCTGTCAATTTACTCTGATAAGTTGTAGATACAACAGGTGGTAATTGTTCTCTTGTTATTCCCGCATAATTTAAAATTTCTTCGTCCCAATCCATTTTATGAGCATTATATAAACCACTTGCAGAAGCTGAGGATTTATCAACTACCCACTCACCTGTCATTTTTTCAAAAATATAATCTTTTAAAGAATAGATATATCTCATTTTGGCAAATACATCAGGATAATTTTTTCTCACCCATAAAATTTTCAAAAATGGATAACAAGAATGAGTCGGACAACATGTTCTTTCATAAAAACCTTTTACTAAGGCTTCATCTTTTTTTAATTCATTAACAATACCTACGGAACGACTATCTGCCCAAGTTATCATATTGCTCAATAATTCACGATTTTCATTAGCCGGTGCAAAGCTATGCATAACAGTACTAATAGCTATACCAGATACATTTTTACCTTTATAAATTAAAGTATTAGCTACTTCACGTACAACTTTTTCAATTGCTTTATATATAATCTCAGGATTTTGCTCAGCCCAATCTGGATATGGTGTTTCTAACGGATAAAATTCATCTGCACTACATAAACTCAATCCATCTTTTTGATAAGTAATCGCTCTAACTCCTGTAGTACCTACATCTACCCCAATCCAAATACAACTTCTTGTATTACTAAAATCCAACATTAAAACCGCCCTTTCCCTAAATCATTATAAATAAACTGAAAAATCATTAATTTATGTAATTTCTTTATTTACTAACACAAGCAAATTATAACAAATAAAGCTTTATTATGCAATATATTTTTCATTTTATTTTTTATTTTTGATATTTTTATATCATTTTTATCAATCTTATTCTATACTATCACTATATTTTGTTGTTATAATTACATTAAGAAAGATTTTGAGGTGAATATCATGGAGACAAATACATCTATCTTAACATTAATGCGTAGCAATTATAATAATATGACGAAATCAGAAAAACGCATCATAGATTATATCCTTGCCAATTTAAAAACTGTCATGAGTCAAACTATCTCCGATTTAGCCAGCAATACTCAAAGTTCGGAAATTACTATTTCTCGTTTTTGTAAAAAATTAGGTTTTAGCGGTCTACAAAGTTTAAAAATAGCCTTAGCTAGTGAAGTATATAGCCAAGATGAATTAGTATCTCAAGAAATAAATCCCAATGATTCCTATAAATTAATTGCTGAAAAACTTTTTTCTTCCATCACTGATGGACTGCAAGACACTTTAAAATTAATCGATTTTGAACAATTAGAAAAAGCTGTTCAGTTAATAAAAAATGCTCATCAAATCTGTGTATATGGCTTTGGTAATTCTTTTACAGTTTGCCAAGATATCGAAACACGTTTTATGCGTTTTGGTATTCCTATAAAAGCCTATAATGATTTGCATATGCAAGTTACAGCTTCTTCCCTACTCACAGAAAAAGATTTAATCATTTGTGTATCTCATACAGGAGCCAACATTGACCTTCTACAAGCTATAGAATTAGCTCACAATAATAATGTTCCTATAATTGCCATAACAAGTTATATGAATTCTCCTCTTTGTAAATTAGCTGATATTGTATTGCATGGTATGGGTCGCGAAATCGCTTATAAATCTGAAGCTGTTGCCTCTCGACTAATACACATGGCCATAGTAGATATTCTATATATGGGTGTATATCAAAAAAATGTTACAAAAAACTTCACTAATATCAAAAAAATGCGTAATGCTATAGCTAAACGCAGATTGTAATGTACATTTACTTACACTTTTTTCTAAAAAATTTTATAAAATATGTAAAATAATAAAAAAACTACTTGCTAAATACCTAATTTGCTATATAATGTTGAATATTGATTTAGATTTTATATTATTTTAGAGGTATTTTATGAAAAAATATATTATCCAGTATGCAATGATCGTCATTGGTGCTCTTATTTCTGCCATATCATGTAATTTATTCTTAATTCCTAATCATTTTCTCTCTGGCGGACTTACAGGGATTGCCATTATTCTCCACTATTTATTTGATTTACCTATCGGTATTCAAAATATCATCTTCAATATTCCAATTTTATATATTGCCTATCATTTTTTTGGAAGACTATATTTTTTCAACACAATATTAGGTACAGGTCTATACTCATTCTTCATTGATTTAACATCATTCTTAACACCATATACTCCACTACATAATAATCCTATGTTATCAGCTATCGTTGCTGGTGTAGTTTCTGGTATTGGCTTTGGTCTTATCTTACGTGCAAATGCTAATACTGGTGGTGCCGATGTAATTGCAGCTTTAATCAAGAAACTCTATTCTTATAATATCGGTACAATGATTTTCGCTTTAAATTGTATCATCGTACTTTGTGGTCTTTGTCTATTCAATTTTGAAGTAGCCATTTACACTTTAATCTACATGTACATCATGGGTGAAGTTGATAACCGCATTGTTACTGGTTTCAATAAACGAAAATCCATCATGATTATTTCCGATAAGTCTGAACAAATTGCAGGGCTTATCATGCTTGAATTAGGACGTGGTGTTACCTTAATCAATGGTGAAGGTGGCTATACACATACTAAAAAGAAAATACTTTATATCGTAGTAAATCTTACGCAATTAAGTAAAATTAAAGAGATAGCTTTAAATATAGATAAAAAAGCCTTCTTTATTATCTCTAATGCTTCTGAAGTAAATGGTAAAGGCTTCTCTTACCATTAAATAATAAATAATGACAAAATAAAAAGGATAAGAATTGATTTATTTCAACTCTTATCCTTTTATTTATATTCGCTCTTATGCTTAAAAAGAAATTATCCTTTTATCCTTGGAAATAAAAATATGCAAATACAATTAGACCTAAAATTATACGATACCAGCCAAATGCTTTAAAGTCATTTGTTCTTACATAGCGAAGCAAGAATTTAATAGAAATAATAGAAACTATAAAAGCTACTACCATACCCACTAATAATAGAATAACTTCTTCAAAAGTATAATTAAAACCGAATTTAAATAGTTTTAATGCACTAGCACCAAACATAACAGGAATAGCTAAAAAGAATGTGTATTCTGTAGCTACCACACGAGAAGTTCCAAATAAAATACCACCTAAAATAGTGGAACCAGAACGAGATGTACCTGGTACTAAAGACAATACCTGAAAGAAACCTATTATCAGTGCTGTTTTATAATCTAAATAGTCAATATCTTTGATGCTTGGTGTTCTATGTTTATTATAATTTTCAACTATAATAAATAATACCCCATATAAAATCAAAGTGAATGCTACTACTTGTGCATTCATAAAATGCTCTTCCATATAATCATTAAAAGCTAAGCCAATTACAGCAGCAGGAATACAGCCAACGATTACTTTTCCCCATAAAGAAATGGTTTGTCTTTTTTTCAAATATGTTTTTCTTTTTGAAAATGGATTTAGTCTATCAAAATTTAAAGCAACTACAGCTAAAATTGCACCTAGCTGAATAACTACTAAGAACATATCCATAAATGCTTTACTTACATTTAAAGACATAAATTCATCAACTAAAATCATATGACCTGTACTACTTACAGGTAACCATTCTGTTAGACCTTCAACAATCCCTAAAACAATAGCTTTTATAATTTCTAGGGTAAACATAAATTATAAAATCCCTCCTATTTGTTTATTATTTTTCCAATATAAAATTTAAAACTGAATTTAAGCTGAAACAATCAATAAAAAAATTTATCCTTATTCGCAAAAGAGGTCTCTTTTAGTAGAGACCTCTTTTATATTTTTATTTGATTATCAGCCTTTACCTTTTACGATATCAATTGCATCGAAAAGTTTACTTACAGATTTTTTCTGATAAATACGGGAAATTACTTCACCTATAGGTGGAGCCATAGATACAGAAACAATTTTGCTAGAATGTTTTTCTTCAGGTAATGGAATAGTATTTGTAATAATTAACTCTTCCATTGGAGAATCTTCAATACGCTGAACTGCTGGATCACTTAAGATACCATGAGTACAACAAGCATAAACAGATTTTGCACCATGTTTAACAAGTGCTTTAGCACCTTCACATAAAGAACCTGCTGTATCTACGATATCATCAATGATAACGCAATTCTTATCTTTTACTTCACCAATTAAATTCATAACTTTAGCGCAACCTGGCATTGGACGGCGTTTTTCAATAATAGCAATAGGTGCTTTTAAACGGTCTGCTAAAGCACGAGCGCGTGTTACACCACCAAGGTCAGGAGAAACAACTACTACATCTTCAAGATTTTTAGCTTGGATATAAGCTGCAAGAAGTGGAGCTGCTGCAAGATGGTCTACTGGGATATCAAAGAAACCTTGGATTTGACCTGCATGTAAATCAACAGTGATTACACGGTCAATACCAGCTGTAGTCATAAGATTAGCTACTAATTTTGCAGAAATAGGTTCGCGACCACGAGTTTTACGGTCTTGACGAGAATAAGCATAATATGGTACAACCGCATTAATGCTCTGTGCAGATGCACGACGGCAAGCATCAGCCATAACGAGTAATTCCATAAGATTGTCATTTACTGGTTGGCTAGTTGGCTGAATAATAAATACATCCTTACCACGAATACTGTCACTAATCATTACTTGAGTTTCACCATTATTGAAGTGACCTACAAAAGCATGACATAATTCCACACCGATATACTGTGCTACTTCTTCTGCTAATTTTGGATTTGCATTACCAGTGAGAATACATAATTTTGAGGTATCGAAGTTCATTTTACTCCTCCTGAAATCTGTTAAAAATATAATAAATAATAATAATATATATAGAAATGTAGTTATGCTACATTGCTACCAAAATAAAATATAAATTAAACTATTATACTAACTAAATTTCTTAGTTATTTTCTTTTGTCTTTCCAGCCTTCAATATTTTTCTGTCTTTCACGTGCAATTGCAAGTGCATTTTCTGGAACTTCTTTAGTAATTGTAGAACCTGCACCTACATAAGCACCATTATTTACTTTAACTGGAGCTACAAGATTTGAGTTGCAACCAATAAAGCAATCATCACCTATTATAGTACGGAATTTATTTTTTCCATCATAATTTACAGTGATTGTACCACAACCCATATTTACACCAGAGCCCATATCAGTATCTCCAATATAGCTCAAGTGAGGTAATTTAGAGCCTTCACCAATATTAGAATTTTTAACTTCTACGAAGTTACCAATTTTTACTTTATGTGCAAGTTTTGTATTTGGACGAATGTGTACATATGGTCCCATTTTTACATCATCTGCGATTTCACAGTCTTCAGTAAAACTAAACATAGCTTCTACATTATCGCCCATAACTGTATTTTTGAAATGTGAATTTGGTCCAAGTTTACAACCTTCACCAATTTTACTATTGCCTTCAATCCAAGTAGATGGATAGATTATAGTATCTTGTCCAATTTCAACATCAACATCTACATAAGTGCTATTAGGGTCCATTAAAGTTACCCCTTGAGCCATTAATTCTTTATTTTTACGCTGACGAATGATTTTTTCAGCATTTGCTAATTGTTCACGAGAATTTATACCTAATGTTTCTTCATAATTATCAGCAATAGAAGCATTTATTTTCTGTTTTTCTTTACGTAAAATAGATAAAACATCTGGTAAATAATATTCGCCTTGAGCGTTATTGTTATTTACTTTTTTTAAGCTAGCAAATAAAGCTTCGGCATCAAAACAATAAATTCCTGTATTGATTTCATTGATTGCAAGTTCACGTTCGCTAGCATCTTTTTGTTCTACGATTTTTTCTACAGAACCATCTACTAAACGAATTACACGTCCATAGCCAAATGGGTCTGGCATAAATGTTGTAAGTACAGAGGCTTTAGCTCCTGATTGTACATGTTCTTCATAGAATTTTTTTAATGTAGCACCTGTAACAAGTGGAGTGTCGCCACATAAAACCATTATAGCAGTATTTTTATCTTTGATTAATGGTTCTGCCTGCATTACAGCATGACCTGTACCTAATTGTTCTTCTTGTAAAACGATTTCAGCTTTATCGCCTAAAACAGCTTGTACTTGTTCACGACCAAAGCCTACTACGACTATATTACGTGTGGAACCAGCACTTTTAGCAGCATCAAGTACATGTTCTACCATTGGCTTTCCACCTGCACAATGGAGTACTTTTGGTAATTTAGATTTCATGCGAGTGCCTTTACCTGCGGCTAAAATTATGGTAATTAATCCTTCTGATTTCACCTTAAAATTCACTTTCCTTTATTGTATATGTGATGTATTTCTATCTCATTTTATTTATAATTACAAAATAGAAATTTCTTGATGTTTTCATATCAAGCAAACCCCATGCATCCCATGGTTTATTATCTATAAAATTCATTTTGCTATTATCTTAGCAAAAAATCTTATACTGTATATCAAATAAAAACTTATCTAAGTTTATTATATCATATATAAATCATATCTAAAAAAAATCTTTAGCATTTATTTTTTATTTTACATATTGCCATCTTTATCTTCCATACTAAGCAATAAAGTATGTTCAGAACGTTCCATGTGATATTCAGAAGCTTTTTGTGCAGCAACTGCATCACCTTGAGCAATAGTATCTACAATACGACGATGTTCTTCTAAAGTTTCTTCTAAACGACCAGGATAAGCCATGGATTTTGCACGGAAACTTGTCAATTGTTCGCGTAAATTATAAATAATACCTACTAAACGATTATTTCTGCTTGCTTGATATAAAATATCATGGAATTTCGTATCAGCTTCAACGATTTTTTCCATATTTTTTTCTTTTATAGCTTCACCAATAACAACTAATAATCTTTGTAAATGTTCAAGTTCTTCATCAGTGATACGTTCAGCAGCAAGTCCACTAGCTAAAGAATCTAGTGAAGTTCTAATTTCAAAAACTTCATTAATATCTTTAATGGATAAATTGGATACATATGTACCACGGCGAGGCATCATAATTACATAGCCTTCTAATTCCAATTTACGAATTGCCTCTCTAACAGGAGTACGACTAACACCTAGTTGTTCAGCTAAATGAATTTCCATTAAGCGTTCGCCTGGTTTTAAAATACCTTTTCTTATAGCATCACGCAAAGTTTCAAAAACTACTTCACGTAAAGGTTGATAACTATCTAACTTTATCGGTGTAAGTTTATTGCTCATGTTTATTCCTCCATTAAAAATTTTTTTCTGCTGTTTCTACAGCAAATACATCTGCATCAAAATCCAACTGTATTTTACTTACTATATCTTTTGCTTTTTTACTATCTTCTACAATGGCAAAAACTGTTGGACCACTGCCAGACATCATTGCAGCCATTGCTCCATAATCAGAAAGTTTTCGTTTTATTTTAGCTATCTCAGGATATTCTGGGATAGTTACATATTCTAAGACATTGCCTAAAGATTTACAAATACCTTGTAAATCTTTTTTTATTAAAGATTTGCGCATTGCTTTATTATCAGGATGAATTACACTATCTTGCACTTTATGATAATTTTTATATACCCATGCTGTAGATACATCTACTTTTGGTTTTACTAAAACAATATTTGTCTTTGGCATAGCTGAAATTTCTTGTAAAATTTCGCCTCTACCAGTCGCTAACATTGTTCCACCCATCAAGCAAAATGATATATCTGAACCTAATTGTTCTGCCATCTTACATAAAGCATTAATGCCTAAATTCATTTCAAATAATTCATTTAATCCTCTAAATACAGCAGCAGCATCTGTGCTACCACCAGCTAATCCAGCAGCTACAGGTATTCTTTTGATTAAATTAATTTCTACACCACTGTTTATCTTATATGTATCTAAAAATAATTTTGCTGCTTTATAAATTAAATTATCTTCTGGCTTTGCTACACCTTTGACATCACCATGAAGTATAATGCCTTCTTCTGCATCAAGTTTAGTAAAAGTCAATGTATCAAATAAATTAATAGATTGCATAACCATACTAACTTCATGATAACCATCTGTTCTTTTGCCTAAAATATCCAAAGTAAGATTTATTTTCGCATTTGCATTTATTGTTACCATCTTATTCATCCTATCAATATCTTGTACTTAAAATACATTACTCATTCTTAAAAGATTTTATCATTCTATCAATAAAAAGTCTACTATCTCATATATTATTGTTAATTCTATCAATTCAAAAATCTTTTTTCTACTTGTACACGAATGTACTAAAAGTACAAAAGGCAAATATTTACCTTCATAAATACTTGCCCTTACTTATTTTACAAATTTATCAATCGCTTCTTTTAATTTATCAATTGCCTCTTGGTCATTTTCTTTTACCGCTTCTACTAAACAATGTTCTATATGGTCCTGCAAAATTATCTTAGAGACATTTTTTATCGCTGAATTAACAGCTGATAATTGAATTAATACATCACTACAGTCTCTATTTTGCTCCACCATACGTTTTACTGCACTTAAATGACCAATAGCTCTTGATAAGCGATTTAATACAGCTTTTGTTTGCGTATGCGTGTGTGTATGTCCATGATGAGCATGTACCGTTCCGTCTTCATGAACATGCCAAGCTGAATTTATTTCCTTATCATTATCATTTATTTCCATTTAGCAAAAACCTCACTTTTTTCTTGAGCATTCTTTGCCAAAAAAATCTCTTTTTGTAATTCGTTAAATTGTTCCATAGACATTACTACAATGTTTTTACCACTACTACGCTGTACAATCAATGTTTCTTTTTCATCAACAACTTTATCAGCATAAATAGTAAATTCATTTAATAAATCAGAAGATGATATAGCCATCATATAGATCACATCCTTTCCAACTAAAATAATAAAATATAACACAATTTATATTAACAAGAAGAAATTCCCAATCTAGGGTGCTTCACAGGTTTTAAACTGCGTTTACGAATAATCGTTAAAGCCTCACTCATGGAAATATCTTCTCGTGAAGAATTTTCTTCAAAAACACAAATAGGATTTTTCACACCTATCTCTGAAGCTGGCATATATACATATTCTAAATTGACATTATCTCCATAGATAACACCATCACATAAATTAGCTTCAATCAAAGTTCTCATAAAAACCTCTTTACTCTAAAACATATTCTTTCGCCACAATACTGTCGCACAGATACCAGCTAAAAGCACGGCTAAAATACAAATATCCAAAAATGCCAATGGATTTTCTGACATAGGCACTTCCACATTCATACCAAAAAAGCTAGAGATTACAGTCGGTATAGCTAAAATAATTGTCATAGCAGCCAAAAAACGCATTACTAAGTTCAAGTTATTTGACATTATCGAAGAAAAGGTATCAGCAAGCCTAGCCAAAATTGTACTATACATCTCAACCATTTCACGAGCCTGTTTATTTTCAATAATTACATCTTCTAGTAAATCTTCATCTTCTTCGTATAACTTTATAATATTTTGCAAACTATGATTAGAGCGCAAGCGCATGAGTTTTTCAAGCACTGCACCATTAGAACGCAAAGAAGCATTAAAATAAGTAAGTGCTTTTTGTAATTCCAATAAACGCAAAATCTCTCTATTTTCAGTGGACTCACGCAATCTAGCTTCAATTTCATCAGAAAGTTTATCTATTTGACGAAGATATTTCAAATAATATGTAACAGATTTGTACAAAATTTGAAATAAAAAGCGTGTTTTCTTGAAGGTGCGAAAAGAACGATATGTTCTTTCATTAAAATCTGAAATCACAGGCGTATCTTCTAAGCATACAGTTATAATATAATCTGGAGTCAAGATAATCGCTAATGGCAAAGTATCATAAGATTCAAAGGTTCTCATCACTGGCACATTAGTCAAAATCATAATCGAATTATCTTCTATATCTGTATGTGAACGTTCCTCATTATCTAGTGCTGAACGCAAAAAATCTGGTTCTACTTGAGTTAAATTACCTACTACTTTCAATTCATAAGGAGTAGGCGCCACTATATTTATCCATGCTCCTTTTTCTAATGATTTTAATGTCAATTCCTTTAAAGGACCTGTTTCCATGGATTTATAGATTTTCAACATTGCGATAGATTTCTCCCTTCTCTAAAAAACCTACCACAATTTATTATTTAACTAAAAATTTGTAATATCTTTGATAAATAATCGGGTAGGTATCCTCTATATTTATTTTCTTGATAATTTAACTTGTTACTCTCCGGATACTCGTCCATAATTATTCACCAACCTTTATAATTTAAGATATTGCATAATTAAGTATAATTCATATGATATAACTTATCAAGCATATCAATAACTATAGTTTTTCCTTTCATTTAACTTTTTAAATTAATAGTTGACAACTATAAAAAAAACTTGCTATACTTATATAGCAACTAATGGAGAGGTGTCCGAGTGGTTTAAGGAGCTGGTCTTGAAAACCAGTGATTCCGAAAGGGACCGTGGGTTCGAATCCCACCCTCTCCGCCATTAAATTAAATGATACAGGGAAATATTTCAAAGTGTTTCAAAGTCTTGATAAATCTAGTATTTAAAGGCTTTTTAATAGTTTGAAGTATTTCCCTTTTTTTATTGCTTTTAAAAATTTTGTCCTTTTTTAATAGACTCTTATCATTTAATAATTTATATAATACAATCATTAATTATAGAATTAAACTTATTGTACAAAAATAGATAAAATCTTTTTCTAAAAACAGATTGACTATAGGGCGACACTATACTTTATAATAGAAAAAAATATTTCAAACCGAGGTTTTTTCTATGTTAAACTTACGTACAATGTATAGATTACGCCGACTTATTAATGTTATGTTACCTGTATTAGCTACGCAATTAGCAATCATTGGCATGAACTTTTTTGACGCTACAATGTCTGGTCATGCTGGTGCAGAACAACTCGCTGGTTCGTCTATCGGTGGAAGCCTTATGATGCCTATTATTGCAAGTTCTACAGGTATTTTAATGGCTGCTACGCCTATAATCGCCCATTTGATTGGTAAAAATGAAAAAGATGGCATAGCTACCGTTATTCATTCCGGACTGATTTTATCTATTATTATCGAATTTATTTTACTTCTAGCTTATTTCTTATTTATTGATGATATTTTAGCTATCTTAACACTTGAACCTGATGTATATTATATAGCTAAATACTATATGTTAGCTTTAATCATTGGTTTAAGTGGTGGCTTATTGACTTTCCCACTTCGTTCTTTAACAGATACTGTAGCAGGCACTGCTGTTTCCATGAAAATTTATCTATTAGCATTACCTATCAATGCTTTTTTAAACTATTGTTTCATCTATGGTAATTTTGGTGCTCCTAAATTAGGTGGTATCGGTGCAGGTGTGGCAACTGCTATTACTTATTATATTTTACTATTTATTTTTATCGCTATAATTATCAATAATCCTCAATTTAAAAATCTAGCTCTATTCAATTTTAAATTTTCCTTAAAAAGTATCAAAGAATATTTAGGCATTGGTATTCCTAATGGCATGGGGATTTTTATGGAAGCTAGTTTATTTGGTTTTATCATCATCTTCATCAGTAAATTCGGTACAAATTATATAGCAGCTCATCAAGCAGCTATGAGTTTTTCTAGTGTTTTATATATGTTGCCATTGAGCTTTTCTCTAGCTTTAACAATCATCATTGGTATTGAAGTAGGGGCTAAACGATATTTAGAGGCTAAAAAATATGCTTATCTAGGTTTGATTGTATCCTTCCTTTGCGTATTGTCAATTGTTGGCTTAGTATTTTACTTCCGTGATTATATAGCACTTTTATATGCTACAGATATTACTTTATTGACATATATTGCTCATTTCTTAATTTATACGGCAGCATGGCAATTATTCGACGCAATTGCTTGTCCAATCCAAGGTATCTTGCGTGGTTACAAAGATGTAAAAGCTGCCTTTTATGTAAGTATGCTTGCTTATTGGGGTATTTGCTTACCTTTAGGTATGTTTCTTGACTATTTCATGACTCAAGGAGCATTTGCTTATTGGCAAAGTATGGTACTTGGTGTTGCTACTTCTGCTGTATTATTATTTTTTAGACTTCGTTACATTGAAAAACGATTTATTTAATAATCATATAAAAAAGGAGAAATTGAATTTAAATTCAATTTCTCCTTTTTTTATTTGTCTTTTATAGCTCCTATTTTTTTGTTAAATCTACCATTAATTTTACTGTAGCTGCTTCTACTGATAATTTTCCTGCTGGTATTACGCCTGCTCTGCAAGCTTTTATACCAACTTCATATCTATCCATATGCACTCCATCAAATAAACATTGTGTAGTACAAACAATTTTTACACCTTGTTTACTAAGTTCTTCAATAGCACCTACAATATCTCTTTGTTTATCTTTGGCAAAAGGTATTCCACCTGCACCATATGCTTCGATAACTATACCTTTATAACCCATTTTAGCTAAATTAAATAAAAGTTCACTATCTAATCCTGGCATGATTTTTATTTGCGCTACTTTTAATTCTAAATCACTATGAACTTTAAAAATTCCATTCACTTGAGAATTTTCATATTCATTCCATTTTATATTATTTCCTTCAAAAGTAGCTACTGGCATTTTATTTATACTTTGAATTGAACGCATATCTTCACTGTATAATTTTTTAGCCCATAAACCTTCTATTATTTGACCGCCACAAACAGCAAATACACCTATTTTTTCTGAACTTGCCATCGCAAAAGCTGCATTTAAATTAAATTTTGCATCAGTATTTTCTTCTTCAATAGTTAGTTGTGAACCAATTACCACTACAGGTTTTGCTAAATTCTCTAACATATAATGAAGTGCACAACATGTCCAATTCAATGTATCTGTACCATGAGTTATTACAAAACCATCATATTGTTCATATAATTTTTCAATATAACCTGCGATATATTGCCAATCTTCTGGTTGTAGATTTGTGCTATCTAACTGCATGATATCATAACAATCTATATGACCATAATCTTTTAAATTCGGTACCATCTCTAACATTTCTTTAGCCGTAAATCCTGGTACAAGTCCATTTTCACTGGGACGTGAAGCTATAGTACCGCCTGTTGCTAACCAACAAATTTTCTTCATAAAATCCTCACCATCATTTTAATTCATTATTCATTTCATTATCCAATTCACTTTGATATTGTTCATACGCTTCTATATCATATTTTAGACCAGACAAAGCTCTTTTCGCTATTGCTACAGGGCAATCAGGCGTACAAACTGGACATTTTCCGCATAATTCTTCTACAGCTACTAAAGCTTTTTTTACTTGTTCTACAGTTGCCATATATTTGCTCCTAAATTAAATTTCCATCAATTATTTACAATATCTGGAAAATTAGCTCGTAAATAATCACCTACTAATTCTCCGATATGTTTTTTACCTTCAAAATCAGGATGCAGACCATCAGTTGTCATATTATCTGCTAAATAACCTTGTTCGTCCATCAAACCTGATGCCACATCTACATGATACGGTTGTTTTTCTATCCATTCATTTATTTTTAAACGTTCCTTATCCCACCCTTCACTGATATCTAAATTTATAACAGATTTCATTCTTGGTGGATTTACAGAAGTTACTGTTAAAAATACAGGAATAATATTATGTTGCTGACATTTTTGTTTTATCGATGTTAAATTATTGATTACAGTTTCCGCTTTCACCCCTGTACGTATATCATTTACACCCCCCATAACAACTAATATCTTAGGATTAAATGATAATACATCATTATCAAAACGATTTAACATATTTGAAGTTAAATTTCCGCTAAAACCAATATTTAATACAGGCAAATTAGCATAAGTTTCCCAATTATATAAAGTCGCACTAGGTGGAGTGCTTACAGCTCCCCCTCCATGAGTGATACTATCGCCTAATGCTGCCACTTTTACATTATCTTGTTTTACAGTGAAATAACTATTTTTAGCTTCAGCTAATTTATGATTATTTTTGTCATATGCCTGTACATTGAAAAAATAAAGTCCTTTTTTTGTATAAGCTTTATTATCATAATAATCCATGCCTTGTGGGCAAGTATATGATGCTATTTTTTCTATATTATTAAAATCATATTTAGGCACATAAAATACATCTATTTTATAATGGTCTGCATTTTTTACAGGCACCCATGAATATACAGGATAAACTGGCATATAATCCATTTTATCAAAATGAGTAGTGATTTTTAGCGGTGATATTTCTACATCTTTTGCCACCAAATATGTAGCATATTCACGTCGGCTAAAATCTTCTAATTTATATTCATCACCCTTATTTTGCCAATTAAGCTTATACATTTCCCCCTTGTGTAATAATCTAGGTTTCGTATAATCTGATACTGGCACTTTATTTTCATCTAAACCTCTAACTTGCCATTTTAAATTCTGTGATAAATCCACTTCACTATTATCTAATTGATAGCCAGATGCATAGATATTGTATTTTGTAAATAATACTTCTTGCGTATCTATATTTTTTACAATTAATTCATACATAACAGCATTTGGGATTTCTGGCCAATTTAAAATAGCTGACTTAAACTCTACATTTTCGACTTTATTTTCAGTAGCATTATCTAAAGTTTTACTTGGTATGATATTTTCTTCTTTAGCTAATATTGTAGTTTTTTCTTTTTTATCCGTATCTTTATCAATATTACCTATATTATCCATTTTATCTGTTTTTATTTTAGCTTCTTTTGTTTGCACTAAAGCTTGTTTAGAAGGAACTTGTGCAAAGGTTAAATTTACATTCATAAAATTTAAAACGCTTACAGCTAATACAGTTCTTATAAAAAATTTTTTTAATTTCACTTTATTCTCCCTACTAAATAAAACAGATAGAAAATTCTTCAATCTTCTATCTGTTTAAAATATTTTTAAGTTCTAATATCTTTTGCGTTTAGATGAAGAAGCAAAGCCTAATTGTTCCCTATATTTCATAACTGTTCTTCGTGATATTTTCATACCATTTTCATTCAAGATATTTGTTAATTGTTGGTCACTAAGCGGTTTTGCTTTATTTTCATTTTCAATGAGTTCTTTTATTTTTGCTTTTACCTTATCAGCGATTATGTCTTCTTCTCCGTTTTGTTTGCTTACACTACCTGCAAAAAACTTCTTCAAAGCCACTATACCATAAGGCATTTCCATATATTTATTAGCAACTGTTCTACTAACAGTTGATTCATGTACACCAATATTTTCAGCAACAGTTTTCATAAGTAAAGGCTTCATATAGGACAAGCCTTTATAAAATACCATTTCTTGTTGTTTTACAATCTCATTTACTACTTTCAATAAAGTTATACGTCTTTGTTCTATACTTTTAATCAACCAAATGGCAGAATTTACATGTTGCTCAATATATTTTTTACTATGCGTATCTAATATATCTCTTTTATAGCAAAGACTATTTACTCGTAATTTAGGTACATTCGTTTCATTTATAATTACTTCTAACTGTCCGTTAATATCCCTAACTACTACATCAGGTACAATATATTCTAAATTTTCTTTACCAAAAGATGCTCCTGGTTTTGGGTTAAAAGTGCGAATTATATCTATCGCTTCTTGTACTTGTATAGGTTCTACATTTTCTAATGTAGCTATCTCTTTTATTTTTCCCTCAGCTACTTTTGGTAAATATTTATCTATAATAGCTTTTATAATTCCATCATATACATTAATTTTCTTTGCCTGTATAGCTAAACACTCTGGTAAATCTCTCGCCGCAATTCCTATTGGTTCTAATATTTGAATTTTTGCCAAAACATTTTCTATTATCTTTTCATTTATTTTCAATAAAGATGATATTTCAGCTGTACTCACTCTTAAATATCCTGCTGCATCTAATAATCCAATGATATATCTAGCTACTTTTATCTCTTGTTTATCGTTAAAAGTAAAATCCACTTGTTCTGATAAATATTCTTCTAATGTCTGATTATTTCTCGTGAACTCTTTTACTTTAAAATCATCGTCATTTGCTACAGGTTCAGGCTTTTCATCATCTTTGTTTAAGTATTCTAAAAAATCCATAGTTTTATCAAAGTTAGAAGCAGGCTCAAGCTCATGTTCTGAGCTTGAGTCTATTTCTAAAGTCGGATTTTCCATATATTCTTTTTCGATGAGTTCGCCTAATTCATGGGCAGATAATTGTAAAATATTTATGGATTGCTGAAGTTTTGGTGTCATTAACAATTTTTGTTTTAAATTTAACGATAATGACTGCTTCATTGTTTTTTCCTCTTTAAATTAGCATTCAACAGGTTCCATAGCTGCAGCGAGTGCTGCACCAAGTGCAGAACCACCATTTTCTAATACAAGTTCTAATTTGTCAGCTTCTTCGCCTAAAATTTCATAAATAGCTTTTTGCATATTGTCTTTTATTGTAGGCATTTTTTCATATACAGAACCATCTACAGCTACAAATTGTTTTGGAATACCACCATTTGGATATAAATGCCACATAATACCGCAATAAGTAGCAACTACTAATCTTGCAGAACGGCTAGCAATTGTTTCAGCTAAAGCTTTTACCCAAATAGCATCATCTGTAGTTATATCTGCATTGATTTTTGCTTTTAATAAATCACATACTCCATCTAAATTATCGCTATTATCAGCTAAAATAGTGGATATATCAATACTTGTGAATTCTACTTTGCCAATATTCCAAGCATCATCTAAGCAATAAGATAATAATTCACCCATATAACGACCAGAAACCATTTTTTCTAAGCGTTGTTCATATGGTTTTTCAGATTCCATATCTAATTTGTAATCGTATTTATTGATAGCGAGTTTATTAAATCCGCCAGATTCCATATTTATAACCATTGCAGGTTTGCCCATACCAGTGAATGTTTCATAATAGCATGTATTATGACCTGTAGCATAGATAGAACCAATATTTACATTACCTAATTTGTATGCAGCTGCTAATAAAACTGCTACTGTATCGTTAATAACTGCTGTTGGTTCAACATTTGTAAGATTTTTACGAGCTAAAGCTGCTTTTAATAAATCATTTACAACTTCACCTTCAACGCCTTTTGTAGCAAATTCTTTAGTCCAAATAATAAGACGTGCATTATAAATATTTGTCTGAGAAGATGGGAAAGAGAAAGTATGTCCTAATAAGTATTTTTTATCGCGATTGCCATCAACAGCTTCTTCTACCATATCAGCGATAAAATCAAATAATTCATCAGCATTTGCATCAGCGCAAATAAAATCATATTCGCCTGGCACTACTAATGGTTTAGCAACTTTTTTAATAACTTCGAATTTGCCTTCACCATCTAAACGAATTAAAACTACACGAAGATTTGTGCCACCAAAATCAAGTGCTAAGTATTCTCCTGTTTCTTTACCAGTAGGTAAACCGATATAAGATGGTAACATACGTAAAGAAGATTCTCCTGTTTCTTTTACGCCATGTTCTATATCATAGCGAAAAGATGCTGCTACATCTTTTATGGCATCGCTATCAAGTGTAAATTCATCAATCATTTCTTGAAATTTTTTGTTATCCATCGAATTATTTTGCCCCTTTTTTATCTAAAAGTGAACTACTCTTCATTAAGAAATGAGAGCTTCTTGGGAAATAATTAGTAATCTAACTATATCTGCCAAGCACTACGGCTAGTCCCTAACCTGAATTTATATAATGATTTACATTTTATTTATCAATATTTTGTATAAATTAGGCGATTTTCGCCCATTAAATTAAAATCTTCCTTTAGGAATTACTTCCATCCAGTTTCCATCTGGGTCATTGATAAAATAAATACCCATTTCTTTATTTTCATAGCAAATGCAGCCCATTTTTTCATGGAGTTCATGCGCTTTTTCATAATCGTCTACTTCAAAAGCTATATGGAATGTATTATCACCTAAATTATAAGCTTCTTTTTGACCTTTTATCCATGATAATTCTAATTGATGAGTTGTTTCATCATCGCCCATATAAACTAAAGTAAATTCTGGTGTATCTAAACGGTCTACTTCTTTCAAGCCTAAGGCTTTATTATAAAAATCAATTGATTTTTCTAAATCTAAAACATATATATTACTATGCAAAAATTTGAAATTCATACCCACACCCCATATCTATTGATCTTTTTATATCTTATTTTAGCATAGATTAGAAAGTTGAACAAATACGCTTTGCCTACATAAAAATAAAATAAAATCGCTATTTCCAATATATATCTTCTACTTTTTTTGCTATGATATAATTAATAGTTATGAAATAAATCACAAAAATGACATATTCTTAAGAAGATTAATTAATACAAAAAATAAAATTCTAGGAGGCTTTTTTATGAATATATCTGTTCTTGGCTGTGGTCGTTGGGCAAGCTTTCATGCTTGGTATGCCAATCATATTGGTCATAATGTAAAAATCTGGGGTAGAGAAGGCTCTAAACATCTAGAACAGCTACAAACTACACATCAAAATGAATACCTTAGTCTATCTCCTGATATTACTTATACAAATGATTTGAAACTCGCATTAAAATTTGCTGATACTATCATCATCTCCATCAGCTCTCAGCAATTGCGAAACCTAGCTAAGGAAATCAAAAAGACTGATTTATATATGCAAAAAACATTTATTCTATGTATGAAAGGTCTTGAAATTTCAACAGGAAAGCGTCTATCTGAAGTATTCACTGAAGAAATTGGCGAAGATTGCAATGTAGGTGTTTGGGTAGGCCCTGGTCATGTTCAAGATTTCTTAAAAGGCATTCCTAATTGCATGGTCATTTCAGCCAAAAATACAGATATCAGTAAACATATTATCAATATTTTTAGCAGTGATTTAATTCGTTTTTACTATAGCGAAGATTTAATCGGTACAGAAATTGGAGCTGCTGCCAAAAATGTAGTAGGTATTGCTGCTGGTATGCTCGACGGTATGCACTACACTAGCTTAAAAGGCGCTCTAATGGCACGTGGTACTTATGAATTATCCAATTTAATCAAAGCTTTAGGCGGAAATAATATGACAGTATATGGTCTTAGCCATCTTGGCGATTATGAAGCTACTTTATTTTCAGCATATAGCAATAACCGTTGTTTCGGTGAAGATTTTGTCTTAAACAAACCATTTAGCAAATTAGCCGAAGGTATTTACACTATGCAAGCTCTCTTAAAACTTGCTGATAAACATCATGTAGAATTACCAATTTGCGCTGTCATCAATGAAATTGTAATCAATCATAAAAATCCTAAAGAAGAATTATTAAATTTATTCATGCGACCTTTAAAAGCTGAATAATACAGGTGGTGAAGCTATGTCAACATTTGCGATTACTTTAAAAAAATTACTTCAAGAAAAAAATATGAAACAAAATGAACTAGCACGTTTAACTAAAATTAATAAATCTTCTATCAGCGAATACTTATCGGGAAATTATCAGCCCAAATATAAAAATATCCTAAAAATAGCTGAAGTCTTAAATGTATCTCCAAATATATTCTTGGAAGATACTTCTAGCGAAGAAAATGTTAAACGACTTCCTATCTTAGGCAAAATCGCCGCTGGTATTCCCATCTTAGCTCAAGAAAATATTGAAGGTTATTTGCCTTATGATGATAATGATGCTGATTTTTGTCTACGTATCCATGGTGATAGCATGATTAACGCTCGCATCAATGATGGTGATATCGTTTTTATCAAACAACAATCAACTGTAGAAAATGGAGAAATCGCTGCTGTCTTAGTCAATGATAGTGCTACTCTAAAACGTGTTTATTTCGTAGATGATACAGTGCAACTGCGTTCTGAAAATCCTAAATATAAACCAATGGTTTTCTCAAAAAATAATTGCGATAATTTCCGCATACTAGGAAAAGCTATCGCTTTATACACTAAATTTTAAATAAAAAAGATGCTTTGAGAATATATATCTCAAAACATCTTTTTTTATTTCATCAAAATAGATTAAATTGCAATATATTAATCAACCATTTTCATGCCACATTCTTCCATGAGTTTCTTGGCTTCTACATATTGAGCTATACCTTGAGCTACTTTTTGAGCATCTTTCATAGCTACAACTACAGTAGCTGGTCCATTAACTACATCTCCACCAGAGAAAACTCCATGTCGCATAGTCATACCATATGGTTTTTCACGAGTTTTCACAAACCCATTTTCATCTACATCAATACCGCTTGTAGAGTCTACAATTCTGCTAGCAGGTTTTTGTCCTATAGCAATGATTATTTTATTTGCAGAGAAATATTCACGTCCATCTGTATCTACGACTTTATCTAATTCTTCATCAAATTCACGTACCGAACATTTTATACCTGTTACTGCATCTTCTCCTGTGATTTCTACAGGACCTCTTAAAGCGTGTATTTCTACGCCTTCTTCTTTAGCTGCATCTATTTCAGATTTTAAAGCTGCCATATCTTCTTCACGACGACGATTTACAACTTTTACAGATTTTGCCCCGCAACGCATAGCTGTACGAGCAGCGTCCATAGCAGTATTACCACCGCCAATTACCACTACTTCATCGCCTTCTTTGATTGGCACTTCATTAGGGTCAACGCTATTGCTATTGGATAATTCCACCATCTGCAAGAAATATGTTGCTTGAATTACTCCTTTTAATTTAGCACCATCTATTGGTAAAGATTTAGATAAAGCATTACCAGTACCGATAAAAATAGCATCAAAGCCCTGATTAAATAATTCATCTACTGTAATTTCTGTGCCTACCATGATATTTAATTTAAAATCTACGCCTAATTTTTTAATGCGTTTTACTTCACGACGAACTACTTGTTTTGGTAAGCGAAATTCAGGAATACCGTACATCAATACTCCACCAGCTTCTGGCTGAGAATCAAATACTGTTACCTTAAATCCCATTTTAGCTAAATCCCCAGCTACTGTAAGACCAGCAGGGCCTGAACCAATTACTGCAATATTTCCAGGCTGAGATTTCGCTACATTTGGAGCCACTAATTCAAGTTCTCCGTCCATGTCGGCAATGAATCGCTCTAATTTACCAATTTTTATTCCTTGACCTTTACGTCCCAAAATACAAGAACCTTCACACTGACGTTCATGCGGGCAAACTCTACCACAAACTGCTGGTAAATTACTACGCTGAGCAATAATCATACTAGCCTTACCTAAATCGCCATGCGATAATGCATCTATAAATTCTGGAATATTATTACTAATTGGGCACCCCGTACGACACATTGGCTTTTTGCAGTTCAAGCAACGTTTTGCTTCAACAATAGCTTCTCTAAGCGTATAGCCATTTGTCTCGTATCCTACATCAGCTGTATTTGACATATAATTCACCTCTATGGTTTTAGTACTAAATTATTTATATTAATTATATCATTAAATCAAACTAATATACAATTATTTTAACAAAAAAAGCCATCAGTTATAAGAACTAATAGCTTTTCTTCGTGAAATTTATATTTTATTTTTAACGTTTTTCAATATTTTTAACTTCTAATTCGATACCGCCATGCCAATCTTTATCTACTTCAGCATAAATGCGTACAGGTGTATCCATGGATAATTGATACCATATATCATCATCAACTTCTACTGTCATAGAATTTCCTTCATTATCAGTAAATGTATATAAATCTTTGTAGATATGTTCAGTGAATTCGCCATCTACTAATACACGTTGTTCGTCCCAACCGTTAGCTTTAATATCTGCAATTGTCGTTACTTGAGCACTATTGTGGTGCTTAGCTGCGAATACGACAGCTGTACCTAAAACAAAAACAGTTACTAAACTCAATACTACCGCTAACATTTTTTTCATATTATCACTCCTATATATTTATTAAAAATAAAATCCTTATTTATTATTTTTATCAGGTAAATAAACTCCAACATTTTACACTTATATAATAAACAATTATTATTAAAGAATAATTATATCCGAATTAAAATTAGATTAAAAATAGACTCTAGGACTTTTTATTTACTAAAAAAAATGGTTTTATATATGTAAGAAGTATTTTTAGGAGGAATTTTTATGAGCAAAATTTTAATTGTAGAAGATGAACACCGCATTGCTCGTTTTTTACAAATGGAACTAGAGCATGAAGGTTTTTCAACTGCCAGTGAGAGTAATGGGCTACGAGCATATGAGCGTATTATTCAAGAAGATTATGATTTAGTCTTACTAGATATTATGCTACCAGATATGGACGGATTGACCATCTGTCAAAATGTACGCAAATTATCCGATATTCCTATCATCATGCTCACAGCAAAAGACGAAATAAATGATAAAGTAACAGGTCTTGATATCGGTGCTGATGACTATATCACTAAGCCATTTGCTATTCAAGAACTTCTAGCTAGAATACGTGCTACCCTTCGCAAGCATAATAATTCTACTACTAAACCTGCAGAAGAACCTTCTGTATTCAAATTTAAAAATATCCATGTATATCTTGACCGTCATGAAGTAAAAGTTCATAATCAATTAGTTGAACTCACTAAAAAAGAATATGATTTACTTTTATATTTATTACACAATCATGACCATGTTTTATCTAGAGAACAAATCCTCCAATCCATCTGGGGTTATGAATATATGGGTGATACCAATGTAGTCGATGTTTATATTCGCTATTTACGCGCCAAAATTGATGATTATTTCAATGAAAAATACATTCATACAGTAAGAGGCATCGGCTATGTTATCAAAACTTAAAACTTATTTAAATATGTGTATTCACCCTCGTTTAAAATATATGCCTATTTCCCTAAAATTAGCTTTTATCTACAGCATCATGCTCTGCTTAATTTTAATTGTAACTTTAAGCAGTACCTTGATTGGCATACATTATGTTCTCTTTCACGAAGCTGAAGTATCCATCAATTTATCTGCTAATTATGTAGAGAAAAAAGCTAATAATGAAACAGTGCCAGAATTGCTACAAGATGTGAAAAGTTCTGCCCTTATCCCTGGCGTTGTCATGCGTGTAACAGATAGCAATAATAATATAGTTTATGATAGTTTGCCAATGTATATATCTATCAATCACGTTCAGGACTCACTTGCTAGACAAGAAGAACATCCTCAAATTGAAGATTACATTCGCAATGCATTCCTGCCTGATGATTTAAAATTTGTCAATTTTAAACATTTTTGGATTTTCTATACGCAAAGAACTATTGTCAAAAACGATGAAACATATACTCTTCATTTCTTACGAACGATTACAGCAGAAAAAGTATTTTTAGAAGAATTATCCGAAACTATTTTTTATGCTGGTATTGCAGGGGTAATAATCTCTATTATTTGCGGTTTTCTCCTCAGTAGAAGATTATTAAAACCATTAAGAGATATTACCACGACTGTAAAAAATATTGAAATCCAAGATTTAAATCAACGCATCAAAGTACAGCCAACTAGAGATGAATTAGAAGAACTTTCTAATACCTTTAATTTAATGTTAGAGCGCTTACAAAAAGGTTTTGAGCAACAGCGTCAATTCGTATCCGACGCCTCCCATGAGCTTCGCACGCCTGCCACTGTAATTTGCGGTTATTCAGATATGCTTGCTCGTTGGGGTAAAGATGACCCTCAAACTGCTGATGAATGTATCACAGCTATTCATTCTGAAGCCATCAATATGCAACGTTTGATTGAAAAGCTCTTATTCTTGGCTAGAGCAGACCAAAAACGTCAAGTATTGCATAAAGAGTCATTGAATTTAAAACCTTTAATTGCTGATATTGCCAAAGATACGCAATTAATCGCACCTCAACATACTATAACTTGCACTCATAATGATGATGGATATATCTTTGCTGATGAATTAGTGATGCGTCAAATGCTTCGTATCTTTTTAGATAATAGTATAAAATACACGCCAGATGGCGGAAAAATCACCATTTCCTCAGAAAATAAAGTCAAACATATGATTGTAAAAATCTCAGATACTGGTATCGGTATCGCTAAAGATAAACAAGATAAAATCTTTGAGCGTTTTTATCGCGTAGATAGTGCTAGAACGAGAAACGGTGTCGGTGGTACAGGTCTTGGTCTTTCCATTGCCAAATGGATAGCTGATGCCCATGATATTGAAATCAGATTATCCAGCAAATTAAATAAAGGAACAACAATTATTTTAATCATTCCTAAAGATAACTAAATAAAGCACCTTAGGCTTAAATTTATGAGCTTAAGGTGCTTTTTTGTATTTTATTTATAAAATTTTAATCAATATCTAGCTTGTCCATTAATAAAAGAAATCATTGTTTTAGCTGGCAAAGTTACCATTGTACCATCTGGTTGTTGCCAAGAAATAGATTTTTTCAATACTCCAGAAGTTACATATCCTTCCTTAGAAAAGCTTATATCTTTACCGCCTGCAAATTCTACAAATCCAGCCATTTCATCGCCAGCTAAACCTGTTTTAAAACCATATGGTCTTAAAAGAGCATCATCTCTCAAGCGACCATTTTTCACTGAACCATCAGGATAAAAACCTAATTCATATTGGTCTTCAAAAGTAATCAATCCATATTTATCTTTATTCACACTCACAGTTACTTCTTCATCAATAGTACCAGATAATACAGTACCATCGGTCGCAAAAGTTACAGGCTTATTGCCTTTATAACGTACATGAGCATAAGTTGGGAAAGGAATAGAAACACTTGTAAACGGATGGAAAATACGAGGATAGAAAATGCTATTATTACTTTCCTCATAATAATCATTGATTACATTTCTCCAGCCAGTAGGACGAAGTGCAATATCACGATTTAATACACCTGTTATCACTTCATTATTTTCATTTAATTCTACTACTGTACCTTTTTTGAATTTCAAATCATCATTTGCCACGCTAAAACCTTGAGGAACTAATACTTTTGTCTTATCTAAAGTCATAGTTTTTGCCTCTGCCATAGACATAGATAAGCCACAACATAATAAACCTACTGCTAAAAATACTTTTAATTTTTTCATTTTATCACCTCTTATATTTAATATGACAAAAGCTCATCAAAATTGATGAGCTTTTATTTATCTTATTATTTTAGCACTAAAATTATTCTGGTTTTTTAATTACTTCAATGCCACCCATGTATGGACGAAGCACTTTTGGAATTACTACAGAACCATCTGCTTGCTGATAGTTTTCTAATACAGCAGCTACAGTACGACCTACTGCAAGACCAGAACCGTTCAATGTGTGTACAAATTCAGGTTTTGCACCTGCACTGCGACGGAATTTGATATTTGCACGACGAGCCTGATAATCGCAAACATTAGAGCAAGAAGAAATTTCACGATAAGTATTATAGCTTGGAAGCCATACTTCGATATCGTAAGTCATAGCAGCTGTGAAACCAATATCACCTGTGCAAAGTTTTACTACATGGTAAGGGATTTCTAAGAGCTGTAAAACTTCTTCTGCGTTATTAACCATTTTTTCTAATTCATCATAAGATGTTTCAGGTTTAACGAATTTAATCATTTCAACTTTGTTAAACTGATGTTGACGAATAAGACCACGAGTATCGCGACCAGCACTACCTGCTTCTGCTCTAAAGCAAGCAGTATAAACACTGTAATATTCTGGTAATTTATCACCATCTAAGATTTCATCTCTATGGAAGTTAGTAGCTGGAACTTCACCTGTTGGTACGAGATAATAATCCAAGCCTTCAAGTTTGAACATATCTTCAGAGAACTTAGGCAACTGACCTGTACCAGTCATGCTGTCTTTATTAGCGATAAATGGTGCAAGCATTTCTGTATAGCCTTGTTTATCTACATGTAAATCCATCATGAAGTTAATCAAAGCACGTTCAAGTCTTGCGCCTAAACCTTTATAGAAAGTAAAACGTGTACCTGTAACTTTTGCAGCTCTTTCAGGATCTAAAATATCGAGGTCTGCACCGATATCCCAATGAGCTTTTGGTTCAAAATCGAATTCACGAGGAGTACCCCAACGGCGAACTTCTGGATTATCGCTATCATCTTTACCTACTGGTACAGATTCATGGCACATATTTGGAATGCGAAGTAAAATATCATGTAATTCATCTTGAATTTCACGGAGCTGTTTATCTAATTGGCTAATTTTTTCACCAACTTGACGCATTTCTAAAATCACAGCATCAGCATTTTCTTTATTTTTTTTCATTTCGCTGATTTTTTTAGAAACAGCATTTTTCTGGCTTTTTAAATTTTCTGTTTCAGCAATGATTTCACGACGTTGTTTTTCAAGTTCCATGAAACGGTCAAGATTCATTGGATTATTTCTGTTTTTTAAATTCTGTAATACTAATTCAGGGTTATCTCTGACAAATTTTATATCGAGCATTATTTTAACCTACCTTTTTTTGTAACTAAATATGTAGTAATCTTAATTTTACAACATAATCCATTAAATTAAAAGTTTACCACATAATTATTTCATTTTCTATGGATATATATTTCAAAATCCATCAATATTTATTAGTTTTTAGTTTCTGTTCCCTTGATATCATCTAATAAACTTTGATTGCCATTTATTGGTTTTACATTAGCATATCTAAACAATTGTAAAAATATATCATGTGCTATTGGTGCTGCTACTTGACCACCATAGTACTCGCCACCAGCTGGATCATTGATGATTACAAGCACTGTGAATTGAGGGTCTTCCACTGGTCCAAAACCACAAAATGAAGCGATATAATGTCCTGGCAAATATCCGCCATTTACCATATCGATTTTCTGTGCTGTACCTGTTTTACCAGCAATATGATAACCTTCAATACTTGCTTTAGAACCACCACCTGTGGAAACTACTTGTTCTAATACAGATTTCAACGTCTTATCCACATCAGAGTCAATACAACGGCGAACTTCTTCGCGTTCCATTTGCTGATATACTGTGCCATCAGCATTATAAATAGCCTTCACAATATGAGGTTTTAACAATACACCATCATTTGCTATAGCAGACATAGCAGTGATCATCTGTAGTGGTGTTACCGCGATACTTTGCCCAATAGAAGAAGTCGCTACGTCAGAAGCAACCATATCTTTCGGATTGAATAAAATCCCAGATTCTTCACCTGGAAGCTCAATACCTGTACGTTCGCCAAAACCAAATTTACGAGCATAATTCATCAAGCGCTCGCCACCTAATTCCAAACCTAATTGAGCAAAACCTGTATTGATAGAGTTTTTTACAACATCAAGGAATGTAACTGTACCAAAACTATCGCCACTCCAGTTTTGAATAGTTCTACCTGAAACTTCAATAGTTCCTGGGTCAACAAAAATATCTGTTGGTGATACTAATTTTTCCTGAAAACCAGCAGCTGCTACGATAGATTTAAATGTAGAGCCTGGTTCATAGATATCTGATACAGCTCTATTTTTCCAAACATTAGGATCGTATTTATGGAAATTATTTGGGTCATATGATGGTCGAGATGCCATAGCCAAGATATCGCCATTTTTGGGGTTCATTACTATAGCTGTTACTGATTCAGCACCATGATCCATCATCGCCTTATCCAAAGCTTTCTCAATGATAAATTGATACTGTGCATTGATAGTCAATTGAATATTTTTACAATTAGCATCTACAGGTGAATTCTTCAAAAATACAGAGTCCATAATCGGTCTAGCCAAAGCATCTGTAAAAATAGAAGAAGTTTGTTCTTCACCTTTTATCATGCCATCAAATTGTTGCTCAATACCATCTAAACCTTTATCATCTGTACCCACAAAACCGATTACATTGGCAGCTAACATATCATTTGGATAATATCTTTTACTTTCTTGAATAAAACCAAGACAAGCTACATATTCAGGCTTTTCCTTCATTAAATTTTTCAAAGCCTTCGTTTCTTCTGGTTCCATCTGTCTTTTCACCCAGACGAAACCACCACCTTGAGCGATATCATCTAAAATATCTTTTTCTGTAAGCCCTATCAAAGGAGCTACATCTCTTGCCGTCTGTTCTGGATCTTCCACATGATTAGGGTCAATATATAAAGAGCTAACCATTGTACTTATCGCTAGCTCTTTCATTTCCGCATCATAGATAGTACCACGAGGCACATGAAGCACAGATGATTCTTGAACTTGCGATTCTAAGCGAGATAACATTTCATCTCCACGAACTATTTGCACCCAAGCATATCTAGCCATAACGCCAATAATAAAAACGAGCAATCCTATGAATAAATAAATTATATGCATTTGCACTTTATTTACTTTTTTTACTATCTTTTTATTTTGTCCACTATTTTTATCCATAATCTTCTTAGCCTAAAGACCTACGATAAAATACCTCACTTTCCTTAAACATAACTCTAATTATATCAAATTTTACTATAAAGATATATTTCTAACCTTGAATTATCTAAAAAATTATTTCATAGGCAAACAATCCATTTAATGATAAAATATTAATTGTATCTAAGTATACATATTTACATTTACTAAAATCTATTGAGGTGAGTTTTATGAAAGTAATTAAAACAACTAATGCACCTGGTGCTGTAGGACCTTATTCCCAAGCTATCGAAATCGACAACCTTGTTTTCGCTTCTGGTCAAATCGCTTTAGACCCTGCTACTGGCGAAATGGCTGAAGGTATCGAAGCTCAAGCTCATCAAGCTTTAAAAAATGCTCAAGCAGTAATCAACGCTTCTGGCGCAAAATGGGAAAATGTAATCAAAACAACTGTATTCATCACAAATATTGATGATTTTGCTAAAGTAAATGAAATCTATGCCACTTACTTTACACAACCATATCCTGCTCGCTCCTGTGTAGAAGTAAGTAAATTACCAAAAGGTGCCTTGATTGAAATAGAAGTAATCGCTAAAAAATAAGCTTTAACTTAAAAATAGGAATGATACAAAAAATATCATTCCTATTTTTTCATTATCTCCAATTCCATTCTAATATTGCTTTATATAATTCAGCACGTTCGTTAATTGATGTTCTTGTAAATTCATTATATGACTTAAATGCTAAACTACTGTCTTGTACAAATCTCAAGAAAGTTGGATTATTTATATATTTTTGTTCATTCAACGTTTGAGCTAAAATATTTTGAGAAAAATATTGTTTTACTTTTTCGGAATATACTTTATCTCCATAGGAACGATTGAAACTTCTTGGTAATACTAATAAATCTCCTATATTGTTTCTAACAGATACAAATTCATCATTATTAGTAAATTCATTTACATGATCTTCATAATGATTAGCCCAAATATGCTCTATTTCTATTTCTTCTTCTTTATTAAGCATATAATCAGATGTATTCGTTGCTCTTGATACTATTTCAGTAATTAATGATAACAACACTTTTATAGCATTTTTATTTGACCTATTTAATGTCGGTGAATTCTCTAACTTTAATAAATTACTTGAAGTATCTTTTAAAATTTTATTTATCTCTTCTATATTTTTATCTCTAATTTTTTTACACATACTATATATAGTATATTCCATAGCACTTTGGGAAATTTTATAATGATTCCACACACGCCATGATAAGATTTTTGTTAAATATTTAGATATCATTTTTATTTTCTTTTCAATAGTACTTTCACTATCATTATATTTAATAGATGCCAAAATTAAAGCTGGTTGCAATGTAAAACCATAATCACTATTTACTATTAAATATAAATAATTTTTAGTATCTCTATTTTGAACAATTTTATTAATTTTTTCATATATATTTGCAAAATATGTTATTTTATTTAAAAATTGTATAAAATCGTTAGAAGTTTTTAATCCTAATTTAATACTATTATCACGAAACCAACGATGAAACTCTTTACCTATTCGAACAAAATCAGAATTTACATTCTTACTTTGTGCAAAATCTTCTGCATAATGTCCTCTAAAATAAATTTTAAAAAATTCAAATTCAGCTTTTGATTTTGATGTTAACTTTATATTTGTAAGCTTCCTTATAATCTCATCAAAATCTTTCATAGCTTTTAATCTATAATTATCTTCTATATTAGCAAATAAATAACTTCTTAACATTTCGACTTGAGTCAACGAAAGTCCTCTATCATTCATTGTTTCAAAAATTACATAAGCAAATTCATCACTATTAGTCCATACTCTAGAAAAAACTACTTTTTCTTTTAACCAATATGTAAAACTCACAACATTTTCTTCATTTATATCTTCATTCCAGCATGCCACTATATCATTATATCGTTCAACTAAATTTTTTACAGATATGGTATCTGTACTTTTTAAATCATATTTACCATTTTCATATAAAGATAACATACACTCATTACGTTCTTCTATATCTAAATTAAATAATTGTTCTCCATAATAATCATCATAAATTAATTTTTTTATTTCTTCTGGAAAATTTTTAACTTTTCCATAAGTTCTTACTAAATAAATAAGTAATAACGTTAACGAAGTAATTCTTTGTTGCCCATCAATAATTGAGCTTCTTTTTCCACCTTTTATAGAAAGAACTATTTCCCCCATATAATAAGGATCATAATTTCTCACATCACTTAAACGATCTTCTATTTTCCAATTTTTTAGAAACTCCAAGGATAGATCCATTATTAAATCTTCCATTTGTTTTTTTTGCCATACATATTCTCTTTGATAAAAATCTACATCAAATTTATCTGAAAATAATTCTTTTAATGAATACACTTTACTATCAACAATTTTATTATCCATAATAAATCACCTCACAAAAAATATCTATATGTTAAACTCTATTCTCTTTAATAGTGCCCTGCAAGCTTTATCTATATCTTCATATGTTTCATCAAAATTATCTGTATACCATGGATCTTTTACATCACGATTTTCACCGACAAAAGACATCATCTTATACACTTTATGCTCCGTATCTTCACCGATAATATAGCTTAGATTGCGTAAATTATTATTATCCATCACGATAATATAATCATACATATCATAATCTTGCTTTGTTATCTGCACAGCTTTTCGCTTACTAAATGGAATATTCATCTCACGAAGCTTTGCTTTTGTACCATAGTGAGTATCACAGCCGATTTCCTCACGACTTGTAGCTGAAGAATTGATTATAAATTTATCAGCTAAACCCGCTTTTCGCACTAAATCCTTCATCACAAATTCAGCCATTGTTGAACGACAGATATTACCATGGCATACAAACATAATCTTTATCAAAATATCTCACCTCCTTATAAATTTATATTACCTTATCTTTCATTAGCTAGTATATATCTTCTGTTTTTTCGTTCTCCTTTTTCTAATAATAAGCCTTCTTTTACCATCTCTTTTAAAAATCGTTTAGTAGTTGATTCTGCTAAAACTAAAATTTGCCGTGCTTCCATATTTGATATAGATCCATGTTCTTCTACATACTTAATAATCAAGTTTTCTCTATCAAATTTTTTCTCTGTTTGCTTGTTATTATTGATTTTCCATCAGCTTTTATCGGTTTTTATCGGCTTTTTATCGGCTCTTTTATCGGCTCTTTTATCGGCTTTTCTATCGGCTTTTTTATCGGCTATTCTATATAAATTTACACAAAAAATATTTCCCATTTCCTTAAATTCTAATTTAGTTAAAATAAAATAATTGTATTATCTTTGCTTAGTGGCTCCATAACTTTTGCATATTCAGCTATAGCTGACAATTCAATATTATTATTGCTTATAAAAATCTGTATTGGTTTACTAGAAAAGATATTTTTTATCTCCGCTTGAAGTTCTTCAAATACTTTTTCCACCTGTATTCGTTCAATTTCTAAATCCATTTTAGGTTTAAAAAATAAATATACTAATTTAGCTGACATATCTTTATCTTTTTGCGAAGCAATTCCCCAAAGATGACATAAAAACTGTTTAATATCAAATCTTATCTTTGTCTTTGCAATACCAAAATTACATAGTTCTATTTTAAACTCATCTATATCTGGACACTTTGCATAAGAAAAACTAAAATCATTTTCTTCTCCATAAAGCAAATTCCAATAGCTTTTCTTCAAATAAATTGAGTGCTGACTAAAAATCTCATGACATTTCACTTCAAAATAAATATTTGCCTTAGGGATATAAGCATCTAAATTAGCAGTTGCATTAACACCTTTAATTCGACAACTATGCTCAAAAATTATATCTTCACTATTGTTAAATTGCTTATATCCATCTCTTAAAGCCAAATAACAAAATCTTGAAGATGAAGCAACACTTGCCATCTTTGGTGGCATATTTCTTTTCTCTTTTAACTCGCTTCCTTTACCATGATTATACTGATTATAAAATTTATTATATTTACCATTTTGCATTTTAGAAATAAATTTATTATAAGCTTCTTTATTATAGTAAACATCATAAGACTTATCTTCTATTTCATAACCAAAACAATCATTGCCAATTACATCAACCAAATTCTTTTTTATAAAACAATCAAATTCATTTTTGCTAATCATTATAGACACTCCAGCAAAACACAACATCTATTTTTATAATTTATCTAGTATAATATAAACTTTTTAAAATTATAAAATATTTGATTTTACTAATGTATTAACACATTCTAAGTATATTACCATAACATATGAACATTTATACTTATTCTATCTATTTTTTTATAATAATATCTAAAAAAATCCTTGCAAAACCTAAATCTTACAAGGATTTTTTATGTTTATCTTAAATAATTATATAATATTTATTTAATAATATTACTATATATTTAAATTTTATGTTAGTAATATATTATTAATAATTATTAATATAATATAAAAACATATTTCTGTATATGAAAATATACTTTTAAGATATTCTTTTTTATCAAAAAATTTTATAGACATATCAAAATTTATTTCTTTATTATTTAACATTCTAACTTTTTCATATAACTTTCTATACTGCCGTTCATTCATTAAATAATATGAATCTAATAATAAGAATAATATTATTATACTATTGCTTACATATATTTTATTATTCAATAATGTTATTATCCCTGTTAATAATGTAATACTCCAGCCTTTTAATAAAAAAGAATTTTTTGCCATTCTATTTATTACATTTTGAATCATTTCTAAATATTTAATTTTAGCTTCCATATTTTTATTCCTCTAAAAAATCTACTAATTTTTCTGCTAAAGTAAAATAATCTATACTTGTTCTAAATTCTTCATTTAAGTCTTTCGATGCATTATTTAAATCACACCATGCTTCTTTATATTCTTCTGCTACAACTGAAGAACATCCACCTACACTTCCAACTATAAAAACTGGTATATTATATTTTCTAGCAATTTTTATTTCTTCTCTAATACCTTCTTCTTTTTTATCATTTTTTATTTTACCACCTAAACAAATTAGAGCACCTACCTCTTTTCTTCCTATCATTTCTTCACGCATAAGGCTTAAACTTTCCAATAAATTTTCTTTTTGTTCTACTTCGTATAATTGAACTTTACTTTTTAATTCTTTTTTCTTTTTAGAATACTCTTTTTCAAAAAATTTTGATATATACATCTTTAAAATACTTTTATTATTTATTTGATACTCTTCTTTATAGATTTCAAAAAATAACTCTTGAAATGTTGGGTGTGCTCCAAATGTTAATGTATATCCATTTTTCAAAATAGCTTTAGCAAATATTATTAGAGCTTCTGTTAATATTCGTTTTGTAAATTCACTACCATCTGGAAATGCTCCTGAAATTATTATTTCTTTATTTTTCATTTTTAAATCGCCTCTCAAATAATTTTTCCAATTATAATAAAAATTTTTTATATTATCTTTTACTATATTTTTTTCTTTATCTATAATTTCTTTCTTATCTATTCTATCATTTAACATAATAAAAGAATCATAGTCTCTATATTCTTCTTTATTATTTATATCTTCTTCTTTTATATTTCTCTCAAATAATTGAATATATTCTTTTATATTCCTTTGTGGATAATAATACCCTTTTCTAGTTGCTTCAACTTTATAAATACCTTGATTTTTATCTAATAACACTAAATTATCAGTCATTAATCTTTTTAAAGCCTTATCATAATCATATATATTAGATATTTTATTATATTTTAGTTCAAATATATTTTCTTTAATTTCATTAACTATGTTATTTAAGTTATCATCATTTTTAAAATCTATTGACTTATATTCTAAATGTGGCTTTTCTGTTGGTATTATTTCTAAATCTTTAATGGAGGCTTCATCTATACGTATCCATAAAATAGGAATATTATGGAAAATAGCATATTTTAACTCTTTTTTTACCCATTCTGATGTTATAGCTCTAGGTGTATGCATAAAAATAAAAACATCACACTTAGTCAAAACTTCATCTATTTTTTTTTGAGCATTTTCTCCTACTACAATTTTATTGTTATCTCTAAATTCTCTACTTCCTTGTAACTTTAATTTATCTGATAATCTCGCAGCTATATCTTCACCATCAATTCTTCTATGACTAATAAATATGATGCCGTCTTTATCATATATTAATGGATGAACTTCTGAAATTACCTTCCTAGCAAATATTTCTGCAATAGCAAGATAATTTCCTTCTAAATTTCTACATCTCATCTGTTCGTATACATCATAACTTTGAATTTCATTTATTATTTTTACAGGAGGTATACGATTTTCTTTATCTATTGCAACAGGAAATATTTTAATTTTTCTTTTTACTACTAATTTTAAAAAATCTTCTATATAAGAAGTATTATTTATAATATCTTCATTAAATATAACAACAATAGAATTATCATCCAATTTTTGTTCAATCAGATTCATATTATTTAATTTCTTCTTATTAATCAATACTATTTCTTCACAATTTTCCAAATTTTCTTTTACCCTATTGATAAAAGTCTTATATTTTTCATCTAAATTTAAATTAAAAAAAACAAATATTATACTCATCCTATATTCTCCTTAAAACATATAAAATGAAGGTAAAATACCTTCATTTTATTGTAATCTTTTTATCAAATTATATTCATCAATGTGATTTCTTTTCTCTTTAGCGGATTCAATATAACTACTAGGATTTCTTATAAAGTCATTCCATGAAATCAATGAACAATATGAATCATGATCTCTATCATAAACGCCTTCACATTTGTTTAGTTTATATTCATCCTTTATATTCATCATATTTTTCCTAAATAAATTATCAACATCTAACACTGTATCTACTGCCTTTTCTTCCCTACATATAATACATTTATGTTTATTTTCTTTTATCAATAAATCTTTTACTTCATCAGTATACACAGCAATTAACCCATTACTTCGATTACCCTCTCTATCTTCTAATGAATACCTAAGTTCATCATATATCCAGTCATCATATTTATTTTGTTTTTTTATATGATTCAAAGATTCTGGTGTTACTATAAAAATTGTAACGCTTGTTTGAGATAGTTTATCATATAAGTAACTTTTTATTGTTTCATCAGACATTGTTGATCTATCTTCATCTTCTGAACAATTTATTATATATTCGTTGTTTTTAAAATATTCCTCTAGTTCTTCTTTATATTTATGTCCATCACTAAATCTAAATGAAATAAATATTTTAGTTGCCATTATAACTACTCCTATCATATAAATTTTTTATTATTTATGGATTATTTATATAATAGTTATCTTACTAATTCATAGCATTATTCTCCTTTCTATTAGATTATTGCCTATAAAAAAGATTAATGCTATACTTTAATGAGGTTATCTATTTATCTATTTTACGCTGTCTTTTTATAGGCGGCTTATTTTTTTCTTTATATAATTTTAACATTCTTATGTAACTCTGTCAATTTTATCGAAATTTCGATAGTTTTCCTCTCAAATTTAAGCAAAATTTGTTATTATATAACTATTATTGTATAATATCATATAATAATACTTTAGGAGGTTATTTAATGTTTACATACATAAGATTAAAAAATTTTCGTTCATTTAAAGATCTTTCTTTTAATCTACAAAATAAAACAAAATTCAAAAAATTCGCATTAATTTATGGTGAAAATGGAATGGGGAAATCTAATTTATCTTTAGGCTTTGTCATTTTTAAAGAACTAATGGAAACCATGCATATTAGAGATTTTATTGAACATATTTTATCTATTGAAGATCTAAAAAAACTATCTGAACTAGATATTAATGATGATATTGCATTATCTCACCTAAAGAACCAAATGCAAGGTATAAAAGGATTAATTAATAAATATCGTACAATAGATTCAGATGAACCTATCTTGTTAGAATATGAATTTATAATAAACTCAAAAAAAGGTAAATATCTTGTAGAACTTGGTTCAGATGAAGTTATTCATGAACGACTAGAATATACGTTAGAAAAAAATAAAGGAATATATTTTGATTTAACACCTACTCAAAAAAAAATTAATAATAAAATTTTCAGCAATGCAAAAACCCACACAGACATATTAGCCCTTATAAATAAATTCTGGGGAAAACATACATTATTAGCAATCTTATTACATGAACAAGATGACAAATCCCAAAATTATATATCTAATAGTCTATCTAAAAACTTCTCTATATTAATAAAAAGTTTTATAAATGTGTCATATTTAACTAAATTAAATAAAAAAGAAGTTGGCTCTATTACTAGTACATTCGATTTAGAACCAAATTTAGAATATGGTAAAATAAATAATAAACAAATCACTAAATTAAATACTATTGAAAAAGTTTTATCAGCTCTATTTCATTCTATAAATTCAGATAATCTTTATTTATATTATAAAAAAGAACGAGTTAATGATACTCAAATAAAATATCAATTATTCATAAAAAAACTTATTGCTAACAAAAAACTAGATATTCCTTTTTCTTTAGAATCTACAGGAAACCACCAAATATTAAGTATTTTCCCATTTATTTTATCTGCTATATCCGGAGGAACTGTCATCGTAGATGAAATTGATACTGGTATACATGACTTATTATTCCAAAAAATAATAAAAGAAATCTATCCTATTTTAAAAGGACAACTTATTATTACATCACACAATACCACTTTATTAGAAATAAATGAAATTAGGGACAATATCTATTTTATAGTAGAAGATAATACTGCTAACAAATTTATAAAATGTACTACAGATTATTCTGAACGTACATATCAACAAAATAACATGCGAAAAAAATATTTAAATAACTCTTATGGAGGTATTCCTGCTGTTGATAAAATTGGATTTAATAAATTAATTTCCATTTTAAATAAAATAAAATAAATAAAAATACCGCATAATAATATGCGGTATTTTTATTTTTCCATATTATATCTTCTTCTATAATACTCTATTGTTCTATACTCTAAAACATCTCTCATATTATCTACAAAAACTTTATTCTTTATAACCTCTTTTAGATTTTCATTTAAAGCTAATACAAATCCTTCTTTTTCTACAAAGAAGCCTTTCCCTGAAGCTTTTAGATATTTTATCGGCATGGTTTTTGCTTTTGCTAGATGTTGTTTATCTGTTATTTTTAAATATTTATCGTAAGTCATATCACTTGCAAAATCTTTCCAATTTTTATTTTTACTGAAAAACTCTTTCCATGTAAATAAAACGTCTTCATCTGTTATCGCTAATTTTATACTTCCTTGATTATAAAAAGCATACAATATCGGCATTTTATATACTTTTTGCATATCTGTCGTTTCTATTAAATTGATAAAATCTCTGCCAATAGTTTTATATACTGCTTTTTCATCATCAGACAACTCATTTAAATCATTTAAGAAATCTAAATAATGTCTGAATGGATTTTCTTTTGCATGGCTCATACAGTATTGATAAATACTATCTTCCATATAAGTGAATAACTCCACTCTTGTTGGTCTTTGCTCTAATAATTCCTTGATACGAAAATATTCATTATTTATTTTTTCCTTCATGGTCAAAGTTTTCATATCCATTTGTTTAAATAAATCTATTAATTGCATATCGAAATCAAGGATACAATCATCAGGTAAATCTTTTTCTTGATATACATAAGTTCTTTTGCTTTCTGTTGTACTATCAGTCAATAGCGAAATAAATTTGCCTGCTTTTACATAATTGCCGATAAAATCCAATACATTTAAATATTTTTTTCCTTGATAAGTGCGAAGTCCTCTACCTAATTGTTGCAAGAAAATAATCGGCGATTGAGTAGGTCGCAAAAACATCACCATATCTACAGAAGGAATATCCACACCTTCATTAAACATATCTACAGAAAAAATGACTTTTATCTGCCCTTGTTTCAATTTATTTATAGCTTCTTTTCGCTCCATAGCATACTCGCCACTGGCTTCACTGTAGACCGCCACCGAAGCAATACCTCGTTTATTGAAGTCTTTCGCCATCATTTCTGCATGTTGTTTAGAACAGCAAAAAGCTAAAGCTTGCTTTGAAGCATATTTTTGATAATATTTATAAATCAATTCAAATCTTTTTGTATTAGCTTGATAAATATTTGTGAGTTCTTCTTCATTATATCGACCTTTTACTAAGTGCAAATGTGAATAATCTGTTTCGTCATATATTCCATAATAGTGAAAAGGCACTAATATTCCTTTATTTATCGCTTCTTTTAAAGTTATTTCATAAGGCACATTATAATCACATAATTCATATATATTTTTCCCATCTAATCGCTCTGGGGTGGCAGTTAAGCCTAAAAGAAATTTTGGTTTGAAATAATTCACTATTTTTTTATATTGAGCAGTAACTGCATGATGAAATTCATCTATGATGATATATTCAAAATAATCTTTAGGAAAATATGCTTCATTTAAGTATTCATCTTTAGCCAATGTCATGACAGAAGCAAAAATCATGGATTTATCTTTATCTTTTTGTCTTCCATAAAAAAGCCCATAATCTTCAGATTTGCGAACATTTTTAAAAGCTTCTACTGCTTGATATAAAATTTCTTCTCTGTGTGCTACAAATAATATTCTTTTATAATTAGTTGAGTCAAATGCTGATAAATATGTTTTGCCAATGCCTGTGGCTGCATGAATTAAAGCTTTTGTCGCTCCTTCATTTCTGCTGTTATTCAAAGCATATAAAGCTTCTATCTGTACCCCTCTTGGCTGAATTAATGGCGTAATATTTTTATTTTCTGTTTTATATTGTTCTAAATCCTTAATTATTGCTGGTTTTCGCCAGTATTTAGCATATCTATATAATTCTTCATTAGTGATAACAATAGCATGATTATAAAATAAATCCTCAAAAGTCGCGAAAAACTGCTGAAAACTATCTTTATCCAGTAAATTATTAAATCTATAATTCCATTCAATACCTGTAGTTAAAGCACTTCTTGAGATATTTGATGAACCTATATATATTTCACTATAGTCATCATAATGAAAGAAATAGGCTTTAGGGTGAAATGAATGTGTATTATCATCATAAAATCTTAAATCTACTTGATTATTTAATTCTTGTTTTATTAAGTACAACGCTGATGGCTGTGTTATATTTAAATAATTTCCTGTCAAAATCCTTATCGGTATATTCTTAGCTACTGCCTGTTTCAAATCTTTTAGAAGTAAACGCACTCCAGACTCCATCAAAAATGAAACAATGATATCTATTCTTTTTGCTTTATCTATACTGTTTTTTAATTGAAAATATAACTGCTTAGATTTTGTCTGTCCACCAGTTAAAACATTCGTAAAATCTCTTATTTCTTCCTTAAGATTAGATTGAGCCATTTTTCATTTCCTCGCTGTGGTCTTACGTCTGCTGTTATCCATTGTTCTTCTACTTTCAGATTGTCTACATTGGCAATCAAATTGGCAAAGCTATCTTCTGTCATATCTGTGAAAAATCTGCCGTTTCGCTCACCAGAAAAATCTCCATATTTAAATGATGTATAGATTATGCCTTCATCTTTTAGAGCCTTGCTCATTCGCTTAAAAACATCAACTAAATCATCTAAAGATAAATGCAATATAGAAGAACAAGCCCATATGCCATCATATTTATTTACTATAGATAATTCATTAAAATACATATGACGAACTTTTATATTTGTATATTCACTAGCGATTTTGCAAAGTTCTATTGAGCCATCTATCGCATCTACATTAAAATCTTTAGCTAAAAAATACTTTGTATCTCTACCAGAACCACAACCAAAATCTAAAATATAACCTTTAGCTGGCAATTTATTTATAAACTTATCTTGAGTAGCCTTAAAATCCACATTTAAAGTTCCCTCAACAAATTCTTTAGCATTAATATCATAATAATTTATAGTCTTATTTAACATAAAATAAACCCTTCTCAAATATATCAATATATTATTTTATTATACACTATCTATTTAACTAAAAAATTAATAAAAAAAGGATATGACTTTATGCCATATCCTTTACTTTTTTACATATTTTGCTCTAAAAAAAATTAAAGCGCTTGTCAAAAATGACGCGCGCTCTATAAAACTCTATAGTTTTGCTAGTAATTACATTATACAAATAAAAACTTTATTCGTCAATAAGCTTTTATAAATTTAGCTAATACCTTTTCAATAAAAATATGTGTTGTTTTTATAGCCTCATTTTTATCATAATAATTAGCATTCTTTTTCATCGAAGTTCTAATAAGTTTCAAAAGATCTCTTTTCCTTAATTTCTTTAAACGCTTACTTTTCACAATCAAAGGATATACAAATAATAGACAAGTAAAATCATGTATAGGTTTATTTTTCAATTTTGATGTTCTTACTCTTTTACTAATATTACTTATTTTTTGTATTTCTTTTAATATTGTAGGATTAGGGCTTGAATGATAATCTGCTCTTAAATCATGTATTAAACAATTACTATGCGCACAAGCATTTCTTAAATCACGCACTAAAAATAATAATCTTACATCAAAAGGCAATCTTTTAGGATAAGTTTTATTATAAAATTCAACAAATTTACATAACTCTCCAAAAGATATTAATTCTACTAATACCCAAACAGGATAATTTGGATGATATTTTTCTATTAGCTCTCTACAATATGATGTTTTCAAATGTTTATAGATTTTATCTATATGTATATTATCAATATCCCACAATTTAACTATATTATATCCATCTTCTTTTATATTATCTTCTATATCACGTAATAATATTATTTTCAATGAATGTTCAATATCCAAACACATTTGAAGTACTAAATATCGTAAATTACAATCTATTATTGACAAATCTTTTAAATAAGCAAAATCTAAATCAACATATTGACCTATTCGTTCTCCTGTAGGAATCTTATTATAATTTTTACGATATGAAGCCAATTTAAAATAATAATTATGTTGCTTTAAAATTATTTTTGCGTTAGACTCATTTATTATATTAAAAGTGATTCCTTTTTCTTTCATATGTAAAATTAATTCATCACTAGTTAATAACTTCTTTTCCATGACAATATACCTCTGTTCTCTCTATATTACGAATAATTTATTATATCACTATACAATAGTAAAAAAGGATATGACACTATGCCATATCCTTTTTTACTATTACATTTATTTAAACTTTTTAAATCTGTATTTTTACTGTACATTAAGCTATTTATCACAATCAACTTCACTAATAAACATATTTAAAATAAAACCAATTTTATCTTGCTTTTAGCATTTTTCTATTTATTTTTCCTCCTTATTAATTTTAATATTGCATTAAACTTAATACAATTGAATCAAAAGTAACTTTTAAATTACTTCTATTCCAGATGCTATTAACTTTTTATCGTGATTATTAACATAATACGCTAAAATTTCCATTCTATTTTCTACTCTTATCAATGGATGACTAGCTTTTGTTAATAATGCTATATGTCTAAATTCTTCAACAACATCTTTTGGAACATCTTTAAACCCAGATTCCACAGCATTTGCTTTTGCAGAAAAGAATACTGATAATTTATCATCAATATTTTTAAGTTTATTTAACTTTTCTATCGTTTTTTCCTTAAAATCTACCAAACTAAGACCTATTAATAAAAGTAAATATTTTAAAAATCTTTTTCTAGAAACTGATATTACTTTGTCTTCTAGTGTAGATATTATATTTATCTGTTCAATCATAACATTAACTTTATCTAATCCTTCTTTTGGCAAATCTGCCTTTGAAGCATAATTTTGTATAGATTTATCTGTTGTTCCAAATGGTATCTTTTTATCAAATAAACCTATCATACTATAAAAGATTTTATCAAATTCTTTTCTATCATCTGCAAAGCCAATAATATTTAAAAATCTATTTTTATCTTCAATTTTATCTAAAAAGATTTCCAAATTAGAAGCTGGCATCGAATTTATTATTTCTCCAGCTCTCAATCTTTCTTGATTTTGCAAAAACCTAAAATACTCCCTAACTTGTGTATCACTTGCTTTAGCAATATATGTCATTGCTAAGTTATAAGCTTGTATATTTCCTTGTATAACATCTGGTAAGTCTTTATATTTCAAAGATATATTACCCTTATTTAACAATTTCCTTTTTATTTTTTCTACTTTTTTATCATCTCCAGAATAATTCTCACCAAAATATTCTTTTATTACTTCAATAATTTTTCTTGACCATTCGTTTCTTACATTATATTCACCTTTTATAAAATTGCTTATTGTTGTAAGCCTTTGTTGCCCATCAACAACTTCTTGTAAAGCACCTTTATCATTTTTATTTTCTAATACTCGCACACTTATATTTCCTATTGGATATTGCTTTATTATACTATAAATAAGTTTATCTTTAAAATCATCACTCCAAACATATCCACGTTGATATGCTGGTCGTAAATCTAATCCCCCAAAATTTACCGTACCAATTAAATTTATAGCAGTTGTTATAGGTATAGACGCATTAGAAAACATCATTTGTCCATTCATACTATCACCTTTCTTATATTATGATAAAATCTATTTACAATTTATTTTTATTATAATTTTATCTCTCAACAAAGTCAACAGATTCTATTTTAAAAACAAATACAAATATAAAAATTGAATTAGATTCTTATATTTTTATTAATTTTATCAATGCCGTTATCGGCAAGTTATCAACCAAAAACATCAATTATTTTTCAATTTTATTTTGCCGATAAAAAAATAGCAGATACATTTGTACCTGCTATTTCTTAATTTACTTATTGATTATTCGCTTTCTTCGATTGAATATATCCATACCCTATAACTATAATCGCTATGATTAAAATTCCTAATATTATTGGATGACTCTTCCATAAAGACATGATAATCAAACAGGGAATTGTAAGTATAATACCTGCAATAATACTAACACTTATTAATACACCAAACCAACCATTTAATTCGCTTATAGGTCCATCACTTATCATTGTATGCGATTTCCTATAAGCATTAAATATTTTATAGGTCAAATATCCCCAAAGAGGAATGAAAATTATCATAAAAAGTACATCAAGCATCTTATATCCTCCAAAAATTCTTATAAATACAATTTATATCATTATTATCCTATTGATTAAGATATTTTCCCATAAACTAAAAAGGTCAAAATAAATATTAATAAGGCTATTTATAAAAATTAATTTTTTATTTTCATATTACGATTAAATTTACTATTATCATCAAATTATCAACGAAAACTAGTAATTATCTTTAATTTGCCGATAAAAAAATAGCAGATACAGTTGTACCTGCTATTTTTATCTATACTATATTTATTTTTTAGAATTTAAATGTTACATTAGCAAGCCATTTATTAGCTGTTGTGGAATCACTATCTTGATATTCATAGCTGATACCATAAGCAATTTTATCACTTTCTGCTTCAACACCTAATTTACCTATAAAGCTTCCATTATCTACTGTTTCAAAACCAAAACTATCAAAAGCACCATTTAAGCTTACTGTTTGATCAACATCTCTATCACCCATTGTCCAAACATATCCAACTTCTGCCACTGGGCGAATTGTCCAATCATTATTTCTTATTTCTGTACTATATTTTACACCAACTGGTAAGATAAATAAGTTTTGTTCATCAACATTATAATTAATGCCTAAACTATTAGTATAATCTGCTGTACCTAAATGCATATAACGAGCACCAATATATGGTACAAATTTGCCATTTGCTCCAGATTTAATAGCTTTTTCTGCTCTTACGCCAATACTAAATGCATCTGCATCTGGTGAAGCTGTTATTTCTGTACCACTATTATACTGAGTTATATCATTTGAGCTATGCATAAAGCTAATATCACCTAATACAGCACTATCACCATTATCGATTTTACCATATAAGGATACACCATAATATTCTGCATCATTTTGTGTTCTTGAAGCAATATTATTGCCACTGATATCACCATCTGCATAACTTAAAGCTACACCTACTGTAGATTTACCATTTTTATAAAAATCACTACCTACAACAATTCCATTAAATGTAGCATCATAATCAGCTGTAAGACCAGCTAATTCTATATCATTAATATCTTCTTTATTATGAATATATTTTGCCCATACATCACTATCTTGATCACCATGTACAGCTATAGATAAATGATCTGCTACAGAATCTGTCATTGTATTGCTCATACTATATGTCGCATGATTTACACCTGCAAGTTCTCCCATATTAAATACACTATTTAAAGCTGTAGCCTTACTGTCTTTATTTAAATTATAATGATCACTTGCTGCTTGATTGAAGAATTTATATGCCGCACTTGATTTTTGTTTTTCATCATTTGTTTGCAAAGTCTTATCAATTAATTCATCAGCTACTACAGTATCTCCAAAAATATCTTTTACATTTTGATATCTTGCTGTATAAGTATTTGCTGTTTCACCACTGCTAAATCCTAATAAAATATTATCAGAAACAACGTTATCATCGGACCATTTAGATGCTACATTACCATCTAAGATAGTATAACTTTGTTCATTTTTAGCATTATCTATATAAAGTTTTGCACCGTCTTGTTTGCCTTCTGTATTTTGAGCAATTTGAGCATCTGTTACGCCAGAAATTGCCACTTTACCATCAGTTAAAGCTTCTCCATTAACCATTAATAAAGAATTATTGGCAAATTTTACAGTACCATTATTTAAGAAACTAGCACTATCTTTTGTTGCATTTTTATCTATAACTAAAACGCCACCTGAAATATCTTGTGGTGCATTAATATATGCTGCTGCTAAAACATCATTATCTCCATTACCCCAAGTTAAACCTGTTTTAGCGAAAGCATTTTCTGCTATAGTTGTATCTGTTGTTCCTAATGATAAAGTGGAATTTTCCGCTACAACTAATTTACCATCAATTTTATTTAAATTGCCTGCTTCTTCACTACCAAATACTAAACCAGCTTTAGAGCCATCTGTTATAGTATTTCCATCTTTATATATTGGATCAAGATATACTATTGCACCATTTAAATTAGTATTTTCACTAATCAAAGTTCCTGCACTATTTTTATCACCAATATTAATATTAGCACCCTTATTTGCAGTTAACTTTCCATTAACTACTAAAGAGGAATTACCTATAATATTTGCTTGAGTATTAGCATCTAATTCTACATTACCATTAACTGTATTTGCACTAGATACTGAATTTAAACTTCCTTGATTTACAAATACATTAGCAGTTAAAGTATTTTCAGAATTATAACCTTCTCTACCTAAAGTCAATGAACTATCTGTATCATCAACAGTAACTGTTAAATTATCTTTATTACCAGTTACAAGTTCTCCACCTTTACCACCTAAACCAAGTGTTTGTCCATCTTTAATGGCAATAGTATTTGTATTTTCTCCAACTTTTATTTGAGAGGCAACAAAACTACCATTAGAATATTGTGTCTCTCCATCTGTTGTACCATTACCAACTACTAAAGATGAAATATTTTCATTTGCTTTTACGGGTGTATCTACATGAACATTTCCATTTTCTACAGCTTGATCAACAGTAATATCTTCTACTACTTCGCCTTTTTCATCAACAAGAGTTCCCAACATATTGATATTAGTTTTACCTACATCTGCCATATTCTTTTTGGCACTATCCAAATAATCTTGACTATATTTAATATCAGTAAAGTTTATCGTTCCACCTTCATATTTAATATAGTCATTTGTTACTTTTCCACTATCTTTAGAAGCAAGTACTGTAGCATCACTTGTAGTGTCTATACCATTAGCGAAAATTTGACCTGTTTTTGTTTGAATTACACCTTCATTTTGTAAAACAATACCACCTTTTAAAATATGAGCTTTTAACGCATCTACATCCTCTTGTTCAGTATCTCCATATTCATCAGGTGTAACTAACGAGCCATCTACCAAAGCTCTTAAATTATCAGCAATTAAAGTACCACCATTAATTTCAATCTTACCATTATATTTATTATCTTCGCTAGATAATGCTCCTATAAATGTTCCTACTTCATAAGTATTATCTTTATTACCATTTAAAATAATTTCAGCATTACCCTCTGCTACTATAGAGCCCTGTTCATAATCATTTTTATCTGCATTTACATTAGAATTAGTAAATGTTAATATTCCCTTTGTATTATTTCCATCATCACTACCACTAGCATATACAGTGGAATTTACATTGGAATTAATTACGTTAAAGGTACCACCTTCAGTTTTAAAATCAGTGCCTCCATTAAGATGTCCATCTGTATAATAAGCACCTGCTTCAGCATTTGAGTTTTGTAATGTTAATTCTGCACCATTACGTACACTTACACCACCATGTATATTAACATTATCTAAAATTAATTTTGTTCCAGAGTTTTTAAGCTGTACAGCACTTAAACCATTTTCTCCTTCTTCTAAAGCCATATCATCTGTTACTATAATATCTCTGTCTTTAATAGTGCCTAAATCTTTTCCATCATCACTATAAATGAGACCTTGATTTTGATCTGGATCTATTGCAGTATATGCAAAAGCATTTCCTGAAATACTTACTACACTAGCTGCCATCACAGCACATAAAATAGATTTTGTTAATTTTTGTTTTTTGCTCATAATTTTTCTCCTAATTTACATTATGTATCATCGTAAAAATTTTTCTACTATCATATATTGTAATACCAAGCGAATTTATTGAAAATTCTCATTAATATTAAAAATAGCCCTAATAAGCAAAAATAAAAATTTATAAAAAAGCCTTAGTAAAAAATTACTAAGGCTTTACTAAAATCTATATTTAAATATTTTCTAAGTTTTTCTGTTTAGTTTCTACACCTAAAGCAAATACTGCTACAGCAATAATGATAAATACACTAGCAAACATATAGAAAACAGTATGCATATCACTGCCAGCTTCTATCATCATACCTACAACAAGAGGAGCAGCCATACCACCGATACGACCGACACCTGCTGCCCAACCACTGCCCATAGCACGGATAGCTGTTGGATAAAGTTCTGGTGTATAAGTATAAACAACACCCCATGCACCAAGATTGAAGAAGGACATCACACAGCCCCAGAAGATAATCAATTCTGCACTTTGAGCTTGCCCGAAGAAATAACTTGCTACACCACTCATACATAAGAATAAAGATAATGTATATTTTCTGCCTAATTTATCCACTAGCCATGCCGCACAGAAATATCCAGGGAGCTGAGCAAAGGTAATTAAAAGCACATATTCAAAAGTTTTTACAAAGGCAAAACCTTGCTGATAAACGATAGCAGGAAGCCATGTGAAAATTCCATAATAACTATAAACAATACCAAACCATACAATCCAAAGCATGATTGTTCTTGCTAAATATTTACCAGACCATAAATCTTTTAATTTTGGTTTTTCTGTAGGTGTATCATCAGTTGTTACTTTTAAATCGCCTTTATATTTAACACCAAGACGCATTTCTAAATCATCTACGATTTTTTGAGCTTCTTCTACTTTGCCTTTAGATAATAAATATCTTACAGATTCAGGCATATGCAAACGAATGAAAAATACATAAATAGCAGGCAAAGCACCAATAATAAAAGCATAATGCCAACCATAAACAGGGATGAATAAGTAAGCGATACAAGCAGCTGCTATCCAGCCCACGCCCCAGAAGCTTTCTAATAAGACGATAAATCTACCACGTAAATTAGTTGGCGCATATTCAGACATGAGTGTCGCCGCTACTGGAAGTTCACCACCCAAACCAAAACCAACGAAGAAGCGGAAAATCAACAAGGATTCATAACTCCATGAAACTGCACAAAGTCCTGTGGCTATACTGTACAAAATTACTGTTGCAGAAAATACAGCTTTACGACCGAATTTATCAGCGATAGAGCCTGCTATTACTGCCCCTATTGCCATACCTACAAGACCGATAGAGCCGATAGCCCCCATCTGTCCAGCAGATAAACCCCATTCTTTACCAAGTACAGGTAATACGAAGGCAATAAGCCCTGTATCCATAGCATCAAATAACCAACCAAGACCTGTGATAACTAATAATTTATAATGGAAACTACCTACTGGTAAAGCTTCCAATCTTTGTAATAACATCAATTCCACTCCTTAATATATTTAAAAGTCTTTTATGTAAATTTATTTTTCTATGAAGATAAATAAATTTTTAGCTTATACAACTTTTGATATAACTCCAAATTTAACAACACCATTTAACTTACCCCTTATTAAATATTTTTTGATATTATACATCAAATATTAACAGCTGACAAGACAGTAATATATACAAATATTTTTCAATTGTCAATAAGAAGTCGTTTTTACTGCTAAACGAAGCAGTGATTTTACTCAATTATGATATAATTAAGCCAATATATTTTTGATAAATTTGTGAGGTAATCTTATGTTAGAATTCATCATTGGCAGAGCAGGAAGTGGTAAAACCACGGCTTGTTTAAATGCCATTAAAGAAAAATTAATCCATTCACCGACAGGGAAACCTCTAGTTATATTATTGCCTGACCATATGACATTTGCAATTGAACGTCAATTAGCTTTGGAATTAAAAGATTATGGCGGTTTTACTAGAGCTTATGTCTTGGGCATGAGTAGACTTGCCTATCAAGTATTAATGCGTTGCGGTGGGATACTCCATCCACATCTCAATGAAATCGGCAAGGAATTATTATTATCTAGAGTTTTAAGTTCTACCAAACTCTCTATCTTAGCCAAGGCTGCTCGCCAACATCATTTCACAGCTTCTGTATCGCAAATCATTGAAGAATTCAAAACTTCTGGTATCAGCGTTACTACTTTGCAAGATATTCTAACGCTTATCGATAATGATTCACTCAAACAAAAATTAAGTGATTTAACTTCTATTTACGCTGGTCTTGATGAACAGATGGCTGGTCGCTATCACGATAGCGAGGATATGATGGAACTTGCGATCAAAAAATTACCTGAATGTACATGGCTTCAAGATGCTGAAATCTGGATAGATGGTTTTGATGCTTTCAATCCTCAACATTTTCGCGTAGTCGAACAATTATTAGCATTAGCTAGCGATATTCATTTAACATTATGCATCAACAATTTAAATGATATTGAACATGAAGCACCTACTGCTTTATTTCATCGCCAATTCAATGTATTTCAACAGATAAATAATATGGCTAAAAAATTAGCTCTACCTACAAAGATAACTACACTTACAGCAAATCACCGCCATAAACAACAAGATTTAGCCTTTATCGAAGAGCATTTATTTAAATTTCCTTTGACGAAAAAAAATTATACTGGCGGTCTTCAAATAGTCGAAGCACCTAATCGCCGTTTGGAATGTGAAGCTGTCGCCTGTGATATTTTGCGTCTATGTCGCGAAGAAAATTATCACCATTATGATATCGGTATTTTAATCCGCAGTAGTGAAGATTATAGCGAATTATTGCAAGCCGTCTTGAATGATTTTAATATTCCTTATTTCAGCGATAGCAAGCAACAAACTGCTCATCATCCTCTAGCTGAATTAATCCGCTCTAGCCTAGAGGCTATTTCTACATGGCAATATGAACCACTATTTCGAGCTTTTAAGACTGATTTCTTCAATGACAAATATTTGCAATCGCTTAAAAATCTCAAAGAAAATACAGATGAAATAGAATTAAATTTAACAGAGCAAAAAGCTATCGCTCGCAAAGCCATTGATAAATTGGAAAATTATGTCTTGGCTTTTGGTCTTCGCGGTCGCAATCGCTGGTGTGAAGAAAGCGATTGGCGTTTTTCTCATCATAAACAGATTGATTCTATGGGTACAGATTTGGAAGAAGAAGCTAATTTCACTGCTATAAATTTAACTAGACGCAGTTTAGTCGCTCCTTTAGAGAAGTTCTACACTGCTTGCCAAAATTCGCAGACTATCGAGGAATATACGCTTGCCCTATATGATTTTCTACTTGATTTACAAATACCGACTCAATTACAATTATGGGAAAAAATAGCCCAAGAACAAAATGATATTGCCCTTGCCAAAGAGCATCATCAAATCTGGGATAATATTATTGAATTGATGGATCAATTAGTGCAGACATGTGGCAAAGATTATATCAATCTTGAAAATTATTTAAAATTAATCAATGATGGCTTAGATAGTATTCAGATTGCTTTGATACCACCTGGATATGATTATGTTACACTTGCACCATTTGAGCATAATACTTTAAACAACAAGAAGGCTATTTATATTTTAGGTGCTAATGAAAAAATCATGCCTCGCCATAGTAAAACAGAAGGTATTTTAAGTGATGCTGAACGTTTATTGATGGCAAGTCTAGGGCTGAATATCTCCAGCGGTACAATGGAGGATAATTTTGCGGAAAGATATCTTCTCTACAAAGGCTTTTCCTTAGCTACAGATTATCTTTGGGTATCTTATGCTCTAGCTGATGGCGAAGGAGCTGGACTGAATAAATCCATCTTGATAACTAGATTGCAAAAGATTTTGCCTAAAGCAAAGTTCACAGCTATTCCTCTAGATAAAATAATCTCTTATCCAAGTGATTTTACGCTAGAAGAAAATCCTTTAGATAGTTCATTTGCGATAAAGACCATGCAAGTATCTACAACAAGAAAGACGCTTAGCCATTTGACTTCAGCTCTTCGCCAAGCTCGTGATGGTGAAGATTTAGCGTCATTTTGGCAAGATGTTTATAATTATCTCTTAACTGCTGATGTTCCTTTATCTACGGCACTACAAAGTATTTTTGCTCAAGCACCAAAACCTGTATTGCCAGCTGATTTAGCTAGTAAATTATATACGAAACGCAAAACACTTCGTGGCAGTGTAACACGCTTTGAACAATTCTTTAATTGCCCATTCAAACATTTTGCTCATTATGCCTTAAATCTACAAGAACGCAAAGAATTTAAATTTGCCGCTCCAGATTTAGGGATTTTACTCCACGCCATCATGCACCAATTTGGAGAAATCCTCGTAAAACGACAAATATCATGGCAAGATGTAACTCATGAACAATGTCAACAAATCTGCAAACAAATCATCAAGACAATTGCTCCTAAATTGCAAAATGAAATTCTCTTAAGCTCCAATCGCTATAGACATCTTTTGCAAAGAATTGAGCAATTATCCATTGATTCTTTGATGCGTCTAGTGGAATTTGCCAAACACAGTGAATTTTCACCTAAAGCTTTAGAGCAAGATTTCGGTGCTAATAGCTCCATGCCTCCTTTATTATTCACAGATGAAGATAATCACAAAATAGAAATCATTGGACAGATTGACCGCATTGATTTTAATGATAATTACTATCTAGTCATTGACTATAAATCAGGCAATGCTTTTATTAATCTACTGCAAGTATATTATGGCTTAAAATTACAGCTTTTGACTTATCTTTTAGTAGCTCAAAATACTACTTTGCAATTATATAATATGGAAAATGCCATTCCTGCTGGTATTCTATATTGCTTTTTAAAAACACCTATCATCACAGGTACTAATAAATTATCCGTTCAACAAATTAAAACAGAAATTGAAAAGAAAATGCGTATGCCAGGCTGGGTATTAGCAGACCCTGAAATCATCAAAAAAATTGATGACTCTTCTAATTTCATCAAAGTGCGTTTAAATAAAAATCAAGATGATATCTCCGCTCAAAGTCGTTCCTATGTAAAAACAGCAGAAGAATTCGATTTATTGATGAAACATATCGAAAATACTTTAAAAGAAGCTGGCAGTGAAATTTTAAAGGGCAATGCTGATATCGCACCGTATAAATTAAAAGATGAAACAGCCTGCAAATACTGCCCATATATCGCCATCTGTCGCTTTGATAAATATATCTCCGGCTATAATTATCGAGAGATAAATCAACTCAATGACGAGGAAATCATTGAAAAATTAAAACAGAAAGAAGGAATTCCATGCCTTGGTCAGCACAGCAACAACAAGCTATAAATACTTATGATAAAAATATCCTCGTAGCCGCAGCTGCTGGCTCAGGGAAAACTTCTGTATTAGTAGAGCGTGTAATTCAACGCATTGTAAATAAGACCTGCGACATCAATCAAATACTAGTCGTTACCTTCACTAATGCAGCCGCAGCTGAAATGCGTGAACGTATCGCCAGTGCCATCACAGAGAAATTATCCGATAAAGATAAAGAGCGTCAACTCGTATTATTAAACGCTTCTTCAATCTCCACACTTCATGCTTTTTGTCAAAATATCATTCGCCAATATTTCCATCAATTAGGCTTAGATCCTAAATTTCGTCTTGCTAATCCTCAAGAAATTGAATTATTAAAACTTGATGTACTTGAAGAACTCTTTGAAACGAATTATGACAAAGATGATAATGAAGACTTTCTAGAATTCACTGATACCTATGGCAATGAACGTGGCGATGATAGCACCTATGATATCATCTTAAAACTATATGAATACTCTCGCAGTCAGCCTTTTCCTCTACAATGGCTTAAAGCTCTACCTTCATATTTTCAAATCAACAACGCTGATGAGCTCAATAATTGCCCATGGCTACAGATAATCAAAGACAATGTCAAAGATGGTTTAAATATAGCCATAGACAATAGCCAGAAGATGTATCAATTAGCTACAGATTTAAACGTACCACCTTATGCAGATATTGCCAATGAAGATTTGGCTTTTCTTTATGATTTAAATAACTTAATCAACACTTCATGGCAGGAATTTTTTAATTTAATCAATGAATTTAAATTTAAAGCTCTGCGAATTTCTAAAAAATTCTCTGTAAATGAAGAAGATAAAGCTACCATCTCCGCTCTTCGTGATGAAACTAAGAAAATCATCAAGCAATTAAAAGAGCATTATTTTACGCAAACTATTGAAGATACACTCTCCGATATGCCTCAATTGTATAAACAAGCCAATAGCTTATGTAATATAACCATAGAATTTTCTCAAGCTTTTAGTAAAGCTAAAAACGAACGCTCTTTAGTCGATTTTTCTGACCTTGAACATTTCACTTTGAAATTACTCGCTGAAGAAAATTCCACTGCCAAAAAGCTGATACCTTCACCAATCGCTCAGACACTACAGGAAAAATATGTAGAAATCATGGTCGATGAGTACCAAGATACAAACGGAGTTCAAGAAGCTATTTTAAATCTAATCGCTTCACGCACTAAACCAAATTTATTTTTCGTCGGCGATGTAAAACAAAGTATTTATAAATTCCGTTTAGCTGAGCCAGAATTATTCTTAGCTAAATATCATCAATACCCTCATGAAGAAGATTGTCTTCGCATTGATTTAGCCCAAAACTTCCGCAGTCGCAAGGAAATCCTTGACGGCGTCAATTTCATCTTTTCCCAAATCATGACTACAAAAGCTGGGGAATTATCTTATGGCAAAGATGAAGCCTTATACTGCGGTTTTGATTATCCTGAAAGTGAATTTTTGACTTTAAAATCACCGATTGAATTAACTTTATTGGATAAACAGCAAAAATTAACTTTAAATGATAATGACGATAGTGATAATGAAGATACACTCCAAGGCTTTCAAGCTGAAGCTAAATATATTGCTGTTCGCATAAAAGAATTAATGAATAAACAGCCCCTTGTCTTTGATAAACATACAAAGACTTATCGCCCTATAAAATGGAAAGATATCGTTATCCTACTGCGTTCTGTTCAAGATAAAGCTAAGATATTAGCTGATGTACTTCGCGAAGATAATATTCCTGTATATGCCACTATTGAAACGGGATATTTCCAAGAAACAGAAGTTCGCATCATGCTTTCATTATTGCAAATAATCGACAATCCGCAACAAGATATACCACTGACTGCGATTTTGTACTCACCTATATTTAATTTCACCGTTGAAGATTTAGCTCATATCCGTCTTATCAATCCGCAATTAAATATGTATGAAACTTTATTATTCATGACATCTATTAATGAGCTACAAGAACAATTACTCCCTGTAGATAAAAAAGTATTTGCTAAATTGCAGATTAAAGTAAATGATTTTCTCACCAAATTACATTATTGGCGAGATTATGCCCGCAGTCATAGCGTACCTGAATTGATTTGGCTATTGCTCAATGATACAGGATATTATGATTATGTAGGTGGCTTGCCTGAAGGCTCTGTACGCCAAGCGAATTTAAGAGCACTCTATGACCGAGCTTTCAATTATGAGCAGACTTCTTTCCGCGGTCTTTTCCGCTTCTTGCGTTTTATCCATAAAATGCAACATATGGGAAATGATTTAGCCGTAGCTAGAAATCTAAGTGATAGTGAAGATGTAGTGCGTATCATGAGTATTCATAAGAGCAAAGGTCTTGAATTTCCTGTAGTAATTCTTGCTGATATCGGCAAACAATTCAATCTAAAAGATGTTCAAGAAAGTGTTCTCTTTCATAAAAAACTCGGCTTAGGTCTTTATGTAAATGATGTCAAACATCACTATCGCTATCAAAATTTATCTCGCCAAGCTATCATTCAGCAAATCGTCAAGGAGTATAAAGCTGAAGAAATGCGTATATTATACGTAGCTATGACTAGAGCTCGTGAAAAACTCATACTCACAGGTACTGTTCGCAATATGGAAAAATTTGCTCAATATGCTTGTTCTCAATTGCAAACGACGACAAAAACTCTACCTGATTATTTTATCATGCAGGCAAAATCGTATTTAGATTGGCTAGCCCCTGCTATTACTCGCCATAAAGACGGCTTAACCTTACGTCAATCAGCTACAAATGAAAGTGCTGTTTTACTAGATGACCCTTCACAGTGGCAAATTTCTCTAATCAACTCATTAGATATCACAGATAAAACTATTATCTCCACTGTAAATGAAGATATCATCAATAAAGTAAAAAAATTACAGCCATTGCCAGCTACAAAGCAAAAAGATAATATTGATAGATTATTGAATTGGTCTTATCCTCATCAAGAGGCATTATCCATTCCAGCAAAATTATCCGTTACTGAAATCAAACAGCAATTTGCTTCAACTGATTATGCGCCTCAAGATGATAATGCTCAAACACTATTTGCGGAAACTAGTTTTAAACGACCACAATTTTTACAAAAACAAACGAAAATGACTGCTACAGAATACGGTAGTTTGATGCATACAGTGATGCAACATTTAGATTTTCATGGTGATTTATCTGATAAAGGCATATTAGCTCAACTCCAAAATTTAGCTAATAGAGAAATAATTGATAAACAACATATAAATAAAATCTACCGCAAAAATATCCGTGAATTTTTATTTTCACCGCTAGGCATGCGCATTCAAAAAGCGAAATCACTGCAAAGAGAATTGGCTTTTAACCGCATGATTAATGCTAAAGTCTATTATCCTCAAGCTGAAGATAATGATACTATCTTTATCCAAGGTATTATCGACTTATTAGTCGAAGAAGATGATGGCTTGATTTTATTGGACTATAAAACAGATAATTGCACACAAGCAGAAGCTAAGGCAAAATATGCTATGCAAATAGAACTTTATGCTCAAGCAGCCAGTGAAATCATGCGAAAACCGATTAAAGAAAAATATCTCTATCTTTTTCATGATGCTAGCTTGATAAAGATGTAGCTTTAGTTATACAATTAACTAAATCAAATAACTATAAACGTATAAAAGGAGATTTTTAATGTATAAATTAATAGCCCTTGATATGGACGGCACTTTATTTAATTCTGACAAACAAATCACTGATAGAACAAAAGAAACTTTAGCTCAAGCTAGAGCTTTAGGTGTAAAAATTGTCCTCGCTTCTGGTAGACCACTTGCTGGACTTCAACCACCACTTAAAGAATTAGATTTAATTCATGAAGGCGAATATGTTTTAAGCTTCAATGGTGCTTTAATCGTTGATGCAAAAACTGGTGAAGCAGTATCTAAATGTATTTTAAAAGGCTCAGATTATAAAAAATTATTTAAATTAGCTCAAGAATTAGGCGTACATTGCCAAGCCTTCTCTCCTAGTCGTGGCTTAATCACTAACGAAACTAGCCAATATACAGAACATGAAGCTAGTATCAATCAAATTGATATCAATATCATCAATCCTTTAACAGATATCACAGATGAAGAAGATATCATCAAAGTTATGTTCATTGATCCACCAGAAATTTTAGATGAAGCTATCGCTAAACTACCTGCATGGATTAAAGAAGATTTCAATGTATTTAAAAGCGCTCCTTTCTTTTTAGAAATCACTCATAAAGATGTAGATAAAGGTGCTGGATTATTACATCTTGCTGATTATTTAAATATCAAACAATCCGAAACTATGGCATGTGGCGACCAAGGCAATGACTATACTATGATTAAAGCTGCCGGTCTTGGCGTTGCTATGGAAAATGGCATTGATAAAGTAAAAGCTATCGCAGATTATGTAACTGATACAAACGATAATGATGGTGTAGCTAAAGCCATTGAAAAATTTGTTTTAAATAAATAAAATAACTCAAAATAAATAACCCTCAACAGTTATCCATAAAACAACTATTGAGGGTTATTTTCTATTAATCATTTAATCATTAAATTATAAATTCATAATTATGCTCTACTTGTTAAAATATCATCATGTGCTCTAGCATATTCCACAATTTGTATAAAGCGCAATCCACCGATGGAATCACGGCTAACTGTAATCCATGTCAAATACATTGGTGTATCAGTCCAACGGAATTTATCTTTTTTAGTATAATAAGATTCATCACCAAAACAAATAGAAGTCTGTTCTATATTCAACTTACATTGAGTGATTGTATAATAATTAAATTCTGAAGACATTGGCACATTATTTATTTTCTTTTCCTGATAAATAATGATATTCTTATTGATAGAACCGTCTTCATTTCTTGCATATTTTATACTATTTGTATCAAAAGCATAATTATAATCTTCTGCAGGTCCAATATCAAAAGCTTGCCAATTATATGTTTGTGTATTCTTTTCTTCACTTTGAGCAAAAGCTACACAAGTATTTACAATTAATAACATCATCAATAAATAAATTACTTTTATTGTTTTATTCATTAAAAATCACAACCTTTTATTTAAATTTATTAACTTAGAAAAGAGGTATTTTATGGCACCAAAATCAACTTGGGAAACTTTTACCTTTGTATCTGGCATTGGTTTCCACTTTGTAATCACTATTGGCGTTTGTATTTTCTTAGGGCAAAAAGCTGATATCTACTTTGACTCTACACCTATTTTCACTTTAATTGGCATCATATTAGGTGTAATCACCGCTGTTTACACTGCCTATAGAAAAATCAAAGATGTCAATAAATCTTAAGGAGTATCTATGATTAAATATATCGTCAAAGCAGATGTCAAAGAGCAATTAGCTAAAGATTACTTAAAACGCCATGAAAATATATCTTCTACATTATGGAAAAAAATCAAGCGACAAGATGAATTTTTCGTAAATGGTCAAAAAGTTCGTGCTACACAAGCAACAGTAAAACCAAATGACATCATTGAATACAATCTTCCTGTAACTTCCAAAGTAGAAGCTATACAAATACCCTTAAATATTGTCTTTGAAGATGATTATTTCTTAATCGTAGATAAAATAGCTGGTATGCTCACTCACCCATTAACATTTGAAAATACTCAAACTCTAGCTAATGGCGTGATGTATCATTTTGCTAAAACCAATCAAAATATAGGCTGTCATCCACTTTATCGCCTTGATAGAAATACTTCTGGTCTCGTCGTTTTTGCTAAAATGCCACAATTACAACATCAATTAGCTAATAATCACCAAAAATTCCAAAGATATTACTATGCATTAGTTCATGGAAAACTCTCACAAAAACAAGGGCAGATAAATGCACCTATTGGCAGAAAAAAAGATAGTATCATTCTGCATGAAGTCAATGATGAAGGCAAACATGCCATCACCAATTATCGCGTAATCAAAGAATTTGAAAATTATTCTTTAATCAAGCTATGGCTAGAAACAGGGCGAACACATCAAATACGTGTGCATATGTCTTATCTTGGTCATCCATTATTAGGAGATGACCTTTATGGTGGTAAATTGGATTTAATCTCTCGCCATGCTCTTCATGCTTATAAATTAAAATTCAATCACCCTTTTACCCATGAAGAAATTTGTATCTCAAGTCCCATTCCAGATGATATGGCAAAATTAATCATAGATTAGGAATTTGCCAATTTATAGGTTTTTCACCCACAGCTTCTAAAAAAGCATTTACTTTAGAAAATGGTCTACTGCCAAAAAATCCATTAAATGCAGATAATGGACTTGGATGTGCAGACTCTACGATGAAATGTTTCGGATTAGTAATCATTTTTTTCTTTTTGCGAGCAGGTGCTCCCCATAAAATAAAAGCTATAGGTTTTTCACGTTCATTTAAGATTTCAATAATTCTATCTGTGAATTTTTCCCAACCCATATTACGATGAGAATTCGCTTGATGTGCTCTCACTGTAAGTACAGTGTTTAATAATAATACACCTTGCTGTGTCCATGGTTTTAAGCATCCATTATTCGGTATTTCACAGCCTAAATCTTCTTTTAACTCTTTGAAAATATTCACAAGTGAAGGTGGAGCTTTTACTCCAGGTTTTACAGAAAAACTAAGTCCATGTGCCTGACCATCACCATGATAAGGGTCTTGACCTAAAATCACGACTTTTGTATCATGATAACTTGTGTAATGGAGAGCATTGAAAATATCATACATGTCTGGAAATATCTGTCTCGTTTTATACTCATCTACTAAAAATTTACGAAGTTCTAAATAATATGGTTTCTTCAATTCTGGATTTAAAAATTCAGCCCAATCATTATGAAAAATCTCCATGAATTACACCTCTTTCTCATTTAAATATCATTATTTTTATTATACCAAAATATTAACAATAGGAAAAACAACGGAGGTATGCAATGAGCAATCATTTAAAAGGTATTTTAATGGTATTATCTTCTACTGCGATGTGGGGTCTTGTAGGAATTTTAGTTCAATATTTGATAAGTAGTGAACATTTCACACCTGAATGGCTTGTAAATACACGTCTACTTGCTAGCGGTATAATTCTTCTAGTCATTACTTATATTTTCTATGAACGAAATATATTTAAAGTATTAAAAACAGATTTTATATCTTTATTATTATTAGGTGTAATTGGGCTTTTAGGTTCACAATATGGTTTTTACATCTGCATAAATCACAGCAATGCGCCTACTGCCACTATTTTAGTATTTCTTTTACCTGTATTTATCATGCTCTACACTTTATTAGTAAAACATAAACGACCTTCCGGTCTTGAACTCATTTCTATTTTATTCGCTATAACAGGTACATCTTTAATAGTTACTAAAGGAGATTTTTCTTCAATTATTCTTTCCCCTATAGCCCTTATGGCTGGTATCACTTCTGCACTTTGTTGTGTATTTTATACACTTCAACCTCGCAAAGTATTATCTAAATACTCCTCCACAAATGTAATGGGTTGGAGTATGCTCTTTGGTGGAATATTTATTTCTTGTTTTAATAATCCACTATCTATCCCCGGAGAGATAAATTTATATACATTAAGTGCCATTTTAAGCATGATTTTATTTGGCACTGTATTAGCATTTTGCTTTTACCTAAAAAGCCTTGATTACTTGAGTCCAACTGAAGCCAGTATCTTAACTGTGGGCGAACCACTTTGTTCTATTATTCTTTCTTTAATCTTCTTAAATGTTACTTTCTCCTCTATCGAACTTATGGGAGCAGTATTGATTTTAAGTACAGTATTTATCTTAGCTAAAGCAAAATAAGAGGCTAATTTTAGCCTCTTATTTTTATTTTCATCTATATTTTTTTGTTTTTATGCCCCAAAACAAATAAATAATATGTATTATCCAAACGGTAAGCATCACATATTGTACCCAAAAAAATTCAGCTGGCATAAAATAATAACCTATGCTCATTATTACTGTTACCATAAAAAGCACTTTGAATTTTGCCTTTATACTCATTGTTCGCTTTTGCACAAAATCTGCCAAATGTTTTTTATATAAATTAGTTTGCCTAAACCATTGATGTAATCTCTGTGAACCTTTAGAAAAACAATATAGAGTTAACAAATAAAAAGGCACTGTTGGTAATAATGGCAATATAATTCCTATAGTTCCCAATATAAAGCTTATACAACCTAAACTTATCCAAAAATATCGTATCAAAATTTTATTTGATAATTCCACTTTGCACCTCATTAAATAAATGATAACAATTTTCAATAAAATTATATCATAATATACTGGAATTATCTTCTATTATTTAGCAATTATCCTTTAATTGTTTTTCTATTATCGTATTTAAAATAAATCATACTTGCCACAGTAGCTATTACAGCTATAATACCTTCAAGATAAAAAGCTATATTTAAATTATATATTTCCGCAATATTACCAGCTATCATTGGGACTATCGTCATTCCCACTGCATAAATAGCCTGATAATATCCCATAGCTGTAGAACGTTTTTCGATAGGAACATTCTTCATTGCTTCTGAAGTGCAAAAAGAAAAAACAATTCCTGTAGATAATCCCGCTAATATTTGAATTGCAATCAATAAATTAGGCGAAAAAATATTAGGCACAGCAAAACAATATATAGCTAAAACGAATAAAATAAAAGGTATCCAAAGTGATGAACCCAATCGTCTGGCAAAATTACTTGCTGAAAAATAAGAAGCCAGCACTGCTACAATAATATATACGATGGATAATAGGCCAATTTGAAATGCACTCGCATTTATTTCATGAGCAATCTGCGTTGTAAAACTCATGCAAGTAGCCATTAAAATACCTTGTTGAACTAATGCCAATATCGAAAAGAAAATCAATCTTTTATCTGCATAAACTTTTATTAAATCTGATGTTTTCGGCACTATTTTTACTGTCTTTGTCTTTTGCTCTTTAATACCAAAAGATAATAATATCGCTGGCACACCACTACAGATACTCAATAAACATAAAAAATTCATACCTAAATGATTATAGCTCAAGGTACTTAAAACAAAACCACCTAAAACGCCTATATTATTAGCAGCCATAATAAGACCCATTGCTCGCTGTAGATTTTCACAAGTGAAATAACTAGCATATAAAACCATGAAAGAAATCCACATAGCTGAAGCAAAACCAGATAATATATTTCCCACTAAAAAACCTGTTTGCGGTTCTAAAATAATGCGAAATACAGAAGCTAGTGCTGAAGCTGTAACTCCCAAAATGATAAATAATTTATGACGACCATTTTTATCTGCCATAATGCCAATGGGCATTCTCAATACCATTTGTGAAAAACCATATATACCTATGATTATGCCAATCATACTAGAAGAAACCTGCATAGTTGATAAATATGGTGTCTGAAAAGGCACATATACATATTGAGCAAACCAAAATAGTACAACTATTATTAGTAACAAATTTTTCTGGTAATTTAATTTACTTTTATCCATGAAAAATATTTTGCTCCTTTCATCTTGTATTAAATCCTTAAAATAAAAATCGCCTTAGACTAAGGCGATTTTTTTATTTATAAATTATACATATGATTTAAAGGGCCACTGCCTTTTCCTAAATCCAAATTAGCTTTTAATGCTCCTGTGATATAATCTTTAGCATTTTTAATGCTTGTAACTAAATCATGACCAGCAGCTAAATTAGAAGCAATCGCTGATGATAAAGTACAGCCTGTACCATGGGTATTTGGATTGTCTATGCGTTTACCTTCAAACCAATGAATTTCTCCATGGTCCCAAAGCAAATCATCTGCTGTATCTTCCAAATGACCACCTTTAATTAAAATAGCTGTCGGTATCTTTTGTGAAATAGTCTGTGCTGCTTTTATGCAATCTTCTTTCGTCTTGATAGCAAAACCACATAAAACTTCTGCTTCTGCTAAATTTGGTGTAATCACTGTAGCTAATGGCAATAATTTTTCAATCAAAGTATTTGCCGCATCTTCTTCCATCAAACGACTACCAGCTGTAGAAACCATTACTGGGTCAGCAACGATATTTTTAGCTTTATATTCTACTAATTTATGAGCAATCATTTCAATGATTTCTTTATTTGCCACCATACCGATTTTGACTGCATCAGGATAAATATCCTGGAAAATACAATCTAATTGTCTGCCAACAAAGTCAGCCCCTGCATCTAAAATGCCGTACACACCAGTTGTATTTTGAGCTGTAAGAGCTGTAATTGCACTCATTGCATACATTTTATGAGCAGTAATTGTCTTTATATCTGCTTGAATACCTGCTCCACCACTACAATCTGAACCTGCTATTGTCAAAACTTTTTTCATTTCATTCATCTCTATCATCTCTTTTCATATTTAGCCATAGCTTCTAACTGTTCACCAGTCATATTATAAATAGCATCAATTAAATAATTTCTAAAGCTAGCATTGCCATCTAATTCGCCCATGCGTTTTTGGGCAATTTCACCTGCTACACCCATAGCACAAAAAGCTGCTACTGTAGCCATCAATTTATTATCTTTATTTGCTGCTAAATAAGCTGTAGTAAATGCTGATAACATACAGCCACTGCCTGTGATTTTACTCATGATTTTATGACCATTGTAAATCACATAAGCCTCTTTACTATCAGCCACAATATCAATGACACCACTGATAGCAATAATAGCATCCATATTTTTAGATAATTGCTTAGCAAATTTTACATATTCTGCTAAATTTTCTTCAGTAATGCTATCTCTTATATCAGCATCTACACCACGAGTTGAACCACTGCCATTTGCTAAAGTTTTTATTTCAGAAATATTACCGCGAATTACATCAAATTTTATATTTTTTACTAATTCAACAGCAGTGCGAGTGCGAAGTTCTGACGCTCCTACACCTACAGGGTCTAATAAAACTGCATGACTTAATCTATTAGCCATCCAACCTGCTTTATGCATAGAATTAATTGTTCTTGAATTCAATGTACCAATATTTATATTTAAACCATTACAAATGCTGGTGATTTCTTCTACTTCATTGATATCATCAGCCATAATAGGTGATGCTCCACAAGCTAATAAAATATTTGCACAATCATTTACAGTAACATAATTAGTAATATTATGTATTAATGGAGAATTTTTACGCACATTCTCTAAACATTTTTTCAACAAAATAATCAGCCTCCTTTTTATTATTTTCATTCTACAATATTCACAAAATGCCTGCAATGAAAAAGCTTTTTGTTTAACTTGACTCCATTAAAATTAACTTAATTTATAGATTTAACTTTTACTAAATTTAAATTAAGTATTAATATTGCCGAAATAATACATATCATACCCAATATCTTCGTTAAATCAAATACTTCCTGAAAAAATATCAATCCCACTATAGCTGATACAATAGGTTCAATCGTAGCTAATATTGAAGCTTTTCCTGCCTCTAATTTTTTTAACCCTGTAGTATAGAGTAAAAATGGCATTACTGTACAAAAAATAGCCAATCCAATTGTAGCTATAATAGCTTGCAAATTCAAAAGCTCATTTACATGATATATAATTCCAGACAAAGGAATACTTCCGATAGCTGCCACTACAAAAGTATAAGTAATAATAGTTACTGCTTCATATTTATCTATTATCATCTTGCTAAAAATACTATATAACGCATAACCAAAACCTGCACCTAAACCTAATAATATAGCCTTGCCACTCAAAGTTACTTCTTGAGAAAATGCTCCTGTAATAAAACATAAACCGATAATAGTTATAAATAAAGCTAATACTTTTCGCTTATTCAATTTTTCATGAAAAAAGAAAAAAGACATTATCATCACAAATATAGGTGCCATATACAATAAAAGTGCAGGAATTGCCACACCGCCAATGACTTCAATCGCTTCAAAATAACAATAATTGAAAAAGATAATACTAAAAATACCTGTACCTAAAAAATAAATTATATCCCTAAATTCAATTTTTAATTTACTTCTATCAAAAATACTTAAATAAATAACTAAACATAAAGCTGAAAAGAATACTCTTATCGCTACACATTGCAACGAATTAAAACCTAAATCCTTTAATAAACTGATGAAAATAGCAATAATTCCCCATAAAATGCCCGCACTAGTAATACAAACAACACTATTCACTACATCAACTCCTTTATAAATTCAAAATTATAAAAGCCTTCTTCTCATTATTTTACCTAAATTACAGATTAAATATCAAATTGACATAATGCTTATACTTGCTTAAAATTAACTTAACGAGCTAAGAAATTGTGGTGATTATATGTATCAAGAAGAACGTTTATATCAAATCATGAATTTATTACGCAAGAAAAAAAGTCTATCTAAACAAGAAATCATGTCTACATTCAATATATCTCGAGATACAGCTAGACGCGATATCATCTGTTTAGTAGAACAAAAAATCGCTTTACGCACGCATGGTGGTATTACGTTGCCTACAGTGCAACTTCGTCAAAGCTTCAAAGAACGAGCAAATTTAAAAAACTCCAATAAAGATTTATTAGGCAAAGTAGCTTCATCATATATCAAAAAAAATGCTATTTGCTATTTAGATACATCAACAACAGTTCAATATATGTGCAAATACATCAGAGAAAAATCCACTATATATAGTAATTCCATTGATATCATTGAACAATTAAAAGATAACGCTGCTTTAGATTTACACTTATTAGGTGGCAAACTCAATCCTGTAAATCGCTATTTCTATGGCAGTGAAACATTAGCCACACTTGATAATATCCGTTTTGATATCGCCTTTTTAGGCGCTGCTAGCATTACTGAAGATGGCTTTTATACCTTTGAAAATGAAGATGCTGCTATCAAGCATTTGATTGCCAAAAATTCTACACTTACTTGTGTACTTGCAGATTCTGGTAAATTTTTGCTACAACCTGCTTATAAATTTGGTAAATTAAGTGATGTAGATATTGTTTTAACCACAAAAATGCCACCAAAAGCCATAGTTACAGCATTAGCTAAAGCTAATTGTTCACTATTTTGGGATTTTAATGATAAAGTTAAAGGAGAAAATATTTTATGACTATAAAACTCATTGCCTTAGACATGGACGGTACTTTACTCAATCGACAAAAACTTGTTCCTGAAAAAAATGCTTTAGCCATAAAAAAAGCTATGGATAAAGGTATTTATGTAACTATAGCCACTGGTCGTATGCCTGCATCTGCTTCTTATTTTGCTAAACAATTAAATATGAACTGCCCTGTAGTATCTTGTAATGGTGGTGTTGTTAAAGATTTAAATACAGGAAAAAGCATCTATGAAGCTCATTTTTCTAAAGATACTATAACTGAATTAATATCTATTTGTTATCAGAAAAATTGGTATATTCGTTGGTATATTGGCGATACAATTTATGTTCGCTATGTAGATATGGATATGTTCCCTGCTTATAAAACTACAAAAGGATTAAACATAGTAGAAGTCGGCGAGGATTTTGAAAAATATACAGAAAACGTTACGCAGTTAGTTGTTTGTAACTTAAATGGAAAAATTCAAGAAATTCAAGACAAATTAGCTAATATATTCAAAGATAGAATTGGTCTACAACAAAATACAGGATATACTATGGATATAACACCTCCTGGCATTGATAAGGCAGTAGGATTAAGTAAATTAGCTCAATATTTACAAATAGACAAAAGCGAAATCATGGCTTGTGGTGATGGTGATAATGATTTAGCTATGATTGAATATGTCGGTTTAGGTGTTGCCATGGAAAATGCTATTGATGATGTGAAAAATATTGCTCAATTCATCACTAAAGATTGCGATGAAGATGGTATAGCATACGTTATTGATAAATTTATATAATAAAAAAGCTTGGCGATAGCCAAGCTTTTTTTTATTTTTCTAATCCATATTTTTTAATATAACGATATAAAGTAACACGACTTACACTCAAAAGATTAGATAAACGGCTTACGTTTCCGCCAGCTGCTTTCCATGCTTTGAGGAATATTTCTTTATCTGTTTTCCATTTATTATCTGGTTTTACGCTACCCATTAAATTAATATCTGTAGGATATATTTCATGTCCACTTGTATTGAAGAATGAATATTCTAATACGCTTTGTAATTGTTTGATATTTCCTGGCCAATCATAAGTTCTCAACACTTCTAAAGACTCTGGTAATAAAACTTTTGGCTCCATTTGATGTTGTTTAGATAATTCTTCAATGATATTAATAGATAACATCGGAATATCATCTCTACGAGAACGAAGTGATGGCACACGTATAATACTGCGAGAAATTATATTAAATAATTTTTCATCAAATTGACCTTTTTCAGTCAAACGTCTCAAATTTGCATCACTTGCAGCAATAATGCGTACATCAATACTGCGTTCTAAGCTTTCACCGATACGATGAGTTTTCTTTTCAGATAAAGCTTTAGCTAACATTTTAGCAATAGAGCTTGGTAATTTTTCGATTTCATCAATAAATAAAGTACCTTTACTTGCTAATTCTAATTTACCTGGATGACTTACATCAGAATCTGTAGCTGCACCAAAGATATCTTGTTCCAATAATTCTGGTGTAGAATCTGCACAATTTATAGAAATCAATGGACCTGCCATACGCATACTAGCCATATGGATACCATGTGCTAAACGCTGTTTACCAATACCAGCTTCACCTTGTAATAAAATATGATTTTTATTGCGAGCTACACGATAAGCACGTTCTTTCATCTGTACAAAAGCTTTGCTTTCTCCCACCATAGAAGATAAGCTATATTTTGCTGTATAACCAGAAGCATGAGCTACTAAAGTACGTAAATCTTCAATTGGCATAGATACTGTAACTACACTTTGTACATCTTCATCATCTTCAGAATTTTTCAATGGCACAACAGTAGTAATATCTTCATATGTTTTATTATTAGTAATCCATGTAGTTTCACGATTATAGCAAGAAATACCTTGGAAACCATCATAAATAGGAGTATGTGTATAATTTAATACAATATCTTTTAAATGAGCTGTCTCTTTATTTTCATTTATAGCATTAATAGCGGATAAACGTTCTTCACCCATGCGATTTGCATAAACAATTTTATCTTCAGACATAATATGATATACAGCAAATGGCGCTGCATCTAAAATAGCTTTTTGAGCTTTAATATTCAAAGATTGTCTAATATTTAATTCTAAAGCAGTTTTTAATGTAAATAATAATGCTAAAACTACATCTTGAGGAATTTTTTCATATTCCATTACAGTTAAAGATACGATATATGTTAATTCCCCATTGACCATAATTGGCACAGAACCACTATTCATTTCATGTAATTCTTCAAGCCAAATTTCTGGGCCAAATACCCAAAATGGCACTTTATGTTCTTTTACAATATTGCAACTAAGTGTACCTACGTTTTTCGTAGTTAAGCTTACGCCTTCCAATCTATCAATAAGTCTTGATGTTGGATTGGCATATTTTTTTAGTACAGTACATTCTGAATCCATGATAGTTAAACATAGATTATATTCATGTAAAAAGTCCACAATACTGTCGATAAAATTATCTAAATACTCAATAGCATCACTGTGTTTGCTTTGTAATTGAGCTAATTCATATGCTGATAATCTAGCAGTTGCTGGAATTTTTTTAGGATTTACTTGATATTGTTTAGATAATTCCCAGGATTCTTTTATCCATGGATGTACATTAGGGTCAGTTATCCCCTTATTTATAAAAATTTTGTAATAATTTATTAATTTTTCTCGATTTCGATGTTCTCTAATCATAATATTTATAAACCTCTATTCTGTAAAGTTTGTCGCCTAAAATCTTTAAGATACTAACTATTTTAACAAGTGTGTAACAAACTATCAATTATTTTCTAAAAAAATAATAACATTTGTACAAAAAATATTGTTTATTTGTTAACTTGTGAGCTAAAATTATATTTGTTATACTTTATTCATAAATTAAAATGTTGAGGATGGTTTTTTCTATGGCTAGAATGAGTAAACGAATTAGTAATAAAATTACTAAAACAAAAGAACAACAAAATGCACCTAAAGAACAGAAAAAGTACGGTAAAGATATTTGGTTAATCCTATTAATCGTCATTAACTTCTTATTATTAGTAACTATGTGGGAAAGTTTAATTTTAGCTCCAATAAGCTTTGCTACTTACTTAGTTTTAGAAATTGCTTTAGTAATTATGTATGCAAATCGTCATGCAAAAGTGTCTGATAATGTTAGAGAATGGCTCTATAAGGCACAGATTTTCTTTATGGGTATTATTTTACTTTTATTCTTATATACAGTAGTTGCTTATATATTCGGTTAAAATAAAATATAAAACAAAAAGGCTAGTTAGATATAATCTAACTAGCCTTTTTTATAACCGAATTAATAATTGTTTGCTTTGATTTCAAAGAATGCTTTTGGATGAGCACATACAGGACAAATTTCTGGAGCTTCTGTACCTTCATATACATGACCACAGTTTGAACACATCCAAATCATTTTTTCATTGCGTTTGAAAACTTTATCTTCTTGAATATTTGCTAATAATAAATTGTAACGAGCATCATGTTCTTGTTCAATTTTAGCAACCATTTCAAAGAGGTTAGCAATGCGAGTGAAACCTTCTTCACGTGCTACTTTTGCGAATTCTGGATACATAGAAGTCCATTCTTCATGTTCACCAGCAGCTGCTGCTTTTAAGTTTTCTTCAGTAGTACCAATTTTATCTACTAATTTAAACCAAATTTTAGCATGTTCTTTTTCATTTGCAGCTGTTTCTTCAAAAATTTTAGCAATCTGAACATAACCATCTTTTTTTGCTTTAGAAGCATAGTACGTATATTTATTACGTGCCTGAGATTCACCAGCAAATGCCGCCCATAAGTTTTGTTCTGTTTTACTGCCTTTTAATTCCATTCAAATCGCTTCCTTTCCAACTTACTTTCTTACTTTTTAAATCCAACTAAAAAAGAATTATTATTAATTAATATTATATACTATTTTTCTTGATAGTCAAGATATTTTCATATATTTAAATATAATTTGTTTTAAAATATATATTGTATACATTTACACATTTACACTTTTTTGTTATATAATAGATGTCATGACTGATATTGAATGTAGCAAATAACAAATTTATTGTTACTAATATTTATGTTTATTTTATGTATATATTTAAAAGTTTAGGAGTGTAATTTTGAAGAACATTATTTACTTGAAAACACAAAGGTGCAAAGGCTGCGGTATTTGCGTGGCTTTCTGTCCAAAAAAAGTTTTGCAATTAGATGTATTAAATCACTGTCAGATTGTCAATGCTGATGCTTGTATAGGTTGTGGACAATGTGAATTACGTTGCCCAGATTATGCTATTTTTGTAGATAAGGAGGAAAATTAATGATTAAATTAATGCAAGGCAATGAAGCGTGCAGTTATGGTGCTTTAGCTGCTGGTGTACGCTTTTTTGCAGGTTATCCAATTACACCATCTACAGAAATCGCTGAAACAATGGCTAAATTATTGCCTAAAATGGGCGGTAAGTTCGTTCAAATGGAAGATGAAATCGCTAGTATGGGTGCTGTTTTAGGCGCTTCTCTTGCTGGTGATAAAGTATTAACAGCCACTTCTGGTCCTGGCTTTTCTTTAAAACAGGAATTAATTGGTTATGCTTGTGCTGCTGAAATTCCAGTAGTCATCGCCAATGTACAGCGTGTAGGTCCATCAACTGGACAGCCAACATCTCCTGCACAAGGCGATATCATGCAGGCACGTTGGGGAACACATGGCGACCATTCCATCATTGCACTTTCTCCATGGAGTGTGCGTGAAACTTTTGACGTTACTGTTATGGCGGTAAATTATGCAGAACGCTTCCGTACACCAGTTATTTTATTGATGGATGAAATTGTAGGTCATTTACGTGAAAACATAGATGTTCCTGAGAAAGACGATATAGAAATTTATCCTCGTCGTCAACCAAAGATGACACCATCACCAGAATATAAAGCCTATACTCCTGACACTGACTTAGTGCCAAATATTGCTGACTTTGGTAAAGGATATCACATTCATGTAACTGGTCTTATTCATGATGAAACAGGCTTCCCATCAGGTAGCCCAATCGTTACTAAAGAAGTCATTGATAAATTGCATAAAAAAATAGATATTGCTCGTGATGAAATTTGTCATTATGAAGCATATAATATGGAAGATGCACAATATGCAATTGTAAGCTATGGTGGTACAGCTCGTACAGCGTATGAAGCTATGCTCGAAGCTCGCAAAAAAGGCTATAAAGTCGGCATGGTACGCCTTATCACAATTTGGCCATTTGCCGATAAAGTTATTGCAGATTTAGCAGACAAAGTTGATGCTATTTTAGTCCCAGAACTTAACTATGGACAACTTGTACATGAAGTACAACGTGCAAGTGAAGGCAAATGCAAAGTAGAATTCTTAGGCAAATACGATACACAGATTTTCACTCCAGCTGAAATTGAAACAGCTATTATTAAAATGTGCGAAGGAGGCAATAATTAATGAAACCTAGAGTTTATGAACAACATTTCCGTCAAAACCGCCTTCCGCATTTATGGTGCCCTGGTTGCGGTAATGGTATTGTAATGAAAGCAATTGTAGAAGCTATCGTCAAGAAAAATCTCGATCCAGATAAAACAGTAATCGTATCCGGTATTGGTTGCTCTTCACGTGCATCTGGTTATATGGATTTTGATACACTTCATACAGCTCATGGTAGAGCTATTCCATTTGCAACAGGTATAAAACTTGCTAGACCTGAACTCAATGTAATTGTAATCACAGGTGATGGCGATTGCATGGCTATCGGTGGCAATCACTTTATTCATGGTGCAAGACGTAATGTAGATTTAACTGTCGTATTATTCAACAACAATATTTACGGTATGACAGGTGGTCAGGCATCACCTACTACTCCGCTTGATAAAAAAGCGACAACTGCTCCATATGGTTGCGTTGATAATCCATTTGACCCATGCAATTTGGCAGCAGCAGCAGGTGCTACATATGTGGCAAGAAGCACAGCTTATCATGTACCACATTTGATCAATATGATAGCTGGTGGTATTGAAAATAAAGGTTTCTCCTTGATTGAAGCTATAGTACAATGTCCAACAGCTTTCGGTCGTAAAAATAAAATGGCAGATCCTGCACAGATGATGATGTGGATGCGTGATAATGCAGTTATGAAGCCAGCTTTTGATAAATTAGCTGATGATAAAAAAGTAGGCAAATTCCCTATTGGTCTATTACATCAACATCAATCTATTGATTATGACCATGCCTATGATAAAGTTATCGAAATAGCTGGAGGTGTTGAAAAATGATGAAACAACTCCGTTTATCCGGTTCAGGCGGTCAGGGCGTTATCACAGCAGCAATTATTTTTGCTGAAGCTGCTGTAAGTGAAGGCAAACAAGCTGTTCAATCTCAATCTTATGGTCCAGAAGCACGTGGTGGTGCTTCTAAAGCGGAAGTAATTATTTCCGATAATCCGATTTATCATCCTAAAGTTATAAATCCAGATATCGTACTTGCTATGACACAACAAGCAGCTGACAAATATTATGGCGATTTAGACAAAGATAATGGCTTATTAATCGTTGATGAAGACCTTGTACCAAATGCACCAGATTTTCCACATATCATTAAAGTGCCAATCACTAAAATGGCTTCTGAAAAACTCGGCAAATTGTTATTTGCCAATATAGTTGCACTTGGCATCATGGTTAAACTCTCTGGCATTGTTTCGCTTGAAACAGTAAAACAATCTGTGGCACATCGCGTACCACCACATACAGTTGATAAAAATATGCAGGCATTAGAACTCGGTTATAATGCTGTTTAAAATAAAAACTCCCTTTAATTAAAGGGAGTTTTTATTATTATACAAATTATTTTTAATTATGCTTTTGAAATAGCTTCTTTCATAGATTTTACATAATCAACTAAATATGGTGTAGCCTCTTTGCCATATTTATCAATAATACGAATGACAGCACTGCCTACAATGACACCATCAGCAATTTTAGCTATATCATATGCTTGCTGTGGTGTTGAGATACCAAAACCTACAGCTACTGGTTTATCTGTATATTTACGAATAGTATCTACAATACTTTGTATATCTGTTTTTATTTCTTTCCTAACACCTGTTACACCTAAAGAGGATACGCAATAGATAAAACCCTGTGCTTCATTAGCTATCATACCTATGCGATTTTCCGAAGTAGGCGCTATCAAAGATATTACTTCTACATCATTTTCATTAGCTTGGGTTAAGATTTCATCTTTTTCTTCAAAAGGTAAATCAGCCACAATAACGCCACTGATATTACATTGCTTACATCTAGCAAAAAACTTATCTTTACCATAAACGAATATAGGATTTATATAAGTCATAAATACAAGTGGAATATTTACTTTTCCCTTTAATTTTTCAGCCATATCAAAAATATCATTTGTCGTCATATTGCCACTCAAAGCCACTTTACTAGCCGCTTGAATAACTGTCCCTTCTGCCACTGGGTCAGAAAAAGGTATCCCTATTTCTATCAAATCAGCTCCAGCTTCTGCCATTTTTATAATAAATTTTTCTGTAGCTTCTAAATTTGGATAACCTGCTAATACAAAGGGAATAAATGCTTTTTTATTTTTAAATGCTTCTTCTATTTTAATCATTGATTTTCACTCCTCTATATCTCGCCATAGCTGCTACATCTTTATCTCCTCTACCAGATAAACAAACAATGATGATTTCATCTTTTTTCATTTTCGGTGCAATTTTCATCACTTGTGCTATAGCATGAGCACTTTCAATCGCTGGGATAATTCCTTCTGTTCTTGATAAATATTCAAACGCATCAACTGCTTCATCATCTGTAATCGCTACATATTCCGCTCTACCACTATCATGTAAATAGGCATGTTCTGGCCCAATACCTGGATAATCTAAACCTGCTGAAATAGAATATACAGGAGCAATCTGACCATATTTATCCTGACAAAAATAGGATTTCATACCATGGAAAATACCTTCTGTGCCTTTAGAAATAGTAGCTGCATGTTCTTCTGTATCAAGACCTTTTCCGGCTGCTTCACAACCAATCAGTCTCACTTGTTTATCAGGAATAAAATTATAAAACATGCCCATAGCATTGCTACCGCCACCAACGCAAGCCATGACTACATCTGGTAATCTATTTTCCATGTCTAATATCTGTTCACGAGCTTCTCTGCTGATGATAGACTGAAAATCACGCACAATAGTTGGAAATGGATGTGGTCCCATAACAGAACCTAAAACATAATGTGTATCATCAATTCTTGAAGTCCATTCGCGTAAAGCTTCATTTACTGCATCTTTTAGTGTTCTTGTTCCTTTAGTAACACTATGTACTTTTGCTCCTAATAATTCCATGCGATAAACATTTAATGCTTGTCGTTTCGTATCTTCTTCGCCCATGAAGATTTCACATTCCATATTCATAAGTGCTGCCACTGTTGCTGTAGCTACGCCATGTTGACCTGCACCTGTTTCTGCAATTACACGAGTTTTTCCCATGCGTTTTGCCAATAAAATCTGCCCCAAAACATTATTGATTTTATGAGAACCTGTATGATTTAAGTCTTCTCGTTTTAAATAAATCTTTGCTCCACCTAAATCATTTGTCATCTTTTCTGCAAAATATAAAAGTGATGGTCTACCTGTATATTTTCGCTGTAAATCCTCTAATTCTCTGACAAAATCTGGATCATCTTTATATTTTAAATACGCTTCTTCTAATTGATTTACTGCATTCATTAAAGTCTCTGGCATATATTGTCCGCCATATTTACCAAAACGACCTTTTTTATTTATCTTATTCACGCTCATATTTATCCTACCTTTCGCAAAAGTTCACTTATCGTCTTAACTTCATTTTCATCTTTATGATTATCTTTTTCTATACCACTGCTGATATCTACTATATATGGTTTTGTCGTTCTTATCGCTCTAATGATATTTTGCTTATTTATACCACCAGCCAAAATAAATTCACCTGTAAAATCCTTAAGCAAATCCCAATTAAAACTCTTTCCTGTACCACCAGCACTATCTTTTACATAAGCATCAAATAAAATCATATCGGCAATACTTTGTTTAGCTCTTTCTATATCAACAATATCTTTTACTTTTATCGCTTGCCAAATCGGTAAATCGAATTTATTTTTCAATGCTTTGATAAATTCATTGTCCTCATCACCATGTAATTGAATGATATCTAAAGGAACTTTCTGAGCTATCTCTTCAATTTGTGTTAGCGGAGCATTGACAAAGACACCGACTTTTTTAATTTTTTCATCTAAAATTTTAGCTAAATCATTCGCTGTTTGTATACTTACTTGTCGTTTACTTTCAGCAAATATAAAGCCTACATAATCTGGAGTATATCTATTTATGATAGCTATATCTTCTCTAGTTTTCATGCCACAAAATTTTACTTTAGGGCTTATTTTCTTTCCATATAATTCATTAAGTGCTAAGACTTTATCTTTAGCCCTCATAAAAGTTTCACCGATAAGCACTGCTTGCACTTGATGAACTCTTAATTTTTCTATATCCGCTTTAGTTTTTATGCCACTTTCCGAGACGAAAATCACATTTTTAGGCACTAAAGACCTTAATTTTAAACTATTTTCTACATCTACAGTGAAATCTTTTAAATTGCGATTATTCACACCGATAATTCTCGCTTGTATCTTCAAGGCTCTTTTTATCTCATTTTCATCATGAGCTTCCACTAAACAGGATAAACCTAATTTTTCAGCTAAGGTAAAAAATTTCTTAAGCGTTTCATCATCTAAAATCGCACAAATCAATAAAATCGCTGAAGCTCCCAAGATTTTTGCTTTATAAATCTGATATTCATCGATGATAAAATCCTTACACAATACAGGAATACTGACATTTTGAGCTATTTCTTGTAAATATTTATCTTCACCTAAAAAATAATCTGGCTCTGTGAGTACAGAAATAGCACTTGCTCCTGCTAATTCATATTCTTTAGCGATAGTTAAATAAGGAAAATCCTGAGCTATAATTCCCTTTGATGGTGATGCTTTTTTCACTTCACAGATAAAATTTATATCTTGCTTTATCAATGCTTTTTCCAAAGGAAAATCTCTATTTTGAGGCAAAGCTTCTGCTTCTTGTTTTAGCATAGCTAATGATTTTATCTGTTTTTGTTTAGCTATATTGATTTTTCGTTTCTCCACAATTTCATCTAAAATCATTTAACATACCTCATTTGAATATTTGATAAATCGTTCCATCTGATATTTAGCTTTGCCTGTATCTATCGTATCTTTGGCTATATTGATGCCATCTTGTATAGATAAACCATCTTTTGCTAAATAAATACTCATGCCAGCATTTAATAATACTGCATTGCGTTTTGCCCCCAAAGTTCCTGCTAAAATATCCCTTGTAATTTGAGCATTTTCATTTTTATCTCCGCCAACTAATTCAGCTGAATTTGCATATTCCATGCCATAATCTCTAGGGTCTAAAGTATATGTCTTTAATTTTTTATCTTTGATTTCACATACAAGCGTTTTATTACAAGCTGTTATCTCATCTAAACCATCATAACCATAGACAACAGCACCTCTTTTTACACCGAGATTAGATAATACTTTCGCTAATGGCTCTACTAATTCTTCTTGATAAACGCCCATCAATTGTCGATTAGCATTTGCAGGATTAGCAAGTGGCCCTAAGATATTAAATACTGTTCTAATACCTAGTTCACGTCTAACGGGACTAGCATACTTCATAGAGCTGTGATACTTCGGAGCGAACATAAAACACATGCCTATTTCATCTAGCATCTTTTCATTCTGCTTAGCATCTAATTCTAATTTAGTGCCTAAAGCTTCTAAACAATCAGCTGCACCGCATTTACTAGATACACTGCGATTGCCATGTTTAGCTACTTTTATACCACTAGCTGAAATTACAAATCCTGCTGTAGTTGAGATATTAAATGTATTTGCTTCGTCTCCACCTGTACCGACTATTTCAAATAAATCATCCTTATAATCTATGCTTTGAGCTTTTTCTCTCATGACTTGAGCAAAAGCTGTTATTTCATCTATTGTTTCGCCCTTTAATCGCAAAGCAGTCAAAAAACTAGCAATTTGAATATTGCTCGCTGTTCCACTCATGATTTCTTGCATGGAAACTATAGCCTGCTCTGTTGTTAAATCTTGTTTATTGCTTAATTGATATATTGCTTGTTTTATCATTTTGACCACCTCTTATATCCAGAAAATTTTGAATTAATTTCTTGCCATTATCACTTAAAATTGATTCAGGATGAAATTGCAATCCATAAATAGGATATTTTCTATGCTCTATTGCCATAATTTCACCATCATCAGTAGTTGCTATTATCTTTAAATCTTCGCTTAAAGTTTCTCTTCTAATCGCTAAAGAATGGTATCTTGCTCCCATAAATTCTTTATCTATACCCTTAAACAAAGGCGAATTTTCTATTATCTTTAATTTAAAAGCTTTACCATGAACTACTTCTTTAGCATAACTTACAACACTATCAAAAACTTCAGCTATGACTTGATGACCTAAACAAATCCCTAAAATCGGTATCTCACCTTGAAAAGCTTTCACGATTTCACTGCAAATTCCAGCTTCACTGGGTTTTCCTGGCCCTGGAGATAGCACAATATGACTTGGATTTAGTTTTTTTATCTGCTCTATATTTATTTCATCATTGCGAATAACTTTTATCTTTGGGTTTATTGAGCCGATTAATTGATATAAGTTGTACACAAAACTATCATAATTATCTACTAACAAAATCATATGTTTCCACCTCCTGTGCTTTTGTGATTGCATCTATCATTGATTGAGCTTTATTTATCGTTTCTTGGTATTCATTTTCAGGTATGCTATCTTTAACTATTCCGCCACCTGAACGAACAAATACTTTACCTTGTTTTGCCACTGCCATTCTTATACCTATGCACATATCCATATTACCTGCAAAATCGATATATCCCACAGCACCACCATAAATACCTCTTGGGCTTTTCTCTAATTCATGAATGATTTCCATAGCTCGTATTTTTGGTGCACCAGATAATGTTCCTGCTGGCAAAGTAGCTACAATAGCATCTAAAGCATCACAATCATCTTTGATTTTCCCTTTTACTGTAGTTGTTATATGCATCACATGCGAGAAAAACTCTACTTTATGCATATTTTCCACTGTTACTGAATTGAATTTACTGATTTTACCGATATCATTTCTGCCCAAATCCACTAGCATATTATGTTCTGCCAATTCTTTTTCATCACTTAATAATCTTGTTTTTAATAAATCATCTTCTCGTTCATCTTTACCTCTTGGCATCGTGCCAGCTATCGGAAAAGTCTTTAATTCTTTATCCTCTAATTTTATCAATGTTTCTGGTGAAGCCCCTGTCAGCTCAATTTGCTTGGAGCTTAGATAAAACATATATGGCGAAGGGTTTATCGTTCTTAATATACGATAAGCATTTAATAAACTTCCTGAAAAATCAGCTTCTATGCGATTAGAAATTACAGCCTGAAAAATATCGCCTTCTTTGATATAATGCTGTGTCTTTTTCACTACATCTATATATTCATCTTTAGAAAACTCTCGTTTAAAATCAGATAATAATTTTCCTGAAGGTATTTCTTTTTCTTTGCCATAGATGATAAGTTTTGCTAATTTTTTTAAATCATCAATGGCTTTAGCATAATTAGCTTCTAAATCATCAGTTTTTATATTCACAATTAAAATTATCTTTTTCGTATAATGGTCAAAAGCTATTACCTTATCAAATAACATCAAATCTACATCATTGAAAGAAATTTCATCTTTGTTTACTGTTTCATCTACAAAATCCAATTTACTTTCTTGATAACGTAGATATTCATAAGCAAAATATCCGACCAATCCGCCAGTAAACGATGGTAAATATTCAAATTTAGGGCTTTTATATGCTTTTAAAATTTCTCTAATCTTTATATTTGGATTATCTGTCTTAATTTCTTCTATTTCATTATTTCTAGCTTTTTTTATCTTCAATAAATGATTTTTACAACTAATCTCTAAAGAAGGATTAAAACCTAAGAAAGAATATCTGCCCCAATGATGTGTATTCTCCACACTTTCAAATAAATACACATTATCACTGATATTTTTCAAGATTTTCAACACTTTAATCGGTGTTGTAAGGTCAGCAAATATCTCTTTACTCACTGGCACTATTTTATATTCTGTTTTTATTGCTTCTAATTCTGCCAGAGTCGGTTTGTACATATTCTAATCCTCCTTTATAAATCTATTTGTAAGCAAATAAAAATACCCGTCCTTGAAAATAACATCAAGGACGGGTATCTATATTTCTATATAATTAAATCACTAAAATTATATATTATACTCTACTCGCGGTACCACCTTGTTTGAGCAAATGCTCCTCTTTGCAGGATACTAACATATCCCTCACAGTTAACGCTTGTGTCGCGTTGCAGAATACTAAGATTATCTCTAATCTGTTGACTGCACCCTCAGTGGTCCATTTAATATGCTGCGTACTATAGGCTCTCAGCTCCCCTACTCTCTGTAAGTGCATTTCATATTTTTATCTCCACCTCATAGGTTTCATTAAGGCAAGTATTAAATTTTTGAATTGATTTGCTCATATTATTACACATCAATTATTTTTTGTCAATATTAAATTGTAAACTTTACACTATAAAATAAAAGCAATAACCACCGATATTGTTTTATGGTATAATAATTATACAAATTTTCACCCTGGAGTAAATTAATCATGAATGATGATAAATGGCAACGAACCGTTGCTAAACGAAGAAGACAACGTCGCATACAAAATTTATTTGCTTGTTTTGTAGTTTTATTAGTATTATTAATTTTATCGATTATAGGAGGTTATTACTATTACCAGCGCACTAATTCTCCTGAACATGCTTTAGAAGAATTGCAAACAGCCTTTGAACATCGTGATATTGATACTATTCATAAATACGTAGATTTAAAAACTTTATTACCACCAAATTATAAGATTTTAACTAATGATATATTTATCAATGACAAAATCTATACAGAAAAAGAACATAGTATTTATCAAACCTTCTATGCCCTCATTGAACCCATCATTATTGATGGTACAATTCAAAGCATTGATAAATATATTCAAACTGGAAATTGGCAACGTTTCAATTATGATTCTATGCTTAAAGGTCGTCAATTAGGTATCGATTATACAGAATTAATCAATCGCTCTTTGTTATTCAATATAAGTTTCAAAGAGATAAAATCCATAGAAACTATTGATGATAATTCAGTTATGGCAACGATTTTAGTTGCAGATAAATATACAGATACTAATTTTGATTTAAAATTAAAATTAGTCAAAAATGAAGAAGGCATTTGGCAAGTCAGCGAAGTTACGAATTATCAAGATTATCTAACTATGATATCTAATCTTTATCGTCAAGATATAAATACTTATTTGACTAATACTAAAGCTGATTTAGATAGAAATAATGCTCAATTCAAGCAATTACAAAGCGAATTTATAGTTTTAGCTGAAAACTTCAAAAATAATCCTTCATCAAGTCAAAGAGCATTGTTAAAATCTTTTATTGATAATAAAATAGTGCCAACATATCAAGATTGGTATAATTATCTACAAAGTTATCAAATACCTACAGGCGCTCGCCATTTACATGAATTGCGCATGGAAAGTACGACATATACTATTCAAGCGTGGAAAGCTTATGCTATCGGTATTCAAGATAATAAACCAAAAGATTTAGCTAAGGCTGAGCGATTACATCGAAAAGCTATGGAAACAGAGCAGAAAGTTACTGATACAATTAATAATATGCCTGCTTTATTTATGCCTACAGTTGATTAATTTTATACTTCGCATAAGCGAAGTAATTTTTTTGGAAAAATTGCACATAAAAAAGGAGTACAACAATTTGTACTCCTTTTGTTTTTATCTTTGTCAAAATTATTTAGACATAGCTTCTAATAATACTTTGTTTTCTTCTTGAGTCAAAGGATATTTAGAAACACCATTTTCTATAGGTTTTACATATGTGCAAGAATCTTGACGTCCAAAAATAGAAGAGAATATCACACCATTATTTTGATTATCAAGTAAAGCTACAGCATAACTCAAATCGCCACCCATATCAGCAAAAGCACAGAAACGATGTACTGCTACTTTTTGAATGGATTTTGTAAATAAAGATTTCATTTCTGCATAATCTGCATCAATTTTATTATTTTTTACTACAAGTTCATTCATTTGAGCAATATTATCAGCTATAATATCCTCTAAACTTTCACCTGTTGCACCATTTACCAATGAATTATAACGTTTTTTAGCTTTGCTTAATTTTACAAGCATCACTATTGATAAAATTATTAATAAAACTAATAAGACTACGATTACAGTTAAAATAATTGCTAAATTATCTTGAAATATCTGATTTAGCATTGAAAAATCCATAAATATTCCCTCCTAAATTCTGTTAAAAAAGAATTGATTATTCAATAAAGACTATCCTTTTTAACGTGCAACATTATAGCATTCATGTTTTTATTTGTAAAATCAAAACAGCATTTACTAAATGCTAAAATCCTTAATAATTCTCGATTTGTTCATCTGAGGACTTTCTTGTTTTTCCATCAATAATTCAACTAATCTAGCTAAATCATCATCATTATAAAATTCAATTTCTATGCGAGATTTCTTTTTACCTTGCTTTATATTTACATTCGTTCCCAATATTTGTTTTAAGCGCTCTTGCACATCATTTAAATACATCTTAGCTTCTTTTACTTGTTCAATCTGCTCGATGACATTATCCCCTGCTAAGACTTTTTTGACTAAAGCTTCAGCTTTTCTAGCAGATAATTCTCTTTCAATTATCAAATTAGCTAATTTTACTTGAAGCTTTTCATCTTCTATCGCTAAAAGCGGTTTTGCCTGCCCCATATTGAGTTTATTATCTTGTAATAAGCACTGTACTTCTTTTGCTAAATTCAATAAGCGTACAAAATTCGCTATATGTGAACGACTTTTTCCCACTTTTTGCGCTACTTCTTCTTGTTTTAAATTAAATTTATGTAATAATAACTGATATGCATTTGCTTCTTCAATAACATTTAAATTACTGCGTTGGAGATTTTCAATTAAAGCTATTTGTGCTACCTTATCATCATCATAATCTTTTAAAATAATTGGCACTTTATCTAATCCTGCCATTTTAGCTGCACGAAGACGTCTTTCTCCTGCAATCAATTCAAATTCATCATTATCATTTATACGCACAATTAGAGGCTCAATTATGCCATATTCTTTTATCGATTTTGCTAGTTGAGCTAATTGCTCCATATCAAACTCCTTTCTCGGTTGAAATGGGTTTGGTAAAATTTCATCAATATTTAAAAATTCCATGTATTTCTCCTTTAAAATATTATAATAATTATTTTAACTTATTACTTTTATAAATTCATTATAATTTAAAACTATAATCAATCATAAAAAATTAATTTAACTAATAACAGTATAATTATACTAAAATTTATGATAAAATTCTTTTCTAGATATAATTATAAACACAAAACATTAAGGGAGATTTTACCATGCCTAAATATAATGCTGCTTTAATGTCCATTGACCCTAGTGAAACTAGACGTTATGCTGGACTTAACAAAGCTCCTAATTTCAATAAAAAAACTATTTTAGAAGCATGTCGTGAAGTCTTATATATTTCCGAACCTAAAGGGATTTGGGAAGTATATGACTATGACGCTAAAAATGGCATTGTACTTGCAGATAAACCCTTTAAATTAGAAGGGAAAAAAGTAACTAAACATCTTTGTCGAGCTACAAAAGTTGCCATCATCGCTGTTACAATCGGCGAAACTGTTGAAGAAGAAATCTCCCGTCGTTTTAAAGATGGAGAATACACGCTAGCTGTTTTGATGGACGCTGCTGCAACTACAGCTGTTGAACATGTTGCTGATGGTATCGAACAAGCTATTGACCAAAAATTCAATATGCAAGGATTAGTTCGTCGTTGGCGATTTAGCCCAGGATATGGAGATTGGCCTATACAGGCACAACCTGAAATGCTCCGTTTAGCTAAAGCTCATGAAATAGGTATTAGCCTAACTTCATCATTAATGCTTACACCGCGAAAATCCGTTACTGCAATCATTGGACTTATACCTAAAACACAAGATGTCGAACCTGAAAAACAATCTTGTAAATATTGTCCAAACCCTAATTGCAATTTCCGCATAAAACCATTTGACCCTGAATTATTAAATAAAAATTCATGATGATAAACAAATACATTTTATCTTTTTTGCTCAATAAAAATTTCTAGGAGGTATCTTCTATGATACATATATTTGATGGTGCTACTGGCACTATGTTACAAAAATCTGTATTAAAACCAGGAATGTGCCCTGAATTATTAAATATCGAAGCTCCAGAAGCTATCCAAAATGTTCATCGTGCTTATGTAGAAGCAGGCTCAAATATTGTTGAAACAAATACATTTGGTGCTTCTCGCATCAAATTAAATGAATATAACTTAGGCGATAAAGTAGAAGCAATAAATATCGCTGCTGTAAAAAATGCCAAAATCGCCACTGCTGGCAAAGCAAAAGTAGCTGGTTCTATGGGTCCTACTGGTGCTTTTATTGAACCTTTAGGCGAATTGACTTTCGATGAAGTTTATGAAAATTATTATGAACAAGCTAAAATTTTAGCTGACGCAGGTGTTGATTATATCCTCATCGAAACTTGTATTGAAATTCAAGAAATGCGTGCTGCCCTTCTCGCTGCTAAAGATGCTTGCGATTTACCTGTAATCTGTCAATTATCCTTCAGTGAAGATGGCAGAACTGTAACAGGTACAGACCCACAATCTGCTGCCATTATCTTAGAAGCTATGGGCGCAGATATCATCGGTGCCAACTGCTCTTTAGGCCCTGAACAATTAGTTCCTATCATAAAAGAACTAGCCGATAATTGTTCTTGTCCTATCAGTGTACAAGCAAATGCAGGTATGCCACATTTAGAAAATGGCCAGACCATTTTCCCACTCACTCCAGAAGATATGGCTAAATGGGCACCAAAACTTGTAGAAGCTGGTGCAACTTATATTGGTGGTTGCTGTGGAACAACTCCTGCTCATATCAAAGCTATCAAAGAAGCTTTAGCTAATGTTTCAGAACCTATTCGCAAAGCACCAAATCCTAATCTTGCCCTTGCTAGCCGTTCTAAAACTGTATTTATTGGCAAAGATTTACCTACAAGATTAATCGGCGAGCGCATCAATCCTACTGGTCGTAAAAAATTAGCCGAAGAAATAAAAAATGGTTCATTTATCTCTGTAAAACGTGAAGCTATCGAACAGACTCAAGCTGGTGCTCAAATCCTTGATGTAAATATGGGTGTTGCTGGAATTGACCAAGCAAAAGCTATGCACAAAGCTATCACAGAAATCTCTCAACTTGTAAATACACCACTTGCCATTGATACAAGCGATGTTAAAGCATTAGAAGCAGGGTTAAAAGCATATCCTGGTAGAGCACTCATCAATTCTGTAAGTGCAGAGCCTGATAGATTAAAATATTTTATACCATTAGCTAAAAGATATGGTGCTGCAATCTTATGCTTGCCATTATCTGATAAAGGCATTCCTAAAACAGCTAAAGAACGTCTTGCACTAGCTCAAAAAATAATCGCTGAAGCTAAAGCTCATGGCTTAAAAGATAACGACTTTTTACTTGATGCGCTTGTAATGACTATAGCTGCCGATAAAAATGCTTGTAATGAAGTATTAAACACTTTAAAACTTTACCGCGAACATATTGGTGCTCCTTCCACTATGGGACTTAGCAATATATCCTTTGGACTTCCAAATCGACCACTTATCAATAGCACATTCTTCACTATGTGTTTAGCAATGGGATTAGATGCTCCAATCATGAACCCTTATGATGACTCCATGCAAAATGCCTTAAGTGCTTCTAATGCTCTTTTAGCTAAAGACCCTAATGGTCGTGATTATAGCCTTAATCATTCCGGTCAAAATATCCCTGTAGCTAAAGCTAAAAATTCAGTATCTAGCGGTGATATCATTGAAGATATCAAATCTGCTATAATCAGTGGTGAAAAAGAATCCATTGCTCAAATGGTAGAACAAGCTTTAAATGAAGGACATAAACCAAATGAAATTACAGATAAAGCTTTAAGTGCCGCCATGAATGTCGTTGGCAAAGATTTCGGTGCGAAAAAAATCTTTTTACCACAAGTTATGTTATCCGCTGAAGCAATGCGTGAAGCTTTCATCAAAATCAAAGAACGTATTCCAGCTGATAGCGTAAGTAATAAAGGTACTATCGTCATTGCCACTGTAAAAGGCGATATCCATGATTTAGGTAAAAATATCGTATCTGCACTTTTAGAAAATAACGGTTTTAAAGTTATCGATTTAGGTAAAGATATTGATAAAGAAGAAATCATTAAAGCAGCTATAGATAATAAAGCCGATATGATCGGTCTATGCTCCTTGATGACAACTACTATTACACAGATAGATGAAGTTATCGCTGAATTAAATAAAAGCGATTATTCCACAAAAGTCATGATCGGTGGCGCTGTAGTAACTCAAGAATATGCTGATAATGTCGGTGCTGATGCTTATGCTCCTGATGGCGTTGAAGCTGTAGAAATCGCTAAAAAACTTATTAATAAATAAAATTGAGGATAAATTTATGCAATATAAATATCATAATATTATTTTTGATTTAGATGGTACATTGATTAATTCTGGACCTGGTATTATTCATGCCGTACAATATGCTTTAAAAAAATATGGCATAAATGAAACAAATATGACAGTTTTAAAAAGTTTCGTAGGTCCGCCATTAAATCAGCAATTTATCAATTGCTATAATTTTAGTCATGAACAAAGTCTTGAAGCTGTAAAATATTTTCGAGAATATTATACAGATAAAGGTATTTTAGAAAATGAAGTATATGAGCAAATACCTGAATTATTAAAGACTTTAGCTGAAAATGGTTTAAAATTGTTGATTGCTTCTTCTAAACCTGAAAAGTTTGTAAAAAATATTTTAAGTCAGCATGATTTGCTAAAATATTTTGCCTTTGCTGGCGGTAGCTTGCTTGATGGCAGTCGTATAAATAAAGATGATGTATTAGCTTATGTTTTAAAACAAATGCAAATTACAGATTTAAATGATTGTATAATGGTAGGCGACCGTAAATACGATGTCATTGGTGCAAAGAAATTTAATTTGAAATGTGTTGGTGTAACGTATGGATATGGCAGTCTTGAGGAATTAAAAGATATTAATGCCGATTTTATTATTGATAAACCTTTAGAATTATTGAGTATTATCAAATAAAAATTGCAGAGCGTAAGCTCTGCAATTTTTTTATTTTTCTTGTACAAATACAAAATTTTCTTTTATAAATTCCACAAATTTACGTGAAGCTAGTGACATTGTATCCCAATTTTGCCATGCTAAAGCTACATTGCGTTCAGGGTGTTCTTTTATTGGTCGAATAGCTAAGCCATCTTCAAATCCATTTAAAACTAAACTATACATGGCAGATATCCCTAAGCCTTGTTTTACCATAGCTAAAATTGAATAATCATCATAAACTTTATATTCAATCTGTGGCTCTAATTTATAATCAGCAAAAGCATGCATAATCACACTATGGCGACCTTCATCTAATAAAATAAAAGATTCTTTGGCTAATTGGTCTAAAGATATAATCGGTAAATTAGCTAATTTATGATGTTTAGGCAATACTGCCATCATTTCATCTCTATATAAAAATTCCATATTGATGCCTGAAACTACATCACTATTTACAAAACCAAAATCAATCTCTCCATGCAAAATCCATTTTTTTATGCTTGTGTATTCACCTTGTTTTAAAACAAAATTGACTGTAGGATATAATGATTTAAAATTCTTCATCAATTGCGGTAAAATGTTTCTGCTCACACTAGTAAAAGTGCCAATACGTATAACGCTATGCTCTAAACCCTTCATTTCCTGTTGCTTTTGTTTCAATGAAAGTTCAGCATGAAAAATTGCCTGTATATACGGATAAAAAGATTTACCATCATCTGTTAATGTTATGCCTTCTTTTTTCCTATCTATCAAGATGGTTCCTAATTCTTGTTCTAACGCCTTTATACTTTGACTAATCGCACTTTGCGAATAGCCCACTTCTTTTGCTACCTTTGTAAAATTTCCATTTTCTATGACTTTACAAAAAATCCCATAACGCGAAACCATATGCATTCGCTCTCCCATTAGTTTTACTTATGTAGTTATTATAAATATTCGTTTTCCTAATGTAAATATAACTGCTATAATATTTATACAAAATACATATTTAAAAATAAAATACAAAATGGAGGAAATCGCTATGAATGAATTAGATATTGCTGACGATGTTTATCCAGTAGACAATATCTCTGTAAAAAAACAAGCTTTTAAAGATGGTATACGTGATGGTTTTCCTATTGCTCTTGGTTATTTAGCAGTTTCCTTCTCTTTGGGAATCACTGCTAAAAATGCAGGACTAACAGCATTTCAAGGCTTTTTAACAAGTTTTCTTGTAAATGCTTCCGCTGGTGAATATGCTGGCTTTACTTCTATAGCTACAATGGCAACATATATAGAAGTATTTCTCGTTATTTTAATCGCTAATTCTCGTTATTTGATTATGAGTTGCGCTTTAAGTCAAAAATTATCGCCAGATATTCCATGGTATCAACGCATTTTAATCGGCTTTGATATCACAGATGAATTATTTGCCATTTCTATCGCTAGACCTAATTATCTAAATCCTTTTTATTACTTTGGTGCTATGTTCATCACTATGCCATGTTGGGCTGGCGGTACAGCTCTTGGAATTGTTGTAGGTAATTTATTGCCAATTCAATTGATAAGTGCTTTTAGTGTAGCATTATACGGCATGTTTTTAGCCGTTATCATTCCACCTGCACGAAAAAATAAAGTAATTGGTGTATTTGTTATCATCAGCTTTATTGCTAGCTACTTATCCACTTACCTTCCTTATATATCTGAATTATCAAGTGCTACACGTATCATTATTTTAACTATAGTATTATCTTTGATTGCTAGTATCTTATATCCAGTAAAAACAAAGGATGGTGAAGAAAATGTCTGAGGTATATATATACATTTTAGTCATGGCTTTAACTAGTTTTGCTATTCGTGTTTTGCCACTGACTTTAATTCAAACAGAAATAAAAAATCCACTGATAAAATCTTTTCTTTACTATGTTCCTTATATCACATTAGCAGTTATGACTTTTCCTGCAATTATACAGGTAACACAAACACCACTTTCTGGAGCTATTGCTCTTGTCATTGGTATTGTACTTTCTTGGTTTGGTGCTAATTTATTCCAAGTAGCCTCATCTTGTTGTTTATCTGTATTCGTTGTAGAACTTTTACTTTTATAAATAAAAATTCCTAGATAATATATTATCTAGGAATTTTTTTATTATAGAGAAATCACTTCTGCTAAATGTCTTAAATCTTCTGGGTATTCTTTTTTATTAGTGATTGCATCACGTAAATCAATACAAACAATATTTCCACGTTGCATACCGAAGACAATATTATGAAGTCCAGAAACAGCTGCAAGTGTTGCTTGTTCACCTAATACACTTGCAAATACACGGTCATTAGCTGTTGGTGAACCACCACGTTGAACTAAACCTAAAACAGTCAAGCGTGTGGAAATTCCTGTTCTAGCTTCTAATTCTTTTACTAACTCTTGCATATTGCCAGTACCTTCAGAAGCTAAAATTACTAAATAAGATTTACCACCATCATGTAATTTTTGTACTTTATTGATGATTTTTTCCTTATCAAATTCTTCTTCTGGTACTATAACCATATTTCCGCCACCAGCAACGGCTGAATATGTAGCAAGCCAACCGCATTTATTGCCCATTACTTCAATAATAAATGTACGACGATGTGCTTTTGCAGTATCACGAATTTCGTTGATTGCCTGTAAAATAGTATTTACAGCTGTATCTGTACCAATAGCATAATCTGTTCCCCAGATATCATTTTCAATAGTAGCTGGAATACCAATTACAGAAAATCCTGTTTCACGTTCAAATTCTTCTGCTCCACGTAAGCTACCATCACCACCGATGACAATCAAAGCATCAATATTATGTTTTTTTAGATTTTCATAAGCTAATTGACGACCTTCTTTTGTACGGAAACGCTTACAAAAACTTGTACCTAAGAAAGTACCACCACGCTGAATAATATCGGCTACAGATATAGAAGTTAATTCTTCCATATTATCATCAACTAAGCCTCTATATCCATCATAAACGCCCCATATACGCACGTTATTATTAATCGCAGTTCTCACTACAGCTCTAATAGCCGCATTCATTCCTGGTGCATCTGTACCACTTGTCAATACAGCAATATTTTCTACTGACATAAAAAAACCTCCTCAAAATTTAAAAGCATTTATATATTTTATTCGCTAAATAATAACTAATATCCTTGTAAAAATCCCTAAAAAAACAAAATCTCCAAATATTATTGCTTGGCTTGACAACTCATACTTTAAAATGATAAATTTTAGTTAACAATCTGTGTAACTGACGGAAGTGGAATTAACCACATGAAGCACAGATTTATATAGCCGACCGTCTGGGCAACAAAATCTAATAGTATTATATTTATTTTACAGGAGGAATATCGTAAATGAATTCTATGGAATTAAAATACGGATGTAACCCTAATCAAAAACCTGCTCGCGTTTTTATGAAAGATGGACAAGATTTACCATTCACAGTTTTAAATGGACGTCCAGGTTATATTAATCTTTTAGATGCCTTTAACAGTTGGCAATTAGTTCGTGAATTAAGAGAAGCTACAGGTCTTCCAGCTGCTGCATCTTTTAAACATGTAAGCCCTGCTGGTGCAGCTGTTGCTGTTCCTTTATCTGAAACATTGAAAAAAATGTATTTCGTTGAAGGTATTGAACTCACACCTATGGCTACAGCATATATTCGCGCTCGTGGTGCTGACCGCATGTCTTCTTATGGAGATTTTGCTGCACTTTCCGATGAATGTGATGCTGCTACAGCTCGTTTCTTAGCTCGTGAAGTATCCGATGGTGTTATTGCTCCATCTTACAGTGCTGAAGCTTTAGAAATTTTAAAAACAAAACGTAAAGGTAACTATCTTGTAATTCAGATGAACCCTGATTACAAAGCACCTGAACTTGAAACAAAAGAGGTTTTTGGCGTTACTTTTGAACAAAAACGCAATGATATTAAAATCACTGAAGAATTATTCAATAACATTCCTACAAAAAATAAAAATATCACAGATGAAGCAAAACGTGATTTACTTATCGCTTTAATCACATTAAAATACACTCAATCCAATTCCGTATGCTATGCTAAAGATGGACAAGCTATCGGTATCGGTGCTGGTCAGCAATCCCGTGTACATTGTACTCGTCTTGCTGGTAATAAAGCAGATATCTGGCATTTACGTCAAGCACCTCAAGTATTAAACTTACCATTTAAACCAGATGTTCGCCGTCCAGACCGCGATAATGCAATTGATGTATATATCTCTGATGAATATATGGATTTACTCGGTGGCGACGATTGGAAACGCGTATTCACTGAAAAACCACCAGTATTCACTAAAGAAGAAAAAGACGCTTGGCTCGCTCAGGTAAAAGGCGTAGCTCTTGGCTCTGATGCATTCTTCCCATTCGGCGATAACATTGAACGTGCTCATAAATCCGGCGTAGAATTTGTCGCTCAAAGCGGTGGTTCTATCCGTGATGATAATGTTATTGAAACTTGTGATAAATACAATATGGCAATGGCATTCGTTGGAATTCGTTTATTCCATCATTAATTTCTATAAATAGAATTGTAATGAATATTAATCTTTTTTATTCAATATGTATTTTAATTTTAATAAGTATTTTTTGTATATTTTTTCTTAAATTATATAAAAAAACAAACTCATTAAAAATATATTTGATTTTACTTACACTTATTAGTCTAAATTTATATTATTCTAGTCATTCACCAATTACACCTTATCCAGATACATTACCAATAAAAGAAACTATTCACATGACTGATAAAGAAATTGTTTATACTATTGTTAAACAAGAACTATCTTATCATAAAAATAAAAGTCTTTTTGCTAATGGTAAAATCTTTGATTATAAAGATATCTCTGTATATAGTGTACCTAATGAACCAACTATATATTCCGTAGTATTTTCTATTCAGTCAGGTGATGACGATTTTTGGTTGCCTGGTAATGGGACTAAACAAGAAAATAATTGGATTATTAATAAATCAAATTATATGCAACTTATTAAAGAAAAAGATTATTATCGTCTTATTTCTATAGGGACAGGATTATAAAAATGGCACTAACTATGTTAGTGCCATTTTTTTATTTATAATACTTATCTTTATATAAATCTACATTCATTTTATACATATCTGCACGATAAGAGGCCAATGAATATTCAAATGGAATATCATTTTGATTATAGGCAACCGTTGTTATATATAATAATGGAGCATTTTCCATAATACCCAATAAATCAGATAAATAAGGGTCAGCAACTGTTGCATGAATTTGACGATTAATATGAGCAATCTCTATATTGTATTTTGTTTTTAAAGTATCGTATAAAGAATTTTGCTCTAAATCTTCATCAATTAAACCCTTACATAATTTCACAGGTATAAAAGTTTTAACATAAACTATAGGTTTATCATCGGCATAGCGCAAACGTTCAAGACAAATAACTTTATCTTTTTCCGTTAGCTTTAATTTTTCCATAACTTCAGAAAAGACATCTATTTCTGATATAGATAAAAGCTTCGTTTTAGGCTTTAATCCATAATATTGCATCTCTTGATTATATGTTTGGATTTTTTGAATAAAATCTCCAGCAATTTTAGGACGAGTAACAAATGTCCCTTTTGATTTAATTCTATTTAAATAACCTTCATGTACTAATTCTAAAAACGCTTGTCTAACTGTCGATCTTGAAACATTTAAATATGCGCATAATTCTTCTTCTGGTGGAACTAATTCACCATCTTTTAAGCTATTATCTTCAATATGCTTTATCATAAAAGTTTTTATTTGATAATATAGCGGAATAGGAACTGTTCTATCTATTTTTAATTGTTCATATATCGAATTCATTTATAATCTCCTTTCAAAAAAATTATAAAATATTAACTATCTTTTATCAATAAGTTATTATATATTGACTTAATTTTGTTATTTTGTTATTATGTAATTACATAATAACAAAGAAAAGAGCGATAACTATGAATAAATTTAGTAAATACTTTGATCACACATATTTAAAACCTTATGCTACTAGAGAAGATATGGCTAAACTTTGCGAAGAAGCTAAAAAATATGATTTTATGATGGTAGCTATCAATTCTACACAGACAAAATTATGCAAAGAACTTTTAAAAGGAACTGACATTCATGTAGGTGCTGCTATTAGTTTTCCTTTAGGGCAAACTACAATTGAAACTAAAGTCTTTGAAACTAAAGATGCTATTGCAAACGGTGCAGATGAAATTGATTATGTAATTAATATCACAGAATTAAAAGAAAAAAATTATGACTATATCAAAGAAGAAATGACTCAAATCGTAGATGTTTGCAGAAAACATAATGTAATTTCTAAAGTTATTTTTGAAAATTGCTATCTTACTGATGAAGAAAAAATTAAATTATGCGAAATAGCATTTGAAGTAAAACCAGACTTCATCAAAACTTCTACAGGCTTTGGTACAGGTGGCGCTACAGTTGAAGATGTAAAACTCATGAAAAGCATTGTCAAAGACACAGTAAAAGTAAAAGCCGCTGGTGGAATTCGCGATTTAGATACTTGCTTAAAAATGATTGAAGCTGGCGCTGAAAGAATTGGCACATCTTCTGCTATAAAAATCACAGAAGCATACAATAATAAATAATTAGGAGCATACCTATGGGTAAATACTTACTAGCTCACGACTTAGGAACATCTGGAAATAAAGCTACTTTATTTTCCACAGAAGGGCAACTTATCGCTAGTTGCACATATAATTATGATGTTTATTATTCTAATAATAATTGGGCAGAACAAAATCCTAACGATTGGTGGCAAGCTGTCATAGCTACTACTAAAACATTAATAAAAAATATTAATCCTAAAGATATTTTAGCTGTGTCCTTTAGTGGTCAAATGATGGGTTGTGTCTGTGTAGATAAAAAACAAGAACCACTAAGAAATGCTATTATTTGGGCAGATATGCGTGCTACAAAACAAACTCAACAAATAGCTAAACAAATATCACCTCAAAGATTTTATGAAATAACAGGTCATCGTCTTTCTCCTAGCTATGGTGGTCAAAAACTTATGTGGATAAAAGATAATGAACCGCATATTTATGCTAAAACGTATAAAATGCTAAATGCAAAAGACTTCATCATTTTAAAATTAACAAATCAATTTGTTACTGAATACAGTGATGCCTCCTCTACTTGTTTAATGGATTTAAATAAATTATGTTGGTCTGATGAATTATTAAATATTATGGGCATTGATAAACAAAAAATGCCTAAACTCTTGAAATCCACTGATATCGCCGGATATATAACTAATACTGCTAGTGAATTAACTGGACTTTGCCCTAATACACCTGTTGTTTGTGGTGGAGGCGATGGGGTATGTGCTGCTGTTGGCACTGGTTGTATCAAAGAAGGAATTGCTCATAGTAGTATTGGTACTTCTTCTTGGATATCTATAACTACAAAAAAACCTATTTTCTCCAAAAATAAAAGCACTTTTAATTGGGCTCATATAGTTCCTGGATATATCCTACCTACTGGTACTATGCAAAGTGGTGGGGGAGCTTACTCTTGGTATATAAATAAATTTTGCCAATACGAACAAAATCTAGCTCAAAAAGAACATAAATCTATTTATGACATATTAGAACAAGAACTTACTAATACTTCTGTTGGTAGCAATGGACTATTATTTTTGCCTTACCTTATCGGTGAACGAAGTCCTTGGTGGAATACAAATGCTAAAGCTAATTTCATTGGTCTAAAAATGGAACATCAGCGAAAAGATTTATTGCGAGCCATTCAAGAAGGCGTTGCTATGAATTTAAATATTATTTTAAATATATTTAAAGCTGAAAATATCCATATATCTGAATTAGTAGCTGTTGGGGGTGGAGCTAAAAGTAAATCATGGCAAAAAATATTTGCTGATGTTTATAATACTAAAATTATCCTGCCAAAATTATTAGATGAAGCTGCTTCTATGGGGGCTGCTATCACTGCTGGTGTTGGCATTGGTATATTTAAAGATTTTGAAGTAGCTAGCAAATTTATTTCTTTAGATAAAATAATTGAACCTACCCCTACAAACGTAAAAAAATATCAAAAATTACAGCCAATATTTGAAAAAGCTTATTTGCAATTGCAATCATTATTTGAACAATTAAATGATTTCAGTGAAAAGAGGGTTTTAGATGAATAATATTCTTTTAAATAACGGTGTAAAAATTCCTCAAATTGGTTTTGGCACATGGAAAGCACCAACAAGTGAAGTTACTATAAATGCTGTGAAAACAGCCATCGAAAATGGTTATACACATATTGATTGTGCTAGCGTTTACGGCAATGAAAAAGAAGTTGGTCAAGGCATTATTGCTAGTAATATTTCTCGCGATAAATTATTTATCACAGGTAAATTATGGAATGACGTTCGTGGTTATGATGAAACTATTACAGCCTTTAATCAAACATTAAATGATTTAGCTATTGATTATTTAGATTTATATTTAATTCATTGGCCAAGACCACAAAAATACCATGATGATTATATTGAAAAAAACCGCCAATCATGGAAAGCTATGGAAGATTTATATAAACAAGGAAAAGTTCGTGCTATTGGTGTGAGCAATTTTAAAGAACATCATATTGATGAATTACTTGAAACTTGTGAAATCAAACCTATGGTTAATCAAATTGAATTTCATCCTAGTTGTGTACAAAAAGATATTAGAGATTATTGTAAACAACACAATATCGTAGTTGTCGGTTATAGTCCTTTGGCAAATGGTAAAGTATTTCAATGTGAAGAATTAAAAATCTTTGCTCAAAAATATAATGCTTCAATAGCGCAATTATGCGTTCAATATGCTTTACAACATAATGTTATTCCCCTTGTAAAAAGCGTTACTAAAGAGCGTATTATTGAAAATCTAAAAATAAATTTTACAATTAGTAATGAAGATATGTGTGCTATTGATAATATAACTACTTGTGGTGGCTCTTACAAAGATAGTGATAATATTAATTTTTAACTATATTAAATAAAAAAACTGCACTTAAAGTGCAGTTTTTTTGATTTTAAAATTTCTTCAATCTCTATAAATTCATCATCTAAAAAATACACATATTTTATTTAATTTAACTCACAAATTGACAATATTGTTAACACTAAGTATAATTATTAGCTATGTGTGTATTTATATAAGATATATGTAAATAATAAATTCATTGAAAGGACTATTTTTATCTGTATGAACACTTCTTCTCAACACCAAAAATCAATGATTAATACTATAATTGATGGTATCGCTGGTATATTTTTACCCATTGTCAGTTTACTAAGTGCCGCTGGTATCTTAAAAGGTATTATTGCTGTATTAATTGCCACAGATGTATTAATTAAAGAAAGTGATAATTACCTTGTTTTAAATGCCATGGCTGACAGTTTATTTTACTTTTTACCCATGTTATTAGCCTATACATCAGCTAAAAATTTTGGGGCTAATCCCTTTACTGCTGTCGTTATTGCAGGTATTTTCCTTTATCCTTCACTAAATCATATCTTAGAATCTGGTCAAACTGTAGAATTCTTCCACATTCCTTTAAAAGGTGTTACATACCATTCTAGTGTTATCCCTATTATTTTAGCTTCAGCATTATTAACTTTTGTTGAAAAATTCTTAAATAAAATTTTCCCTGATATGGTAAAAGGGTTTTTGACACCTCTTTTGTGTATTATCTTTGTAGGTTTTGTAACATTATTCTTATTTGGCCCTATTGGTATGGTTATAGGTGATTTTCTCGCTAATATCTATGAATATATCTATAATTTTTCCCCAATTATTTCAGGAGCGTTATTAGGCACAGTCATTCAACCAATGGTAATCTTTGGTTTCCACTGGAGTTTTATTTTAATCGGTATGAATAATATTGCTGTATTAGGTTCAGATACAGTTTTAGCCTTAATGGGACCTGCTGTATTTGCTCAAGCTGGTGCAGGACTTGCTGTATTCTTAAAAAGTAAAGATACGAAATTTAAATCCATTTGCGCATCTTCTATTTTATCAGCATTATTTGGTATCACTGAACCAATTATGTTTGGTGTAAATTTACCTCGCAAAAAGCCTATGATAGCCGTATGCATCGGTGGTGGTATTGGTGGTGCTATCGCTGGTTATTCAGGCGCTAAAGCTATCGCTTTTGCCTTTCCTAGTCTAGCTTCTCTTCCTGTATTTTATGGCGATGGCTTTCTATTGTATATTTTAAGTGATGTAATTGCTGCCATTATTGCTTTCATCATCGCTTATTGTTTAAAATTTAAAGTTGATTTAGCAAAATAAAAAGATAGTACAAATTGTACTATCTTTTTTTATTTTCTACTTTATCTATATTTTAAACAATTGGATTTCGCTCTGGCGTACCTGCTTTACGCGGATATACTTTAGGTGTTGCTTTTTCTTTTTTGATATAGACAACAGCTCTTTTATCTTCCAATTCAGGGAGTTTTACAGGCATAGATTTAACTAATTTTCCACCTAATACAGAAAATGCTTTTTGCGCTTCTTGTATTTCTTCTTCATATTGACGACCTTTTAAAGCGATAAAAGTACCACCTTGTTTTACAAAAGGCAAACAATATTCACAAATGATAGGTAATCTAGCTACTGCTCTTGCTGTTGCTAAATCAAATTTTTCACGATATTTTTTATTTCTTGCTGCTTCTTCACTGCGTGCATGGATTACTTCTACATCTTTTAAGCCTAATTCATCAACTACAAGTTGTAAAAATTTCACACGTTTATTTAAAGAATCAAGCAATGTCAATTTTAATTCTGGACAAAATATCTTTAATGGAAGTCCTGGAAAGCCTGCTCCTGTCCCAACATCAATAAGACTTACCTGTCCTGTAAATAATTCTTTTTGATAGCAACTAAGTGAATCTACTATATGTTTTATAGCTACTTCTCTAGGCTCTGTAATTGCTGTTAAATTGATTTTTTCATTCCATTCGACTAGTAACTCATAATATCTATTAAAAGCGCTTATTTGGTCGCTAGTAAGCTCTAAACCATATTCTTTAGCTACTTCACTTAAGTCATTTACAAAGCTCATGCATTTTCCTCCTGTCGACGATATTGTTCTAGATAAACAAGTAATACAGAAATATCTGCTGGAGATACGCCAGAAATACGACTTGCTTGACCTATGGAAATTGGTCTTATCGCATTTAATTTTTCTCTAGCTTCATCGCGAAGGCTAGATACTTCATCATAATTTATATCTTCTGGCAATAATTTTTCTTCAAGTTTTTCCATGCGTTCAACTTGTTCTAATTGTTTTTTGATATAACCTTCATACACTAAAGTAATTTCTACTTGTTTTTTTACATCTTCACTAATTTCAGGAAGCTCTACGATATGTTTTAAATCATCATAGCTGATTTCTTTGCGTTTTAATAAATCCGCTGCTGTAACAGTATTGTGAATAGAGCCTAATTCAAATTCCTGCATCTTTGCTAGCGTTTCTTTATTTGGATGAATGCGAATTTCACTCAATAATTCAATAGTATTTTTAATGCTATCACGACGTTTTACAAAGCGAGCATAACGTTCATCAGATACTAAGCCAACTTGACGACCTTTTTCTGTTAAACGTAAATCAGCATTGTCTTGACGTAAAAGCAAACGATATTCTGCACGAGAAGTCATTACACGATATGGTTCGTTAGTACCTTTAGTTACTAAATCATCAATCAAAACACCAATATACCCGTCAGAACGTTTTAAAATCAAAGGTTCTTTTCCTTGAATTTTCAATGCGGCATTGATACCAGCAATAAGACCTTGTGAAGCTGCTTCTTCATATCCAGATGTACCATTTGTCTGCCCAGCTGAGAAGAAACCGCTTATTTTCTTAAATTCCAAAGAAGGTTTTAATTGTAATGGATTAATGCAATCATATTCGATAGCATAACCAGGACGCATAATTCTCACATTTTCCAAGCCTGGAATAGTGCGTAAAAATTCCATTTGTACATCAATAGGCATACTTGTAGACATACCTTGTACATACATTTCTTCAGTATCTAAACCTTCTGGTTCGATAAATAACTGATGACGTTCTTTATCTGGGAAACGCACAATTTTTGTTTCAATAGATGGGCAATATCTAGGGCCTACACCAGTGATAATACCATTTGCCATCGGTGCACGTTCAATATTGTCTCTGATGATTTTATGAGTCTGTTCATTTGTATAAGTGAGCCAACAAGGAACTTGTTCACGAGTTTTTACATCGCTCATAAAAGAAAAATTATGAACAACATCATCACCAGGTTGAATTATCATTTTAGAAAAATCTAACGAACGACGGTCTACACGAGCTGGTGTACCTGTTTTAAAGCGCATGAGTTCAACACCAGCTTTTAATAAGCATGAAGATAATTTTATAGCTGCTCTTTGACCATTAGGACCGCCATCATATGTATTTTCACCAATGATAATGCGTCCTTTTAAATATGTCCCAGAAGCAAGCACTACAGCCTTACAAGTATAAACTTCACCAGTTTCTACTACCACACCAGTTACTTTATTATCTTCAAACAAGATTTCATCTATCAATAATTGTTTTACATCAAGATTTTCTTGCAATTCACAAGTATGCTTCATTGTATTTTGATATAGTTTTTTATCTGCTTGTGCTCTCAAAGCCTGTACAGCAGGGCCTTTACCAGTATTAAGCATACGGTATTGAATACAAGTTTTATCCGCATTTACGCCCATTTCTCCGCCTAAAGCATCAATTTCACGGACTAAATGACCCTTAGCTGGGCCGCCTACAGATGGATTACATGGCATCATTGCTATATTATCCATATTCAAAGTTGTAAGTAAAGTATTACAACCCATACGAGCACTGGCAAGAGCTGCTTCTACGCCAGCATGACCTGCACCAATAATAATTACATCATAATTGCCTGCAATAAACAAAAAAATTCCTCCTATTTCAAACTATATCGTTTTATTTACCTATGCAAAATTGACTAAATATCTGGTCAATAATATCTTCATCTACTGTATCGCCTGTTATTTCTCCCAATTTTTCCCAAGCAGAGCGAATATCTATGACAATAAAATCTTCTGCCATATCCATTTCAATAGTATTTAAACAATCCTCTAAGTATTTTTGTGCTTCTTTTAACGCATTAGCCTGACGCACATTATTTACAAAAACACCTTCGGCTTGTTTTACTGTGCCACTATATACGCGATTTACAATCTCTTGCTCTAATTCTTTTATGCCATCATTGTTGAATGTAGATATCTGCATATATTTAAAATTGCCCTGCAAACGTTTTTGTAAATCTTCTATATCTAAAACACAAGATAAATCATTTTTAGTAAGTAAAACTATGCCTTCTTTACCTTGTAATAAATTAATAATTTCTTCATCTTCTTTTGTTAAATCAGAAGATGTATCAAATAAAGCTAAAATCAAATCTGCCTTTTGTACATAAGACATGGATTTTTCTACACCAATTTGTTCTACTTTATCTTCTGTTTCACGAATACCAGCTGTATCTATAATCTTTAAAGGAACTCCACCGATATTTGCATATTCTTCTAAACTATCTCTTGTAGTCCCTGGAATATCTGTTACAATCGCTCTATCTTCACGCAAAAGCGTATTTAAAAGGCTAGATTTACCTACATTTGGCTTACCAATGATAGCTGTTACTAAACCATCACGCAAAATTCTACCAGTATTAAACGTAGATAGCATTTCTTCTATGCGATTTTTTATATTTCTAACCTTTGCACTAGCTTCATCTTTTGCCACATCTTCGATATCATCTTCTGGAAAATCTATGGAAGCTTCTAAATGAGCTATGACTTCTAAAATATCATGACGCATAGCTTTGATTTCATCAGAAAATTTACCTTGAAGATGACCTGCTGCCATGCGAAGTGAAGCATCTGTTCTCGCTTTTATGATATCCATTACAGATTGAGCTTGTGATAAATCCAATCTACCATTTAAAAAAGCACGTTTTGTAAATTCACCTGGCTCTGCCATTCTAGCGCCATTTTGCAATGCCAATTCTAAAATACGGCGAACAACTAACGCACCACCATGACTTTGAATTTCCACCACATTTTCTTTTGTATAAGAATTAGGTGCCCACATTGCTATACATAAAGCTTCATCAATGACATTGCCTTTTTCATCTACAATCTTACCATATACAACTTTATGACTTTCAAAATTTTCTACAGTCAAATCCTTTTTAGCACATTTAAATAACTTACTAGCAACAATTCCAGAATTTTCACCACTGATGCGAATAATACCTATGCCACCTTCTCCAGGTGGTGTAGAAATTGCTACAATAGTATCATTTTCCCCAAAGTTTTTCATCAAAAATCCTCCAATTAGACACAAAAGGACTGCCCCAAATAATATAAACAATTGGAAACAGCCCTTTCACAGCTTTATTTTCACTATTAAATTACTAAATCTTCGTTTTTATTATGTTTAATATCCACAACTATTTTACGATGAGGTTCAACACCATCACTGTAAGTTATGATATCAGCATAATCTTGAAGTGCCATATGAATAATTTTACGTTCATGGCGATTCATTGGCTCTAAAACTACTTTTGTGCGATATTTTCTAGCTTTATTAGCTAATCTTTCTGCTAATTGACAAAGTGTTTCTTCACGGCGTTTACGATAGTTTTCCACATCTAAAACAATGCGAACTCTCGCACCTGTAACATTTTTATTAGCAGCCATATTTGTTAGATACTGCAATGAATCAAGTGTCTGACCATGTTTACCAATCAATACACCTAAATCATCGCCAATAAGATTGAATTTATAATTTATATCTTCTTCAATACATTCAATCTGTATATCTTTGTGCATGGATTTGAAAATCTTCTTTAAAAATTCTTGACCTTTTTCCAATGGTGTTAATTCCTTTTCAGTTGCTCTTATTTTAGCAACTCTAGCACCAATTAAACCAAAAAAGCCCTTTGAAGGTTCTTCTAATACTTCAAAAATAACACGTTCTTGAGGCAAATCCAATTGACTTAAAGCCAATTTTTTTGCTTCTTCAATGTCTTTACCAGTTACTTCGATAACTCTTGCCATATATTATGACCCCTTTTTTGCAGAAGTATCTTCATGTCTATACATCCACCACTGCTGCAATATCTGCATAATATTATTGACAATCCAATAAATAACTAAACCAGCTGCAAAATTACAACTAATCCAACCAATAAATAAAGGCATTACTACAGACATAATCTTCATCTGCATTTGCATCTGTGGAGAACTAGAAGCTGAAGATGTTTGTTTTTGTACTACATAAGTACTTATTGCTGATAAAACAGGCAAAATATAGTATGGGTCTGGATTAGATAAATTCATAATCCATAAAAATGTTGGATCTCCACCATAATCAATGCTTTGAAGAGCATAAAACATTGCCATCAAAATAGGCATCTGAGCTAAAAGTGGCAAGCAACCAGCTAAAGGATTTACCCCAGCATTTTTATAAAGCATACCCATTTCCTGTTGTAATCGTTTTGGGTCATTTTTAAACTTATCTTGAAGTTTTTTCATTTTTGGTTGCAATTCTTGCATTGCCTTCATAGATTTTACCTGTTTTACAGTCAACGGATAAAATGCCATTTTTATAATAATAGTCAATACTATAATTGCCACACCATAAGATTCCAAACCTACTGTGCTTAGAAAATCATGGAAAATCCCCAAGATAAATTCTAATAACTGCACAATTGGATTAAAAATAGAAGAAATAAAATCCAAATCATCACATCCTATAAGTAAATTTCAAATTACCAACGAATAACCATAAATAAACATCTATTTTACAGGGTCGTATCCACCTTTATGAAAAGGATGACAACGCAATATACGTTTTATTGCCATCCAGCCACCGTGAACGACACCATATTTTTCTACCGCAATTAAGGCATATTCTGAACAAGTCGGAATATAGCGACAGCAAGGCGGTTTCAATGGAGATATAAAATTTCGATAAAATAAAATCAAACCAATGAAAATCCGCTTCACTTTTTTTCAACCTCTTTTTTCAAAATGTTAGCACGCTTACATAGTGAATAAAATGATTTCTCTAAAGCTGTAGACTTTAAATCTACAGCTGCCGCTCTGCCTACAAGTAAAAGACAATAATCATCTTTTATTTCATGACGATGTAGTCTATATACTTCTCGAAGTAATCGCTTTACGCGATTTCTAGTAACAGCATTTCCAAGTTTCTTACCAGCAGCAAAAGCCACTTTGTGAGAAGGGTGAAATGCTTTGCAATAATACATAACCATGTTCTTATTTGCTAAAGAACGGCCACAACGATAAATTTTTTGAAAATCACTATTTTCTTTAACAATGAGTTTCTTTTGCAAACTATATTTCATGTTACCCTCACTTGGGAAGTTAATCTGGCGTTTATGCTCATATATATTAAGCAAAATACAAAAAACTAAATCATTCCCAGTTGTAGAGATAGTGAAGAGCACTATCTCTACTTATGACAAAAGGAAAAAGAGGCCACCGTAGTGACCTATTATTATGCGGATAACTTATGTCTTCCTCTAGTACGTCTTCTTTTTAAAACAAGGCGACCACCTTTAGTTTTCATACGTTGACGGAAACCATGAGTTTTCTTTTTCCAATAAGTATTTGGCTGAAATGTCTGTTTCAATTTTCACACCTCCTTAAAAAACACCATAATAGTTCAAATTATAGCTATTAGAATTATAGACTACTGCTGTTTTTGTGTCAACAGATTTCAAAATACTTGTTGATATATCATACTCATTTTGATAATATATTTATGCACTTATCCACAGGTTTTGACAAATTCTGTGGATAAGTTTTATAAAAAATTTTAAGAAAGGATTATCTCCATGACGGATATTCAATTACAGGCAACTTGGGAAGAAATATTAAAAAATCTTGAAAATTCACTATCCACGCGAGTTTGTAATAATTGGTTAAAGCCATTAAAACCAATAAAACTCACTACAGAAATGTTAGAACTAGGTGCACCTAATGTTTTTACTAAAAATTGGGTAGAAAAATATTATTTACCATTTTTAACAGATTCTTGCTATGAAATCACTAAAGCACATTTAGAAATTTCCATCACTAATCTTGAAAGTACAAAAGACGCAGAAACCATTTATCCAGATGAATTAAAACAACAACAATTAAAAAAACGCAATACTAGAGTTAGAACGAAGAAAAAAGCTACAAGTTTGGCACAATCAAATGATTTATTTCAGCCAACACTAACAGAAGCGATGCAACCACCTAGTGAAATGACAGAGACACCTCTTCCTATAAATCCTGGAGATAAATCTTCACTTAATCCTAAATATACTTTTGAAAGTTTTGTAATTGGTAATTCTAATAGTTTTGCTCATGCTGCAGCACTGGCTATTGCTGAAAATCCTGCAAAAGATTACAATCCATTTTTTATGTATGGTGGTGTAGGATTAGGAAAAACGCATTTAATGCATGCAATAGGTCATAAAATTTTGCAAAAACATCCACAAAAAAGAGTGTTATACACAACTAGCGAAAAATTCACAAATGAATTAATCAATTCTATTAAAGATGGCACATCTGCTGCTTTCCGTCAAAAATATCGTAACATTGATGTATTACTTGTTGATGATGTTCAATTTTTGGCAAATAAAGAACGAATTCAAGAAGAATTTTTCCACACCTTTAATGCTCTAAAAGATGCTAATAAACAAATTATATTATCTAGCGATAGACCCCCTAAAGAAATAAAACCTTTAGAAGACCGTCTTTGTTCTAGATTTGAAGGTGGATTACTTGCAGATGTTCAAGCACCAGATTTAGAAACAAGAATTGCTATTTTAAAGAAAAAAACTTTAATGGATAATTTAGATGTACCTCTTGATGTCATGACATATATCGCTAGCCATATCGACAATAATGTTCGTGAATTAGAAGGAGCATTGACTAGAGTTGTAGCTTATGCGTCATTTAAACATTATCCTGTAACTAATGAATTAGCTGTTGATGTTTTAAAAAATACCATCACTAAGCAGGAAACGACAGTTAAACAAGTGGATAAAGTTATCAACATAGCATTAATTCAAGAAACAGTTGCTAAATATTTCAAATTAACATTAGCAGATTTAAATGGAAAAAAACGCAATCGCAATATTGCCTTTCCTCGCCAAATAGCGATGTATTTAGCTAGAGAAATGACTGATGCTTCTTTACCGAGAATAGGTGGCAACTTTGGTGGTAGAGACCACACAACTGTTATGCATGCCCATGATAAAATCAAGAAACAATATCAAGATAATCCAAAAACAGCTAGCGTCATTGATGAAATACGTAAATTAATCACAAGTTAAAACTTATTAACAAGGGTTGTGGATAAGCTTGTTGATAAGCTGTGCATAACTTGTGTATAACTTGATAATATACACAACGATGTGGATATGTGGATAATTAGTCACAAAATATCCACAAGATATCAACAGGCATAAAGCCATATAACATAAGGTTTTACGCCACTTATCAACATATCCACAGATACCTACTACTAATACTACTAAAATATAATATATATATAATAATAATAGAATAATAACATAGGAGTGGATAACTCATGAAAATCACCTGTGAAAAGAAAGAACTCGTACAAGCAATACAAACAGTTTTAAAAGCTGTACCAAGTAGACCACAAATGCCTATATTATCTGGCATATATATCAAAGCACATCAAAACTATATAGAATTACAAGGAACAGATTATGAAATCAGCATTATCTGTAAAATAAAAGCAATAATTGAAACAGAAGGTACTATCGTATTACCAGGAAAATATTTATACGAAGTTGTTCGTACTCTACCTGGTGAATATGTAGAAATAAAAAATAACGACAGTGATAACTCTGTAAACATTCGCTCTAATTCTGCACAATTTAATTTATTAAATATGCAAGAAAATGAATTCCCTATTATTGAACCATTAAAAGGTCAAATTAATTTTAATTTAAAAAATGATATATTCTTAAATTTTATCAAGAAAACATCTTTTGCTTGTGCAACAGATGAATCAAGACCTGTATTTACAGGCTGTTTAATGGATATTACTGATGAAAATATCGTAATGGCTGCAACAAATATGCATAGATTAGCATTAATAAAAGAAAATATAAATTATATATCAGATAATAATATTAAAATAATTATTCCTGCAAAAATATTAAATGAATTTACACATATATTTAATTCTGAAATACCAACAGATATTCAAATTTCTTGTACACATAATAAAATAAGCTTTTCTTATGAAAATATATATGTAATTTCACGTTTAATTGAAGGTCAATTCCCAGATTATAACCGCGTTATTCCTAAGGAATTTAAAACACATGTAAATATTAATAAAAATGAATTCCAATCTGCTTTAGACCGTGTATCTTTAATATCTCGTTCTGGTGATTATAATATTATTCATTTTGAATTTGTGGATAATATTGTAAGAATTTCCTCAGATAATCCAAATATTGGTAAAGCAGAAGAAACAATAAATGTAGATATTGAAGGCCCTGGAATAAATATTTCCTTTAATGCTAAATATATTATAGATGTATTAAAAGCTATTGATGCTGAAAACTTTATTTTTTCCTTTAATCAACCATTAACAACAGCTTCTATTACGCAAAGAGATAATAAAAACTTTGTTTATGTTGTTACTCCTGTACGCACAAAGACTATGTAATAATTATGAAAATAGATTTATTAACATTATATAATTATCGTAATTATAATAATTTAAATTTAAAATTATCTTCAAATATAAATATTTTTACTGGTTTTAATGCACAGGGAAAGACAAACATAATTGAAGCTATATATTTTTCTTCTTTAGGTATATCTCATCGAACTCGCACTGAGGGGGATTTGATACTATGGGGGAAAGATGAAGCTAGTATAAATGTTAAATTTTCAAAAAGAGATATTAATTCTATATTAAAAATAATTTTAAAAAAGAATAAGCGAAAAGAATTAAATTTTAATGGAGAAATTATTAAACAGAAAGATTTACCAGGATTATTAACAATGATATTATTTTCTCCAGAGGATTTAATGCTTATTAAGGGTTCACCCCTATTAAGAAGAAGGTTTATTGATATAGAATTATCTCAAATTAGTAGAATTTATTATAATGAATTAGTGCAATATAATAGATTATTATTGCAACGCAATAATTTATTAAAAAAAATCCGTGAAAATAAAAAACTTATACCTATGCTAGACACTTGGGATGAACAAATTGCAAAGGCAGCAGCATTCATTGTGGAAAAAAGATTAAGGGGTATAAAAAAATTATCAAAATTAGCTCAAGAAATACATTGTGAAATATCTCAAAAAATGGAGATACTTGATATAAGATATAATATCCATAATTATAAAAATGAGGATTTAAATAGTTTCGATGATTTATTTAATTTTTATATACAAGCATTAAGTAAATATAGAGATAATGATATTTATAGGGGGTCTACAAGTATTGGACCACATAGAGATGATATTGATTTTTTTATCAATGATATTTCATTAAAATCTTTTGGCTCTCAAGGTCAACAGCGTAGTTCTGTTTTATCTTTAAAATTAGCTGAATTAGAATTTTTAAAGCTTGAAACAGGAGAATATCCTATATTATTATTAGATGATGTAATGAGTGAATTAGATACGCGTAGAAGAGATAATTTATTATCTTTATTGCAAGATAATAATGTACAAACATTAATTACAGCAACAGATATAAATTTATTTAATTCCCACCCTAAAAATAAATTTTTCAAAGTAGAAAAAGGAATTGTCAGTGAATAAATGAGAAAGGCATATAATATTATTTATTATATGAATTAATAATATGAAAAGAGCATATTCAAATAATTTATTTGAGACTGGAAATACAATAATTCCTAAAACAATGAAAAATCTAGGTCTTTTAAAAGAGTATAAGAAAAACCAAATTTTTTACAAATGGGGGGATATAGTAGGCAAGGAAATAGAAAAACATATATCCCCTCAAGAAATAAATTTTGGTGTATTATATGTATATGCAAATTCGTCTGTATGGGCAAATAATTTTCAATATTTAAAGATAGAAATCATTGAAAAAATAAATGATTTTTTAGGGTATAAATTTGTTAAAGATATACAATTTACTAGATTAAGAAAGAAAAAAATAGATAATTATTCATCTATTTTAGAAAGAAAAATTGATTTAGGAAAGTATGTACGAAGAGTCCCAATAACAGATGAGGATTTAATATTAGCAGATGCTAAAGTCCAACAAATAGAAGATGAAAAATTAAGGCAAAAATTAAAAACGATTTATTTAAAAAGTATACAATTAACAAGATTAAAAAAAGATTACGGGTGGATAGCCTGTGAGCGATGTGGCAGATTAACGCCAAAAGAAAAACCTATTTGTTTTAATTGTCTGCGAGAAATAAAAGAAGAAAAAGAAGCTACTATAATTGAAATATTTGAAGAAATGCCATGGGCTAATTATCAAGATATATCACAATATGTAGATTGTAATATGGATATGGTAAAAAAAATGCGTGATAAATTAATTCAAATGATAGCAAGTAAATTATCCCCCGATGATTATACTAGTGTGGAAGCTATAAAATTAGTTATGCTATATAAAGCTATTTCTCCAGAAAAATTAAATGAATATATAATAAAAGATACATTAAATAAATTACGTTTTGACATGGCTTTTTGGGATAATAATAAAATAAAAGCGAAGAAAAAATAAAAAAGATGTGTATATCTCTATAAAGATATACACATCTTTTTCTATTTATCCACTTATCCACAAGATGATATATATTTTTGTGGATAAACAGATGTTTTTTATCTATTTTTTGTGATTAATCAATAAATTTTTTAAATTTATCCACAGATGTATTCACAATTAATGTGGATGGAAAATACATTTCGGTTAAAATTTGATGTACATATTTATGATTTCCGACATCATTTGCGATATGAGCATCACTGTTGATAATTAAATTAGTTTGATGTTGTGCACAATATTTTAGTAAGGTTTTCATATTTTCACGAGAATTTAATCGTTCTCCATCAGGTCGTACAGAGCTATTGTTGAGTTCTAAAAGAACATTATATTCTTTAGCAGCAAGAGCGAGTTTTTCATAATCAACAGGATAATAGCCATTATCAGGATGACCTATAATTTTTATTTTATCATGTTTCATAGCATTGATTATGGCAGATGTATTTTCTTCTTGGCTACCAGGTTTTATACATATATCATGAAGACTAGCAATACCGTAGTCTATTTTACTGAATGCTTTTGTGGATAAATCCATAGTTCCATCATAATCTATAATATTGATTTCAGCACCCATGCGAATTAGTAGGTCATCTTGTTTTCTAGGGATAACTTTAAAATTGTAAAAATATATTTCAGAACAAGTTCCAGGCATTTTATTTGTATGTTCTGTAATTCCCAATAATTTTAGACCTTTAGTTTTTGCGCTATCAATCATTTCTTGAAGTGTGCTATAAGCATGACCACTAGCGATTGTGTGGGTGTGGACATCTAAGATATCAATCATTTGTAAGTCCTTCTTTCCTTATAATATAGTTTTATTTTGAAATATCTTTATAAGCCTGTCAATAAGTACTTTTGACTAAAAATATTGTATACATATATACATATATTTTTTCATTGATATTTTGTTTTATTATGATATAATAATTTTAGTTATGTAATATATGTATAAAATCTATAACAAAAAGTTATAGGTTTTATTAAAGATGAGCCGATTGCCATAACATTTATATTTAAATTTACTAAGAAGGCTCTTTTATAATAGTATTTAGTATAAAGAGAACCAATGAAATGATAAGATTGGCTTATAGGAGGTCATAATAAATGTTTAAAAGAGTCTTAATTGCTAATCGTGGTGAAATAGCAGTACGTATCATACGTGCTTGTCAAGAAATGGGTATAGAAACTGTAGCTGTTTATTCTGATGAAGATGCAGATGCAATGCATGTAAGATTAGCAGATTATAGTTATAATATTGGTCCAGCTGATGCTAGTGAAAGCTATTTAAATATTGATGCTTTAATGGAAGCTGCTGAAAGAACAGAAGCAGATGCTGTTCATCCAGGATATGGATTTTTATCCGAAGATGCTGATTTTGCAGAAATGGTAACTAAAGCTGGAATGACATGGATTGGTCCATGGGCAGATACTATCCGTAAAGTTGGCGATAAAGATGAAGCTAGAGCTGCAATGATACCATCAGGTATTCCAATGTCAAAAGGTAGTACTCCATTGACTAGCGTAGAAGATGCTGTTGAACAAGCAAAAGATGTAGGCTATCCTATTATTTTAAAACCAGTAGCTGGTGGTGGTGGTAAGGGTATGCTTATCGCTAACAGCGAAGATGATTTAAGAAATATCTTAACTATCATTGATATAAATAAAGTAAAATATTATTTTGAACATTATATTGAACATTCTCGTCATATTGAAGTACAGATTGTAGCTGATAATTATGGTCATGTTATTCATTTAGGTGAACGTGAATGCTCTTTACAACGTCGTAATCAGAAATTATTAGAAGAATCTCCTTCTATTGCTTTAACTCCAGACCGTCGTGCCGAAGTTGGTGCTTTAGCTATTAAAGCAGCAAAAAGTGTTCATTACAATAATATTGGTACTGTAGAATTTTTACTTGATTTGAAAACAAATCAGTTTAATTTCATGGAAATCAATCCACGTATTCAAGTAGAACATGGTGTAACAGAAGCTGTTACAGGTATTGACCTTGTGCGTACACAAATTCGCATAGCAGCTGGTGAATCTTTAGACTTACAACAAGAAGATGTAAAATTCACAGGTCATGCTATTGAATGTCGTATCAATGCTGAAGACCCAGATAATAACTTCATGCCATCTCCAGGAAAAATTGATTTCTTCTTAGAACCTGGTGGACCTCGTGTTCGTGTAGATAGTGGTGTTTGTGCAGGCCTTTCCATATCTCCATATTATGATTCTTTGATTGCAAAAATCGTAGTACGTGGACGTACTCGTGGTGATGCTATTAAAATTATGCGTCGTGCTTTAAATGAATTTAAAGTTGGTGGCATCAAAACAACAATACCACTTCATCAACGTATTTTGAAAAATGAATACTTCTGCACAGGTGATATTGATACAAGATTTATTAGAAATCATTTCTCTAAATATGTACAACCAATGACACCTGCACAGTTGAAAGCTTCTAAGACAGCTAAAACTGAAAAAGAAATTATTAATGCTATAAATGCAAGTATGTATTATGCTTAATTTATAAAAATATATAGTAATATACCTAGCCCTGATAACAGAGATAAATTGTTATCAGGGTTTTTTTATTGACAAAATAAATAAAAATGATAAATAATGAATTAATTCAATTTATATTTAGGAAAGGTAAAGGTGGAGATAATGAGTAATTCTCGTGTAAGAATTATTAAAGACCCAGAAGAGAGAAAACAAGAAATTATAGAAGCAGCATTACATTTATTTTCCCAAAAGGGATATGAGCATACAACTATACAAGATATTGCTAAATATTTAAATATATCTCAAGGATTATGTTATCGTTATTTTAAATCTAAAGCGGAGATATTCACAGCAACTGCTGAATTTTATGCACAGCAGATTTTAATTCAAATAAGACAACCTTTTCCTGAAAATATGAGAGCAATTGATAAATTTAATGTTACGATAAAAAGACTTTTTCAATATATTATCAAACATGGTGAGTTTGAAGCTAATAGTGAAGTAAGTGCCTTACGTGCAGATAGATTAGACAGTATTTCCAGACAGATTATAGAAGTGATCATACCAATAATTAAGCAAGGTAATGAAGAAAAGATATTTAATTGTCATGATATAGAAAGAACGACTAAGATTTTTATTTTTGGTTTGGTACATACTTTTCATGAAGAAATGCCTAAGCAAGATATAAAGAATTATATTAAGTCTTTTTTAAAGTATTTAAAGATAAATTTAGTATTGATTTTAAATATAAAAGATCCTGAATTACTAGGTGAAGGTTGGGAAAATATTTTATAGATATAGATGTAAAAAAAACTAAGTGTTATATTATATCGACACTTAGTTTTTTTATTTGACGGTAGAGTTTATTTGTAGTAATATTTAAATGAATGAATTTATTCATTCTTGAGGTGATATGATAAAATTTGTTATTATATTAGGATTTTTCTGATATTATATAAGTGATGAATAAAATAGAAATGAATATAGAAGGAGGGATTTATGATGAAGAAAATATTTTTTGTGCTATGTTTGTTATTATCTTTATATTTATGCACAGGTTGTGGAAAAAATGAACAAGTTGTGGATAACACTGTTTATGTAAAAACACAGACAATTGATTATGGTGCAAGTAGTAATGAAGATAATTATGCAGGTGTAGTTAAAGGTCGTTATGAAACTAATTTAGCTTTTCAAGTTAGTGGAAAAATATTATCTAGAAATATAAATTTAGGAGATAGAGTATCAGCAGGAGATGTCTTGATGGTCATTGATGACAAAGATATTAGACAGAGTGTAAATGCTTATGATGCTCAAGTAGAAGCTGCTAAATCGCAATTGAATTTAGCACAATCTAATCTTGCTAGATATGAACAATTATATGCAGCTAATGCAGTTAGTGCTCAATCTTTAGACCAATATCAAAATGCTTATGATAGTGCTTTATCAGCATATAATCAAGCTGTAGCTCAAGCGACACAAGGATATAATTCTTTGGGTTATACACAATTAGTCGCAAATGCAAATGGTGTTATTTCTAGTGTAAGTGGTGAAACTGGTCAAGTCGTAAGTGCAGGTCAGACCGTAGCTGTGCTTATTCAAGATGGAGAAAGAGAGATTGAAATATCCATTCCTGAAAATAAAATTCAAGATATAAGCATAGGTCAAAATGCGACAGTTGATTTTTGGGCTTTAAAAGGTACTACTGTTCAAGGTGTAGTCAGAGAAATATCACCGATAGCTGATGCCGTAGCAAAGACTTATAAAGTTAGAATTAGCCTTATAAATCCTCCATCTGATATTCAATTAGGTATGACTGCAAATGTTATATTTACAGGAGCAAATAATGGTGATACAAATATTAGTTTGCCATTGAGTGCATTGTATCAAGTGGAAAATAAAACTCAAGTTTGGATCGTCAATGATGCTTCTTGTGTGGAATTAAAAGATATAAATGTAATATCTTTAGGAAAAAATGATGTGATTGTCAGTGGATTAAATAAAGGTGATGTAGTAGTAACAGCAGGTGTGCATAAACTTTATGAAGGGCAATCAGTAAAATTAGCGGATGGTGATACTTTATGAGAAATTTAACAGAAGTATCATTAAAAAATAAAAATCTAGTCTGGTATTTTATTGTTGTGATTTTTTTTGCAGGAATTTTTTCCTATACGAAATTGGGACGAATGGAAGATCCTTCATTTACGATTAGACAAATGGTAGTATCTGTAGCTTGGCCAGGAGCGACAGCTTCACAGATGGAAGAACAAGTTACAGATAAGATTGAGAAAAAATTGCAAGATACACCAGGTCTTGATTATGTAAAAAGTTTTTCGCGTTCAGGTGAAGCTGTTATCTATGTGAATTTACGTGATGATATAGATAATGATAAGATACGACCTACATGGCTTGAAGTTCGCAATATGGTTGATGACATAAAAAAGGATTTACCAGAAGGCGTTTATGGGCCATATTATAATGACCGATTTGATGATGTATATGGTTCTATATATGCTATCACAGGTGATGGTTATTCTTATGAAGAAATGCGTGAAAAGGCCGAGAAAATAAGACGTATCTTATTGACTGTGGATAATGTCAGCAAAGTAGAACTTGTAGGTGAACAGCCTGAAAAAATATATATAGAAGCTTCATTAGATAAGCTTTCTGAATTGGGTATTAGTCCTCAAGACATCATGCAAGCAGTGCAGACTCAACAACAAATGACACCTGCGGGCATGATTGAAACTCAAACAGATAATGTATATTTACGTTTAAGTGGTCAATTCGCTGATGTGGATATGCTCAAAGAAATGCCTATCAATGCTGGGGGCAAAATTTTGCGTTTGGCAGATATAGCCAAAGTAGAACGCAGATATGTAGAACCAGCAGAACCAAAGATGTTTTACAATGGAAAACCAGCTATAGGTCTTGCTGTTTCCATGGAAGCTGGAGGTAATATTTTAACTCTAGGTGATAATCTACAAAATACTATTGAAGAAGTGCAAAAATATATACCTACAGGTTTAGAGATAAATCAAGTATCTAATCAGCCTCAAGTAGTAAAAGACTCAATAGATGAATTCGTAGGTTCCCTGCGAGAAGCAATTATCATCGTATTGGCAGTCAGTTTTTTGAGCTTAGGACTCAGAACAGGTATGGTGGTTGCAGGTTGTATACCTCTTGTTATTTTAGGCGTATTTGTTGCTATGGAAGCTTTAGGTATAGATTTGCATAAGGTTTCTTTAGGAGCGTTGATTATTTCTTTAGGTTTATTAGTGGATGATGCTATTATTGCTGTAGAAATGATGAGTGTAAAACTTGAAGAAGGCTTAGATAGATTTAGTGCTGCTTGTTATGCGTATAAAGCGACAGCTATGCCAATGCTTAGCGGTACACTAATTACTTGTGCAGGCTTTATACCTGTAGCTTTTGCCGATGGATTAGCATCTGAATTTTGTAGTGCGTTATTCCCTGTAATTGCTATAGCTTTGATTTTATCTTGGATTGTATCTGTAATGGTAGCTCCATTATATGGTTATAAAATAATTAAAGTTAAAGTAAAAAAAGATGAAAAGGGAAATGTAGACCCATATCAAAGTAAATTTTATACATTTTTTAGAAAGATATTATGTTATTGCTTAACACATAAAAAAATAATATTGTCTAGCACAGTGGTTATATTTGCTATTTCTATTTATTGTATGAAATTTATAAGTCAGGAATTTTTCCCACCATCTCAAAGACCAGAGCTTGTAGTAGAACTTACTTTGCCAGAAGGTTCATCTATAAAGGCTACAGAAGAACAAGCTGAAAAATTGGCAGCTGTTTTAAGTGAAGAACAAGATAAAATAGATAATTTTGCTTATTATACAGGCCAAGGCTCTCCACGTTTTGTATTGACTTTTGATCCTGTATTACCAAAGGATAATTATGCTCAATTTGTAATTACAGCAAAAGATGTAGAAGCTAGAGAATATTTAAATCAAAAATTATTTAAAATCTTAAATGAAGATTTTCCAGCAGTACAATCAAATATTAAATTTTTACAAATGGGGCCACCTGCTGATTATCCTGTAATGATTAGAGTTTCAGGATATGATGTAGACAAAGTAAAAAATATAGCTGATGAAGTGGCTATGAAGATGCGCCAAGATAGTAATATTTACAATGTAAATTTTGATTGGCAAGAAAAAGCAAAAACACTTCATTTAGAATTAGACCAAGATAAATTGAGAGCAATGGGTATATCTAGTCAAATGGTTGCTCAGACTTTATATACAGAACTTACAGGAGCAACAGCTGCTCAATTTTATCAAGGTGATAGAACCATTGATATAGTGATGCGATTATCTGATGACGATAGAGATAATCTGGAAAAAGTGCGCAATTTACCGATTTATTTAGGGCAATATGGATATGTACCACTTGAACAGATTGCTAAAATTAGTTATCGTGCAGAAGATGGTGTTATTTGGCGTCGTGATTTAAAACCTACAATCACTGTTCGTGGTAGTATTTATCAAGGAACAGCCAATGATGCAACTGAAAAAATATATAATCAATTAGCTGATTTACAAAAAGATTTACCATTTGGTTATAGCATTGAACCAGATGGCGCTATGTCAGATAGTCAAACAGCCATGGAACACTTGTTAAAACCTATACCTGTGATGGTCATAGCTGTTATTACTATATTGATGTTCCAGTTGAGAAGTGTACAGTTAATGATAATGACTGTACTTACAGCTCCGCTTGGCTTAATTGGTGTTAGCTTTGGTATGTTATTGTTTGATAAACCAATTGGGTTTGTGGCAGTATTAGGTATCTTGGCTTTATTTGGTATGATTATTCGTAATTCAATTATCTTGATTGACCAGATAAAGAAACATATGCTTGATGGTGAAAAACCATGGAATGCTATTATTGATTCTGCTGTATTGCGCTTCCGTCCAATAATGCTTACAGCAGCAGCGGCGATACTTGGAATGATGCCACTTGTACCAAGTACACTTTGGGGTTCAATGGCAATTGCTATTTCTTGTGGTTTAGTAGTCGCTACGATTTTAACTTTGCTCATTTTACCAACAATGTATGCAGCATGGTTTAAAATCACACCAGATAGTGAAAATAAATTGAAACAGAAATAAAATGTTTCACGTGAAACAAAAAAGTGCAAGTAAGAAATTTCTTACTTGCACTTTTTCATTTATTTAATTAGCAAATCTTTTACGAGGTTTTCTACTAATTGGTGGTTTGAGATACATTAGGGCACTTGTTATAAACATCAAAATTCCAGCGAAAATGAAGACAAATTTTAGACCAAAGAAAGTGCCGATAAAGCCACCAACTAATGGGCCAATAGTTGAACCAATTTGTTGGGCTGCAAACATCAAACCAAAAATACGCCCACGTTGTTCGGCTGGACTTTTTTTAACTAAAATAGAATTGATTGATGGATATACACCAGCATAGAATAAACCACAAACAAACTGTAAAATGGCAAATGGAGTAAGCGTGCTAGGTATGGATTGAATGATTAAAATAAAACCTGTACCAGCAAGGGTTATACACATAGTACGGAAAAATCCATGTGATTGACCATATCTGCCCCAAAGCGGTGCGGAAATAGCTCCAGCAAAACCACCTAAAGAAAAGACCATACCAGATAACATGATAACATTATCCATGCTATGATGTAGTTCAGCTACATATAATGTTAATATAGGCTGAAGAATTAAAATTGCCATTTGGATAACAACAGCACATTCAAGCATACGTCTAATCATAGGCACTTTTAATAAATTTACTTTTTCTGCTTCTTTAGCTAATGCTAATTGTTCAGGTGTTTTAGCTTCACGAGGTGGCTCTTTGATAAATATTAAGGTGATTAAAGTAATCAAGGCAAGAGCACCTGCGGAGATAAAGAAGGAAACTCGCATACCAAATACACTGGCTAATACGCCACCGAGTAATGGGCCAATAACTCCGCCAGCAGTTAAAGCACCTTGCATTACGCCCATGCAAAAACCGAGCTTTTCTTTAGGAGCATAAGAGGACATAATAGCAAGTTCAGCAGGCCAAAGTCCAGCGGCAAAACCTTGGAGAATACGAGCAAACATTAATTGAATAGGAGAGCTAACGATACCACAGATGAAATAAGTAATAGCAAGACCTACTCCAGCACGTACTGCCATAGGTTTTCGCCCTTTTTTGTCAGATAATTTGCCCCAGATAGGAGCCATAACAGCACTAACGATGAATGTTACGGAAAATATAATGCCTGACCACATGTTTACATTGTCAGATGTTACACCTAATTCATTAATTAAATACATAGGTAAAAATGGAATGAGCATAGTATAACTAGCTGACATTAGTACAACATTGCAAGTCAAAATGGCTAAAACAGCTTTCCAATTCAATTAAATCAATCCTTTCGTAATAATTTCATAGTTTATTAATTATTTTTATAAAAAAATAATTAAATATCTAAGATGATTATACATCAAAAGGTATAAATTAAAAAGCTACTATAGACGAAAAATATTCTTTGGGCTACAATTAATTATAGATTAATAAATAAGGACGTGATATTGTGTATAAATTAGCACCATCATTATTAGCAGCTGACTTTGGTATTATAAAAGAACAATTAGCCAAATTAGATGAAGCAAAAGTCCCTTATCTTCACTTAGATATTATGGATGGGGTTTTTGTACCTAATTTATCTTTCGGTCTTGCTGTTGTTGAATCTATTCGCAAATATACAAAAATGGTTTTTGATGTGCATTTGATGATTATAGAACCAGAACGTTATGTAGAACAGTTCGCTAAAGCTGGTACAGATATTTTCTGTTTTCATATTGAAGCGACTAAAGATGCAAAAGCAACTGTAGAAAAAATAAAGAAATGTGGTATGAAAGCAGCTATCGCTGTAAAACCAGCAACACCAATAAGTGAAATAAAAGATTTATTAGGTGAATTAGATATGGTCTTAGTAATGACTGTAGAACCAGGTTTTGGTGGTCAAAAATTCATGGAAGACCAGATGGAAAAAGTAAAAGAATTAGTAAAATTTCGTGAAGAAAATAATTATAAATATGATATTGAAGTTGATGGTGGTGTAAATCCTGAAACTATAAAAACATGTTTTGCTTCTGGTGCAAATGTAATTGTAGCAGGTTCTGCCGTTTTAGGAGCAAAGGATATTTCTGCAAGAGTAGAAGAATTTGCTCAAATTGCCAAAGAATATAATATTTAATTTTTATCATAAAAAAACGTATTATCCATAAAAGATAATACGTTTTTTATTTGAATTATTTAATTTGCGACAGTATCTGTAGTTGTGTTTTCAGTTACTGGTTGGCGATTTTTTTGACCTGTCCAACCATATTTAATTGTAAGAGTTGTTATACCTGCGATTAACATAAATAATGCCATAGCAAAATATCCAAGGTCAAAAGAACCTGTTTCTGTTTTGATGAAGCCCATCATATAAGGGCCAACCCAACCACCAAGGTTACCACAGGAATTGATAAGACCGATAGCACCAGCAGCTGCAGGGCCTGTTAAGAATGTAGTAGGAACTGTCCACCATACGCCCATAGAAGCATAGATACCAATAGCGGATAAGCAGATTAAAAATAATGCTACAGAAGGATTGCTAGCAAATGGGCTAAGTCCAAGACCGATAGCACCGATGAACATGGCAATAGCTACATGCCAAACTTTATCACCTGTTTTAGTAGATGTATAACCTGCGATTATTTGTACGATTAAAGCTACAGTCATAGGGATAGCAATAGCGCCACCTAATAGAGAAGTTGACCAACCGGAAAGGCTTTTTAATACAGTTGGCATCCAGAAGTTGAAGCCCCAGAAACCAATTACCCACATGAAATAGATAAAGCAAAGTTTTAAAACTTTTTTATCAGTAAAAGCTTGCATAACAGTATATTTTTTTACTTTTTGTAAACGAGCTTGTTCAGCTTCAAAAGCTTCTGTTAAATATTTTTTCTCAGCATCATTGAGCCAAGATACTTGATCTGGTCTATCTTTAACCCAGAAGAAGAATACTACAGCAAAGAGGAGAGCAGGAACAGCTTCTAAGATGAATAATTCTTGCCAACCATGCATACCTAAAATAGAAGTATTTAATAAAACACCAGCTAAAGGAGCACCGATAATAGTAGATAATAATAGCGAAGTAAGCATTAAGGAAGTAGCACGGGCTCTTTCTTTTGGTGTGAACCAACGAGGGAATAATACAGAATAAATAACAGGATAAAGACTTGCTTCAGAGGCACCAAGTAAGAAACGATAGATATAAAATTCAGTTTGAGTAGACATGAAAGCCATGAGAACACAAACGAGACCCCATGTGAACATGATACGGGCAATCCATTTACTAGCAGAATATTTAGCAGCGATAAGAGAACCAGGAATTTCTAAAAGTAAGTAACCCATGAAGAAGATACCAGCACCAGCTCCAAAGATTTCAGGTGTAAGCCATGGTAAATCTTCAGTCATAGTCAAAGCTGCATAAGCTATATTTACACGGTCGATACAAGCGATGATTGAAACTAAGAATACAGGTAAAATAATATGTAAATCACGCTTTCTTTTTAAACTTGCAAAATTGATTTGTTCCATTGTTAAAACCTCCTAATAAAATATTTTGTGTAAAACTAAGTATAAATACAAAAAACCTCCGCCCCATAAAGGGACGGAGGTTATATTTCCGCGGTACCACCCTGATTTTGTCTTAATTATAGACAACAGCTCTCAACGTACATCATAATACGCGTTTCTTATAACGTAGAACAAACGTTTTAGCTTACTGGATTTCAGCTAAAATCTTCAAGGATGATTTTCATTTTTCTTTTGGCTACCACTTTTCAGCAAAATAGTGGCTCTCTGTAAGCTTTAAGGAAAAATTACTTGTTCCTATCTCTAGATTTATACTTTATTTTATATTTACAAATTTACAAAACTCATTGTAGATTAATATAATCTTATATTGCAAAATTGTCAATAGTTTTTTTAAAATAATTTATGATAAAATAAATAAATAATAAAAATTACAGAAAGTAGGTTGAAAAAATGGATAGTAGAAATTTACAATTAGCACATAATCTCATAAATTATTCTGTGCGTTTACAAAAAGGCGAAAAACTTTTAATTGAATTGATTGATGAAGGTATGGAGCTTGCACAAGCTTTGATACAAGAAGCTTATAAAGTAGGCGGTATACCGTTTTTAACTATAAAAAATTTGAAAATGCAACGTGAATTATTATTAAATGCTACAACAGAGCAAATGAAGCTTTGTGCAGAATATGAATCACTTCGTATGAAAAACATGGACGCATATATTGCTATTCGTGGCAGTGAAAATGTAAGTCAATTGAGTGATGTGCCAGCAGATAAAATGGAAATTTATTCTAAATATTGGATGAAGCCAGTGCATAGTGATATACGCGTGCCAAAAACAAAATGGTGTGTTCTTCGTTATCCAAATGGTTCTATGGCACAGCTTGCGAATATGAGTACAGATGCTTTTACTGATTTTTATTACAATGTTTGCAATTTAGATTATGCTAAAATGGGTAAAGCCATGGATAGCCTAGTTAAACGCATGGAAAATGCTGATAAAGTCAGAATTAAAGGCAAAGGAACAGATATAACTTTTTCTATCAAAAATATGCCAGCTGTTAAATGTGCAGGTGATTGTAATATTCCAGATGGTGAAGTGTATACAGCTCCAATTAAAGACAGTGTAAACGGAACAATCACATATAATACACCATCAATTTATCAAGGTACTACTTTTGAAAATGTATCTTTTACTTTTGAAAATGGTAAGATAGTAAAAGCTACAGCAAATCATACAGAGGCTTTAAATAAAATTTTGGATACTGATGAAGGTGCAAGATATATAGGGGAATTCTCCTTTGGTCTAAATCCATATGTAACTTTCCCTATGAAAGA